>Ga0335084_10005893_pt1 | contig 12153 bp, 9 predicted proteins | sample Lox_Sample_44_FD_206721 | JGI IMG/M metagenome (GOLD analysis project Ga0335084, IMG submission 206721) | Soil microbial communities from Loxahatchee National Wildlife Refuge, Florida, United States - Lox_Sample_4.4 | ecosystem: Environmental > Terrestrial > Soil > Wetlands | place: USA: Florida...
CACGAGCGATCGCACGCGACTGGACGTCGACATGGCGCAGCGCTACCCGATGCCGTTCCGCGACATCGTGCTGGCGCGTGCGCAGGAGACCGGCCTCGACCCGGCCTACGTGTTCGGGCTGATCCGGCAGGAGTCGCGCTTCATCCCCGACGCGCGCTCCAACGTCGGCGCCGCCGGGCTGATGCAGCTGATGCCCACCACGGCACGCTGGATCGCGCGCAAGCTCGCGCTCGACTACAAGCCAGACCAGATCGTCGACCCTCTGGTCAACGTCAGGCTCGGCACGGGATACCTCAAGCTCGTGCTTGACGACTTCGGCGGCTCGCAGGCGATGGCCGCCGCGGCCTACAACGCCGGGCCGAACCGGCCGCGCCGCTGGCGCGACGGCCCCGCGGTCGAACCGGCGATCTGGGCAGAGAACATCCCGTTCAACGAGACGCGCGACTATGTGCGCAAGGTGCTGTCCAACGCGGCGGTGTACGCGTCGCTGCTCAACGGCACGACACCGTCGCTGAAGTCCTGGCTGGGCGGGGCTGCGATCGGTCCGCGCGAAGCGGCGGCGCCGGCGGTCGACGCCGACCTGCCCTGAGCGTGGCGCCGCGCCGGCTCGCAAGCCGATGAAGGCCTACATCGTGGGCGGTGCGGTGCGCGATCGCCTGCTCGGCAGCGCGGTCAACGACCGCGACTGGGTGGTCGTCGGCGCCACGCCCGAGCAGATGCTCGCCGCCGGCTACACGCCGGTGGGGCGCGACTTCCCGGTCTTCCTGCATCCGGCCACGCACGAGCAGTACGCGTTGGCGCGCACCGAGCGCAAGGCCGGGCGCGGCTATCACGGCTTCGTCTTCCACGCCGCGCCCGACGTCACGCTGCAGCAGGACCTGGCACGCCGCGACCTGACGATCAACGCGATCGCCGAGGACGCCGACAGCGGCGCGCTGATCGATCCGTTCGACGGCCGGCGCGACCTGCGCGACGGCGTGCTGCGCCACGTGTCGGACGCCTTCGCCGAAGACCCGGTGCGCCTGCTGCGGCTGGCGCGCTTCGCCGCGCGCTGGCCGCACTTCAAGGTGGCCGACTCGACGCGCGCGCTGCTGCGGCGGCTGGTCGACGCCGGCGAGGTCGATGCGCTGATCCCCGAGCGCGTCTGGCAGGAGCTGTCGCGCGGGCTGGCCGAGTCGCGCCCGAGCCGCATGTTCGAGCTGCTGCACGAGTGCGGCGCGCTGCCGCGTCTGGCGCCGATGCTGCAGCCGTGCTTCGCCGACGACTCGCGGCGCGCGCTGTTGCTGCGCGCGCTCGATCACGCGCCGCCGTCGGCGCCGGTGCGCTTCGCGTGCCTGTGCCACGCACTCGATGCCACGGCCTCGGGCACCGAGCCCGCGCTGCCCCGGTTGCAGGCGCTGGCCGAGCGCTGGCGCGTCGACGGCGACAGCCGCGACCTGGCCGTGCTGGTGGCGCGCGAGTGGCCGCTGATCGCCGGCAGCGACGCGCTGGGGCCGCCACAGTGCCTGGCGCTGCTCGAGCGCTGCGATGCGCTGCGCCGCCCGGCCCGGCTGGACCAGGCGCTGAGTGCCTTCGACGCGCTGGCGCGCGCCGCGCCAGCCGCCGCGGCCACCGTGCCGCAGCGCATCGAGCGCCTGCGCTGCGCACTGCAGGCCGCGCAGGGCGTCGCCACGTCGTCGCTGCCGGCCGAGGTGCGGCACGCCGAGGGGCCGGCGCTCGGCCAGGCGCTGCGCGCCGCGCGCCTGCAGGCGATTGCCGACGCGCTGGCTCGCGCGTGAGCGGCGGCCCGCGCGCGGCCGTGCCCGGGGCACCCGATCGCTACAGCCGGTGCAAGCGATCGCCGGCGGCGAAGCCGACGGCGTCGAAGCTGCATCCCTTGGCGAAGCCGATCACCTTGAACAGCTCGCCCATCTCGTGCTCGGCCAGCAGCAGGTGCGCGGCGGCGCGCTGCGCCGGCGCGGCGCGCTGCATCAGCTCGGCCAGCCCGCAGTTCAGCAGGAAGCGCGCCTGCGACGTGTAGCCCAGGACCTGCAGCCCGGCGTCCTGCGCCGCCAGCGCGATCGCGGTGAAATCGACGTGCGCGCTGATGTCCTTGTCGCCGGGGTCGAGCAGCGGCTCGCTGTCGGCGCGGTGCGCGCGGTGGCACATCAGCGTGCCGCCGTGGCGCTGCGGGTGGTGGTACTCGGCGGCCGGGAAGCCGTAGTCGATGAAGAACACCGCGCCGCGCCGCAGCCACGCCGCCAGGCTGGCGACGAAGGCCTGCGCGTGCGCGTGCAGCTCGGTCACGCTGCCGGCGCCGAACTCGGCGTCGACCGGCGGGCGCAACGCACTCGGCCGGTCGCTCCACGCCAGCTCGCCGCGCGCATCGAGAACGACGCCGCGCTCGCGCCACTGCCGGCCGTCGAAGGCCAGCAGCTGCACCGGCATCGCGTCGAGCACCTCGTTGCCGATCACCACCGCGTCGAGGCCGTCGGGCACCGTGTCGAGCCAGCGCACGCGATCACCGAAACGCTGCAGCCGTTGCCGTTGCCGCTCCCGCAGCGCGACCGAGACTTCGACGATGCGATAGGCATCGACATCGCCGCCCAGCGCGTCGAGCAGGCCTTCGGCCAGCGCGCCCGAGCCGGCGCCGAACTCCAGCAGCGTGGTGGTGCCGCACGCGCGCAGCGCCTGGCGCAGCTGCACCGCGAGCGCCTGCGCGAACAGCGGCGACAGCTCCGGCGCGGTGACGAAGTCGCTGCCCGACGCGGGCCAGCGTCCGAACGCTCGCTCGGCGCGCGCGTAGTAGCCGAGCCCAGGCGCGTACAGCGCGAGTTGCATGTAGCGGTCGAACGGCAGCCAGCCGCCGGCGTCGACCACCGCAGCGCGAACGCGCTCCAGCAAGGGGGTCGATACACTTTCGCCTTCGCGCGCAGGCATCGGGCGATTGTAGGAAGCCGCCGCTCGCGTCGACTCCACCATGGCCGACAACACCCCGACCAGCACCGCCTCCGGCCTTCACGAGGTGATCGTCACGCTGCCGCGGCCGGCGATCATCGCGCTGGCCGTGCTGCTGCTGGCCGGCGCCCTGTTGAGCGCGTGGTTCGCGGCGCTCTCGCCGCAGCAGAGCGTGCAGGAGGTTGCCAAGTCGGTGCTGCTGATCCTGCTGCCGATGCTGGTGGTGATCGCCGCGGCCATCGGCATCCGGCGCACCTCGACGACGCAGGTCGATCAGCTGGTCACGGCGTTCCTGGAGGAGACCGTGCTGGAGCGCTTCGCGCTCGCCTGCCGGCATCACGAAGAGCACCCCTACCCGTTCTCCGAGGTGGCGCTGGCGCGCGGCACCTGCGGTCGCTCGTATGTCGAGTTCCGCCTGACCTCCGATTGCCGCCGCTGCCAGCAGCACCCGCAACGGCCACTGGCGCCGCCGGCCACCGTGTGGGTCAAGATGAACGTCATCAACTTCGAGGTGGGTTCGTCGGTGCGGCTGGTCTGGCGCAAGCCGCAGCCGCAGGACAAGCTGTTCGACCGCGCCAACCTGGCCGAGGTGTTCGGGCATCCGCTGCTGAGCGCGCTCAAGATGACGATCCAGGGTTCGGTCGAGGAGGACTACAAGGTGCGCGCGGTGTTCGAGCCGACCGCCGACGGCCACCTGCTGGCCCATCTGTCGTTTCGCCAGAAGCTGCGCGACCACTTCCTCGCCTCGCCGTTCCTGAAGCGCTACTACGCCGAGGACGCCACCATTCTGGTGGGCGTGCTGTTCAGCGAGCTGAGCAAGGCCGCGCTGTTGCCGCCGCCGAACCCGCCGGACGACTGAGGCCGCTCACATGACGTCGCTGGACTGCGCGATCATCGGTGGCGGACCCGCCGGCTGCAGCGCGGCCTCTTGGGCGGCGCAGCTCGGGCTCGCGGTGGCGGTGATCGAGCGCGCGCCCGAGCCGTGCGCCGCGCTGGCCGCGCTCGACTTCGCGCAGGACTGGGTGCTCGGCCATGGCCACACCTCGTTGGCCGCCGTCGGCCGCGCGCTGGCCGCGCACGCGTGCAGCGTGCCCGGCGTGCAGTGGCATCTCGGCTGCGCGGCGGTGGGCCTCGATCGTTCCGACGGCCACTGGCGAGTGGCGCTGGCCGATGGCCGCGCGGTCGATGCCGCCGCACTGGTGCTCGCCAGCGGCGTTCGCGCGCGCTGGCCGGCCACCTACCCCGCACCCGATGCCGCCCGCGTGCTCGACTCGGTGGCGCTGGCGGCGCGGCGCGCCGCGCTGCCGCCCGGGCGCGTGCTGCTGCTGGGCGGCGGCGACAACGCGCTCGAGAATGCCGACTACCTGGCCGCGCGCGGCCATGCGGTGACCGTGTGGACGCGCGGCGGCTGGCGCGGCCGCCCGGCGTTGCTCGCGGCGCTGCAGCGTCGCGGCGGGGTCGTGCAGCGGCAGCGCGCGGCGCTGCCCGAAGCGTTGCGCGCGCTCGACGACGGCGTCGAGGTCACGTCGGCGGCGTTCGGCCGCGAGCGCTTCGATCATGTCGCGGTGCTGTTCGGCTTCGAGCCGGAGCCGGCGCCGTGGCACTGGCTGCGCGACGCGCTGCGCGCGCGCGGCCTGCCCGACGACGCCGCGCCCGGCCAGCCGATCGAGGCGTTGGGCGTGTACGTGGCGGGCGACGCCGGCGGCCGCTGGCACCCGTGCGTGCAGACTGCGCTGGCCGACGGCGTGCAGGTGGCGCAGCAGGTCGCCCGCCACCTGCGGCGCGCCGGCGGCAGCGCGCCCGACGCGCTGGAAAGCCAGGTGCTGCAGCTCAGCGGCCTGCGCTTCGACGCCAACGTCGGCGTGCTGCCGCACGAGCGTGGCGCGCCGCAGCCGATCCAGGTCGACGCCGAGCTGAACCTGGGGCGCCAGCCGGCGCTGGCCGATGACGCGGCGATCCGCCATGTGCTGGACTACCGCAGGGTGCGGCAGATCGTGATCGACGAGTGCACCGTCGAGCACACCGATCTGCTGGAATCATTGCTGGCCAAGCTGTGCGCGCGCCTGCTGCGGCTGCCCGGCGTGCTGGGCGTGCGCATCCGCGTCGCCAAGCTGGCGATCTTCGACGACTGCGAAGTGGCGATCCGCTGCGAAGCGGGACTGTGGTGAAACCGATGACGACGATGCAATCCACCGAATCCGATGCCGGCGCGCGCGGCGCGCGCAAGGCGAGCGTCGAGACGCGCAAGCTGGCCAAGCGACTGCACCGCCAGGTCGGCCAGGCGATCGCCGACTTCAACATGATCGAGCGCGGCGACAAGGTGATGGTCTGCATGTCCGGCGGCAAGGACAGCCATGCGCTGCTCGACATCCTGCTCGGCCTGCGCGAACGCGCGCCGGTGCCGTTCGAGCTGGTGGCGGTCAACCTCGACCAGAAGCAGCCGGGGTTCCCCGAGCACGTGCTGCCGCAGTACCTGGCCGCGCGCGGCGTGCCGTTCCACATCGAGCAGCAGGACACCTACTCCATCGTCAAGCGGCTGATCCCGCAAGGCCAGACGATGTGCTCGCTGTGCTCGCGGCTGCGCCGCGGCATCCTCTACCGCGTGGCCGGCGAGCTCGGCGCGACCAAGATCGCACTCGGCCACCACCGCGACGACATGGTCGCCACGCTGCTGATGAACATGTTCTTCGGCGCGCGCATGAAGGGCATGCCGCCCAAGCTGGTCAGCGACGACGGCCGCCACGTGGTGATCCGGCCGCTGGCCTACGTGGCCGAGAGCGACCTCGAGCGCTGGGCGCAGGTGCGCGGCTTCCCGATCATCCCGTGCAGCCTGTGCGGCAGCCAGGTCAACCTGCAGCGCGCGCAGATCAAGCAGATGCTGCGCGAATGGGAGCGCCACCATCCGGGCCGCATCGACAACATGGCGGCCGCGATGGGCCGCATCACGCCGTCGCACCTGATGGACCGGAACCTGCATCCGTTCACCACGCTCCAAGCCAGCGGCGTGGCCGACGCCGAGGGCGACAAGGCGTTCGACGACGAGGCCTGCTCCGACGTATACACCGGGCAGCCGCTGCGGGTCGTGCGCTCGCCCGCCGACCAGACCGCAGGCTGACGGAGGATGCGATGACTGCCCTTGCGAGATCCTGCCTCTGCCTGGCGCTGGTCGGCCTGCTGGCCGCGTGCGCCACGTCGTCGACGCTGCAGGCCGAGATCGCCAGCTACGGCCAGTGGCCGGCGTCGCGCATGCCCGGCACCTATGCGTTCGACCGCCTGCCGTCGCAGCAAGCCCAGGTCGAGGCGCAGCAGCGCCTCGAGGACGCCGCGCACCAGGCGCTGACCGCGGTCGGCTTCACCGCCGCGCCGCCCGGCGCCACGCCCGACGTGCTGGTGCAGCTCGGTGCGCGCGTCACGCGCTACGAGCCCTCGCCTTGGGCCGATCCGTGGTGGTGGCGCGGCGGCCCGTACTGGTATGGCCGCTGGCCCGGCCGCCCGTTCGGGGCGTATCCGTATCCCTACTGGTACGGCTATGGCTACGGTTACAGCTACTACGCCTACTATGACCGCCAGGTGGCGGTGATGCTGCGCGACGGCGCCAGCGGTGCCCCGCTGTACGAAGCGCGCGCCAGCAGCGACGCCTACAGCAACAGCACCGCCACGCTGAGCGCGATGTTCAGGGCCGCGATGGCCGACTTCCCGAAGAGCGGCAGCGTGCCGCACAGCGTCAGCGTGCCGGTGTCGCCCTGAGCGCCCGCGACGCCGCCCTCGCTCACGGCTGCGCTGCGGCGGCCAGCGCGCGCAGGTCGTCCTCCCAGCCCTTGAGCCTGTCGGCGCCGCGACGGCGCTGCTCGGGGGTGGTGCTGTTGTGCAGGCGCGCGATCAGGCGGCAGTTGTGGTCGAACAGCCGTTGCTGGTACTCGCGGTACGGCGCGCGCGGCGACTGCGCCGCGTGCGCGGCGAACAGGCGCAGCGCCGCCTCGGTGCGCGCCGCGTCGGCGTGCCCGGCCTGCAGCGAACGCAGCGTCTCGACGATCTCGCGCTGCCGCAGCTGGCGCTCGTTCAGCCAGCGCTCAGGATCGAACGGCGAATCGGCGATGCCCTGCGCGATCAGCGCGCGTTGCACGCCGTTGAGGTCGCCGTAGATCGTCTCGGCCCGCGAGACCGCGCGCTTGTTCGACTCGCTCAGCTGCTCGGCGCGTGTGGCCTGCAGGTACTCGTCGCGGAACTCGTCGTCGGCCTTGCGGTAGCGCCGCTCGACGCGCTGCACCTGCTGCAGCTTGAGCGTGCGCACCATCGCGGCCATCGCGGGCACGCCCTGCTCGTAGCCGGCCTCGAGGCGCTGGCGCAGCGCGTCGGCCCACCAGCACACCTGGGCCGGCGTGACGTCGTGCTGGATCTGCTGCCGCGCCAGCGCCAGCAGGCCGGCATAGTCGGGCAGTTGCGTGGCACGATGCCAGGCGAACCAGTCGGCCAGGGCGTCGCGCGCGCGCTCGCCCTGCTCGGCATCGAATTCGACATAACCGTCGAGCCACCAGTACATCAGGTGGGGTGCCTGGTTGTAGGCCAGGCGCACGGCACTGCAGCCGCCCAGCAGCAGCAGGCAGGCGCCGATAATCCAAACCCGAAAGCGGCCGGACCGGGCACACACCATGGCACTCGACATCGTCATCTTGGCAGCGGGCAAGGGTACACGGATGAGGTCAACCCTGCCCAAGGTGCTGCACCGGCTGGCCGGGCGTCCGCTGCTGCAGCACGTGCTCGACACCTGCGCAGCGCTGCAGGCGCGCCACACGATCGTCGTCACCGGCTACGCGGCGCACGAGGTCGAGCGCAGCGTCGCCGCCAGCGAGGTGCGCTGCGTGCGCCAGCAGCCGCAGCTCGGCACCGGGCACGCGGTCCAGCAGGCCGCGCCGCTGCTGCCTGACGACGGCACGACGCTGATCCTCAACGGCGACGTGCCACTGATCCAGGCCGACACCGCGCGCGCGCTGGTCGCTGCGTGCGGCGGCCGCCAGCTGGCGCTGCTGACGCTCGAGCTCGACGACCCCACGGGCTACGGCCGCATCGTGCGCGAAGGCGCCGCGGTGCGCGGCATCGTCGAGGAGAAGGACGCCAGCGCGGCGCAGCGCGCGCTGCGCGAGGTCTACACCGGCATCATGGCAGCGCCCACCGCGGCGCTGAAGCGCTGGCTGGCGCGCCTGACCAACCACAACGCGCAGCAGGAGTACTACCTGACCGACGTCGTCGCGCTGGCGGCAGCCGACGGCGTGCCGGTGGCCACGCACGCCACGCGCGACGAGACCGAGGTGCTCGGCGTCAACAGCGCGGCGCAGCTGGCCGACCTGGAGCGGCGCGTGCAGCGCCGCCACGCGCAGGCGCTGCTCGACGCCGGCGTGCGGTTGGCCGACCCGCAGCGCATCGACGTGCGCGGCGAGCTGCGCTGCGGCAGCGACGTCGAGATCGACGTCAACTGCGTGTTCGAGGGCCGTGTCTCGATCGGTGACGGCGCGCGCATCGGCGCGCACTGCGTGATCCGCGACACCACGATCGGCGCGGGCGCCGAGGTGATGCCGTTCTGCCACTTCAACGGCGCCGCGATCGGCGAGCGGGCGCAGGTGGGGCCGTTCGCGCGGCTGCGGCCGGGCGCGCAGCTCGGCGCCGAGGTGCACATCGGCAACTTCGTCGAGGTGAAGAACTCGACGCTGGCGCGCGGCGCCAAGGCCAATCACCTCGCCTACCTCGGCGACAGCACGGTCGGCGAGCGCGTCAACTACGGCGCCGGCAGCATCACCGCCAACTACGACGGCGCCAACAAGCACCGCACGGTGATCGGCAACGACGTGCACGTGGGCTCCAACTGCGTGCTGGTGGCGCCGGTCACGGTGGGCGACGGCGCCACCATCGGCGCCGGCAGCATCATCAGCAAGCCGGCGCCCGCAGGCCAGCTGACGGTGGCGCGCGCGCGCCAGGCGACGATCGCCAACTGGTCGCGCCCCGTCAAGAAGAAGGAGAAGGCGTGACGCGCGGCGCGCGGCGCTGAGTCGTCCCGCCTGCGCGCCGCGCGGCGACGAGGCCCCACCGGCAGCGCTCAGGCGGCCTGCCGCTGCAGCCACTGCGCGAACACCGGCGGCGGCATCGGCAACGCGATGCCCGGCCCCTGCGCATGGCCGCAGCCGATGCCGGCCAGCCAGCGGCGCTGCTCGTCGGTCTCGACGCCCTTGGCGGTGACCTCGAGCTGCAGGCCGCGCGCCATCTGCACGATCGCGGTGGCGATGGTGGCCGCCGCGCCGTCGGCGGGCAGCGACGCCACGAAGGCACGGCCGAGGATGAGCCCGCGCACCGGCAGCGAGCGCAGCTGCGACAGCGCCAGCGTGCCGACGCCGAAGTCGTCGATCGCCACCGTCACGCCCAGCGCCTGCAGCCGCGCCACCGCCGCGCGCAGCGCTTGCGTGTCGTGGCCGAGCACGGCCTCGCCGATATCGAGCGCCAGCGTGCCCGCGGGCGGCGACTGCCCGCACACCTGCTCGGCGAGCTCGGCCACCGCCTCGAGCGGCAGCGGCAGGCTCGCCAGATCGAGCACCACCGCGGGCGGCGCGCCGGCCAGCGCCGTCCAGCCGCGCTGCGCGGCGATCGCCTCGCGCAGCGCCCAGCGCACGATCGGCTGCATCAGCCGCCGCTCTTCGGCGACGTCGAGGAAGCTCTCCGGCGCCAGCCAGCCGCGATCGGGGTGCTGCCAGCGGATCAGCGCCTGCACCTGCAGCCCGCCGCCGTCGAGCGCGACGCGCGGCTGCAGCATCAGCGCGAACTCGCTGCGCTGCAGCGCGCTGGCCAGCTGCCCCTCGAGCACCAGCGCGGCGTAGGCGCGGGCCGCCATCTCGGTCTCGAAGAAGCGGCACACGCCGCGGCCGTCGGCCTTGGCCACGTACATCGCGGTGTCGGCGTTCTTGATCAGCTCGGCCGGCAGCCGGCCGTCGTGCGGCACCATGGCCACGCCGATCGATGGCGACACCACGATGCTCTGTCCCTGCACCGGGATCGGCGCCTCCACCGCCAGCAGCAGGCGCTGCACCAGTTCCTCGACGACGCGGCGATCGGCCATGTCGGACAGCAGCACGACGAACTCGTCGCCCCCGAAGCGGCCCACCAGGTCGGCCGGCCGCACCGACTGCACGATGCGGTGCGCCACCGCCTGCAGCACCGTGTCGCCGACCAGGTGGCCGAGCGAATCGTTGATGCGCTTGAAGTGGTCGACGTCGATGAACAGCAGCGCCGCGTGCGTGGTGGTGCCGCCGGACAGCCGCGACGCCAGGTGCTCCATGAAGTGCGCGCGGTTGGGCAGTCCGGTCAGCGGATCGTGGTGCGCCAGGAACTCGATGCGCTGCTGCGCCTCCAGCCGGTCGCGGATGTCGCGCACGATCGCCATGCGCAGGCGCTCGCCGCGACGCGTGATGGTGCGGCCGATCGACTCGATCGCGATGCGGCGGCCGTCGCCGGCGAGCACCGCCAGCTCGTAGCGCTGCTCGGAGGCGGCGTCCATCACCGCCTGCGCGCGCGAGCGGTGTTCGGGCGCGACGAACTCGATGATCGGCTGCCCGATCATGTCCTCGCGCGCGCGCCCGAGCAGGTTGACCAGCGCGACGTTGACGTCGGTGATCACGCCGTCGCGGTGGAACACGATGCCCTCGACGCTGGCGTCCATGAACTTCGAGAGCCGATCTTCGCTCTCGCGCAGCGCCGCCTCGATCGTGCGGTGGTGGGTGATGTCGCTGATCAGCACGAACGCGCCCAGCAGCGTGCCGTCGTCGAGGTGAGGCAGCAGGTTCACCTCGATCCAGCGCGGCGAGCCGTCGGCCGCGGTCATCTTGCGCTCGTAAGAGGCCGCTTCGTGGTGCCGCAGCAGGCGATCGACGCGCGGCTGGATCTCGGCGGTCGCCTGCGGCCCGATCACCTCGGCGAAGGTGCGGCCGACGATCGACTCCGGGTCGAAGCCGAAGGTGCGGGCGTACTGCTTGTTGGCGTAGGCGCACGACAGATGCCCGGCCTCGTAGTAGGCGATCAGCGCCGGCACGCTGTCGGCCAGCAGCGAGAAGCGTTGCGCCTCGGCGCGCGCGTCGTGCTCGGCCAGACGCTCGGCGGTGGCATCGCGCAGCAGGCAGCTGTAGCGCGCGACGCCGTCGAGCCAGCGCGCGCTCAGCTCGAACCAGGCCGGCGCGGCATCGCCCAGCCGCAGCTGCAGCTCGATCACGAAGTCGCGCTGCGCCGCCAGGCGCGCGCGCAGCCGCGCCGCCGTCGCCGCGTCGAGCCGGCCCAGCCAGCGGTCGCCCTCGCTCAGGCCGAGTGCACCGAACGCCTGGTTGGCGCGCTGCACCGCGCCATGCAGGTCGAGCTCCAGCGCCGGCAGTGGCAACGCCTCCCATGCCGCGTCGCTCGCGGGGGATGCCGGCACACTCGTCTGCTGCAAGTTCTTCGCGTTCGTCGCGCCAAAAAGGGCGCCCGATGATATCGGGCTCAGCCCGACAGCTGCGCCGCCGCGAGGCACAGGTCGGCCCACGCGCGCGCCTTGTCCGCGGGATTGCGCAGCAGGTACGCCGGGTGATAGGTCACCACCACCGGCAGCTCGCGCCAGCGATGCACCCGGCCGCGCAGGCGGCCGATCGGCTCGTGGCTGTCGAGCAGCGTCTGCACTGCGAAGCGGCCCATCGCCAGCAGCAGGCGCGGCTGCACCAGCTCGATCTGGCGATGCAGGTACGCGCTGCAGCGCGCCAGCTCGTCGGGCTCGGGATTGCGGTTGCGCGGCGGCCGGCACTTCAGCGTGTTGGCGATGTAGACCTGACGCGACGGCTCGGCGGCCGCGCGCGTGAGCCCGATCGCCGGCAGCATGCGATCGAGCAGCTGGCCGGCCGCGCCGACGAACGGCTCGCCCAGGCGGTCTTCGTTCTCGCCCGGCGCCTCGCCGACGATCATGCAGTGCGCGCGCGGATGGCCGACGCCGAACACGGTCTGCGTGCGGCTCTCGCACAGGCGGCACGCGCGGCACGATGCCACCGCCTCGCGCAGCGTGTCCCAGTCGAGGGTCGCGACGTCGGCGCGCAGCGGGAGCGTCGCCGCTGCGGCGCGCGGCGCCGGATTCGCGGCCGGCGGCAGCGCGGCGACCGGCGCGTGCGCGGCGGCTTCGTCGCCGCGCGGCACCCACAGCGTGATGCCCATCGCGCCCAG
>Ga0335084_10005894_pt1 | contig 12149 bp, 10 predicted proteins | sample Lox_Sample_44_FD_206721 | JGI IMG/M metagenome (GOLD analysis project Ga0335084, IMG submission 206721) | Soil microbial communities from Loxahatchee National Wildlife Refuge, Florida, United States - Lox_Sample_4.4 | ecosystem: Environmental > Terrestrial > Soil > Wetlands | place: USA...
AAATTGAATGGAGCGAGGGAGGTGTGTAGACGTTGGCCGGAGTGGTCGAGGCCAGTGGAGGAAGAGTCAGCGCAGTTGAGCAGCGACGAGTGGATGAGCGCAGTGAGCCAAGGCAGGGAATAGCCGGCAAAGGCCCCCGCAATTGCACCTAGTCCGCCGAGAACTGCTCCCTCGGTGAGACGTCGTTTCACGACACCGTAAATTGTCGCCCCGCAGATCGCACCCGATACGATGCGGGACGCAAGGGGCGCGGCATTCAATCGACTGGGTGTAAAGGGCAACTTGTCTGCAATCAATTCACTCACCGCAAAATCGGTGATTCTTTTCGACGCCGTGGCTGAAATGATTGTGGCAAATGGCGAACTTCCTAGGCGAATCAATCTGCATTTTGCAGCCCAAGCGAGCACCGCGGGCGCAGTCAGAGCGCGCAAACCTGCCACTGCGCCTATTCCGATTCCTAACGCAGGAGTGTAGGTGCGTTTCATCTATTTGCAAATCTAGTCCGCAGGAGATTCTATCGCTAAAAAAGCACGAATTGTTCAGCACGGATCAAACTTTCTCCGGTTCGCTCCCTAGGATTGAAGAATATGCTGAACGGGAACATTTTCCGCTCAGGGTTATTCCGCCTTCCAAAATCGGTCGCACGGGATCGGTAACGTAGTTGTTGCCCGACTGATTTCTTGTGGTCGGGTTCAGCGCCAGGCCAGGGTGTACTCACTGTGGATTGGCGTTTACTGCCTTTGGAACCCTGGTGGGGTGCGATAGAGTGGTTGAACGGGTCGCAGTCGGCTGATTCACAGCCCGGATAGGCTGGCTGGGCCCGGAGCGTTAGTGGCCACTTTGTTTTTGGCGAATCCCAAGAAGAATCATGCCCATATGCCGTCTGTTGTAGTAGCCTTGCCGGGATAAGTAGGAGATTGTGAAAGAGCCGCGTCTTTCAAAAGCCGAAACTCGCATCCTGGAACAGTACTGGAAACTGGGGACTGCCTCCGTACGGGAAGTCCTGGAAAGCCTACCCGAGGATGAACAGGTTGCCTACACGACCGTCCAGACGCTCGTCTACAGACTCGAGGATAAGGGTGCGTTGCGGAAGGTAAAGAAGATCGGCAATGCCCAGCTCTTTCAGCCCGCCATCGATGAAAGTCAATATCGCAGCAGGCTGGTACGCGATTTGCTCGATTTGTTCGGTGGCTCGCCGCGTCTTCTCGTTTCCAATCTGCTCGAGAATGGTACCCTCAGCTTGCGGGACCTGAGGGCGCTGCAAAGTGCGGCACGCAGTGGTAAGGACGGCCGCGGCCGTGGAGGCAAACGTGCATGAGCATATCGCACGCGCGATGTACTACTTCAGCGTCCACCTGCTGTATGGATCCGTCGTCGGCGCTGCAGCGTGGGTATTGACGTCAATTCGGGGCGCCAGCGCCACCACGAAATATTGGATTTGGGTCGTCACCGCATTCAATTTCATTGTGCCGATCGGCGCAATCGTCGATAAGGTCTGGGCGCTGCACTTGCGATGGGCCGCACCACTTAGCGCTCTCGGCGACCCGATATGGAACATGACGCAGGGCCGTACCGCCGTGGTGCTCGCCGCGACATAGATCGCTGGGGCCGTCGCCATGCTAATGCGCTTGATCTCGCGCCTTCGCAGAGAAAGCCGCGAGGCTCACATCGCGGACAGCCTTAGCGTCAATGATGTGGCGGGTGGTTTCATAACAGATGGTATCCCGGTGAGCTTCGACGCCAGGCATCCCGCTCCTGCAGTCAGTGGCATCCTTTATCCGTGTATCCTGCTCCCGATCGGCATCGATCGACTACTCAATCAGCGGGAATTCGATGCTGTCCTTCTTCACGAACTCGCCCACGCAAGAAGGCGCGATAATCTGATTCGCGTACTCTACGAGCTTTCCCTGTGCGCTTTGTGGTTCCATCCGCTCATCTGGCTCGCTGGAGCGAGAATGGCGCTCTATCGCGAGCTCTCCTGCGATGAAACTGTGATCCGGCGTGCGCACGGAACAGATCTGGTTGCAGCGCTCGCAAAGCTTGCAGTCCCCAAACGAGGGCTCTCCTTGCAAGCGACAGCCTCATCACATCTGAGCCACCGTTTGGCCTGGCTGTCGGGCCAGCTGCAGCCACGGCGCACAGCAAGCCTGTTCGTGACATCGCTGTTTGCCGCCGTCGTGATAGCCGGCATCTATCAAACGATCGCACATACCGCCTGCTGTTTCATTCTTCGGCACTGACTCCGGCCGGCGTTATCGCTCCCAGACTGACCGCCGCTGCATAGTTGCGGTGACAACGTACAACGTAGTAGCATTACCGCTACATGTAGGAGATAGGAGGCGCGTGTGCCAAAGCCACAAAATCAAATGCGAAAGTGCGCCGCACTTTTACTGTTATTGCTTGTGGCGGTGCCGCCACTGCACGGCCAGTCGGCTGCTCCCGTCACTCTGGTCAAAGCCGCCCGGCTACTCGATCCGCGCACCGGGAATGTGCTCGTGCATGCCGCTGTTCTGATCGAGGGCGACAAGATCAAGCAGGTTGGATCGTCCTCGCAAATCACCGTTCCCGTCGGCGCGAAAATCATTGACTTGGGCGCCGCGACCTTGCTCCCCGGATTGATTGACGGCCACGCGCATCTGTTCCTCGACATTATTGTGCCGCCCGAAGCGGAGCAGGACCGCCATGCTAACGGACTATTTGCTCCGGGAATGCTGCTGGCCATTGTGGAATCTCCGAGCAAGCGCGCCCTGATAGGCGCACAGTTGGCCCGTGAGGATCTGGAGAGTGGAATTACGACCGTTCGCAACCTGGGTCACTCGGGTGTCGACGGCGATACCGAACTGCGTGACGCCATCAATGCCGGCCGCGTCCCCGGTCCGAGGATCTTGGCCTCCGGACGCAAACTGATCACGCCCGGCGAATACGTTCAAAATCTGAATCCTGCCCTTGCCGATGCCATCCTGCAGCAGGAGTTCTTGTTGATCAACGGAATAGACCGGGCACGGCAGGCAGTTCGCCAAAATGGGCTCCAGAACGTCGATGTGATAAAGGTCTCGGCCGATGAGAATCTCACAGTTCCTGAACTTGCGGCGGTCATCGAAGAGGCGCACCGCCAGCACCTGAAGGTGGCCGTCCACGCCACCGAGACCGCCAGCATTCAAACGGCCATCGATGCCGGGGCAGATTCCATCGAACACGGCAACGATGCAACCGACGAACAGCTTAAGCAGATGCGCGATAAGGGCATCTTTTTCGACCTGACGCCGACCTTTTATGGCAGCGGCTACCTGAAGATCGCCGAGCCCTCCATCGTGATCTCGCCCGCCGCCCGCGCTGCGAGAACTAGGTCTGCTGAACGTCGCAAACAAGACTATGACCAACTGGTGCAGCGAGTCTTGAAGTCGGGCGTCAAATTCGCCGCGGGATCGGACTGGTGCTGGTTCTATCAGGGAAAAACGCGCGGCGAAGCAAGCATTGCGGCTTTGGTCAATTTGCGCGCTGCCAGGATGTCGTCACTCGAGACCATTCGCGCGATCACAAGCAGTGCCGCGGAAATGCTGGGCTGGCAGGGCCGCATTGGTGCTATCGAGCCGGCAAGTTTGCCGATCTCATCGCCGTCGCCGGGGACCCGGTGGCTGATATTACCGAGTTGGAGCATGTTCGGTTTGTAATGAAGGGCGGCGAAGTGTTCAGAAATAGCGTTGCACCGCCGCGTTAAGCGGTGATGGAGAGAGTGGAATGAGGAAACGTCTGGGCGTGTTGGTACTGATGTTAGCCACTGGTTGTGTTGCTTTCGCGCAGAACCCTGCACCACGCATCGTCGATCTAAAGGCTGCCGACGGCACGCCGCTGAAAGCCAGTTTTTTTGCCGCAGCGAGGCCCGGCCCAGGTGTGCTGCTGCTGCATCAGATCAATCGCGATCGCAAATCGTGGGACCCGGTAGCGGCGCAGCTTGCTGCGGCAGGATTCCACACGCTCACGCTGGATCTGGCCGCTTTGGGGAAAGCGGCACGCCCTTGCAGAAACTCACTGACGCTGAGCGCACTAAGTACCGGCTCGGCTGGCCTCACGATGTTGACGTCGCACTCGAGTACTTGGGCTTGCAGCCGGGCGTCGATCACAACCTGATTGGGGCGGGAGGAGCAGGTTGGCTCGGCGTCCTCTACTCCGTCGATGCGGCGCGCCGACACCCTGAGCAAATCAAGTCGCTCGTACTCATGTCGGGCGAAACTCTTCGCGACGGGTTGCAGTTTCTTCATCAGGCGTCGCAACTGCCCGAGCTCTTTGTCTTCTCCGATGACGATGAATACCCGCCCACGCAGGACGCGATGAAACTGCTCTATGTCACTGCCTCCAGCCCGAGCAAGAAGCTGGTGCACTACTCCGAAGCTGAAAATGCCCCCTGGCTATGGTATGAGGACTCTTCCGGAAAAGTCCCCGCCCACGGCGGCCACGGGACGGACATGTTCCAGCCACACCCCGAATTGCCCGGGATCATGGTCCATTGGTTTGTGACCACGCTCGTTCAGACTCCGGGTCACGCTCCCGCCGATGCGCTGGCAGCAGCGCCAATCCTGAATGAGCTGCAGGTGCCGGGCGGCGCGGCCCAGGTCACGCAGCAATTATTGGACACCCGGCGCAAGGATCCTCAGGCCCAGCTGTGGCCCGAGGTCGCCGGTGACATCATCGGCGAGGACTATCAGCGCGCTGGCGATGTCAAGAATGCAATTGAGGTGTTCAAGCTGAATCTTGTCGCTTATCCCGATTCCGCCGACGCCCACTATAACCTTGCCGACGCCTATTTGGCTGACGGCCGGAAGGATCTCGCACGGCAGTATGCCGAAAAGGCATTGACCCTGCTCGATTCCCATAAAGCGCCGCTATCTTCCTGGTCTGACACTGAAGAGCGGCGAGAAGAGATCCGCCGTGCCATCGAGAGTACGCTAGTCCGAGCGACCAAGGGAGCTGAGCACTGAGGTTCTCTATTGGCAAGTTCTAGGTTTCCGACAATTTGACCGTGGCGATCTAGGGAACACAATGAGAAACAACCTCGCCTCAAACCTTCTGTTTATGCCCAGTCGAGTGGACGTCGGCGAGCAGAAGTCGGCGTGTGAGAATCGAAGCGCCATCCCCTCTCCTATAACGGACAATCCAGAAGTCATGGTTCGGACAATCGTCGCTAGAAGAACCCGGCGATTCAGCCATTCTGGTCTCCTGCCTGTCCTTGGTCTTGTGGGAAAGACCGGTTCTGCTCCACAGCCATACAGAAGAGGCGCAACTACACGCAACCTCGACCTCAATTTCCAACCTCGAGATCTCAAGCTCTTTCTGTCTCAGAAGTTCGTGAATGTCCTTCATCGGCAACCCAAAATAATCGAGAGCACTTTCGTGTGCGGGATCAGCTGTCTTGCTCAGCTGCGAAGGGTTCAAACTGCCGCTCGTAAGGCTGGCAACTGCTCGGGCGATTTGGCGGGTCCGGTGGACTTCTTACTTTCGAACAAGCCTAGCCTGCACAGATTCGTCTCCACCTTGCGGTCAAGGGCCGCAAGTTCTTCCGGTCGGAGAACAGCAGCTAGCTGCTCAACGGCGTCATTACTTCGGTGCTGCAAAAGCTGACTGCCCAACCGGCTTCGATCGGCCACAAGGATTCGTAGCGGCCCCGATGGCTTTGTACTCGCCGAGGAATGCAGGGACGGCATGGCCACTTTTCCGGACAACTAAAGTTTGATTGCGGAAGAGCCGATTAAGGGTCGGCTACAAACGATCGGAAATGGAATTCTCGCACACGCCTCATTTGCAGGGGTGCCTTCGTGAAATGTCGGGTTATCGCGGTGTTAGGCACGCGTCCGGAAGCCATCAAGCTGGCGTTGGTGATTCACGAATTGCGCCGCCGTTCCGAAGAGTTTGAGACCGCGGTGGTGCATACCGGCCAGCATCGGACGATGCTCGACCATGTGCTCCAGTACTTCAAGATTAAACCCGATTTCGACCTGGATGTTATGCGTCCTAATCAGACGCTCAACTCTCTGACCGCGCGTGTACTGGACACGGTCGAAAATGCGTGCCACCGTTTTGAGCCCAATCTGGTGTTAGTACAAGGGGATACCACGACCGCTTATGCGTCGGCCCTGGCTGCTTATTACTGCAAGATTCCTGTTGGTCACATCGAGGCCGGACTGCGCAGTCATGATATTTACAATCCGTTTCCCGAGGAAGCCAACCGCCGACTGGCGGCGGTGCTGACCGAGATTCACTTCCCACCGACGGCCTTGGCGCACGATAATCTGTTGGCCGAGGGAGTGCCAGCAGACAAGATCGTGGTCACGGGCAACACCGTCATTGATACTCTGCGCGCACTCAGCCAACTACCTCATTCCTGGGACAGCACACCTCTGGCTGGCATCCCCACTGAGAATTACCGCCTGGTTCTGGTGACCTCACATCGACGGGAATCCTGGGGTAAGGACCAAGAGAATATGTGCCTCGCTCTCAAAGATCTGGTCAGGCAGCATTCCGACATTCGGGTTATCTATCCCGTCCATATGAATCCGAATGTTCGCAGCACAGTCAATGCCCTGCTGCGAAACACTGATCGGATCCATCTGACAGAGCCGCTGGACTACATCACCTTCGTCAGTTTGCTGCGCCGCTGTTTTCTGGTGCTGACTGACTCGGGAGGAGTTCAGGAGGAGGCACCCACTTTCGGTAAGCCGGTGCTGGTGTTGCGAAATCTTACCGAGCGTCCAGAAGCCTCGCAGTTTGGCATGGCGAGAATCATCGGAATGTCCCGTGAGGGGATTGTCAAAGAGACGAACCGGTTGCTGAACGATAAGGACGCGTATCAGGACATGTCGGAGGGCGACAATCCGTACGGTGACGGGCATGGGTCGCAACGAATTGTGGAAGCCATATCCCGCTGGCATCAGAAGAAGACCCCACTGCTAGAGCCTGACAAGCAATTCAAGTTACCGGCCAGAGCAATTCCCCGTCGGCGGAAGAGTGACCTCTCGGAAAGAAAAGCGGCTGCCGCAGGTAAGGAGTGACGGCCGACACCCTACCTTGCCGTCGTGGTCCCACGCCATGATCTACGTTCTCTACTTTATCGTTTTCTTGATCTGCGTATACACGGCTCGTCATTATTGGTTCACACTGAACCGGTTATTCGCTTTCCAACGGCATCCTTACATCGACATCGATACAGCCTCCTGGCCACTGGTGACCGTACTCGTAGCCGCTCACAATGAGGAGAAGGTCATCTCCAACATTCTTAGCGCCCTGATGACGGTGAGATATCCCGAGGGCCAAATGCTGGTGATTCCCGTAAATGACCGCTCGACCGATGGAACACGAGCGATCATCGACGAGTTTGTAGAGCGATTTCCCGGTCGCATTCAGCCTTTCCATCGCGCTGGCGGAAAAGGCGGCAAAGCAGCGGCGCTGAAGGATGCCATGGAGTTGGTAAAAACCGAAGTCATTCTGATCTTCGACGCCGATTACATTCCTGGTGCGGGTCTCATTAAACAACTGGTGGCGCCATTCTTTGATCCCGAAGTCGGTGGCGTCATGGGCCGGGTAGTGCCATTGAATGTCGGCACGAACCTGCTGACCCGCCTGCTGGATCTGGAACGAACGGGAGGTTACCAGGTCGATCAGCAAGCCCGTATGAACCTCCGCCTGGTGCCACAACACGGTGGCACGGTCGCCGGAGTGAGACTGAGTGCATTGCGGGAGATTGGTGGCTGGAATGACCAATCTCTGACCGAAGACACCGATCTGACCTATCGCCTCTTGCTGCACGGCTGGAAAACCGTGTATCAGAACCGGTCTGAATGCTACGAGGAAGTGCCAGAGACTTGGGCGGTCCGGATAAGACAGATCATGCGCTGGGCCAAGGGCCACAACCAGGCGATGGTGACATATGGTCTTCGCCTGCTGCTGGGCAAGCATCGAGCAACGCTGCGGGAGCGGATTGATGGCCTGCTGTTGCTCGGAGTCTACGCTATGGCGCCGGTCACGCTCTTGGGCTGGGCGCTGGCACTAGCTGTGTTCTTCCAGGGTGTGGCTCCCCTTCATGGCGTCATCGCGATGTTCGCATTGACTGCCTACGCAGCGCTCGGCAACCTGGCCGCATTTTTCGAAATAGCAGCCGCTGCCCGACTCGATGGCACACGCCAGCGAATCTGCCTTCTGCCCTTCCTCATTCTAGGTTTTGCCGTAAGCATCTTCTCTGTCTCTCGGGCTGCTCTATCACAAATGTCTGACCTTGTGACCGGGGCTGAACTCCATTGGGATAAGACCGAACGTTTTCGGAAGGTCCTGTGAATTCCTCGTTTGCAGTGGCCGCGTTGATTTTGTTCGTCAGCTTGATGTTAGTGCTGCCGCTAATTCCTGCGTTTGTGGAACTAACGCGCAAATCTGACGCATCGCCACTGAAAGTCGTTCAGCAACATGCTGGCGAAATTCGTCATTTTGCCAGCAGCTTTCGGACCTACATCCAAGTTCTCGAGCCGACTCTGCAGCAGTGTGTAGCTTCGGGTGCGACGGCACGTGGCATGTTGCCCGATGGAGTCGAATACCTGGCACTGGGCCAGTGCAACGATTCGCAAACGCTTCCAATCCGGCAACCGGGCGCAATCTGCCCGGTGACGATTGCGGCGGGTTCTGACCTCGTCGTGCCACCTGAGACCACGTTCCTGAGAGATGTCTATGCCGGCGGGCGATTCAGCGGTGGAGACAATAACAGTTACCGAGCCATCCTGGGAGAGAAGGATGTCCATCTGGGTTGCTCCAGTCGCGTCACACGCTGGGTTCATGCGGTAGGAGAATTTTCTGCAGAGCACGACTGCAAGCTCTCCGGGCGTGTCTCCTCGGACTCATGCATACGACTGCAAGGCGCGTGTAACTTTCTGCGACTCAATGCTCCGCAGATTGAAACCGGTCACGTATTGCCAGGTGAAGACTCGACGCGGGCGCACTCCGACGATAACGCGGACGCAGGTTCAGATATGGTCCAACGGTTACTGTATGACGGCGACTTTGAGGTTCACGCAGATGAGGACCTTACCGGCAACATCGTAGCAAGAAGTAAATTGCATATCGGCTCCGCCGCACGCATCCGTGGCAGCGTGAAGAGTGTCAGCGACATGGTTCTCGGAGCCGGTGTCTCCGTGGACTCATGCATACGGCCGCAAGGCGCTGGTAACGTTCTGCGACTCAATACTGCGCAGATTGAAACCGGCCGCGTAATGCCCGCTGAAGACTCGACGCGGCCGCGCTCCGAAGATGACGCAAACGCAGGTTCAGGGGTGGTTCAACGTTTCCTGTATGACGGAGACTTTGAGATTTACGCAGATGAGGTCGTTACCGGCAACATCGTAGCCAGAGGTAAGTTGCGCATCGGCTCCGGCGCACGCATCCGGGGCAGCGTGAAGAGTGTCAGGGACATGGTTCTCGGAGCCGGTGTCTCCGTGCACGGCAGCCTGATTAGCGGGGAACAGATGCTCATTGGTCCGGACTGCGCGGTCAATGGACCGATCATTGCTGAACGCGCTTTGCACATATCTGCCGGAACTCGATGCGGTAGTTTTCAACATCCGACAACGGTCAGTGCCCCTCGTATTGAAGCGGAAGAGGGTGTTGTGGTGTTCGGAACGTTGTGGGCCCGCGAGCACGGTGAAGTGGTGGCCAGCCGATGAAGCGCCGAGCCCTCATCGTCGCAGGCAGTCTAGCTCTCGTGCTGCTGGTCACATGGTTATGGGTGGCGCGTGACCGGCCCCGTTCGAGTGTCGACCGCTTGCTGCTCCTGGTGCCAGATGGAACAAGTTTCTCCGATCCGAAGGTCACGGTGTGGAGCGATGCGGGGAGTGAGGAAGGCCTGCATGTGGTGCCTGTCCATGATTCCGAATTCTTGCGGCCTTTTTTGGGTGAATTCCAATGTGCGGGAGTGATTCTGCCCGATTCGATCCATCAGCGGGCGAGTGACCTTTTTATAGCGACTCTGCGTCACTTTGTTGCTCAGGGCGGAAAACTCATGCTGGTTTACGATGCCGGCACGCTCTCGCTAAATGGCGGCTATGCGGCGAAACGCTCGCGATTATCGGACCTGGCAGGCGTGGACTACGCCCTCTACGACGCACTCGGAGACAAGACCACCCAATGGGGCAGCGTCAAAGCCACGAGTGCCATTGTCAGTGAGATGGAAATACCGCCGGGAAAATATTATCCCTTCCCGTCGGAAACCAGCGCCTCCGATTCGGCGCGAGGTGCGAAAGACTCTAGTCCTCTCAGCGTTGAGGTTGAGCTCAGACGCTACAAATACGGTGAACTGTTGTATCCCAGCTTCGTGACTTCGGGACAGTACTCCGGCGAGGTCCTATTCCAATCCAAGGTTGGGATCGTCGCGGGTGAGCATCCTTATGAAGCTGGTTCCGTGCTTTTCGTAAACCTGCCGCTCGGATACCTCAAAGGCAATACGGATGGACTGCCGTTGCATGCCTTCCTCAAATACTTCGCAAAGCACGTCCTCGCATTACCTTACTTAGAGCCGGTCCCGGATGGAGTCGGAGGGTTGGTTCTGAATTGGCACGTCGACTCCAATGCTGCTATCAAGCCCCTCCAGCAGATGAATGCATGGAGTCTGCTCCAGCAAGGACCGTATTCAATTCACATCACAGCCGGCCCCGATGCGATGGCAATCGGAGACGGTAGGGGCGTCAATGTTGAACACAACCCCATCAGCCAGGCACTGATCCGGAAATACGAAGACCTGGGCTACGAAATAGGTAGCCACGGAGGCTGGATCCACAATTACTTTGCCTCGCATGTGGATAAGGATGATCCCAAGAATCTGGAACAATTCTTGGCGCTAAACAAGAGTGCACTCGAGCATCTCGCCGGAAAAACGGTCTTCGAGTATTCCGCTCCGGACGGCAATCATCCGGTCTGGGTCACGCACTGGCTGGAGTCGCATGGCTTTGTCGCCTATTACTTCACCGGCGATACCGGAATGGGTCCCACCCAGGGTTATCGCGATGGCACCCGCGAAGGTCAAAAGATTTGGGCATTTCCCATTCTTCATTTGGATCGGGCTGCGGGGTTTGAGGAAATGGGCTCCGAGGGGTACTCCGATTTCGAGGTAGGACACTGGCTTGAGGCAATCACTGCATTTGCGGCAGACCATCAATCGGTAAGACTGATCTATTTCCATCCTCCCGGAATTCTGCCCTATCAACACATGGTCGAGAAGTGGTTGAGCCAAACAGCTGAATTGAAAGCCAAAGGAAGATTTCGTTGGTACACGATGACCGAACTCGCAAACTTTTTAAACTCGCGTAAGCAAGTGGAGTGGAAGGTCTCGACTCGCGGCAAGCTGCTGAGCATCAAGGCCACTCACCCCCAGAACCTGGAGCACGCGACGTGGCATCTGTCATCAGCGAAATTTGCAGAGCCAAGAATTGTCCAGGGCTCGGCGAAGGTAGTCCGGCGCCAGGATGCCTGGATGATCGTCGCCGGCCAAGGGACAATGCTGCAATTCGAGACCCAGGAGGTTGACCAGTCAGAGGTGCTGAGGAAATGAGCATTTCTGACCGTGGAGGTCGTCGACCCGCAACATGGCTCCTGATCCTGGGCATTGCTTTCGCCTGCACCGCGCATGCCCAGGAAAATGCCGCGTTGCCGAGCCTCTCAGAGGCTACTCCGCAATCGCCAACCGAAAAGGCCCCGCCAGCAGAACTACAGCTGCTTACCGATTATGTTGAAAGCGGGGGCAACTATCTGGCCCTAACCGATGGCTTTGGCAATTGGACCGGCGGATATGCCCGCGGCGTCATCACTCAGAAAAATAATATTTGGAATGCAGAAATCAATGGTCAGCACGAATTCGGCGATGCAGGAGTATATTTCGGAGTCGGCGACACCTACAACTTTCATCCCGATTGGTACGGCTCACTCACTCTCGGCTCCAGCGCGGGAGGCTTTTTCTGGCCTCGTTTCCGAGCGGACGGATTCATCAATAAGAAGTGGGTGGGTCGCCGGCAGTTGATCACTACTCTCGGCTTCGGCTATTACGCCGCCAAAGACGCCCACCGAGATCACAGCTTCTTCGTCGGTTCTACTTACTACTTCGAGAGACCGTGGATCCTCGAGGAAGG
>Ga0335084_10005896_pt1 | contig 12149 bp, 9 predicted proteins | sample Lox_Sample_44_FD_206721 | JGI IMG/M metagenome (GOLD analysis project Ga0335084, IMG submission 206721) | Soil microbial communities from Loxahatchee National Wildlife Refuge, Florida, United States - Lox_Sample_4.4 | ecosystem: Environmental > Terrestrial > Soil > Wetlands | place: USA: Florida...
GTCACTCCGATCGACGCGGGACTGGCAAGTCGAACACCACCGCCAATCTCGCCACACTGCTCGCGAGCGCCGGCCGGCGCGTGGGAGTGGTCGACACCGACATCCAGTCGCCTGGCATTCACATCTTGTTCGGGCTGGCCGAGACCGACATCCAGCACTCGCTGAACGACTATCTGTGGGGGCGCTGCCACGTCAAGGAGACGGCGCACGACGTCACGTCGCGGCTCGGGCCCGACGTCACCGGCAAGGTCTTCCTCGTCCCGTCCAGCATGAAGGCGGGGGACATCGCCAGGGTGCTGCGGGAGGGCTATGACGTCGGCTTGCTCCGGGACGGTCTCACGGAGCTCAGCGCTGCCCTCGGGCTCGACGTTCTCGTGATCGACACGCATCCCGGCCTCAACGAGGAGACGCTGCTGTCGATCGCGATCTCCGACGCCCTGGTGATCGTGCTCCGGCCAGACCAGCAGGACTACCTGGGCACGAGCGTCACCGTGGAGGTGGCCCGCAAGCTGGACGTTCCGCGACTCGTCCTCGTCGTCAACAAGGTGCCGCCGCTGTTCCAGGCGGCCGACGTGCGGGCGCGGGTGGAGCAGGCGTACGGCTGCGAGGTCGCGGCCGTGTTGCCCCATTCAGACGAGATGATGACGCTCGCGAGCACGGGGCTGTTCGTGCTGCGGCATCCGGAGCACCCGATCACGACCTCCCTCAAGCAGGTGGCGTCCGCCCTCCTCGGGTGAGGGCGCGATGGCCTCCGACGATCTCTTCACGCGGGACGAGGTCCTCGGCGGGCTGCCCGCGCGCCGGGCGGCCACGGTGCTGTTCCTCGTCGAGAGTCGCGCCGCCTACCTGACCGATCAGGCACGCCGCGCCGCGGACTTCCTGGCCCCCGAGGACGTGTCCCGCGAGCGCGACCTCGCGTTCATCGAGGCCTGGAGCCTCGGGCGGGAGCCGCCCATCGCGCCGAGCATCCGGGATCTCGAGCAGTATTCCGCGCGGTGGGCGGACCTGGTGCCGGCCAACCCGAGCATCCGCGCCGCCGTGGCGCATCTCCTCGGCCAGAAGTACGGGTTCACGAGGGCTTCGGTGCCGGGGATCCGCGCGGCCCTCGGGCTCGACACCGACGCGGTCACGCGGGCCTACCAGCGGCAGTACGGCGTGGCCGTCGACACCGTGTACGTGGCGCGGGCCAGTGCGATGGATTGGTTGCCCTGGGCGTGGACCAGGTTGTCCGCGCGCGTCGATTCCCTCTCGCCGTTCTGGCTGACCTTCGCGCTCACCGTGGCGTTCGGCCTCTCCCAGGCATTCCTCGCGCTGCCGACGGCCGTCGCCCGGGTGGGCGCGGTTCCCGGCGTGGTGTTCGTGGTCGGCATCGGGCTCATCAACGTGCTCACGATGGCGTGCATGGCGGAGTCGTGCGCGCGCAGCGGCGACTTTCGCTACGGGCGGGCGTTCCTCGGACGGCTGGTCACGAACTTCCTGGGCGCGGAGGCGTCCGCGCTGTTCTCGGCGACCACGGCCATCCGCTCGTTCCTGGTCTTGCTGGCCGGCTCGCTCGGGCTCGGCATCACGCTCTCCGCGTTCACCGGAATACCCGCCGAGGCGTGGGTGGTCGGCCTCCTGTTCGTGGAGCTCTACTACCTCTCGCGGAAGTCCTCCAGTGTCACCGTCACGACCATGCTGTCGCTCGTCAGTCTGAATCTCTTGTGCGTGTCCCTCATCTCGATCCTCGCGTTCACCCGGCTGCAACCGGGGAATCTGCTGGAGATGCACGTCCCGCTCGTGTCAGGGACGCCCCTGGAGACCGGCTCGCTCCGGCTGGTCTTCGGCGTGGTGTTGATGCTGTACATCGGACACGTGTACGCGGTGCAGTGCGCGAAGATCGTGCTGCCGCGAGATCCCAGCGCCCGCGCGCTCATCAGGGGCAGCGTCGCCGGCTCGGCGATTCTGACGGGGATCTTCGCGATGTGGGTGCTCGCGGTCAACGGCGCCGTCGACGCGGGCGCGCTGGCCCGGGAAGCGGGCACCGCGCTCGCCCCGCTGGCCGAGCGCATCGGCCGGGCCGTCCACCCCCTGGGCTCGCTGCTCGTCGTGTTGCTCCTCGGCATGTCGTGCCTGCGCACGTCGACGGTGCTCTTCAACCTCACCCAGGAATGGGTGCCCGCGCGCCTGCGCTCGATCGTGACCCTGCCGCGGCGGCGCGCGAGCCTGTTCTTCGAGCCCCGGGGCACCGCGCGGCGCGGGCCGCAGCTCGGCGTCACGTATCTCGGCCTCTCCGGAGGGCGCGCCCGCCTGCGCATCGACGTGGCGTGGCACGGTGCCGTCGAGCGCAGCGACGTCGACGTCTCCGGAACGTGGGACGCCGCGTCTCTGCTCGACCGCTTCCCGGGGCGGCCGGCGCCCGGCGTGGGCCTGGTCCTCGAGCCGCTCGGTGCGCACGCCGAAGCCGTGTCCCTGCGGGTGACGACCACGCTGAGCGCTCGCTTCGTGGGCGAGTGGGGTGGGGGCGACGTCCGCCCCGGCGACCATCTCGCCCTCGACGACTCCCGGCGCGCGCTCGTCAACTGGATGACGAGACGGGGAGACGTGAGCTTCGAGGAGATCCTGTCCCACCGCGGCGGGGACCCGGGCGAGGTGCGCGCGCTGCTCGACGAGCTCGCCGCTCAGGGCGTCGTCCGCCCTCCGGACGGGCCCGCCGGCCGATACCGCGCGCGTCTCGTCACCCGGCCTTCGCGAGCGGTGCCCGATGAGATCTGGCGGGCGCTCGACGACCCGGCGGTGCCGAACGCCGCGCCCCGCTCGGAGCGCGGGGGCCGGCTCGCGCTGCGCCTCCGCGAGACGATGCTGGGAGAGCGCGCCCGCTTCCTGACGTCCGCCGCGCCGGTGCTGCTCGTGTTTCTCATCGCGCAGTGGCTGCTCTTCACCCGCTCGGCGTCGTTCGCCGGGGTGCTCGGCTTCGGCGGCGTGATCGCCAACTCGCTGACCGCCGGGATCTTTCCCGTCCTGCTCCTCTTCGCGAGCCGCCGGAAGGGCGACTACGTCCCGGTCGTCGCCTATCGCCTCCTGGGACACCCGGCTTTCACGATCGGAGTCTGTCTGCTGGCCTTCGGCAACCTCCTCGTGCACGGCCTGTTCATCTATCGCGACCCATGGTCGAGGGGCACGGCGCTCGTCTTCGCGCTGGCGGCCGCCGGCATCATCGGGGAGACGCTGCGACACGGGGTCTTCGCGCGGCGCGTGGTGGTGGAGCTTCGCGAGGACACGCGCCCGGACGCCTCGGGCGTGCTCACCGTCACCAGTGCCGGGCGGCCGCTGACCGCCGGCGTCCGCCTCGGCTACGCGGCCGGGGACGAGACCGTGGACGCGGCGCGGGTCGATGTCCGGCACGCGGCGAGGCTGCGGACGGTGGCGCTTCGTCTGCCGGCGGGCACCGCGCGCGAGCTGAAGGTCTGGACGCACCGGGTGACCCCGGAGGGCGCCTCCGAGCCATTGCCGGCCCTCGTGGAGGTCCGGGAGGCGGGGCAGACGAGACGGTTCGACTCGAGGCTCTGCGGCGGCCAGGCCGTGTTCCCGGTGAGCGGGGACGAGTGCTGGATCGAGATGGAGCTTCGGCGGGACGAGCCGTCGGCGCCCGTCGCCGATCTCGGCGGTGGTCTCGATCGAGGCGTCACCGGGGCGCCGTCGCGGCCCCGCCCCCGCCGCCCCTGATCGGACCCGTCCGCGGATCAGACGCTGCGGTGCAGTGCCGCGGCCCCGACCGCGGTCAGCTGCGGCGGCGCAGCTCCCCGGCCTTCCGCCGCAGGTCCTGGAAGTACTCGGTCTCGGTGATCTCGGACACCTGCCGCCGCTTCTGCGCGTCGTCGATCTCGATGCGCAGCGTCTGGATCTCCTTCTTCAGCCCGGCCTCGCGCGCGGCCACCTCGCGCGCCATCCGGGCGAACACGCGGGCCAGCTGTCCCAGCGCATCGGGACGCTCGGCGACCCCCGCCAGCGCCTCGGCGCCGAAGGCTCCCCCCTCCACCGCGCCGGCCGCGGCGGTGACACGGCCCACGTCTTCCAGGTACTGGATCTCCTGGTCGCGGAGCCGCTTCTTCTCCAGGCACGCGCCGAGCCGCGCGCGGAGAAGCACGGGATTGAACGGCTTGGCCAGGTAGTCTTCCGCTCCCAGCTCGATGCAGCGCACGACGCTCTCGATCTGATCCAGGGCCGAGATCATGATGACGGGCACGTGCTGCAGGCGCGCGTCGGCCCGCATCTGATCGAGCACCTCGTAGCCGTTCATCTCCGGCATCATGACGTCGAGCAGGACGAGGTCGGTGGCGTGCTGCCGGAGGTGATCGAGCGCCTGGCGCCCGTCGACCGCCATGGCGATGTCCGTGTACCCGAGTCGACGGAGTCGCTGCGCGAGCGTGTACCGGTTGTCCTCGTTGTCGTCGACGACGAGGATGGCGGGGCCCCGGGAGGGCACGGCCTCAGCCATCCCGCCGCCTCGCCCAGGCCTCGATCTTGGCGCGCAGGCGCGCGAAGTCGATGGGCTTGGTGTCGTAGTCGTCGCATCCCGCCGCCAGCGCCCGCTCGCGGTCGCCGGCCATGGCGTGCGCGGACAGCGCGATGATCGGGATGTCTCGCGTCGCCTCTGCCGCCTTCAGCCGGCGCGCCGTCTCCCAGCCGTCGAGCACGGGCAGGCTCAGATCCATCAGGATGAGGTCGGGGCGCTCGGCGACCGCCATCGCCAGGCCCTGCTCGCCGTCCACCGCCACCAGGATCGTGAATCCGGCGCGACCGAGCCGGTTCTTGACGACGTACACGTTGTCGTCGTTGTCCTCGACGTACAGGATCTTCACGAGCCGCGCTGCCAGGAGCCGGACCGGGGCTCCGCGGCGGGTCGCTCGACGCAGGCGGCCAGCGCCTGGCCGACCTCGGCCAGGAGATCGCCGGGCGAGTGGCTGCTCTTCTGGATCACGCGCTCCACCGCGCCGTTCAGACGCGCCCGGTCCGCCGCGGAGAGGTCCAGTGCGGTGACGACCAGCACCGGGATGCCGCGCCACTCCGGCGCCCGGCGCAGCTCGGCGAGGAACTCGAAGCCGTCCATCTCGGGCATCATGAGGTCCAGCACGATCGCGTCGGGATGGTTTCGCTCCAGCGAGTCGAGGGCGGCTCGTCCGTGCTCGGTCTCCGTCACCTCCCAGCCGTTCGCCGTCAGCGCCTGGACCATCAGCGCGCGGGCGTCGGCGTCGTCCTCGACGAGCAGGACCGATCCGGCGGTGCCCACCAGGGAGCGAAGGGCGGCGGCGAGCTGCTCGCGGTCGACCGGCTTGACCAGGTACTCGGCCGCGCCGAGCGCGTATCCCCGCTGCCTCTCGTCCACGATGGTGACGAGCACCACCGGGATGCTGGACAGGGCGGGGTCTCCCTTGAGGGCGGCGAGCACGTCCCAGCCGTCGAGGTCCGGCATCAGGAGGTCGAGGGTGATCGCGGCGGGGCGCAGCTCGCGGGCGCGGGCGAGACCCTCGACGCCGCTGGTCGCGGTCTCGATCCGGAAGCCCTCCCGCTCGAGGTGCCGCCGCATCAGCTCCCGGACCGTCTGGTCGTCGTCGATCACGAGGACGGCGCCCGCGCTGGCGCCCCGGGCGGCCGGACGCGTCGGCGCCGCGTCGGCGTGGTCGCCGGCGGGCAGCCGGATGATGAACGCCGAGCCCCGCCCGGGCTCGCTCTCGACCGTGATGTCGCCGCCCATCATCCGGCAGAAGCGCCGGCTGATCGCGAGCCCGAGGCCGGTCCCGCCGTAGCGGCGCGTCGTCGAGGCGTCCGCCTGGGTGAAGTCCTGGAAGAGGCGGGCCACCTGCTCCGGCGTCATGCCGATGCCGGTGTCGGACACGCGGAACTCGATGGTGTCCCCCGCGTCCGCGGGGATGCGGGCGGCGGTGATGGTGACGACGCCCCGTTCGGTGAACTTTGTCGCGTTGCTCGCCAGGTTGAGAAGGGCCTGGCGCACGCGCGTGGTGTCGGCGCGCATCGTGCCCACGTCGGCGCCGCACCCGACCTCGAGCCGGTTGCCGTTCGCCGCCGCCAGCGACCGCACCGTGCCCACGACGTCCTCGACGATCGACGCCACCGAGAACGACTCCGGGTACAGCTCCATCTTCCCCGCCTCGATCTTGGACAGGTCGAGGATGTCGTTGATGAGGGCGAGGAGGTGGCGGCCCGCCCGCAGGATGCGCTCGAGCGGCTCGACCTCGTCGTCGCGGTCGAGGCTCCGGGCGTCCTCGAGCAGCATCTCGCCGACGCCGAGAATGGCGTTCATGGGCGTGCGCAGCTCGTGGCTCATGTTGGCGAGGAACTGCGACTTGTGCTGGCTGGCGACCTGGAGCTGGCGGCGCTGGTCCTCGATCTCCCGGAACAGGCGGGCGTTCTGGATGGCGAGGACGGACTGGGTGGCGAACGTCTGGAGCAGCGCGCTCAGCTCGTTCGAGAAGGTGCCGGGCGCCCGCCGCCGCACCACGAGCGCGCCCACGATCTGCTCCTCGCGGAAGAGGGGAACGGCGAGGCGGGCCCGGTACCCGTGGCGGTGAAACAGCGCGCGCAGACGCCCGTCGTCCGCCCCCTCCTCCTCGATGTCGGCGATCTGCGCCGGCGTGCGCGTGGCCGCCGCGCGTCCGACGGTGCCCTCGCCGAGGCGGGGGGGCCGGCTCCGGAGGGCGTCGATGAGCTCCGGGTCCATCTGGTGCGTGGCGCGGAGGTGGAAGGTGCCCGTCGCCGGCTCGAACTCGTAGATCGCCCCGCCGTCGGTCCCGGTGATGTGCACCGCGCGCGAGACGATGATCGTGAGGACCGTCTCCAGGTCGAGGGTGGAGCTGACGGCCTGGCTGACTTCGCCGAGCGCCTGGAGCTCGCCAACCGACCGGGCCAGCTCGCGGGTGCGGGCCTCGAGCTCCTGGAACAGACGGACGTTCTCGATCGCGATCACCACCTGGTCGGCGAAGGTCTGCAGCAGCCGGATCTGGGTGTCGGTGAACGGGCGCACCTCGTTGCGGCGCGCCTGGATGTTCCCGATGGCGGTTCCCTCGCGCAGGAGGGGCGCGCTCAGCGTCGTGCGCTGGCCCTCGGCCCGTGCGCGCGCGTGCCCCTCCGGGTACTCGGCGCCCGCCGCCTGCAGGTCCGCGACGTGGATCAGGCGCCGCTCGATGACCGTGCGCCCGCCGAGCGTGCCGGGCACGAGGGCGACGTCGCCGGCGAGCATGGGGCCGTGGTGGGCGACGAGCCGCAGGGTCGCTCCCTCCGCGCGGAACACGACGACGTCGGGCGCCTCGCAGAGATCGGCGACGGTCCGCGCCGTCGTGTCGAACACCGGCTGGGCGTCGGTGGGCGAGCTCGAGATGACGCGCAGGACCTCCTCGGTGGCGGTCAGGGTACGCGTCAGCTCGCCGGTCCGCGCCTGCAGCGCGCTCGTGCGCTCGGCGATCCGCTCCTCGAGGGTGCGGTTGGCCTCCTCGAGGCGCTCCTCGTTGCGCCGGCGCTCGGCGATCAGGCTCTCCAGCGACCGCCGCATGGCGTCGAGGTCCCGCGCCAGCTGCCCGATCTCGTCGCCGGACGTCGTGTCGATCGAGGCCTCGAGGTTGCCGCCGGCGATCAACCCGGCGGAGCGCTGGAGCGCGGCGAGCGGGCGAGCGACGTAGCGGCGGGAGACGACGATGGAGGTGGCCGAGATCGCGGCGATCGTCACCAGGGTGAGCGCGAGGATGCTCGCGGCGTTCCAGAGGATCGTGTGGCGCAGGCCAGCGCGCGAGATGGCCAGCCGTACCTCGCCGATCTTCTTGCCCTGGTAGCGGATGTCCGCCGTCTTCGTGACGTACGCCGCCGACTCCGCGAAGTGCGAGAACGGCTCGTTCGCGAGGCCGGCCCGGCGGCGCACCGCGGCGGACTGGTTCTCGGAGAGGATCTCGACGAACGCGAGCGGGTCCCGCTGCAGCAGCGCCTCGGCGAAGCTCGTGAGCGCGTCGGTGTCGAGGTTCCAGACGGGCACCGCCAAGCTCACCTGGGCGAGGCGGGCGGCGTCGTCGAGCTGCTCGCTCAGATCCGCGTCGACCTTCCGGACGTTGACGGCGATGACGATCGCCGCGAAGCCCACCAGCAGCACGGTCACGACGGCGATCAGCGCCCCGGTGAAGCGCTTGCCGATGCTCCCGGCCGGACCCGGGCGAGGCGAGGAGCCGCGATCTCCGCCGGCGGCGGTCGCGGTCATTCGACGAACACGGTCCGCTTCCGGATCGCGTCGGGGATCTCGACGCCGAGCGCGCGACTCGTCGCCCGGTTGACCTTGATGGCGGGCTCGCGATCCGCCTCCACCGGCATGTCCTTGAGCGCCTGGCCCGCCAGGTGCCGCCGGACCATGCCCGCCGCCGCGAGGCCCAGCTCCTGGTACTGGGCGACCACGCCGATGAGCGCCCCCTGGTCGATCGAGCCCTCGACGGCGGCGATGCTCTTGACTCTCGCGGCCGTCAGCTCGGCGGCGATCAGCTTCCCGTTGGAGACGAGGAAGCTGTCCGCGGGGATGTACACGGCGTCGACGGCGATCGCGCCGCTCCGGAGCTTCTTGAGGTTCTCCTGGAGCATGTCCTGGGCGGGCGGCGAGCGGAGGTCCACCACCTCGATGCCGAGGGGCTGCGCCACCGCGAGGACCCGATCGCGGGCGAGCATCGAGTTCTTCTCGCGGGGATTGAACATGAGCCCGAGGCGCTTGATCGGGAAGACCGCGAGCGCCGTCTTGAGCTGGAGCTGCAGCGATACCTCGTTGGTCACGCCGGCAACGTTGGCGCCCGACCGCTCCAGGCTCGCCACGATGCCCGCGCCCACCGGATCGTTGACGATGTTGAAGATCAGCGGGACCTTGTCCTGCACGATGCTCTTGGCCGCCAGGGTCACCGTCGTGCCGTACGCGTAGACGTAGTCGAACGTCGCCAGCCGGGGCTGCAGCTCCTCGCGCAGCAGCCGGCCGAGCTCCGCGCGGTCCTGGCCCGCGTTCAGCACGACGTAGTCCACGGGCCGGTTCAGCTCCTTGAGGCCGGCGCGGAAGCCCTTCTCGGCCTCGGTCTCGCCGCGCCAGAGGATCATGGCGACCCTGACCGGTTTCGGATCCGCGGATTCGGCCGAAGTCCAGGAGGCGGCGACCACCGCAACGGCGAGCAGGACCACGTGGCGGCGCTTCAAGGTCGCGATATTCCTCATTCCAGCGGAGTGGGCTGCATGCCGTAGCGGGCCAGGATGTCCCGGATCACGCCCCGCTCGTGGAGCGTGCGGAACGTCGCGTTGAACTGGTCGACGAGCGCCTTGTCGGTGAACTTCTGGGAGAAGCCGATGTAGTACTTGAGGGTCGAGTGGCGGCCCGCGTAGCGGACGTTCGCGATCCCGAGCCTGTTGAGGTGGTCGACGCCCACCTCGCGGTTCGAGAACACCGCTCGCACCCGGCCGAGGGAGAGCTTCTTGAAGGCGGCGGCGTCGTCGGGCGTCATGTCGATCGTGAGGTCCCCGAGGCTGGCCCTGATCTTCTCGAGGGTGGTGGCGGTGTTGGACGGCCCGAAAACCCCCACCGAGTACCCGCGCACGTCGGCGATCTGCTTGTAGGCGAGGGGATTGTCGTCGCGGACGAAGAAGCCGTACTCGGTGACCATCAGCGGGGGCGAGAAGTGGAGCCACTTCGCCCGCTCCTCGTTCCAGCCGATCACGAACATCCCGTTGACGCGGCCGTCCTCGACTTCCTGCTGGGCGCGCCGCCAGGGCAAGACCCGCATCGGACACTCGATCTTCATGTCCGTGCAGATCCGCCGGATGACGTCGGCGGCGGGCCCGGCGACGGCCCCGTTCGCCTCGTAGTTGAACGGCGAGAAGTCCTGGGTGTTGAACGTCAGCTGGGCCGCGAGGGCGGACGTGAGGGCGAGTGCGCTGGCGCCGAGGGCGACTGCGCAGGCAAGGACGATCTGTCGAAGGACGATCAGCCGGAGGACGATGCGCTGTGTCATGGCCTTTCAGGGGTTACGCTGTTCGCCCCGAGGGCTGACCGATCCCGACCTCGGTGACTCCGCCTCGGCCGGCGGTCTCACCTAGCGCGGCATATTGCCCGAGTTGGACACCGGCAGTCAAGGCAGTGGGCCGCGCAACCGCGCCCGGTCGCCCCGCCCGCGCTCAGGCCACGGGCAGGGAGTCGAGGAAATCCCTGGCGATCCGGTCGAACTCCGCCGGCCGCTCGCGAAATGCCCAGTGCCCGCCGCGCTCGATGACGGCGAGCCGGCAACCCTGAATCTGCTGCTCGAGGTACTGGTGATACTTGAGCGGGGTGAGCCGGTCCTCGGCGCCGCACACCGCGAGGGCGGGGACGCGGATGTCGCGCACGCGGCCCATCACGTCGAAGGTGTCGTCGGCCACCCAGTCGACGAACGTCACGCGCGGGTCGGTGTCGGCGGTGAGCGCGTTGAGCCGATCGACGACCGCCTGCGGCGTGCTCGCCGCGAAGCCCCACGAGCGGTCGGTGGGCCGCGCCTCGCCGCGCTCCGCGGCCGCGCGGGAGGCGCGCAGGAGATCCGGGTTCACGCGCAGGCGCGCGCCCGTGTCGACGAGCAGGATGCCGGTGAGGCGCTCGGGCTGGTAGATCGCGGCGGTCAGCGCGACGCCACCGCCGAGCGAGTGGCCGGCGATCGCGAAGCGATCCCACCCGAGCGCGCGACCCAGCTCCATGACCACGTGCGCGTAGTCGGCCATGCCGCGGAAGCCGCGTCCGGAGGAGCGGCCGTGGCCGGGCAGGTCGATCGCGACCGGCGTGTGCGCGTCGGCCATCGCCGCCATGTGGTCGTCCCAGACGCGACCGTTGCAGCCGGTGCCGTGGACGTAGAGCACGCGCTGGCCGCGCCGGTCCGAGGGGTCGCGCGGGGCGTGGTAGTGGACATTGAGTCCGTCGATCTCCGCGAATGGCATGTCGTCGCTCCCGTGTCGGGCGGCGCTCTCTCTCGCGATGCCGCGCCGCCGCCCGCAGCGGTTGTACCACAAGACGCTCGGGGCGAGTCCCGCGCGCCTTGACGCCGATCGCGCCGGTGTCGCAGGATCGGCGGACCGGTCCGGATGCGCGATCGCGCGCCCGGCCGGAGTCCGAGTGTCGGAGAGGGCCGCGATCCGGCCCGAGGAGGAGACGTCATGCGCCCATTGATCGGTGTCGCGCTCGCCAGCGCCGTCTGGATGCTCGCCGAGGAATCGGCCGCGCAGCCGGCGGCCATCCGCTCGCTCGAGTCCGAAGCCGTCTTCCACTCCCAGTTCAACCCCAAGGAGATCCAGGTCACCCAGACGGTGCCCTGGAAGAAGCACCGGAGCAGCCGGCCCGACGCGCCGACGCTCGAGTTCACGGACGCGGAGCCGCGCACGCTGCTGGCGGAGCTCGACTTCGACAGCAGCGCGGGGGGGACCGACGTGCACCAGGCGATCGCGCCGCTCGAGCAGCTCGCGCTGGTCGACCCCGCCCTCGAGCGCCCGCCGCTGGTCCAATTCGAGTGGGGCGGATTCCCCGTGTTCAAGGGCGTGATCGAGTCGGTCGACGTGAAGTACACCCTGTTCCTGCCCAACGGCACGCCGGTCCGCGCGACGGCCAGCATCGGCTTGAAGGAGGCGGCGCGCGTTCGGGGGAAGGGCAATCCGGGCGACGCCCTCGCGTGCAAGGTGCCAGCCGATTGCCCGTCCGGCCAGAGCTGCTTCAACGGGACCTGCGCGCCCGGCCGCTAGCGGAGGCGCGAGCGCGCCGAGGGGCGCGACGGGCGGCAGGTGCAGGCCAGGGCGTCGACCACCCGCGACGGGCGGCAGGCGCGGGCCAGCGCGTCGACCACCTGGTCCTGCTCGTCCTCGGTCATCTGGGGGAAGAGCGGCAGCATGATCCCGCGGCGGCGCGCGCGCTCGCTCTCGCCGAGGCGGGCGCACGCGCCGGGCGCGCACGCGCACGACTCTGCGCCGCACGTCCACGTGCCCCGCGCGTAGGCGGGCCTCGGTGGGCGGGGTGACGGCCGGCAGCGCGGCGAGGAGCTTGCCCTAGCGCGCGGCCAGCGCGCGGCGCCGCTCGACGATCTCGGGCAGCCGCCGGAGCTGCTCGCGCGCCACCGCCGCCTGCACGTCGGTCATCC
>Ga0335084_10005897_pt1 | contig 12148 bp, 10 predicted proteins | sample Lox_Sample_44_FD_206721 | JGI IMG/M metagenome (GOLD analysis project Ga0335084, IMG submission 206721) | Soil microbial communities from Loxahatchee National Wildlife Refuge, Florida, United States - Lox_Sample_4.4 | ecosystem: Environmental > Terrestrial > Soil > Wetlands | place: USA...
CAGAAACGATCCTGCCCGCGACATCGAGAATCGATCCTGCGGCGCCGGGGATGATCAACTGAATGGAGTGGTCAGGGTAGGGCTGTGCCACAGCTGTTGAAGCCCCTATGCCTAATCCGCACACGATCAAGAATGAAACAACGATAAGAAATAACCGCTTCATAACTTCTCTCCTTTCCTTCAAGCGTTTGTTGTGATCATACTTATGATTGGTTGCCTACTGCAATCATTTTCTGATTCAGCGTATTCGATTCATTCTGAAAAAGGACGCGCAGGTTCAGAAAGTCCCATCTTCGCCGCGTTTACGATCTCGGATTACTTCTTCGTAAGGAGCTTTTTCAACTCGGGGCCCGTTTGCGGACATCGCTCGATCACGTCCTTCCAACCCTCGTCGTAAGCTACGTTGATGAACTTTTCTTTTTCCGCTGGAGGGAGCTCAATCATCTTTATTCCCTCTTTGAGCAGGAGAGGCCGTTCTTCCTTCGTCAGTTCTTCGAAGCGGGCGACCGCCTTCTTCTCTGCCTCTATTGCAGCCTCGGTCAGGAGGTCCTGGAACTTCTTGGGGAGCTTGCTCCACGTATTGAGATTAACAAGGAGAGGATTCGGCCCCCGATAAAACGGTACATCCACGATGTATTTCGTCACCTTCTGCCAACCCCAGTCACGAATTCCGACGGTGACCCAGCAATAACCATCGACCACATTCCTTTCGAGAGCGGAGTAAATCTCGGTCGGTGGGATCACGATGGGGTTTCCGCCAAGACCTTTGATGAGCTGGAGATACATGGGGGAGACACGGATGTTCAGTCCTTTTAAGTCTGCACTCTTGATGGGTTTCGTGAGATAGAGATAGAATTTCTGGTCATGGCCGAGCCGACCGAGATAGTAAATCTTCAGCCTTTTCTCGTGAAGATCATTCCAGTAGGCGGTGACGCCCCGTGCCCTCTCCTCGGCAGGAGAGAACGGGGAAAGCTTCATGGCGTCGACTTCGGGGAGCAAGGAGACATAATAGGCATTGGTCGTATAGCAGATATCGACCATGCCCCGCTGCAAGGCTTGGACCTGATCGGAAGTCTTAACCGCCTCCGGCCCTCCAATATACTGAATCTTCAATTCGCCAGGATATTTCTTGGCCACCATCTGTTCCGCGACTTCTGAAAAGATCTGGTAGGGGATGTTGTCCGATGCCGTTTTGGGCCATGCCGTAATGGCTTTCAGAGTTATGGTCTCAGCCCTCACCCATCCTGGCTGAACCTGCAGAGTGATTATTCCTAAAAGGACTGCAAAACATAGAGAAACGATCATCTTTTTCATTGTCATCCTCCTTTTCTGGTTTCGTGGAAAAATGATATCCACTGTATTCCGCAATTTGGGCTAAACCGAAATTCTTTTCTCGGTATGTCTTCAGGTATTCCGCGCAGTAAAGGTTCTGATGAACCAGAATCTTGCTGGCATCGATCGAGGAAAGAAGGGCCTGGTCTCGAACATCGACGAGAAGGGTACCTCACCCGGCATAGATTGCCCTGTTCAGAAAAGTGCGGTTGATCAACCTCCTTCCGGGAAGTCCCATGCTCACAGCCGTCTCGTCTCTCATTTGTAGAAAACCGAGGGAAGCCAGAGAGCCAGCTGTGGAAGAAGAAACAGCATGGCCCAGACAAGAATGAGGGAGATCAGGAACGGCGCAGCCCCTCTATAGATCACCCCGATGGGAACTTTCGTTATATTCTTAACGACGAATACGCAAATGGCCACCGGAGGGATGACGACGCCGATCATCTCGACAACGGCGATGACGATCCCGAACCACAGGGGAGGGAACCCGAGTTTAAGGGCGACTGGATAAAAGATGGGGGTGGCAAGAATCATGAACGTCAGGTCATCGATGAAGGAGCCTCCAATTTCGTAGACGATGCAGATCAGAATCATGATAAGGTATCGGTTGACGGGAAGCGTGACCACCCAGTTTGCCGTATCCTGCGGGATGTTGGTCACGGCAATGAAATGGCTGAGGACGGTGGACCCTGCCACAAGCATGAGAATCATGATGGCCGTGCGGAGCGATTCTTTTACGGATTTAACGTACGTCCGGAAGGTCATGTCACGCTTTAAAATCGCGAGAAGGAGGACGGCAAAGGTTCCGACCGCTCCCGCTTCCGTGGGGGTAAAAAAGCCCTCCATAATTCCGCCGACGACGAGGATAAAGACTAGGAGGATCCATACGACCTCCGGTAGGGAGCGTATCCTCGCTCCCCAATCGAATCGTTCTGACTTGGGGGCGATGGCCGGGTTGATCTTGGCCCATCCGTAAATGATCCCCATGAAGAAGAGGGCGATGATCAGTCCAGGGATGATGCCGGCGAGAAAGAGCTGGCCGATGGACTGTTCGGTGAGAATTCCCAGGATGATGAGGACAACGCTCGGAGGGATGATGCAGCCGAGGCTTCCAACCGTCGCAACGATTCCTGTCGACAGTTTCTTGTCGTAACCGTATCGTTCCATCTGTGGGATGGCGACGCTGGCAAAGGTGGCGGCTGTGGCTGCCGAAGAGCCGCAAATCGTCTTGAATCCCGTGGCGCCGACAACCGTGGCCATCGCCAAACCGCCGGGGACATGGCCGATGAATTTATTGGCAGAATCATAGAGTCTGACCGCAATGCCGGCATTGAACCCGATTTGGCCCATGAGAACAAAGAGCGGGAAGACCGTGTACCCGTAATTCGTGATGACGTCATAAAAATCTCTTGACAGGAGGTTGATCGCAGGCTGAAAGCCGTTCAGGTAGGCGAACCCGACGAAACCGACCAACCCCATGGCAAAACCCAGCTCAATCCCTGTCGAGAAGAGCAGGAGAAGCACAAAAATGCCCAGAATACCCACGAGAACTTCATTCATATTGACCCCGCCAGATTCTTACAATATCGAATAGAAAGACGCAGCACTCAAGAAGACAGCAAACGGCGACGCCGTAGGCGACAGGGTAAAAAGGGATCATGATGGTGGGTGACACTTCACCCGACGCGTGAAACCTGGCTCCAACGTTGAAGAGGTTCACTCCGATGAAAGCGAACAGGGCGAGACACAGAAGCCGGGTGAAGGTGTTCATAACGTTCCTCCCCCGATGGGAAAGCTTGTCCATAAGGAAATCCATGGACACATGCCCTCGATCGATTGAGACCTGCGGGATACCAAAGCCGATCACGAGCGCGAGCAAGAGGGACACCACCTCGAACGTCCCGATGATGGGATGACCGCCTGCTCTTAAGACGACGTCCGCGACGGTCAACAACATCATGAAGGTGACCGCTGCCCCGGCGATGGTATTCAAAAGGTTACTGATAATTCGTAAGACACCCATACCCACAACCATCCTCTCTCGTCGTTTCAACCCCTTTTCGGTTGGGTGAAGCGACCTGTCACTCTGATCGCCGAATGACAGGTCGCTTCACACTCATGGCAACTCTTTTATCGATCGCAAGGGTCAGGATGCTTCCAGAAGTATCTCGTGATTAGAAGGGGGCCGCTATTTTTTTATCCTGCTGCTGTTTTTTCCAGTACTCGATGCGGTCGCCGATATATTTCAACCAGCTGTCCACATCCGATTCCTTGAAACCTTTGGAAACCATACTCTTCTTGTAATCGGCCACCACCGGTTCGACAGCCTTTTTCCACTTGGCAACCTCGGCATCGGCAAGAGGAATGACCTGTCCGCCCTGGCTCTTGAACGCATCCACGCCCTCAATATCCATCTGATTCCAAAGAGCTCCCTGCTTATCCTTGGTTTCGGCGGCGATTTGGGCGAATATCTTCTGAGTGTCAGGGGGTAAAGCGTCCCATTTACTCTTGTTCATGACGAAATAGAAGGTGATGCCCGTTCCAAGGCGCCAGGTGGAGGTTACATTCTTTACCACCTCTGCAAACTTCCAGTACTTGAGTGTGGAAAGATCCACCAGGATCCCTTCGATGACGGCTCTTCTCAAGGCGTCATAAACATCGGGCATTTCAAGGGGGATCGGAACAGCGCCCAAGGCCTTGACGACCTCGGTCATCCGACCCGTGGCCCTGATCTTCATGCCCTTCAATTCTTCGAGTGTCTTGACGGGCTTACTCACGGTCTGAAGGATCACCGGTCCTGAAGTGTTGACGTAAAGAACTTGCACGTCTTTCCACTCCGCGGGTTTGTACTTGTTAAAGAAGTCGCTGCTGACCTGTGTTGCAACCCAGCCGCTCGGAAACCCCAGAGGGAGATCAAACACTTCCATCACGGGGAAACGCCCCCGGGTATATTGAATGTGAGAAACGCCCATATCCGCGATGTCCGAGATAACCCCGTCATACATTTTGACCGGAGAGAGAAGCGTGCCTCCGGCATGGTAGGTAATCTCCACCTGGCCCTTGGTACGATTCTTCACCTCGTCGCAAAACCATCCGGTGAGTTGCGACATCGGGTGAGTGACCGGAAGGTAATTGGCCGCCTTCAGTTTGATGACATCCGCTCCGAACACAAGAGAGTGAACCGCAGAGATGAAAACAACCACAGCCAAAAGCAACGCTACCCTTTTTCTCATAGTCCTCCTCCTTCATAGTTTAAGATGACGTCGCCCGTAAACATACCACTAAGCTTCAGGAGAAGCAATAAAAAATTATCATGGGTCGAAATTATCATTGCCATCTTCGACGGCTACCGTTTCTCTATCCCATTCCATCCCACCACTCCCTCTCCCGGCCGGGAGAGGGGAGGATGAGGAGGGACCCTTTCATGAAATGAGCACACGAAACACGGTACGGTCCAACACTAAGTCAAGAAGGGTGCTTCATGTTTTAGGGTTCGGAATCCCTTCAGGGCTCCACCCTCTCAGGGCATAGTAATCCTGGAGCATTTTATGAAGTTCCTCCCTCCGGATCGTCTTTCCATCCTTGCCCAGAGGTTCATCGAAAAATCGCTTCGGCAGGGTGTCCTCTTTCGGGCTAAGTCCCTCGCGGAGATTGAACCTTCGGGTCTCATCCTGGATGGCGGATGAGATTTTTCTTAAACCCTTCTCGTCGAGCTTGAGGCCTGTGGCCACTTCAACAATGGTCGAAAGGGCATTCCAATCCCAGTAGATGTCCCGATAAAATCTGCACAGGATCAGGGCGTCGTGGATATTGAAGCGATCTTCAAATTCGAGAAAGAGTTTCGCCTTTCCCTCCATTTGATCCATCGGAATCATCCCGGCCAGTTCCGCTTTGTAGAACGTGGATCTCAAGTGGCAGGCCCCGCGATCCGAGGTGGCACAGGCAAGTCCCATTCCCTTAAGGACTCGTGGATCGTATCCCGCAGGGTCAAGACCCTTCACATGAATGGCGACGTCTTCCATATCCCAGGTTTTGGCAGCAGAGCGGATTCCTTCAGCCAGGACGGCGCCGATCCCTTTTTTCGAGGCGATGTCGTGCAGAAGCTCCGCAATTTTATCCACGTCGCCCCAGGCGATCTTTTCGTTGATCCGGCCAGCCTCCGAAGCCTCGATGGCAAAAGCACAGAGACTCCCCGCGGAGATCGTATCCATGCCCAGGCGATCGCAGAGGTCGTTGAGGTACACGATCTCCTCGATCTCATGAATCATGCAGAGACCACCGAAGGCATAGATCGTTTCATATTCGGGTCCCTCGATCTTGAGACCTTTGTGCCTTCCCTCCTTCACCTCGCTCAAATCTCCACAGGCCACGAAACAGCGGAGACAGGCGGTGGGCTTCACCTGGCAGCGGTCAAGTAGGGCGTCGGCGCTGATCTTCTCCCATCCCTCAAAGGTTCCGAGGTGCCAGTATCTCGCAGGAAATGCCCCAACCGAGTTCGTCAGCGCCACGAGTTGGGGGGTTCCCATTCTTTTGTAATTCTGGACTCCCGGAGTGTCTTTGGCTCGCTCCAAGGTCTCCTTCGCAAACTGGTCCAGGCGATCGGGAGAGGCAACCTCCTTTTTCTTCCCTCCGTGGAAGACGATCGCCTTGATCTTTTTGGAACCCAAGACTGCCCCGACTCCGGTTCTTCCGAGGGATCTCCAATAATCGTTTTCAATGACAGCATACCGGACTTTATTCTCGCCCGCAGGACCAATGACCAGAGCCCCCGCCCCCTTTTGATTGACTCTTTTCAAGACTTCGTCCTCTGTGGCATACGTCTCCTTTCCCCAGAGGTCTGCCGCACTGTGAAAGATCACCTTTTGGTCGGAGACTTCGAGCCAGATGGGTTCCGGGGACGCCCCGTCAATAATGAAGGCATCATACCCGGTTCGGCTCATCGGTTCTGCAACCCTGCCTCCGGAATATGATTCAGAAAAAATCCCCGTCAGAGGCGACTTGGTAAAGACCCCGTGCCTGCAAGAACCATAAATCCGGGTATCGGTGATGGGACCGGTACAGAAAATTAGCCTGTTTTCAGGAGAGAGGGGATCCACCCCCGGAGGATTCTCTCTGATGAGGAGGTGAGTGCCCAATCCCTTGCCCCCCAGGGTGGTTTCAAGAATAGAGTCGGGGAGGGTCTCCTCCCGAAATGTTCTTGTGTTGAGATGGATTCGCAAAATTTTGTTAAAGAAGCCTTTCATCGTGACCTCCTTCAATGAGATGGACGAGCGAAAGAACGACGACCGAACGTAATATTCTCGATTTTAAAATTCTTTTCAAGGGAGGGAATGAAAAAAGATTTCTCGGCCTTGACAAGAATTAAATATTTATTTAAGCTAGGCTTGAACTAAAATAGCATTTAAATCAACCCATTCGACTCCCCGGTCTGTCCCTCGGCTTTGCTCGGGATGGTGAGCTTGCCGAAACAAAGTCCGGGGTAGGCTCAGGGTTGATACTGAGTGGCGCTTTGCCTTGGTCTAAAAATCTGGGGCTGGCGCCGTCGAACGTGTCAAGAAGCATGCGCCTACTGTCGAGAGAAAAATGAAATCAATCGGCCCGAAGATCCGGGAGATGAGAAAGCACCGCGGAATGACGTTGAAGGAGTTTTCTCAGAAAGTGGGGGTCACGGCTAGTCTGATCAGCCAGATCGAACGGGGGGTGGCGGCCCCTTCGATCAGCTCGCTCAAGAAAATCTCGGACACGCTGGGGATATCGATTGCGCTCTTCTTCAATGAAGAGGGAAGAAAGGCACTGGCCGATGACTTCTCGCCGATCGTCAGGAAGCATGAGCGCAAAATCCTTCACCCCAGCCCTGGGGTCACCTATCATCTCTTGTCGAAAAACCTTCAGGGAAAGCTTGAGTTCTTGCTGGCCTTTTATGAAGTGGGGGCGAGCACCGGTCCCAAACCCTATTCACATCGTGGAGAAGAATGTGCCTTGGTGCTCAAGGGAAAACTGGAGGTTCAGATTGGAAGTTCTGCCTACGTTCTTTTAAAAGACGATAGCATCACCTTCAGTTGCGAAATCCCGCACCGGGTGAGTAATGTGGGAAAGGTCCCAGCGGTCAGTATCTGGTGTATTACGCCGCCTTCCTTCTGAGGGTGAAGGAGATCACAGAAATTTGAAAGGAGGATGAGCATGAGGTACGGAACGATGGGGGTTGATTTTGAAGAAAGAGTCAACTTTGAACGGTTGCGGAACGAGCGGCTCGCAAAGGCAAAAGCAGCCTTGAAGGCGAGTACGTTAGGGTCCGTGGTCTGCTATGATTTTGATAATATCCGTTATATCACCGGCACGCATATCGGAGAATGGTGCCGGAACAAGATGAATCGGTACTGCATTCTACCCAGAGAGGGAGAACCTCTGCTCTTCGATCCTGCCACTCCAGCCAAGAAGATCTCCTGTCCGTGGATTGCAGATCGTGTCTTTCCTGCCGTTGGATCCATGCGGGGGGCGATCCCTCCTGAAACCGGCAGCGTCGAAAAGGTCGCCCAGGACGTATTCAAGCGGCTGAAGGACCACGGGGTAGAGAAAAGACCCGTAGGAATGGATATTGCGGATATCCCTCTGGTTCGAGCCCTGGAGAAAAAGGGACTGGACGTGGTAGATGGACAGCAGGTCATGCTGGAAGCTCGAATGATCAAGACAAAGGACGAGATTGAATTACTCAAAGTCTCTGCAGCCATGGTGGATGCCGCCTATGAATCGATTGCCCGGGCCATTCGTCCGGGGGCCAGAGAAAATGATCTGGTGGCAGTCGCGAATCAGGTCCTTTATAGTCTTGGGTCTGAGCTTGTCGAATGTGTGAACAGCGTGGCGGGGGAACGCGGTAAACCTCATCCCCATACGTTTTCCGACCGGATCATTCGTCCGGGGGATATGGTCTTTCTCGACATCATGCATTCCTACATGGGATATCGCACCTGTTATTACCGAACCTTCGCATGCGGGAAAGCCACTTCTGAACAAGTGAAAGCCTATGAAAAGGCGTGGAAATGGCTGAAAGATTCGATTGACGCGGTCAAACCCGGAGCGACGACTGCGGATGTGGCCAAAGCCTGGCCCGGACCTGAGGCATTCGGTCTGAAGACAGAAGAAGAGGCCTTTCTCCTTCAATTCGGCCACGGGGTAGGGTTGAGCATCTGGGAAAAACCCGTCATCTCAAGACTGATGTCATTAGAAAATCCCTATCCGATTCGAGAAGGAATGGTCTTTGCCCTGGAGACCTATTGCCCCTCCGCAGACGGGAGAGGAGCGGCGAGGATTGAAGAGGAAGTGGTGGTCACCAAAGACGGAGGTGAACGAATTTTCAAATATCCCATTGAAGAACTTATCTCCTGCGGCCTTCCAGGAACGATGGCCTATTGAGAATCAGCAAAAATACGGGAAAGGAGGGAGAAGGATTATGGGCGAAAAGGTAGGATTTATTGGATTAGGAACGATGGGACAACCGATGGCAGGTCGGATTCTCGGTGGTGGTTTTCCTCTGACCGTCTGGAACAGAACCGGTGGCAAAACAGCCGATCTGGTCAAGAAGGGTGCAAAGGCAGCCGGCTCTCCAAAAGAGGTAGCAGCCCAATCGGACATCTTTATCTCGATGATTGCCGACGGGCCTGCGCTGGAGGCCATCACTTTTGGGGAGTCCGGGGTCACGGCAGGGGTGAAGTCGGGCAGCATCTTCATCGATATGTCGACCGTGGACCCCGAGGCTTCCATGCGAGTGGCCAAGGCTGTAGAGGCAAAGGGCGCTAAGATGCTTCGGGCACCCGTCTCGGGATCGACGGTCCTGGCCGGTCAAGGGACCTTGACCATCCTGGCCTCTGGAGACAAGGCTGCCTTCGACAGGAGCCAGCCGGTCTTTGCGCTCATGGGACAGAAGATTTTTCATGTGGGCACAGGAGATGAAGCCCGTTATCTGAAGCTCGTCCTCAATATGATGGTAGGGACAACCACTCAGATGCTGGCGGAAGCGTTGACTTTTGGCAAAAAGGCTGGTCTTGAATGGAAACAGATGCTCGATATCATCAGCGCCAGTGTGGTAGGATCTCCTTTGGTGAACTACAAAGCGGGTCCAATCAAAGATCGAATTTTTAAGCCGGCTTTTACCGCCTCTCTAATGGCAAAGGACTTCGACTTGGCGCTCAAGGCTGGATCTGAGATGGGCGTGGCCATGCCGACGATCGGTCTCGTGAGACAGTTCTATGGGATGATGAAGGGAACAGGCCGTGGGGATCTTGATTTCTCAGCGCTGATTTTACTCATGGAAGAGCTGGCTGGAATCAAGGAACCCTATAAGTCCAGCTGAGAAGATGTTTAGAAGATCAGCGGTATTTCCTGACGCTCTCATCGCTCCAATGGGGAGTGGGTGAGGGTAGAGAATCCATGAGATGCTTTCGAGGTTCGAAAGGGAGGAGGCTCTCTTATACCTCCTCCCTTGGTCGTACGGGGGTATGTTGTTATCGGAATGAAGCATCAGAAGGAGACGTTGGATGAAAGTAGCTAAGAATCTGTTACTTGAGATGCTTAAGAAGATGTTGGAAATCCGTTATTTTGAAGAGAAAGTGGTCGACCAGTACGCCCGAGGCGCCGTGCCAGGACTCGCACACCTCTATATTGGAGAGGAGGCTGTGGCGGTGGGTGCTTGCATGAACCTGACGGATGAAGATTACATCACCAGCACGCATCGGGGCCACGGCCACTGCATCGCCAAGGGAGGCGAACTGAAACCAATGATGGCCGAGCTTTTCGGCAAGGAGACAGGGTACTGTAAAGGGAAGGGCGGGTCGATGCACATCGCCGCCTTTAATAAAGGGATTTTGGGAGCCATGGGCATCGTAGGCAGCGGTGGCCCGATTGCCGTCGGCGCGGCCCTGGGGATTAAGAAACAGAAGCTCGATCGGGTTGTCGTCTGTTTCTTTGGGGATGGGGCCTCCAACGAAGGGGCAACTCACGAGGCGATGAACTTTGCATCCCTTCATAAGGTTCCGGTCGTCTTCGTCTGCGAGAACAACCTGTACGGAATCTCTGTGGCCCAGCACCGACACCAGGCCATCAAAGATATCGCGGTCCGGGCGGCCGGCTACAATATGCCCGGAGTGATCGTCGATGGTATGGATGTGTTAGCCGTATACGAGGCCGTGAAAGAAGCGGTAAAGCGGGCAAAGTCTGGGAAAGGGCCCACCCTGGTCGAATGTAAAACTTACCGATTTAGGGGCCACCACGAAGGGGATCCCAATCAGGGTCTTCGGTACCGGACCAAGGAAGAGATGGTGGATTGGAGGAAGCGCTGTCCCATCGAATCTCTTAAAGGCAAACTGGTCAAAGAAAAGGTTGTCAAGAAGCAGGAGATTGATGCGATCGAAGAGGATGTGGAACGCAGGGTGGAAGAGGCCTTCGTCTATGCCATGGAGTCGCCCTTCCCCAAACCTGAGGAGGCTTTAGAAGACCTGTTTGCATAACGCGGGGCCTTGGAGTTAAATCGAGCTTTAGAAGTTTGAAAAATTCGAAATCCGAATTTCGAAATCCGAAACAAATTCGAATTTTCAAAATTTAATTTTCTCAAACTCTCTTGTTTCGACGTTTAGGATCTGGTCATTTGAGATTATTTCGAAATTCGGATTTCGTGCTTCGGATTTGAATCTGTTCGACAGAGAGGAGAACAGTTAAAATGCGTGAATTGACGTTTCGAGAGGCCGTCGTTGAAGCGTTGGATATTGCCATGGAGAGGGACCCGAAGATATTCTTGCTGGGTGAAGATATCGGCTATTATGGCGGTCTTTTTCAGGCCACCCAGGGACTGATGAAGAAGTATGGCGAAGATCGGGTGATGGACAGCCCCATTTCCGAAACGGCTATTATTGGGGCTGGAATCGGGTCTGCCATCGTGGGCATGCATCCTGTCGTGGAGATCATGAATATCGATTTTCTCCCGGTCTGTTTGGATCAGCTCGTCAATCAAGCGGCCAAGATGCGCTACATGTTCGGCGGTCAGGTGAAGATTCCTCTGGTGGTCCGATGTACGTGCGGGGCGGGTCGGGGAGGAGCCGCCCACCATGCCCAGGCCACACACGCGGCCTACATGCACTTCCCCGGGCTCAAAATTGTGACGGCAGGGACGCCCCACGATGTCAAAGGGCTTCTTTTCACAGCCATCGAGGACCCAAACCCTGTACTCTTCGTTGAAGATAAGATGATGTATAACATGAAGGGCGAGGTGCCCGAAGGGTATTATACTGTTCCTTTTGGGAAAGCTGCGGTCCATCACGAAGGAAAGGATATCACGATCGTGGCCACCATGCGGATGGTTCATAAAGCGCTTGCGGTAGCCAAGGAGATGGAAGCTGAAGGCATTGGGATTGAGGTTGTCGATCCGAGGACCCTCTGCCCCCTCGACAAAGAGACGATCATTCAATCGTTTAAGAAAACAGGGAAGATGATCATCGTCGATGAGGGAAACCGCGTCGGGAACTTTGGGAGTGAGGTGGCCTCGATCATCGCAGAGGAAGCAGTGGAATATATCCAGGCCCCTATCTTAAAGGTGACTGCGCCCCATGTGCCCGTTCCTTATTCTCCTGTACTGGAAAAGGAAGTCTACATTCCGAATGAGGATGGGATCAAAAAGGCAGTGCACAAGATCTTGGAATACGTATAGGAGCGGATGATGGCCATTGAAGTCGTATTGCCGGCGTTGGGCTTGACCGTTGAGAAAGGGAAAATTCTAAAGTGGATAAAGAAAGAAGGGGAAACCGTTGCGAAGGGGGACTCCCTTTATGAG
>Ga0335084_10005898_pt1 | contig 12148 bp, 9 predicted proteins | sample Lox_Sample_44_FD_206721 | JGI IMG/M metagenome (GOLD analysis project Ga0335084, IMG submission 206721) | Soil microbial communities from Loxahatchee National Wildlife Refuge, Florida, United States - Lox_Sample_4.4 | ecosystem: Environmental > Terrestrial > Soil > Wetlands | place: USA: Florida...
TGGATCGCCTGGGCGAACAGCAGCGCGCTCAGCGGCGAAAGTTCGCTGGGCTTGAGCACGACCGTGCAGCCTGCCGCCAGCGCCGGCCCCACCTTGGCGGTGATCTGGTACAGCGGCCAGTTCCACGGGGTGATGAGGCCGCACACGCCGATCGGCTCGCGCACGATGGCCGCGCTGCCTCGCCGGGTGACGAACGGGTAGCCGGCCGCCAGGTCACGCGCCACCCGGAGGTGTTCGGCTGCGCTAGGAACCTGGGCGCTGCGCGCCACGGCGATGGCGCTTCCCATCTCCAGCGAGATGGCCTGCGCGAAGGTCTCCAGGCGCTGCAGGACGAGGCCGTGCAGGCTGTCCAGCAGCGCGGCCCGCTGCTGCGGCGACGTCGTCGACCAGCCGGCGAACGCGCGCCGCGCAGCGTCCACGGCCCGGTTCGCGTCGTCGGCGTTGCCGAGCACGATCTCGGCCACGGGCTGTTCGCTGGCCGGGTCGATGACGGCACAGCGCTCGGCCCCCGCGGGCCGCACCCACTGTCCGTCGATGTACAGGCGGTCCAGGTGCCCGGCGGCCGCCAGGCCTTCGATCACGTCGATGCCCATCGCGCTTCAGCGCAGGTTGCCCTGGCAGACGTACTTCAGGCTCAGGTAGTCGTCCAGCCCGTGCACCGAGCCCTCGCGGCCGTAGCCGGACTCCTTCACGCCGCCGAAGGGCGCGGCCTCGGCGGCGAGCGCACCCTCGTTGACGCCGACCAGCCCCGATTCCAGCGCCTCGGTGACGCGCCAGATGCGTTGCACGTCCCGCGAGTAGAAGTAGGCGGCCAGGCCGTAGGGCGTGCCGTTGGCCGCGGCGATCACCTCGGCCTCGGTCGCGAAGCGGGTCACCGGCACGACCGGGCCGAAGGTCTCCTCGCACGAGCAGTCCATCGCCGCACTGGCACCCGTCAGCAGCGTGGGCGCGAAGTAGTTGCGGCCGAGCGCCGCGAGCCGCTGACCGCCGACGACGACACGCGCGCCGCGCTCGACGGCGTCGCGCACGTGGCGTTCGATCTTGTCGACGGCCCTCGCATTGATCATCGGCCCGATCTGCGAGCCCTCGTCGCTCGCCGGCCCGACCTTCAACGCGGCGATGCGCTCACCGAGCTTCTCGACGAAGCGGTCGTGCACGCCTGCCTGCACGAACACCCGGTTCGGCGAAACGCAGGTCTGCCCGCCGTTGCGGAACTTGGCGGCCATCAGGCCCTCGACCGCGGCGTCGAGGTCGGCGTCGTCGAAGACGATGAAGGGTGCATTGCCGCCGAGCTCGAGAGAGAGCTTCTTCAGCGTGTCGGCGCTGCGGCGCGCGAGGTGCTTGCCCACCGGGGTCGAGCCCGTGAAGCTGATCTTGCGCACGCGCGGATCGTCGAGCCAGACGTCGACCACCTCGCCGGCTCGCTGGCGCGACGCGGTGACGATGTTCAGCACGCCGGGTGGCACGCCGGCCTCCTCGGCCAGCCGGACCAGCGCGAGCGACGTGAGCGGCGTGTCCTCGGCCGGCTTGGCCACCACCGTGCATCCGGCGGCCAGCGCCGGCGCGATCTTGCGCGCGATCATCGCCGCCGGGAAGTTCCACGGCGTGATCACCGCCACCACGCCCACCGGCTCCTTCAGCGCGAACATGCGGCGGCCCGGCACCGGCGCCGGGATCACGTCGCCGTTGGCGCGCGTCGCCTCCTCGGCGAACCACTCGACGTAGCTCGCCGCATAGGCCACCTCGCCGCGACCTTCGGCCAGCGGCTTGCCCTGTTCGCGCGAGATCAGGCGCCCCAGGTCTTCCTGGTTCGCGATGATCAGGTCGTTCCAGCGCTTGATGATCTGCGCTCGCTGCTTGGCCGGCACGCTGCGCCAGGTCGCGAACGCCGCCTGCGCGGCCTCCAGCGCGGCGCGCGCGTCGACGGCGCCGCTGTCGGGCACGGTCGCGAAGACCGCGTCGGAGGCGGGGTCGGTGACATCGAAGCGGCGGCCTTCCTCGGCCTCGCACCAGCGACCGATGTAGTTGCGGCCGGGCAGGAGGTCGTCGCGGCTGATCGAGAGAGTCACTTCTGCATTCCTTTCAGGTGGTCGGCGATCGCTTGGCCGACGTCTTCGGTGTGGGCCTGTCCGCCCAGGTCGGGCGTGCGCGGGCCGTGGGCGATGACGTGCTCGATCGCCTTCACGATCGCGTCGTGCGCTGCCCGGCCGGGGCCCTCGCCCTGCGACAGGAAATCGAGCATCAGCGCACCCGACCAGATCATCGCGATCGGGTTGGCGATGCGCTTGCCGTAGATGTCCGGCGCCGAGCCGTGCACCGGCTCGAACAGCGACGGGAAGCGGCGCTCGGGGTTCAGGTTCGCGCTCGGCGCCAGGCCGATCGTTCCGGTGGTTGCCGGGCCGAGGTCCGACAGGATGTCGCCGAACAGGTTGCTCGCCACCACCACGTCGAAGCGCTGCGGCTGCAGCACGAAGCGCGCGCTGAGGATGTCGATGTGCTGCTTGTCGACCTTCACCGCCGGGTAGGCCTTGCCGACCTCGTCGGCCCGCCCGTCCCACCAAGGCATGCTGATGGCGACGCCGTTGCTCTTGGTGGCCACGGTCAGGCTCTTGCGCGGCCGTGCGTTCGCCAGCTCGTACGCGTAGCGCAGCACGCGGTCGGCACCGAAGCGCGAGAACACCGATTCCTGGATCACGATCTCGCGCTCGGTGCCGGCGTACATCACGCCGCCGAGGTTGGTGTATTCGCCCTCGGTGTTCTCGCGCACCACGAGGTAGTCGATGTCGCCGGGCTTGCGCCCGGCCAGCGGGCACGGCACGCCCTCGAACAGCCGCACCGGTCGCAGGTTGATGTACTGGTCGAACTCGCGCCGGAACTTCAGCAGCGAGCCCCACAGCGAGACGTTGTCGGGCACGGTCGCCGGCCAGCCGACGGCGCCGAAGTAGATCGCGTCGAAGCCCTCGAGCTGCTGCTTCCAGTCGTCGGGCATCATCTGGCCGTGCCGGGCATGCCAGTCGCAACTGGCCCACTCGATCTCGCGGATCTCGAGCTCGAAGCCGAAGCGCTCGGCCGCCGCCCGCACCACACGCAGGCCCTCGGGCAGCACTTCCTTGCCGATGCCGTCGCCGGCGATGGCGGCGATGCGGAACGTTGGCATCATCGATACAACTCCTTCAAGCCACCAGCGCAGGTCGCGCCCGGTCCAGTTCGTCCAGCCAGCCGCGGCGCAGTTCGGGCACGGCGCGCGCCAGCTCCTCGTAGTAGGGGTGGTGCGGGCCGCGCTCGTAGTCCGCGCGTGCCACCTGCGCCAGCTTGCGGCCGTGGCGCATGACGACGATCTCGTCGCACACCGCGCGCACCGTGTGCAGGTCGTGGCTGATGAACAGGTACGACACGCCCAGCTCGCGCCGCAGCTCGGCGATCAGGTCCAGCACCGCCGCGCCGACCACCGTGTCGAGCGCCGAGGTCACCTCGTCGCACAGGATCAGGTCGGGCTCGGCGGCGAGCGCACGCGCCAGGTTCACGCGCTGCTTCTGGCCGCCGGACAAGCCGCCCGGCAGCCGCTCGGCCAGCGTGCTCGGCAGCTTCACCAGGTCGAGCAGCTCGCCGATGCGCCGGCGCAGCGGCTCACCCTGGAGCCCGCGGTAGAACTGCAGCGGCCGCGCCAGGATGCGTTCGATGGTGTGCGACGGGTTCAGCGCCGTGTCGGCGGACTGGAAGACGATCTGGATGCGGCGCAGGTCGTCGTGGCTGCGCTGCGCCAATGCAGGCGGCAACACGCGGCCGTCGAACTCCATGGCGCCGATGCTGGGCGGCAGCAGTCCGGCGACACAACGCGCCAGCGTGGTCTTGCCCGAGCCCGATTCGCCGATGACGCCGATCGCCTGGCCGCGTTTCAGTTCCAGGTCGATATCTTCGAGGATGGTCACCGCCGGCTTGCCGTCGCGCCCGCGCGGGCCGTAGCCGGCGCTCAAGCCCTTGACGCGCAGCAGCACATCGGACCCGGTGCCCGCTGTGCCGGCAGCGCGCGGGGCGGGCCGCGCCGCGGCGAGCAGGCTCTGCGTGTACTCGTTCTGCGGCGCGGCGAGCAGGCGCTCGGTGGTGCCGACCTCGCGCATGCGGCCGTCGCGCAGTACCAGGATGTGGTCGGCCATCTGCGCCACCACCGCCAGGTCGTGGCTGACATAGACCGCGGTCACCTGGCGCTCGCGCACCACGCGGCGGAAGGCGCGCAGCACCTCCACCTGCGTCGTCACGTCCAGTGCGGTGGTCGGCTCGTCGAGGATCACGACCTCGGGGTCGGTGATCAGCGCCATCGCCGCCATCAGGCGCTGCAGCTGCCCGCCCGACACCTGGTGCGGGTAGCGCTGGCCGATGGTCTCCGGATCCGGCAGCGTCAGCTCGCGGAACAGCGCGATCGCCTTCAGCTCGGCTTCGCCGCGCGGCAGCGTGCCATGCACGACGGCCGGCTCCACCACCTGGTCGAGGATGGTGCGTGACGGGTCGAACGAGGCTGCGGCGCTCTGCGCGATGTAGGACACCGTCCGCCCTCGCAGCGCACGCAGCTGCCGCGCGCGCAGCGAGAGCACGTCCACGTCGCCGATGCGCACGCTGCCGCCGCCGATGCGACAGCCGCGACGAGCGTGACCCATCAGCGCCAGCGCCGTGGTTGTCTTGCCCGAGCCCGACTCGCCGATCAGCGCGAGCACTTCGCCCGGACGGATGGTGAAACTCAACTCGTCGACCAGCGTGTTCTCGCCGGCGCTGACCGTGAGCCTGTCGACGACGACCAAAGCGCCCATCAGCGTGCTCCCCGTTCGCGGGCCGCACGGCCCGGCAGGTTGTCGATGACCAGGTTGACGGCAATCGTCAGGCTGGCAATGGCGATAGAAGGCGCAATCACGGCGGCGCCGCCAGTGGCCAGCGTCTCGATGTTCTCGCGCACCAGCGAGCCCCAGTCCGCTTCGGGCGGCTGCACGCCCAGGCCGAGAAAGCTCAAGGACGCCAGCAGCAACACCACGTAGACGAAGCGCAGTCCGAAGTCGGCCAGCATCGGCCCGGTGATGTTCGGCAGGATCTCCTGCAGCATCACGTAGCCGGTGCCCTCGCCGCGCGTGCGGGCCACGGTCACGTAGTCCAGCGCGTTGATGTTGACGGCCAGCGAGCGCGCGATACGGTAGGCGCCGGGCACGTAGATGATCGCGGCCGTGACGATGAGCATGGTCACCGAGGAACCGAAGCCGGCCACCATCAGCAGCGCGAACATCTTGCTCGGGATCGCGGTCAGCGTGTCCAGCACGCGGCTCATCGTGCCGTCGATCCAGCGCCCGCTGGCGGCGGCCAGCAGCGCCAGCAGCGTGCCGGTGCCGCTGGCCAGCAGCGTGGCGACGAAGGCCACGCCCACGGTGTAGCGCGCCCCTTCGATCAGACGCGCGAGCATGTCGCGCCCGAGGTAGTCGGTGCCGAACCAGTGCGCGGCGCTCACCGGCGCGAACACCTCGGCGCCGCCGACGTCGCCGCTCTGCGACAGGAGTGCCGGGCCGAAGATCGCAGCCCCGGCCCAGAAGGCGATCACGGCCAGGCCGAGCCAGCCGGTAACGCCGAAGTGGGCCAGCCGATCGCGCCAGCGACGCACCGCGGAGCGATCGAAGCCGCCAGTGTGGATGAGGGTCGTCATCGCAGCGTCCTTCAACGGTGCCGCAGGCGCGGGTTGGCGACGATGCCGCACAGGTCGGCGGTGGTCACCAGGATCAGGTAACCGGCGCAGAACAGCATCGCGCAGGCCTGCACCAGCGGAATGTCGCGCTGCGTCACGCCGTCGACCATCAGCTTGGCGATGCCGGGATAGTTGAAGATGGTCTCGACGATGATCACGCCGCCCAGCAGGTACGACAGGCTCAGCGCGACGGCGTTGGCGATCGGGCCAACCGCGTTCGGCAGCGCGTGCGCGAGCACGGTACGCAACGGCGAGGCGCCCTTGAGCCGCACCATCTCGATGTACGGTGCCTCGAGCTGGTCGATCACGGCGGCACGGGTCATGCGCATCATCTGCGCGACGATCACGCAGGTGAGCGTGAGCACAGGCATGGCGAAGGCGCGCAGCAGCTGCCCGAGCGACTCGATGTTGCTCAAGTACGAGAGGGCCGGCAGCCAACCCAGATGCACCGCGAACACCAGCACGGCGAGGGTGGCCACCAGGAACTCGGGCACCGACACCACGGTCACCGCACCGGTGGAGGCGGCACGGTCGAACCATGAGCCGCGCCACACGGCCGCCGCGATGCCCAGGGTGAGCGCGATGGGCACCGCGAACAGCGCCGTCACTGCTGCAAGAAGCAGCGAGTTGGGCAGGCGGCTCGCGATGAGCTCGACGACGGGAAGCTGGGTCGTCGCCGAGGTGCCCAGGTCACCGCGCAGCAGGCCCGCAAGCCAGTGCAGGTAGCGCTGGTGGGCCGGAATGTCCAGGCCCATCTGCGACCGCAATGCCGCCAGCGCCTCGGGCGTCGCTTCCTGGCCCAGTTGCTCCTGCGCCGCGTCGCCGGGCAGGACGCCGGTGATGGCGAACACCAGCGCCGACACCGCCAGCAATGACAGCAGGGCGAGGCCGATGCGCTGCACGAGCAGCTTGAGTAGGAGCTTGTTCATCGCCGATGCGTCCGCTTCAGGCGTCGAGCCACACGTGCTCGGCGAACGAGGTGCCCATCATCCCGCCGATGGGAATCGGCGACAGGCCCTTGAGCTTGCCGTTGTGCCCGTCGAGGCTGGAGACGAACATCGGGATGCCGATGCCGCCTTCGTTATGGATCATCACCTGCATGTCGGCGTACATCCGGGCCCGCTTGGTGGGGTCGGTTTCGCCGCGCGCAGCCACCAGCAGCTGGTCGAATTTCTCGTTCTTCCAGCCCGCCTCGTTCCACGGCGCATCGGACTTGAAGAACAGCGTCAAGGCCAGGTCCGCGCTCGGCCGCGTATTGACGTTGCCGAAGCAAACCGGGTGCTTCATCCAGTGGGTGGACCAGTAGCCATCGGCCGGCATGCGCTTCACGTCCAGGTTGAGTCCGATCTGCTTGGCCGCGTACTGCATCACCAGGGCGATCTCCACCGAATTGGTCGCCGCCGGCGAAGCCACCACCTGGATCGGGGCGCTGCCCAGGTTGGCCTTCTGCAGATGCCACTTGGCCTTCTCGGGGTCGTACGCACGCTGCGGCAGGCCCTTGAAGTAGAAGCGGTTGTTCGCGGCGATAGGCTGGTCGTTCGCCACCACGCCGCGGCCGAGCTGAATCGACTTCAGCAGCTGGTCGCGGTTGAACAGGTACTTCATGGCCTGGACGAAGTCCGGGTTGGCGCCCGGGCCGCTGTCGCGCCGCATGATCAGGTCGGTGTAGGACGTGGCCTTGGTCTCGAAGATGCCGTGCGTGCCGCTGGCCAGCACACGCTCGACCGAGCGCGGGGACACCGCGACCACCAGGTCCAGCTGGCCGGCCAGCAGCCCGTTGACGCGCGCCGATTCGTCGGAGATACCGACCAGTTCGATCTCGTCCAGATACGGGCGGTTGGGCTTCCAGTAGTTCTCGTTGCGCACGGCGACCGAGCGCACGCCCGGCTTGAACTCCTTGACCTTGTAGGGGCCGGTGCCGATGCCGGCGCTGAAGTCGGTGGTGCCTTCCTTGACGATGTGGAAGTGGTAGGTGCCCAGGATGACCGGCAGGTCGGCGTTGGGCGAAACGAGGCGGATGGTCACCTCATTGGGGCCACTGGCCGTCACGGACTCGATCTGGTCGGCCAGCACCTTGGCGCGCGATGCGGTGGCTGCATCCTTGTGGCGCATGATCGAGAACACCACGTCCCCCGGCGTCAAGGGCTTGCCGTCGTGGAAGGTCACGCCCTTGCGCAGCTTGAACACCCAGGTCTTGGCGTCCTGGGTCGTGAACTCCTCGGCCAGCTGGGGCTGCGGCGTCAGGCTGCCGTCCAGCACGGTCAGCCCGTTGTAGAACATGAAGCCGCGGCAGTAGTCGATGTGGCTGGCTTGCCGCGCCGGATCGAGCGTGTCGTTGACGCCCGTGCTCGAGCTGGCCACCATGATGCGGCCGCCCTTGCGGGGCGTCTGCGCGTGCGCCGTGCCGGCCAGCGTGGCCACGCTGCCGGCCAGCCCGGCCTGCATGCCCCCGGCCATCAGCATCGCCAACACGTCGCGGCGGCTGGCACCGCGCTGCAGCGCGCCGAAGAGGCGTCGGCTTTCTTCGGGGCCGACAAGCTTGTCGAACGTCGTGCGATCGGTCATGGTGCGCGCTCCTGTGGATGATCTGGTGCTTTGACGGAAAAGTCAGGCGAGCCGGTCTTTGAGTTGGTAGTACAGGCCCACGGCGGGAAGGAACCAGGGCGGGCCGACGTGGCCCGGGATCGCCGGCCAGGCCCGGCCTTGCCAGGGATTGGCGTCGGCATCGCCGGCCATCACGGCCGCCATGCGTTCGCCCATCAGCACCGACATCTGCGTGCCGTGGCCGCTGTAGCCGGTGGAGAAGTACAGGCCGTCGCGCTCGCCGGCGTGCGGCAGGCGGTCCTGCGTCATGTCGACGAGGCCGCCCCAGCAGTAGTCGATGCGCACGCCCTGCAGCTGCGGGAACATCTCGAGCATCCCGGCGCGCAGGATCTCGCCGCTCTTGGCGTCCGACGTCGGGCTGCTGATGGCGAAGCGCGCGCGCCCGCCGAACACCAGCCGGTGGTCGGGGGTGAGGCGGAAGTAGTGGTGGATGTTGGCCACCGTGACATAGGTGCGTCGCTCGCGCAGCAGGGCCTGGGCGCGCTCCGCGCCCAGCGGCTCCGTGACGACGATGAAGCTGCCGATCGGCACGATGCGCCGGCGCAGCCAGCCGAAGCTGCCGTAGCCGCCATGCCGCGCCGCGCCGTTGGCCAGCAGCACCTGGGCCGCCTTGATCGTGCCGCGGCCGGTGTGCACGCGGTGCGCTTCGCCCTGCAGCCGCTCGAGCCGCTGCACGCAGGTGCGGGTGTGGATCTGCGCGCCGCGGCGCTCGGCGGCCTGGGCCAGGCCGTGGGCAAAGCGGCCCATGTGCATCTGCGCGCTGCGCTTGTAGAGCAGGCCGCCCACGAAGCGCTCGCTCGCCACCTCGCGGCGCACACGCGCCCCATGCAGGATCTGAACGTCCGTGTCGACCTGGTCGGCCACCAGGCGATTGGCGCTGCGCGACAGGGCTTCCAGGTGCGCCGGCCGCGTCGCCAGCTTGAGCTTGCCGCGGCGCGCGAAGTCGCAGTCGATCGCCTCGTCGCGCACGACGCGCTCCACCGCGTCGACGGCGTCGTCGTAGGCGTGGTACCAGGCGCGAGCGCGCTCCACGCCGACCCTGGCGGCGACCTCGGCATAGTCGACCGCGAGGCCGTTGTTGACGTGTCCGCCGTTGCGCCCCGAGGCCTCGGCCGCGACACGTTCGCCGGCCTCGAGCACCACCACCGAGGCACCGCGCTTGGCCAGCGCCAGCGCCGCCGACAAGCCCGTGAAGCCGCCGCCGACGATCGCCACGTCGCACTGCGCGGGCAGGTCGGCCGCACTCGGCACGAAGGCCGGCGCAGAGGCGGTCCAGTACGACTCGAGCTTCATGGCGGCGAGCGTCAGGCGATCAGAGACCGACAACGCCGGGCAGGCCGCCGATGTCCTTGATCTCGACGTAGTGGTAGGCCGGGTTGCCCGGACCGTGGCCGCGGTTGACGAAGACCTTGTTGACGATGCCGATGTCGTCGGCCGACATCAGGTCGTAGCGCAGGCTCGACGAGACGTGCAGCACGTCCTCGGGGTTGCAGCTCAGCGAGTCGAGCATGAACTCGAAGGCCTGCAGCCGCGGCTTGTAGGCCTGCGCCTGCTGCGCCGTGTAGACGCGGTGGAACGGCGCGCCGAGCTGGGCGACGTTCTGCTGGATCTGGCTGTCCATGGCGTTGGACAGGATCACCAGCGGGATCTCCTTGGCGACCTTGGCGAGGCCGGCCGGCACGTCGGCGTGCGGGCCCCAGGTGGGCACCAGGTCGTAGTACTGCTGCGCCTCGGCGTCGAGGTACTGCAGCTTCCACTTGCGGCACAGGCGGCGGATCGCGTTCTTCAGCAGCGTCTCGTACGGCTGCCAGGCGCCCAGGCATTCATCGAATCGGTAGGCGATGAAGTCGGCGAGGAACTGCGCCATGCGCTCGGCCGGGATGCGGTCGGCGAACATCTCGCGCGCCACGTCGTCCATGCGGAAGCGCGTCAGCGTGCCGTAGCAGTCGAAGGTGATGTACTTGGGTCGGAAGGTCATGGTCGGTCTCGCTGTATCGGTGGGTGAAGCTGATCTCGCGACGGCGTCATTGCAGCACGCGGCCACCGCGCGTTGATCGCGATAACGGGCATCCGAAACGTTGAAGCTGCCGTTTCTCGGCCACCGGACGGCATGCCGTAGCGCGGTCCTCGACCGGCCGCACGGCATCCTGAAACGTGGCGCGATCGAAGGCATCTCATGGCGAGAAATCGTAGGCGCGGGGCCCCGGCATTTGCGTTCGTTCGGCCGGGCCCGTGCAGCGCGTCGTTGCATTCCGGTCGCCACGGCAAGCGCAAGCTGCCGAATCGAGGGTCAACCCGGAGTTCGACGGCGGTCCCAAGGCGCTTGCTACCCGCATGGACGCAGGCCAACAGAGGCACGCGGCCCTGCACGATCATCAGTCAACACCTGGGCTGACGTGGGCGAGGCCACGCCGCGGAAGCAACATCTGCCAGCACGCGCTCGAGAACCGCACGAAGCTTGGCATCGAGCCCGAAATGCAGCATCACGCTGCGGCGGCATGCGCGTAATCTCGTCCGCACCATCACGGCGCCGGAACCGGCGCGGCATGCCGATCGTTTTGCTGGCGGACCCGGCGCGAGGCCATCCGGAGCCGCCGGCCCGAACCTCGGTCCATTCAGAGCTCACACCGATGAAGACACTGTTGTTGAACAAGCAGGACGTAGGCCGCCTGATTTCCATGAAGGAAGTCATCGGGACGGTGGAGGAGGCGTACAAGGCCTTCAACAGCGGCCAGGTGATCCAACCGCCCTACACCTGCATCCACCTGCCGCCTCCCCGGGGCGAGATCGACTTCAAGTTGGGCTACAACGAGGCCAACGAGATCATCTCGATGAAGGCATCGTCCGGGGGGTTCCCGCACAACCTCACTGAGCACGGGGTGCCCAGCGGCATGGGAACCATCCTCCTGTTCGACGCCAGGACCTGCGCGCTCATCTGCGTGATGGATGGCAGCCTCATCACCGGCCTGAGAACCGGCGCCGCCGGGGCCGTGTCGGTGAAGGCGCTGGCCCGCAAGAACGCGAAGGCCATCACCTCCATCGGGACCGGCAATCAGGCCCGCATGCAGATCCGTGCGATCCGGGAGGTGATGACGATCGAGACCATCCATGCGTGGGACCACCACCCCGAGTCGCTCGCTCGGTTCAAGGCCGACATCGAGCGCGAGTTCGGCATCCCGGTCGTGGCGGCGCGCTCCAAGCAGGACGCGGTGGAACAGGCGGACATCCTCGTCACCACCACGCGCGGCAAGGGCTCGCTGGTGGAAGCCGCCTGGGTCCGACCCGGCACGCACATCGTCGCCATCGGCACGGATACCGTGGGCAAGCAGGAGCTGGAGCCGGAGGTCTTCCGGAACGCCAGGATCGTCAACGATTCGATCGCGCAGTGCGTCGAGAAGGGCGAAACCTGGCACCCGCTGAACAGGAAGATCATCAGCAAGGACGACATCCACGCCGAGATCGGCGAGATCCTGCTGGGCACGAAGCCGGGGCGCGAGACCGACGACGAGGTCACGATCTTCGACTCCACGGGCATGGCCATCCAGGACAACACCACGTCGTACCTGATCTATCGCAACGCCATCGCCAGCAAAACCGGCACGGCCTTCGAGTTCTTCAGCTCATGACACCCCTGCTCGAACACCCCACCCTGCGCGACATCCACCAGGCCCGGGAGCGGCTGAAGCCGCACATCCGGCACACACCCTTGCTGCGCGCGGAGAAGATGGAGCCCGCCCTTGGGTGCCAGGTCTTCCTCAAACCCGAGACGCTGCAGATCACCGGGGCCTTCAAGATCCGGGGCGCGCTGAACAAGGTCCTCTCGCTGCC
>Ga0335084_10005899_pt1 | contig 12148 bp, 11 predicted proteins | sample Lox_Sample_44_FD_206721 | JGI IMG/M metagenome (GOLD analysis project Ga0335084, IMG submission 206721) | Soil microbial communities from Loxahatchee National Wildlife Refuge, Florida, United States - Lox_Sample_4.4 | ecosystem: Environmental > Terrestrial > Soil > Wetlands | place: USA...
AGCCCGCGATCTTCTCGAAGAGCTCCGCCCGCGGGATCTTGGACGAAACCTGCTCGACCTCGAACCCGCGCTCGGCGAGGAAGGCGATCCCCTCTTTCGCGATCGCGTCGATGACCAGTACGCGCATGGCCCTATGCTATCACGCACCTTCCGCTCTATATCGCAGCGCCCGGTGCGGCTTGATGCTGCGCGAGGCCGACGGGGCCGGTCCCCGGGGGGCACCCCCGGGCACCGGCCACGCCGGACACATGCGTCCGTCTGATGACGTTAACCGAGCGGGGGTGGCAGCGCCGGGGGATGCCCCCGAACCCCCGTGCTGTTGGGGGTGACGGGGCGCCCCCTGCGCTGCCGCCCCCGCGGCGCGACGACGTTAGCTGGCGGGGGCTTCGGCGCGGTGCTTGCGGAGGAAGCGGAGGAACTCGCGCCCCTCCGAGAGGCGGCGGCGCATGACGTCGCGATCGCGCAGCATCTCGGCGCCGAGCGAGATCATCTTGCGCGGGCGGAAGTAGAAGCGCCGGTACACCTCGTCCACTGAGCGATAGATCTCGGTGCGCGGGAGATGCGGGTACCCGATGGCGCTCAGCTGCACGCCCGTGTCGTCCACCAGCTCCTCCGCCTCGATCCACCCGTTGCGACGCGCCTCGGCATACAGCGCCGTCCCCGGATAGGGCGCGGCCAGCGAGACCTGGATCGTGGTCGGGTCGATCTCGCACGCGAAACGGATGGTCTCCTGGATCGTTTCGCGGGTCTCGCCCGGCAGTCCGAGGATGAAGGTGCCGTGAATGGCGATGCCGAGCGCCTTGCAATCGCTGGTGAATCGCCGCGCGACGTCGAGGCGAACGCCCTTCTTGATGTTGTTCAGGATCTGCTGGTTGCCGGACTCGTAGCCGACGAGCAGGAGCCGGAGCCCGTTGTCCTTGAGGACCTTGAGCGTCGCGTACGGGACGTTGGCCTTGGCGTTGACAGACCAGGTCATGCCGAGCCGGCCCAGCCGCTTGGCGATGGCCTCGGCCCGCGGCAGGTCGTCGGTGAACGTGTCGTCGTCGAAGAAGAACTCCTTCACCTGCGGGAACAGCCGCTGCGCCTGCGTCATTTCCTCGGCCACGTGCTCCACGCTCCGCGTCCGGTAGCGCTGGCCGCCGACCGTCTGGGGCCAGAGGCAGAAGGTGCACTTGGAGCGGCAGCCGCGGCCGGTGTAGAGAGAGACATACGGGTGCTTGAGGTAGCCGATGGCGTAGTGCTCGAGCGTGAGATCGCGCTTGTAGACTGGCGTCACGAACGGAAGGAGGTCCATGTTCTCGAGGATGGGCCTGGAAGCCGTGTGCGCGATCTGCCCGTTGACACGGTACGAGAGGCCCTTCACGTCCTTGAGCGCACGCCCCTGGGCGACCTCCTGGATGGTGAAGTCGAACTCGCTCCCCGCCACGAAATCCAGCACCCCGCCCGCCTTCAGGCAGGCCTCCGGCGCCACGGCCACCGCGGCGCCGACCATGCCGATCGTCAGGCCCGGATTCTCGGCCTTGAGCGCCTCGGCGACCTTGACATCGCTCGGGAAGGACGGCGTGCTCGTGTGAATGACGCAGAGGTCGTACTGGCGCGCCAGAGGCCGGACATCGTCCAGCGTGAGGCCGTCAGGAGGGGCGTCGATGAGCTTCGAGCCGGGGACCAGCGCGGCCGGCTGGGCCAGCCATGTCGGATACCAGAAGGAGCGGATCTCGCGCTTCGCCTGGTAGCGCGAGCCGGCGCCGCCGTCGAAACCCTCGCTGGAAGGAGGGTGCAGGAAAAGCGTCCGGAGATAGTCGGCGCCCATGTCTGACCCACCATACCAGAACGTGACAGGTCTCACCACCGTCACGTGCCGGCGGCTAGCGCGTCACCGCGGCCGCAGCAGGAACTGACCCATAGAGCCAACGGCCGTTCTCCGCTCGAAGCAGCCTCACGCGGTCGGAGGGCAGCGTCGACACGACACTCCCCGTTGGCTCGCGCGTCGTCACCAACAGGATAGGCAGGCCCGAGAGCCACGCGGCGGCGAGCTCGTCGGCCGTCCAGAAGGTACCCGCGGCATCCGGAAAGGTCGCGCCGATGCCGAGCACGCTCCGTCGCGCGTCCACCAGCACCGGGCGGCGGCCCGAGTAGAACTCGAGCGCGCCGGAGTTCTCGATGGCGCCCTCGTGGGCGAGCAGCACCCCCGGCGCCTCCCAGCGCTTCAGCTCGGCCGCCATGCCCGTCACGGCGCGGGCGCCGCCGACGAGGCCAAGGGTGCCCGTCGCGGCCGGCATCACGGCCAGCATGGTCGCGGCCACGACGGCCGAAGTCCATCGTCCGGCGCGACGCCATCCGCTCAGCGCGACAAGGACGGCTCCCACAGCCATGATCAGGGCTGTCCGGGCCACGAGCGGTTGGAGCGCTGCCCAGGGCGGCAGTGGAGACGCCTGGGCGACGGCGGCTTCTTTGCGAGTGTAGACGTCCGTCGCCGAGAAGACCGTGAGGAGAAAGCCCTTGCCGTCGCTGACAGCCACCAGACCGAGCGCCAGCGCGACGACCGCGAAAAGCGCCGCGTGGACGAAGGCCGCCGGGCGACCGCGCCCGCTGCGCTCGGTCCACCAGCGTGCGGCCAGGAGTGCGACGGCCGGGTAGGCGGGCAGACCGTACTGGGGCAGCTTGAAAACCAGCATGGCGAAGAATCCCCAGAGCCCGATCACCCACACGGCGAGGGCCACCCACGGCATCTCCTCTGGATTGCGCCAGGCCCTCCTCCGGTAGAGCGACACCACCGCGAGACCAGCGGGAATGATCCACGGGAACGCGCCCAGCGCGGACACGGTGAGGAACTCTCCGGCGGCAAGCGGGACATCTTCGTCCGGAAACTGTCGAAGCCCGAGTGCGTTGAGGATGTGGTTGTCCACGACGGTGTACCAGAGAAAACCCGGATGCCGGAGCGCGCTCCAGGCATACCAGCCCAGGCCCACGAGCAGCATCAGGGCCACTCCCGTCAACGGCAGCCACCGGCGGACGGGCCGCCAGCGCCCGGAGACCCCGAGTGTGGCCGCGACCGCGGCCAGTGGCGCGATGAGTCCGAGCGGATCCTTGGCGAGCGACGCCAGCCCGAGCGCGGCGCAGCCTGCGACAGCCCAGCGCCGCGCGCGGCGTCCTTCGCCCATTGCGCCCAGCAGGAGCCCCGTGAGAGCAATCTGGATGGCGGCCACGAAGAGCGTTTCGGGACGGACGTACCGACCATAGACAGAGAAGAGTGCGCACGACAGGAGTGCTGAGGCGGCCAGGAGCCCCGCGCCCGGGCCGAGGAGACGCGCGCCCAGAAGCGCCGTCGCCGCGGCGGCTGCGGCGGCTCCCCCGACGGAGGGCAGCCGCGCGGCCCACTCGGACGGACCCCAGGCGCGGAAGTCGAGTGCGATCAGCCAGTACAGGAGCGGCGGCTTGTCGAAGTAGCGAACGCCGTTGAGCCTCAAGTCGAAGAGGTCCCCTGAGGCCCAGGCCTCGCGCGCAATCTCGGCCTGCTGTCCTTCGCCCGGATCGTCGAAGGGCGCTCTCCCGAGGCCGGGAAGGAGAAGCGCCAGCGCCAGGATCGCCGCAAGGGCCGCGACGGCCCATGACGCCGCCGGGCGCGTCACGCCGGAGAGACGGCGGGCCCCGGATCCAGGCGGCCGGCGTGGAGCCGGAGGACGCGATCCGCGAGGACTTGCGTCTCGGGACGGTGGGTGACGAGCACCACCGCGGCACCACGCTCCTCCGTCGAGGCGCGGAGCTCGGCAAGGATCACCCGCGCGTGCTCGTCGTCGAGGTTACCGGTCGGCTCGTCGGCAAGAACCAGCGGTGGCCGATTGAGCACGGCGCGGCAGTAGGCGACGCGCTGCTGCTCTCCGCCCGAGAGCTGGGCAGGGTAATGGTCCCTTCGGTGCGCGACCCCCATCCGCTCGAGAAGGTTCAACGCCTCCTTCTGCGCTGCGGCACGGTCCCGGCCGACGTAACGCGCAGCGAGCACCACATTGTCGAGGGCGGTCAGCCCGGAGAGTAGCAGGAAGGACTGGAACACGTAGCCGATGGAGGCACCGCGCACCCGCGCCTGGGCCCGGCGGCCGAGATGGCTCACGCGCTCTTCGCCGAGCCAGATCTCACCCGCGTCGACCGGCTCGAGCAGCCCCAGGAGATTCAGCAAGGTGGTTTTCCCCGATCCCGACGAACCCGTCACCGCGACGAACTCGGCGCTCCCGACCTCGAGATGGATGTCGCGGAGGACCGGCACGGGAGCGCCGCCCGGGCCCACGAAGGTCTTGGTCAGCCCAACGGCCCGCAGCAGGGGGCGAGTCACGATCCGCGCCGGATGGCTTCGGCTGGCGAGAGCCGGGCGATCCGGAGCGTCGCGTAGGCGGCCGCCAGCGTTCCCAGCGCGAGCGAGAAGACGAGCGCAAACACGAGGAGGCGCCGGGAGAACAGAAAGATCTGCGCCCCGTCGCGGAGCACGCGCGCGTCCACCGCGGTGCCGATGCTCCACGCCAGCAGGACGCCGGCCGCACCGCCCCAGAGGCTGACGCGGAGTCCCTCGCCCAGCACCTCGCCGAGCAGGTCGAGGTCCGTGGCGCCCAGCGCGCGCTTGATGCCGAAGTCCCGGATGCGCTCGAAGACGGCCGCCGTCACGGTGTTGGCGAGCGAGAGACCTCCGATGAGAAGCCCGAGGGCGCCGATCCCGAGGAGCAGCGCGGAGAAGAAAGCGGTCGACTGGCGGAGGAGACGACTCAGCTCTCCGGGAATCGTGACGTTGAGCCCTGACACCGTCGCCTGGATGCGGCGGGCGAGGGCATCCGGATCCTCTCCGTCCCTCCAGCCGACGGCCGCGCCCGTGTTGAGATCTCCGCGGCGCAAGGTGCCGGCGCCGAAGACCTGGACGAGGAGCGGATCCCGGCGGAGCCAGAGATCGCGAGCGTCCTCGATGGCGACGAGCGCGAAGCGGTCGGGGGCCGTGAAGGTCTTGTCGAGGATGCCGACGACGGAGAAGTCCTGGCCGCCGAGCACCACGGACGAGCCGGCGGTGAGATGCCGCGAGGCGGCGAAATCCGCCCCCAGCACCGTCGCATGCCTATCCTCCTGGCGGAGCGGCCGCCCCTCGGCGACCGGCAGCTCGCGGTAGTGGCGGTTGGGGATGGGCACGCTCACGTCCATTCCCATGATGAGCTCCTGGGTCAACGTGAGAAAATGCGAAGTGCTGGTACTGAGCGGCAGCATCACCTGCGCCTGGACGCCGGAGACTCCGGGGACCGCGGCGATGTCCCCGATCTTGGCCGCGGAGAGGAGCCCGCCGGCGGTGAAGCCCGTGCCCATGCCCATCCCCTCGCCCGCGACGGAGATCTGGCCCAGCACGAAGCGGTCGCCTCCCTCGATGAAGCGCGTGATGCGCTCGGCCATGGCGCCCAGCGACACCAGCCCCGCCACGCCAACGGCGATGCCGACGACCGTAAAGGAGTAGCCCCGCGGCAACAGCTCCCGGAGCCTCACCAGCCGGGCCTCGACTCCACGGGCTGGCCGCGCCAGCGGCGCCGCCACCGCCAGCGGCAGAGCCACCGGTTGACGCGCACGATCGCGAAGAAGACGGGGAGCGAGGCCCGCATACGCAGAAATGCACCGCCCGCGAGAACGCCGATCGTCGTGGCCTCGTTGAAGACCGGGATAACGGCGACGTGGTCGCTCAAGCCGCCTGCCCGACGACAAGGGCCGTGCGGCAGCCGCCGCGGGCAATGCCGTGCACCAGCGCGGGCGCGCGCCCGCCCCGCGCGTCGAGGGCGGCGGCGGCGACCCGGAGGGCGCCCAGGCCGCCGTGCTGGCCGAAGAGCGGCGCCAGCGACACCGGATCCCGCACGCCGTCGGCTTCCAACAGCTGGAGCTCCCAGTCATCGAGCGCAGGGTCGCCGTTGCCCGAGCCGTAACAGCGCGCGAGAGACCCGGCTTCGATGCCCGCCTGGCTGAGCGCCCCGCGTGCGATCGCGCGCGTATCGCGCCGGCCGGCAGGGGTTGTGTGTGGAGCTGCCGGGATGGCGCCCCAGGCGGCGCCGAGGACCTCGGCATAGATGCCGGCGCCGCGCGCCCGCGCCGCCTCCCGGTCCTCGAGCACAAGGAAGGTAGCGCCTTCACCCAGCACGGGGCCGTTGTGGTCGGACGCGTAGGGGCGACAGCCCTCCGGAGCACCACCACCCATCGGCGAGAGCGCGCCCAGCCGGGCCAGGTTGAGGTAGACGTCGCTGAAGATCTCGTCCACGCCGCCGGCGAGCACGGCGTCCGCCCTGCCGTCGGCGATGAGCGCGGCCGCCCGCGCCACGGCCAGGTCGCCGGCCACCGTCGCCTGGTTGAGCGTCACGGACGGCCCCTTGGCGCCGAGGGCGATGGCAGCCACCGCCGCCATGCTGTTCATCACCGTGCTCGGGAACACCATCGGCGAGAGCCCCGCCGGCCCCCGGCGGAGGAAGCCGCCGAAGAACTCCGCGCCTGAGCGAAAGTCGCCGTACTCGCTGCCGACGACGAGCCCCAGCCGATCGCCGCCCGCAATCCCGGACTCGTCGGCGGCCAGGCGGCAGGCGGCCAGGGTCATGCGGCAGATCCGCGAGAGCCTGCGGACGCTGTCCGGATCGAGCTGCGCCATGAAGCGTGCCTCGTCGACCTCCGCCGCCAGGAGGCTCGTGCACCCGCCGACGTCGAAGGCCTTGAGCGGCGCGATGGGGCACGCCCGCCGCTCGAGCGCCTCGGCCACGGCCGCCGTGCCCCCGGCCCCGGCCGCGCTGACCGAGCCCATCCCCGTGATGACGACCCGGCGCCCGGGCATCATCGGCCGAATATCAGGCTCACGTTTTGGCCGCCGAACCCGAAGGAGTTGGACAGCGCGGCGCGCAGCTCGACGGGACGCGCGGTCTGGGCGACGCAGTCGAACGGCACCTCCGGGTCGGGATCGGTCAGGTTGGCGGTCGGCGGAATCAGACCGTGCTGCAATGCAAGGACCGTCGCCGCCGCCTCGACGCTGCCCGCCGCGGCCATCGTGTGGCCGACCAGCGACTTGGTCGAGCTCACCAGCACCCGGCCCTCGCCGAAGACGCGCGCCATGGCCACGCCCTCGACGCGGTCGTTCTGCGGTGTCCCCGTGCCGTGCGCATTGACGTAGCCGATGTCGCCAGGCTCGCGCCCGGCTGCGGCCAGCGCATCGGACATGGCGCGGACCATCCCCTCGCCCTCCGGGTGCGGCGCCGTGACGTGATGGGCATCCGTCGTGACGGCGGCGCCCAGGAGCTCGCCGAGCGCGCGGCCGCCACGCCGGCGGCAGTGCCCGGAGTCTTCGAGGACGACGAACGCGGCCGCTTCGCCGATGGACATGCCGCGCCGCCCGCGATCGAAGGGCCGGCAGGGCTCCGGGTCGAGGAGCTTGAGGGCGTTGAAGCCCATGAAGCAGATGCGCGTGATCGCGTCCACGCCCCCTGCCAGCGCCAGCGGGGTCACGCCCGAGCGGATGAGGTCGGCGCCGAGGGCGATGGAGGCCGCGCCCGATGCGCAGGCCATCACCACCGTCTCCCGTGGCCCGCCGAGCGCAAGGCGCCAGCCGAGCACGTCCGCGTGGCTCGCCGGCAGGATGGAGCGGAGCGCCCGGTTCCCTCGTGAGGGCCGCTGGCGAGGCGCCTCTTCACGATACCAACCCTCGCCCTCGAGCATGCCGCCGCCCACGGCCCCGACGACGAGCGCCATGTCCGCCCGGTCCCGCGGCGCGACGTCGGCGTCGGCCAGGGCCTCGCGGGCCGCGGCAAGGGCCATGCGATCGGCGCGCGAGCGCCGGCGAGAAACGCCGAGGGCGTCCATGACCTCGCACGGCACCTCCGCCGCGATGCGCGACCGGAAGCCCTCCGTCTGGATCATGGTCAGCGGCCGGATGGCGCACTCGCCCGAGGCCAAGCCGGTCCAGAACGCCTTCGCGCCGGCGCCGTACGGGCTGACGACGCCCAGGCCGCTGACAACGACGCGCGTCATTGCACCTTGGAGAGGACGAAGCGGGAGAGGGTGTCGAGCGACAGAAAATCGTCGGCGAGGCTCTCAGCCTCGTCGATGACGATGCCGAAGCGCTCCTCCATGGCGACGGAGAGCTCGATGAAGTCCAGCGAGTCGAGGCCGAGCGAGCCCTCGACGCCCTTGGGCAGCGTGGTCTCGAGCGTCATCTCGGCCGCGCGGCGCGGATCGAACTTGAGCCGCTCGACGATCAGCGCCTTGAGCTCGTCCAGGATCTCCTTCTGCGTCATGCGATCCGCCTCCGCTCGGGCCGGGCCGCCCGGCGCATCCGGTATGGGTTCCGGCTCCACTCGAGCCGCGCCGACTCGCCTCGCCATGCGCCCTGCAGGCGCAGCGGTCCCGCCGCGCTGCCGTCGCGTGCGAGCGCCAGCGCCATCACGGGCTCGCAGGCCAGCATCTCGCCGAATCGCTGCCGCGCGCCTCCCGTCTCGCGCGGCACGCCGCGCCGCTGATCGAAGCTGAGTGTACCTTCGCCCGGTTCGAGCCAGAGGCAACCGGCGCCCTCCACCAGCGGCCGCGCGAGCCCTCCCCGCGCTCGCGCGAAGAGATCCGCGCACTCCTCGAAGATCTCCACGGCCAGGACCAGGGCGCGGTCACAGGCTCCCGATTCCAGGAGCGCGGTCGCGCGCGCGACGGCCCGCAACGTCGCCGTGGGACCGCCGACCAGGATCTCGTACGGACCCGTGATCCCGAACTCGATTGCCGCCTCGGCCGGCACTGCGGCGACCGCCGTGTAGGGGAAGTACATGCCGCCGATCCGCGTCTCGATGAAGTCGCGGTTGGAGGCCGCGTACGCGGCGGCCGTGGCGAAGAGGAGCGCCGTCCGCTCCCCCGCGATGGCCTCGGCTCCTACGCCGGCATCTTCCAGCATGGCGCCCACGGCCGCAATCCCGAGGAGAGATTCGCGTCGCGAGCGCCGGAAGCGCTCGTGGGTGACGGCGGGCCGCGCGAGCGTGAGAAGTGCGCAGCCCGTGGCGGCTGCCGCAGCATCCGCCGGCACGGCGCCCGCGCCGGGTCCCCAGCCCGAGAGCAACCCCACGGCCCGAATCGCAGGAGCCCGCATCAGGCGCTCTCGATCACGAGGGCCGCGTTGCAGCCGCCGAACCCGAGCGAGGTGGACAGGCTCACGCGCGGCCGGGTGGCCCGCGGCGAGCCCTGGACGCAGTCGAGGTCGCAGGCCGGATCGCGCTCCTCGAGGCCCAGCGTGGCCGGCACCAGGCCGTAGCGACCGGCGAGGAGGCAGACGATCGCTTCAAGCGCCGCCGCGGCTCCCATGGTGTGGCCGAGCGCGCCCTTGATCGAGTTGACCGGCACGGCACCTCCGCGAGGCCCGAGCACTCGGCGGAGCGCGGCCGCCTCGGCGGAGTCGTTGAGCGGCGTCGCAGTGCCGTGGGCGCTGACGAAGTCGATCGCCTCAGGTCCGACGCCGGCATCCGTCAGCGCCCCGCGCACGGCGCGCTCGATGCCGCGGCCCTCCAGATCGGGCGCGGCGATGTGCGTGGCGTCGCTCGCGCTGCCGTATCCGAGGAGGGTACCGAGCCGGCGAGCGCCGGCCTCGCGCTCTCGGCGAAGCAGGACGAGTCCCGCGGCCTCACCCAGGAGGAGCCCGCTCCGGCGCCGGTCGAAGGGTCGCACCCGCTCGCGCGTGAGCGAGCGAAGGCCGTCGAAGCCGCGCATCACGAAGCGGCAGAGGATGTCGTAGCCGCCGGCCACGACGGCGTCGGCCTCGCCGCGCCGGAGCATCCCGGCGCCGATGGCGAGCGCGGTCGCGCCCGACGCGCAGGCCGTCGAGACCGTGACCGCGGGACCGCGGGCGCCCAGCCAGCGCGCGAGCCGGCGCGCGGGCGCGTCATAGAGCGCGCCGCGGAGACGCCTCGCCGATCCGCCACGCAGGGCGCGCTCGCCCTCCTCCACCCCGCCGAGCGCCGTGCCCACGACGACCGCGAGCCGCGCGGGTTCGACGTCCAGCGCCCGCTGGCCGGACTGCTCGCAGAGGTCGTCGGCGGCCGAGACGAGCAGCCGCGTCGCGCGGCAGTCGGGCACGCGCCGCCAGTCCACCGCCCGCGTGAGCTTCTTGATCTCGCCGCCGCGCCCCACGCGGAGATCCGCCACCGGGAAGCGCTCCACGCCAGAAATGCCGTCGGCACCATCGAGCAGGCCCGACCAGAAGCTATCGAGGTCCTGTCCGATAGGCGTGACTGCCCCGGCGGACACGATCGAGATGCGCTCGGACTTGGCGGACATGGCCTTGTTAAAGGAAGGGAGAGTAGTACATACGGAAGGCGCGGATTTCGCCGGGCTCGGTGTCGTAGACGCCGGACGCGAAGAAGCGGCGCTCCGCCCGGTCGAACGCGACCCAGCCCGGCTCTTCGGGCTCGTTGGGGTCGTAAACGAGAAACTCGAGGAACCGGCCCTCGTAGATCCGGTAGTCGTAGGCGATGACGGTGTGGTTCAGCTCGACCTTCGGCAGGTTGGTCACGAGAAGCTGTACCATGCGCCCCGCGTCGAGCTCCGCCAGGGTTTCGCGCGCCACGCGCTCCTGCTGCCAGCCCGTCACCGGGAAGACCACACGCCAGTTGGTCCAGTGAACGAAGGTCCAGAAGGGCCCGCCGAGGCCAGACTTGACGGCCGCCTCGTGTGCCGCGGAGAGCTCGTAGAGCGACGCGAAGCCCGGAATCACGATCCGTTCCGATGGAGGAAGCGGGTCCTCCCACGGTGACCGCGCCACCACTAGGCTGACGAGATGCGTGTACACGGCAGCGTCGACGCGCGGCAGCTCCGGCGCGAAGCGTGCAAAGCGATGGAACTGCGTGACACCGCGCGCCATGACAAAGCAGTAGTTGGCGTACATGTCGGTCTTGCCGGGATTCTTCCAGCGGATGTCGTTGCGGAACGCGAACGTATCGACGCCGAACCGGAGGGCCGCGCCCGACGGGGGACGCGAGGTGCTCCGTTCGATCGGGGGCGCTGACGCGCAGCCGGTGAGCAGCAGCGTGAGACCGAGCAGGATCCCAACCGGCCGCGTCATGGTCAGGACGAGTTTACCTCCTCAGCCCTGGATCGAATAGCCCCCATCGACCGGGATCGCCGCCCCGGTGACGAAATCAGACGCAGGACTGGCGAGAAAAACAGCCACGCCGGCCATGTCCTGCTCCACACCCCAGCGCCTCGCCGGCGTGCGCCTGAGCACGCTCTCGTGCAGCCCCTCGATCTGCTGGCGCGCGCGCTGCGTAAGCTCCGTGTCGATCCAGCCGGGCAGCACGGCGTTGACCTGTATGTTGTCGGCCGCCCACCCGGCAGCCATAGCCTTCGTCAGCTGGACCATGCCGCCCTTGGACGCGGCATAGGCCGGCGCGAACGCGGCGCCGAAGATGGACATCATGGAGCCGATGTTGATGACCTTGCCGCCGCCCTGCTTCTTCATCACGGGATAGCAGGCGCGGCTCACGAGAAAGGCGCTCGTCAGGTTGACGTCGATGACCTGGCGCCACTCGCCGAGAGCCAGGCTCTCGACGGGCTTGCGGATGTTCATGCCGGCGTTGTTGACGAGGATGTCGAGCCTGCCGAAGCGCGCCACGGCCGCTTTGACGAGCGCCGCGACCGAGGCCTCGTCGGCGACGTCCACCTCGATACCCTCCGCCTCGGCCCCGAGCCCGCGCAGTTCGGCCACGGCCCGCACGCTCTTGTCGCGATTGCGCGCGGCCACCACGACGGCCGCGCCCGCCGCGGCCAGCCCGCGCCCCATGCCGAGGCCGATGCCACCGTTGCCGCCCGTGACCACCGCCACGCGACCCTTGAGATCGAAAGCGCCCACGGTCGTGTTCCCCCTCAGGTTGACGGATGTTCCAAAGGTGGGGGCAGTGTACCCGCTCGAGAGGCTCCTGTGAAGCGCTCCCGCTCGAGTGCCAGCTTGATTCGCGGAGCCGCCTCGCATAGCATAGGCGGCCATGTGGCAGGGGTCGGTGGTCTCGATCCACATCACGTCGGCGGCGGGGCAGCCGATGGAGACCGTGCCGGAGGCACGCGCCGTTGCGGGCCGGGGGCTCGAGGGCGACCGTTACTTCGCCGGCACCGGCTACTACTCCGAGAAGCCAGGCGA
>Ga0335084_10005901_pt1 | contig 12147 bp, 14 predicted proteins | sample Lox_Sample_44_FD_206721 | JGI IMG/M metagenome (GOLD analysis project Ga0335084, IMG submission 206721) | Soil microbial communities from Loxahatchee National Wildlife Refuge, Florida, United States - Lox_Sample_4.4 | ecosystem: Environmental > Terrestrial > Soil > Wetlands | place: USA...
CGCATCCGACGCGCGCCGACTGGCACTACGCGCGCGACGTCGTCGGCGAGCTGAGCCAGGCGGTGCGGCAGCGCTGCATGCGGATGGGGCTCTACTACTCGGGGGGCTTCGACTGGTCGGTGAAGCCCGGGCCGGTGGAGACCAGCCTCGACGCCCTCACCGTCATGCCGCAGACGCCGGAATACATCGCGTATGCGGATGGACAGTGGCGCGAGCTGATCGCCCGCTACCATCCCGCGCTCCTCTGGAACGACATCGGCTATCCCAGCGCCGCCGACGTGCTCGGGCTCTTCGCCACCTACTACAACACGGTGCCCGACGGCGTGATCAACGACCGCTTCACGCTGCTCCCGGGGCAGACGCACCACGACTACATCACGCCCGAGTTCACGGTTCTCACCGACATCTCCGCCGAGAAGTTCGAGACCGTGCGCGGCATGGGGCGCGGGTTCGGCTACAACCAGAACGAGAGCGACGCGGACCTCGACTCCGGCGAGACGCTCGTGCGGCTCCTGGTCGACGTCGTCAGCAAGAACGGCAACCTGCTGCTCAACGTGGGCCCCAAGGCCGACGGCTCGATTCCCCCCGAGCAGCTGAGCCGGCTCCAGGCGATCGGCGCCTGGCTCGACGTGAACGGCGCCGCGGTCTTCGGCACGCGGCCGTGGACGCGGGCGGCGGGCGTCACCGGCGACGCGCTCCCCGTCCGCTTCACCGCCGCGGCCGACGGCCGGACCGTGTATGCGACGGTCCTCGGTACCGTGGGCGCCGGCGAGCTCACGCTGAAGGAACTGGGATTCAAGCCGAAGGCGGTCCGTCTGCTCGGGACGGCAGGGCGCGTGCGGGCGTCGGTGAGCGGGGCCGACCTGCGGCTCGAGCTGCGCGCGTCGCCGCCGGCCGAGCCGGCCTACGTCTTCGCGCTGACGGTGCGGTGATCATGGTGCGCGGGTTCGCGGTCCTGGCGCTCTCGCTGCTGCTCGCACCGACGTCGGACGCCGCCGGGCTCCCGTGCGAGAGCCTGACGAGCTTCGCGCTGCCCGACACCACGATCGCGGCGGCGGCGCTCGCCTCCCCCGCGAGCACTGACGATGCGGCCGACTTCACGTGCGGTCCCGCACGGGGGCGCACGCGTCGTTGAGCCGCGGCCGCTCCTGGCTGGTGGCCCTCGTCCCGCTCGTCTGGCTCGGGTGGACGGCGGCCGGGACACCGTTCGTCGTCGTGCTCGCCACGGTCCTGCCGGGGCTCGCCTGGGCAGCGGCGCTGGCATGGCTGGCGCGGGTCCGGGGCGTTTCGATCGGCGGACCGGCGGCGACGTTCGGGCTCGTGTGGGGGGCCGGCGTCGCGGCGCTCGGCTCGGGCAGGGTGAACGACGTCCTGCTCGCGCACGGCGGCGGCATGCTGGTCCCGGTGTTCGTGGCGCCGCTCGTGGAGGAGGTGGCGAAGGGCGCCGTGCTCGTGGGGCTCGTGCTGCTCTGGAGCGACGAGCTGCGCTGCGTGCGTGCGGGAATCGTCGCCGGTGGGCTGGTGGGCGTCGGCTTCGCGGTCGCGGAGAACCTGAGCTACCTGTTGGTGGCGGCGCTCCAGGGGGGACCGACCGGACTCCTGCGAGGCGTGTGGGTGCGGGGGCTCGTCGAAGGGGGCGTGCACGCCGTGTTCGCGGCCAGCACCGGAGCGGGCGTGGGGTACGCTCGGGCGGGCGACGGGAGGAAGGGCGCGCTGATCGCCGGCCTCGGCGCCGCGGTGGTGCAGCACGTCGCCTGGAACGGCCTCGCCTCGCGCGCCGTGACGCACGTCCTCTGCAACCCGGTCGTCTCCGATGGCCCCTGCCAGGCGGCGCCCGACATCGTCGGGCTGGTGGTCACGATCCCGCTGGTCGTGCTTGCGGCCCTCGGCCCGGGGACGCTCGCGGTGGCGGCGATCGCGCTCCGGCAGCCGCGCGCGACCCGGCGCCGCGCGCGGCGGTCCTGACGCCGCTCAGCTGCCCGGACAGAAGTTGCCGTGCACGTAGCCGACGATCGCGGTCACGTCGGTGCCGCCCCTCCCGGCGGGGGGCGGTTCGTACGTTGCCGCCCGTTCGACGTTGCCGAACACCGCTGTCCGACGCTGTACGGCGTCGCGACCTCCCGACGGCGCATCGGCGCGACGCCATCCCGCACAGCAGGCGCCGTCGGACTCTGGATTGTGGGCGGCGGTCGCGTTCTGGGAGAGTCGCCGCGATGGCAGCGCGCCGTCCCCTCTTCGCGCTCACGCTCGCTGCGGTCGTGATCGCACCGATCGCGGCCCGCGCGGTGATCACGCCGGCCTGCGAAGGCTCCGTCGTCCTCGACACGCGCGTCGTCGAGAACCCGACGACCGGCGCCGGCGCGGACGCGGCCTCGTGGGAGGTCGAGGTGCCGCCATGCGCGCGGCTCCTGGTGTACGAGATCGTCGACGCCGAGACCGGGAAGCTGGTGCCGCGCGACGCGGTCTTCCCGCACACCGCACGGCTGGAGCGCTGGGAGCGACGCGAGGGCGTGATGCGCCTGCATCTCTTCCTCCGCAACCAGGACGTCGCGCAGAGCTGCGGGAAGACGTGTGTCAGGAAGCTCGAGCGCTGGGTGCGACGGGTGCGGGCGGTGGTGCGGTGGTCGGGCGACAGGCGCGGCGCCTGAGTCGTCGCGCGCCCGCCTTCGCTTGACCCTCCCGACGGCGATCTGTTACCGCAACCCGTCCCCCTGCCGTCATGAGTTGGCCTCCAACTGCCTCCGAATTCGAGCGCCTGCGCGAGACCCTCGCCTGGGTCCACGCGCGCTCGCCGCACTATCGCCGCGTCCTCGACGCCGCCGGCGTCGATCCGGCCGGCCTGCGCACGTACGACGACTTCCGCACCCGCGTGCCGCGCACCGCCAAGGTCGACCTGGTGCAGAGCCAGCGCGAGCACCCGCCGTTCGGCGATTTCGTCGCGGCGCCGCGCGCGGAGTTCGCGTCGCTGCACACCTCGCCCGGGCCGATCTTCATCCCGCGGCTCGCATCTGAACGCGGTGGGACCCCCGTGTTGGTCGAGGCGATCCGCGCCATGGGCGTCAAGCCCGGCGAGGTCGCGCACGTGACGCTCTCCTACCACGTGATGCCGGGCGGGCTCCGGCTGCACCGCGCGTTCGAGGAGCACGGCTGCCTGGTGATCAACGGCGGCACCGGGGCCAGCCGCCTCCAGCTCGAGGTGGCACGGGCCTACGGCGCGACGGTCTACGCGGGCACGCCGAGCTTCCTCGCCAACCTGGCCGACACCGCGCGCGAGATGGGGCTCGACCCGCGGAAGGACCTCTCCTACCGGCTCGGCTTCTCGACCGCGGAGGCGCTGACGCCGAAGCTGCGCGCCGAGCTCCAGGCCACCTTCGACATCGAGCTGTTCGACCACATCGGCGAGGCCCAGATCGGTCCGGTGGCGGGCGAGTGCCGGATGCACGACGGCATGCACGTCCACGCGCGCGACCTGTTCCTCGAGTTCGTCGATCCCGCCAGTGGCGAGCCGGCGGCAGCGGGGCAGGTGGGGGAGCTGGTCGCGACGCAGCTCGGGCCGCGCGCGCTGCCGCTCGTCCGCTACGCGCCCGGCGACGCGTACCGCATCCTCGCCGAGCCGTGCGCGTGCGGCGATCCGTCGCTGCGCGTGCAGTTCGTCGGGCAGGTGGGGGCGATCCGGAAGATCAAGGGCGTGCTCGTGCATCCGGCGCAGATCGCGCGCGCGCTGGCGACGTTCCCGGAGCTCGGGCGCTTCCAGGTGATCGTCGAGCAGCCGGCGGGGACGCGCTACGATCGGGCGACGCTGCGGGCCGGGCTGGTGGCGACGCCCGCCGACCAGGCGAGCCTGGCGCGCGCCGTCGCCGAGCGGCTCAAGGCGACGGTGCTGATCCAGATGGAGGTCGAGCTGGTGCCCGAGGCCCAGGTGCCCGAGGCCGCCGCGGCGCCGCGTTTCGCGGAGACGATGGTCGACCGCCGCGAGGGGCACGCGTGAAGGCCGCCGGCGATCGGCGCTGGTACGATCCGGAGATCCAGACCATGCCGCGGGAGCGGCTGCGGGCGTTGCAGGCGGAGCGGCTCGGCCGGCAGCTCGATCGGGTCTGGTCGGTGCCCGTCCCGTTCTTCAAGCGGAAGCTCGAAGCCGCCGGGCTCGCGCGCGCCGACCTGCGCGGGCTCGACGACCTCGCGAAGATCCCGACCACGCGCAAGTCCGAGCTGCGCGAGAGCGAGGCGCAGCACCCGCCGTTCGGCGACTACCGCGGCGCGCCGCCCGGCGCCGCCGTCCGCCTCGGCGCGTCCACCGGCACCAGCGGTCGTCCGACGCTGATCCTCTGGACGCCGAAGGACCTCGAGGTCGACCACGCCGCCTCGGCGCGCGGGCGGTGGCGCTGGGGGCTCCGGCCCGGGATGTCGCTCGCGAACGCGCACCCGTTCGGGATGAACGCCGGGGGCTGGCACTTCAGCCACGGCATCGAGCACCTGGGCGTGCTGAACATCCCGTCGGGCCCGCCGGTCGGCGAGCAGCACGTCCGCGACGTGCTCGAGGTGTGGCGGCGGCTCAAGCCCGATCAGTATCGCCTGTTCGGCAACGTGCCCCGCACCTACGCCGACGCGGCGCGCGCGCAGGGTCTCGATCCCGAGCGCGACCTGAATCTCCGGCTCTCGGGCGGCGACCACCCGTCGGAGCAGTACCTGATGGCCAGCTCCGGCCTCGAGGCGCTCCCGCTCCTGGGCTCGGCGTGCGACGAGCGCAACGGCGCGCACGTCGCGGAGGATCTGGCGATCGTCGAGGTGATCGACGAGAAGACCGGCAAGCCGTGCGGGCACGGCGAGCGCGGCAACCTGGTCGTGACGGTGCTCGAGAAGGACAACTTCCTCCTGCGCTACGACCTCGAGGACGTCGTGCGCTGGAACCTCGAGCCGTGTCCGTGCGGCGAGACGTCGCGGCGGCTCTTCTACGAGGGGCGCGTGCGCGACGTGGTGACCGCGAACGGCGTCGGCGTGCTGCCGATCGACGTGGCGTTCGTGCTGTACGAGTTCCCGGAGACGTCGACGCCGTCGGCCGAGTACCAGGTGGTCCGGCACGCCGGCGTGACCGACGCCCTGCACGTCCGGTGCGAAGTGGATCCGGCGGCCGACGCGGGCGCGCTCGTCGGCCGGATCGCGGCCCGGTTCCGCGAGCGGCTCGGGGTGACGGCGCGCCTGGAGCTGGTCCCGCGCGGCACGGGGCCGCGCTTCGCGTACAAGGCCGCACGCGTCGTCGACGAATAGGAGGGGCCGATGCGGGGAGGCTTTCGACTGCTGTTCGTCGTGGCCGGGATGGGGATCGTCGGGTGGCGGGCGCTGGTCGCCGCGCGCGACTGGCGGGAGTGGGGCGCGGCGGCCGCGAACGACCCGTCGGCGGCGGACGCGTGGCGGACCTTCTTCTGGGTCGATCTCGGGAGCGCGGCGGTGGCGTTCGCCGCGATCCTGCTGTTCCTCCGGATCATGCGGCGGATGGACCGCTGACGCGCTAGCGGGGATCGCTCGCGCAGCTCAGGCGACCGATCACCGTGCTGGTGTGCGTGACGTAGTCACTGCGGATGCGGGCCCCGCGCCCGCACGTGCTGTTCACGAGCTTCACCGTGCCAGTGGTCAGCACGTCGAACCCGGCGTCCAGACCGTCGTTCCCGGTGATCGTCGAGTCGACGATCCGAAGGCGCCTGGTCCAGGAGACGCCGCTCCCACCGTTTCCGACGGCGGTCAGGCGGGTGAGCGATCCGATTCCGTTGACCCAGATTCCGACGTCGGTGTTGTGGCTCGCCTCGACGTCCACCCCGATCAGGTGCGCGCCGTTCGCCGTGATCCCGTACACGTTGTCGTTCATCGTGACGCGCGTCATCTCGATGCGCCTGCTCACCTTGAACGTGAAGCCGTACGTGTTGTGGTGCGCGACCACGTCCCGGATCCGCACGCGGGCACCGCCCCCCGCGATGCCGATGTCGACGTCGGTGATCTCGCCGGGGCCGTTGATCGCGATCTGGTCCCGGGCGCGACCGCTGGCCACGATCCCCATCCCGCCGCCGTCGCCGCGGATCGTGAACCCGTTCATCTCCAGCGTCCCGCCGCGCTGGAGGGTGACGCCGAGCGCGCTCTCGATCCCGCTCGCGTGGCAGTCGAGGTCGTTCCGGAGCTGACCCACCTGCCCGCGGAAGACGGCCTGGCCGCACTCCGTGATGTCGATCGCGGGCGCGCGTGCGACGGTGCCGAGGACGAGGCCGAGTGCTGCGAGCCGTCGGAGTGCCATGAGACCTCCCGGAGTCGGTCGTCTGGCCGAGGCATACCGCGCCCCCGAGGCGCCTGACAACTCCGGATCAGTACCGGCCGCGAATCAGCGGCTCCTGCGGGCCGGCCTCCGGCCGCTGGTCGATCGAGACGTACGGCCGCTCGGGCTCGCCGGCGTAGATCTGCTTCGGGCGCGTCATCCGCGGCTGCTCCTGGTCGACGAGCATCTCGCTCCACTGCGCCATCCAGCCGGCCGTCCGCGCGATCGCCAGCAGCACCGGGAACATCGACACCGGGATCCCGATCGCCCAGTAGATGAGGCCCGAATAGAAGTCGATGTTCGGGTAGAGCCGCCGCGACACGAACCAGTCGTCCTCGCGCGCGATGCGTTCCAGCTCGAGCGCCACGTCGACGATCGGGCTCCGGCCGGTGACGCCGATCACCTCGTGCGCGAGGCGGCCGAGGATCGGCGTGCGCGGATCGTACTGCGTGAAGACCGGGTGACCGAAGCCGGGGAGCTGGCGCTCGCCGGCGTGGACCTCCTTCATGACGCGCGGCACGTTGGCGACGCTGCCGATCTCCTGGAAGGCCTCGAGCACCTTCACGTTGGCGGCGCCGTGGCGCGTGCCGCTGAGCGCCGCGCAGGCGGCCGCGACGGCGGAGAAGGGGTCGGCGTGCGCGCTGCACACGATCCGGGCCACGGTGGCGGAGCAGGTCTGCTCCTGGTCGGCCTGGAGCATGAAGAGCAGGTCGAGCGCGCGCTCCAGCACCGGGTTCGGCTGGTAGTGCAGCTCCGTCATGCGGAACAGCATCGAGAGGAAGTTGCCGGTGTAGCTGAGCGAGTTGTCGGGGTCGACGTACGGCAGGCCGCGCTGGTGCCGGTACGCGAACGCCGCGATCGTCGGCATCTTGCCGATCAGGCGGCGGGTCTGCACGCGCCGCGACTCGAGGTCGAAGATGTCGTAGGCGTCGGGGTAGAACGTCGACAGTGCGCCGACGGTGCCGATCACGATGCCCATCGGGTGGGAGTCGTAGCGGAAGCGGTCGATGAAGCGCTTCACGTTCTCGTGCGTCAGCGTGTGGGTCTTGATGTTGTGCTGCCACATCGCGAAGTGGGAGCGGGTCGGCAGCTCGCCTTTGACGATCAGGTAGGCGGTCTCGAGGAAGTTCGAGTGCTCTGCCAAGTCCTGGATCGAGTAGCCGCGGTAGCGCAGGATGCCGTGCTGGCCGTCGAGGTAGCTGACGCGGCTCTTGCACGTGGCGGTGTTGGCGAGCGCGGGGTCGTAGCTCAGGAGGCCGGGCCAGCCCTCGCGCTCGACGATCTGCGCCAGGTCGGCGGCGCGGATGGCGTTGTTCTCGATCGGCAGCTCGTACCGCTTGCCGGTACGGTTGTCGATGACCGTCAGTGTCGCCGTCGTCCCCATCGCCAGCCCCTTTTGGGGCCCGGTGTACGTCCGAGGGGTGTCGAGGTCAACCAATGGAGCGGTGTGGTCGCCGGCGGCGCCGCAGCCGACGACGGCGATCGGCGCGCGTGCGTTCCGATCGCGCGTCGGCTAGTCTGCCTCGCACGGGGGGAAGATCGTGAGCGACGATGAGCTGATGCAATTCAATGACAGCTTGGAACGTTGTCGCCACGACCCGAGCTTCGTCGACCACTTCTACAACCTGCTGATGGCGTCCTCCGCCGAGGTAGCGGCGAAGTTCGGCGCGACGGACTTCCGCCGGCAGAGGCGCGTGCTGATCGCGTCGCTCTACTGCCTGATGCTCGCCGCGGAGGGACAGCCCGAAGGGGCGGCCCACCTCCGGCGCATCGCGACGGTCCACGACCGGCGGCATCGCGACATCGCGCCGGACCTCTACGATCAGTGGCTCGCCTGCCTGCTCCAGGCCGTTCGCGATTGCGATCCCAAGGCCACGCCGGCGGTCGAGGCCGCCTGGCGCAACATGCTCTCCCCCGGGATCGCGATCATGAAGGCGGCCTACTGACGATGCCGTGGGCGTTCCCGGGCCTCGCCCCGCCCGACGGATCCTCGGCCAAACCTCAGAACGGATAGCCGACGCCCGAGAACACGGCGCTGCCTTCGTATCCCATGCCGACGTCCACGTAGGCGACGATCTGCGGCCGCACCACGGCGCGGAACCCCAGGCCGTACGCCACGTGCAGGTCCGACACCGGCGAGTCCGTGACGCCGTGGAACACCTGTCCCGCATCGAAGAACGGCGCCAGCTCGAGCTGCGGGTTCACCCCGAACATCCGACGGCCGTACACCGGGACGCGGAGCTCGATGCTGGCCGCGGCGCGATTGAAGTCGACGAAGCGATCGCCGCCGAAGGCCCGCAGCTCCCGACCCCCCAGCGCGCTCTGCTGCCAGAAGGGCGTGTTGCCGCTGCCGCTCACGTAGTCGAGGAGCGCGTGCATGGCGACGACGCCCCGCAGCTCCCGCACCAGCCGCACGGGCACGAAGTCGCGCCATTCGGCCCCGAACTTGAGGAAGGACGTCGCGCTCCCGAGCGCCCGGTCCGCCGCCTCGACGTACAGCGCGGAGTACGCGCCGCGCGACGGGATGTCGATGTCGTCGCGGGAGTCGAAGGTGAGGATCGCGCGATGCGACCAGTAGACGCCCGCTTCGTCCCCGCGGCCACGGATCTCGGGGTGCTCCCTCGTGATGAAGGGGAAGTCCGTCACCTGCCCGCTGCTGATCGAGAAGCGACGGATGCGCATGTCGTAGCCGAGCGACAGCTGCGGCAGGAGCCAGATCGCCGGGTTCGCCTCCGCCACGGTGTCGTTGCCGGTGTAGTTCGACTCGCGCGCCTCGCTGCTCGAATTGCCGAAGCCGAAGAACCGTCGGGTCGAGTCCTGCTCGTGCAGCACCCCGACGGTGACGTACGCGCGCCCGTCCCACAGCCCGCGGTCCGTGAAGCTGGCGATGTAGCGCTCGTCCTTCGTGGTCGACTTGCCGGCGATGAGGGACCAGTGCCGCGTCCGCGACGGATAGGAGAAGAGCCGGAAGCGGGGGAAGAACCCGCGCGTGCGGTTGTAGGAGAAGTCCGGCGCCAGCATGTACCGGATCTCGTCCTTCTCGTTGGTGAACAGCACGACGGGCAGCAGGCCGAGCGTGGTGCCCTCGTTGGGATCGAGGATGATCTCGGGAATGGGGATGATGCTGCGCCCGGCCCGCGCCGCCGGCGCCGTCGCGAGGACGAACAGCAGCGCGGCGCACCACCGGAGTCCTCGGCGAACGGCTCTCGGATCGCTGGCCATCACCCTTCGTGCGGGCTCGCGCCGCCGATCCCGCTGCACGCCGTGGCTCAGGGCGCGTCGAACGGACGCGGGCGTCGCATCCGCCAGCCGAGCGCCAGCGGCACCAGCAGGTACGGCAGGTTCCAGAAGAAGAACCACGGCAGGTTGGTCGGCGGCAGCGGCCCCAGGAACTCCATGCCGAGGAAGAAGACCATGCCGTAGGTCATCGCGGCTGTGTAGGCGATGGCGGGGATGCGGATCGCGTTGCGGCCGGTGACGAAGGCCCAGACCAGGACCGGGTAGAAGGAGCCGAAGACGAAGGCCGAGATGAACGTCGACACGCGCAGGTAGATCGGGTTCGCGAGCAGCAGCGGGTCGGCGCCGTCGGCGTAGAAGAAGTTGGCGCGGGCGAGCGGGTTGGGACTGTCCGGGGTCATCGGGATGCCGAGCGCGGGCACGATGTCGGAGAACCAGGACGACCACGTGAAGAAGCTGAAGGCCAGGACGAAGAGCCAGTCGCCCTTGCGCTCGCGGAGGGGGAGGACCCGCGGACTGGTCATGACGTGTGGACGCCGCCGTTCGGGCTGAGCACCTGACCGGTCGTGAAGCCGGCGTCGTCGGAGGCCAGGAACGCGACGGCGACCGCGATGTCCTCGGGCTGGCCGAGACGCCGGACCGGCGTGCGCTTCACGACCGCGGCGTACAGCTCGTCGGGGGCGCCGGCCGTGCGGATCATCGGCGTGTCGATCAGCCCGGGCGCGATGGCGTTGACGGTGATGCCCATCGGGCCGAACTCCTGCGCGATCGCACGCGTGAAGCCGATGATGCCGGCCTTCGCGGCGGCGTAGTGCGAGAGCCCCGGCCCGCCGCCGTTCAGGCCCGCCACCGACGCGACGTTCACGATCCGGCCCCACGCCGCCTCGATCATGTCGGGGACGCAGGCACGCGTCATGTGGAACGTGCCCTTCAGGTGGACGCCCAGCATCCGATCCCACTGCGCCTCGGCCATCTGCATGAGCGGCGCGAACTCGCCGATCCCGGCGACGTTCACCAGGATCGCCACCGGCCCGAGTTCTTTTCGCACCCGCGCGACGCCCGTCGCGACCGAGTCCGCGCTCGACACGTCGACCGTGAGCGGCAGCGCCCGCGGGCCGAGCGCGCGTACCTTCGCTGCCGTCTCCTCGGCGCCGCCGGCGTTCACGTCGAGGACCGCGACGTCGCGCCCGGCGCGGGCCAGCGCGAGACACGTCGCCCGCCCGATGCCCGATCCGCCGCCCGTGACCACCGCCACCTTCGCCATCGTTCCCTCGCTCAGCGCGGTAGGTCGAGGAGCCGCGCGGTCTCCGTGCAATTCGCGATCGGTCGTCCGGCCGCCTTGGCGAGCGCCGTCACTTCCTCGATCAGCTCGACGTTCGACGGCTTCCGCGGCCCGGCGTAGTCCTCGAGCCCGACGCGCACGTGCCCGCCGCGCTCGATCGCGAGCCGGGCGAGCCCGGACTCCACGACGTCGCCCCCGATCACCGCCACCGCCCACGGCAGCGCGGTGCCCGCGAGCATCTCGAGGTAGGCGTCGAGGGCGGTGCGGGTCGGGCGGAGGCCGAAGCTCCCGGCCGAGCCGCCGCCGAGATAGCCGTGGTCGCCGCCGAAGTAGAGCTTGACGAACGCGCCCCGCGGCAGCCGGCCACGCTTGTGGTAGTCGAGCGTGGTGCGGAGGAACCCGGGCTCGAAGATCGAGACGCTGGGCCCGAGCCGCTGCTCCGCGAGCTGCGTCGCCACGTAGCGCGTGTCGCCGAAGCTGTTGGCGTAGACGACGTCGAAGCCGCCGGGCAGGCCGTCGGGATCCTCGCCGCCCAGGTTCACCGAGCCGGGATCGAGCACGCCCATGCGCACCAGGCCCGACGCCGCCAGCGGCGGGACGTGCGAGAAGCGCGCCTCGACCGAGCCGCCGATCGCGACGGTGGGATAGACGATCGCGTCGGGACGCCTGGCCAGCACCGGGCGCCAGCCTTCGAGGTAGCGCTCGGCGGCCGCGGCGCCGCTCAGCGAGAAGTCGTCGATGTGATTGTGGACGATCGCCGCGCCGGCCTCCAGGCAGCGGAGCGCCTCGGGCGCGATCTCGGCCGGCGTGCGCGGGACGTGCGGGTTCTGCGCCGGCGTCGTGACGCCGTTCAACGCCGCTTCGATGATGAGCGGCGTCATGCGTCGAAGCGGTAGAGGCGCTTGCAGTTGTCGGCGGTGATCTTGCGGACGACGGCGGCGTCGAGCCCCGCGAACGCCTCGGCGATCGCGCCGCGCGAGTTGGGGAACGTGCTGTCCGGGTGCGGGTAGTCCGACGCCCACATGAAGTTGTCCGCGCCCAGCAGCGGGATGAGCGTCGGGCCGAGCGGCTCCTCCTCGAACGTGGCGATCACCTGGCGCGCGAAGATCTCGCTGGGCTTGGCCTTCAGCTGATAGTCCTTCACCTTCGGGATGTGCTTCTCGCCGGTCTGATCCATGCGCCGGACGAAGTAGGGCAGCCAGCCGATCCCCGACTCGGCCAGCACGAGCCGCATCTTCGGGTGCCGCTCGAGGACGCCGGAGAAGATCATCATCGCGAGCGGCTCATCGAGCTGCATCGGCCCGACCGCCGCGAACGCCGCCAGCTCCCA
>Ga0335084_10005903_pt1 | contig 12145 bp, 12 predicted proteins | sample Lox_Sample_44_FD_206721 | JGI IMG/M metagenome (GOLD analysis project Ga0335084, IMG submission 206721) | Soil microbial communities from Loxahatchee National Wildlife Refuge, Florida, United States - Lox_Sample_4.4 | ecosystem: Environmental > Terrestrial > Soil > Wetlands | place: USA...
ACAGGGCGGAGCCGGCGAGGAAGACGAGCGCGAGCAACCATTTCCATGTCGGCACCGCCTCCAAGACCGCCTGGCTCCTTGACCCCGTCCAAGAACGACGAAGCCCGTCCCGGGGCCGGGACGGGCACGAGGATTGTAACCCGAAAACGAGGGCCGACCCGCACCCAACCGGGTATCGTGCCGGTAATTGATAATAATTACCTGCTCTTGACTACTTCTTGCCCTTCCACTCGTAGGGGTGGAGGTCGATCTCACGGAAGAAGTAGGCGACCTCGATCCGGGCGTTCTCCGGGCTGTCGGAGCCATGGACCGTGTTCTTCTCGATGTCGGTCGCGAGGTCCTTGCGGATGGTCCCCTCGGCGGCCTTCTTCGGATCGGTCGCGCCCATGATCTCGCGATTGCGGGCGACGGCGTTCTCGCCCTCGAGGACCATGAGGACCGCCGGGCCGCTCGTCATGAACTTCACCAGGTCCGCGAAGAAGGGGCGCGCCCGGTGGACGGCGTAGAACCCTTCGGCCTCGCCCTTCGAGAGGTGGACCATCCGCATCGCCACGGGCTTGAGGCCCGCCTTCTCGAACCGGCTCACGACCTGGCCGATGACGCCCTTCTCGACGCCGTCAGGCTTGATGATGGACAGCGTCCGCTCGACTGCCATGGGTGCTTCTCCTCGGTGATGGGCCGCCTCCGGGGACCGCTGGGCGGACCCGACCGGCGCGGCCGGTGAGTGGCTCTACTCCCGGTCGCCCTTGGCGGCCTTCCTGGGCGCCTTGCCGCCGCGCTGCGACGGCGCTGCGCTCCGGGCCGGCACGCCCTTCTTGGCGCCGGACGCGGCCGGCGAGGCCCGGGGACCCGCCGGTGGGCGGGGCCGGGTCTTCCCCCGGCGCGCCAGCGCGTCCTTCATGGCGCGGCCGAGGAGGTGCGGCCCCTCGCAGACGCTGATGCCCGCCTCCCGCATCGCCTCGAGCTTGGCGTCGGCCGTCCCGCTGCCGCCCGAGATGACCGCGCCGGCGTGCCCCATCCGCTTGCCGGGCGGCGCGGTGCGCCCGGCGATGAACCCGACCACGGGCTTGCTCATCCGCTCGCGCACGAAGGCAGCGCCCTTCTCCTCCTCGTTGCCGCCGATCTCGCCGATCATGATGACCGCGTCGGTCTCCGGATCCGCCTCGAAGGCGGAGAGCACCTCCACGAAGTCGGTGCCGTGGACGGGGTCGCCGCCGATGCCGACCGCCGACGACTGGCCGAGGCCGAGGTCGGTGAGCTGCTTCACCGCCTCGTAGGTGAGCGTCCCGGAGCGGGAGACCACGCCGATGCGCCCGGGCCGGTGGATGTGCCCCGGCATGATGCCGATCTTGCACTGGCCTGGGGTGATCACCCCGGGGCAGTTCGGCCCGACCAGCCGCACGCCGTCCCGGTCCGCGAGGTAGCGGCGCACCCGGATCATGTCGAGCACCGGGATCCCCTCGGTGATGGCGACGATGAGCGGGATGCCGGCCTCGGCCGACTCGATGATGGCGTCGGCGGCGAAGGGCGGCGGGACGAACACCGCGGCCGCGTTGGCGCCGGTGGCCTTCACCGCGGAGCTGACGGTCTGGAAGATGGGGACGGTTCCCTGGAACTTGGTCCCACCGCGGCCGGGCGTCACGCCCGCCACGATGTGCGTCCCGTAGGCGAGCATCTGCTCCGTGTGGAAGCTGCCCGCCGATCCGGTGATGCCCTGGACGAGGACGCGGGTGTTCCGATCGACGAAGACGCTCAAGGGACTGCCTCCGGGACCCCTGCGACGCGGGCACCCTACTACGCCGCGCGGGCCGCGGCCACCGCCTTGCGGGCCGCGTCGCCGAGGTCGTCCGCCGGGATGATCTTGAGCTCCGAGTGGGCCAGGATGTCCCTGCCCAGCTCGACGTTGGTCCCCTCGAGGCGGACCACCAGCGGGATGGAGAGGCCCACCTGCCTGGCGGCGGCGACGATGCCGTTGGCGATGACGTCGCACTTCATGATCCCGCCGAAGATGTTCACCAGCACCGCCTTCACGTGCGGGTCGCTGAGCAGGATCTTGAAGGCCGCGGTGACCTTGTCCTCGTCGGCGCCGCCGCCCACGTCGAGGAAGTTGGCCGGCCGGCCGCCGGACAGCTTGATGATGTCCATCGTCGCCATCGCCAGCCCGGCGCCGTTCACCATGCAGCCGATGTCGCCGTCGAGGGCGATGTAGGAGAGGTCGTACTCCTTGGCCTGCGTCTCCTTGGGATCCTCCTCGTCGGGGTCCCGCATCGCCGCGATGTCCGGGTGGCGGTAGAGCGCGTTGTCGTCGAAGTTCATCTTCGCGTCGAGGGCCAGCACCTCGCCCGGGACGGTGATGACGAGCGGGTTGATCTCGGCGAGGAAGGCGTCCGTCGCGCCGTAGGCGCTGGAGAGGCCGGTGGCGAACCGCACGAAGGCGTTGACGGTGTCGCCCTGGAGACCGAGGCCGAAGGCGAGGCGCCGGGCCTGGAACGGCATCAGGCCGGTGAGCGGGTCGATCCACTCGCGGAGGATCTTCTCCGGGTGCTTGACGGCGACCTCCTCGACGTCCACGCCGCCCTCGGTCGACGCCATCACCGCGAGACGGCCGGCCTCCCGGTCGAGCGTCATCCCGAGGTAGAGCTCCCGCGCGATCCGGCAGCCCTCCTCGACGTAGACCTTGCGGACCTCCTGCCCCTCGGGGCCGGTCTGCGGGGTCTTGAGCATCATCCCCAGCATCGCCTCGGCGTGCTGGCGGGCCTCGTCGGGGGAGCGGGCCAGCCGGACCCCTCCGCCCTTGCCGCGGCCGCCGGAGTGGATCTGCGCCTTCACGGCGCAGATGCCGCCCCCGAGCTGGCGGGCGGCACCTTCGGCCTCGAGCGGCGTGACGGCGAGGTAGCCCCGGGGTACGGCGACCCCGAACTTCCGGAGGATCTCCTTCGCCTGGTACTCGTGGATCTTCAAGCCGCGCCGTGCTCCTTGGGCACCTCGCGCATCACCCAGTCCTTGATCGCCTGGATCGTCGTCTCCCGGAACATCTCGGCGATGGAGGTGGTGAGCGGGATCGACTTCGGGCACACCTCGACGCAGTTCTGGCTCTTGCCGCAGTCCTGGATGCCGCCCGGCCCGGTGAGGGCGCGGAGGCGATCCTCCTTGTGCATCTTGCCGGTCGGGTGGTTGTTGAAGAGCCGGACCTGGTTGATGGCGGCGGCGCCCATGAAGTCGCTGTTCTCGTTCACCTGCGGGCACGCCTCCAGGCAGCAGCCGCAGGTCATGCAGGTGGACAGGGTATACATCCACTCCTGTGCCTTGGGCGACTGTCTCGGACCGGGCCCGAGGTCGTGGCTGCCGTCGATGGGGACCCAGGCGCGGACCTTCCGGAGCGCGTCGAACATCCGCTGCCGGTCCACCGCCAGGTCGCGCACCAGCGGGAACTTCGACATCGCCTCCAGGGTGACCGGCTGCTCGAGCTGGTCGATGAGCGCCGTGCAGGACTGCCGCACCTTGCCGTTGATCACCATGGTGCAGGCGCCGCAGACCTCCTCGAGGCAGTTGCAGTCCCAGACCACCGGGGTGGTCCGGGTGCCGTCCGCGGTGACCGGCGCGCGCTGGATCTCCTGGAGGCAGGAGATGACGTTGGCGTTCTCCTTGTAGGGGAGCCGGAACACCTCCCAGCGCGAGGGCTGCCCCGGTCCGTCCTGCCGCTTGATCCGGAGCTCGATGTGGGAGGGCTTGCTCCCGTTGCCGTGGTTGTTCGTGGACATGGTCGGGTCACCCTCTCCTAGTCGTAGTGCCGCGGCTCGGGATCGAGCACCGGGGTCGGGACGTCACGGTAGGTGATGTCGGGTCCCTTCGCCGTGAACTTGGCGATGGTGGTCTTGCGCCACTTCCCGGTGTTCTCCTTCCACTTCGTCATGAACTCGGGATCGTCCTTGGGGTTGGCCGTCTTGGCGCGCGGGAGCATGAACTCCGGCTTGTAGTGCGAGCCGCGCATGCCCTCGTCGCGCATCAGGGCGCCCTTGGCCATGACCTTCGCCAGCTCGAACATGTTCTCGAGCTGGTTCACGAACGCCAGCGACTGGTTGAAGGTCCTGCCGGTGTCGAGGACGTTGCAGTCCTTCCAGCGCGCCGAGAACTCGTCGAGCTTCTCGACCGCCTTGCGGAGCTTGCCGTTCTCGCGGACCACCGTGCACGTCTCGGTCATGACGTCGCCGAGCTCGCGCGCCAGGCCCCAGGGGTTCTCCTTGCCGCTCATCTTGCCGAGCTGGGCGAACCGGTCCTTCCAGAACGCCAGCGCGCGCTCCATGACCGGCTTGGGGACGGCGTCCGCCGCCTTCTTGCCGTTCCTGGCGTAGAGGGACATGGCCGGGCCGGTGATCTGGCCGGCGTAGATGCAGGAGAGGAGCGAGTTGGCGCCGAGGCGGTTGGCGCCGTGGTACTGGTACTCGCACTCGCCGGCGGCGTAGAGGCCGGGGATGTTGGTGGACTGGTTGCGCGGCGACGGGACGGGCGTCCAGCCCGCGTTCGCGCTCGACTCGTAGTCGACCCAGAGGCCGCCCATCGAGTAGTGCATGCCGGGGAAGATCTCCATCGGCACGAAGCGCGGGTCGACGCCGCGGAACTTCTCGTAGATCTCGAGCACGCCGCCGAGCTTGCGGGTGAGGACGTCCGGCGGGATGTGGGTCATGTCGAGGTAGACCGCGTCGCGGCCGTTGACGCCCAGCTTCATCTCGCGGCAGACCTGGAAGATCTCGCGCGTGCCCACGTCGCGGGGGACGAGGTTCCCGAACTTGGGATAGCGCTCCTCGAGGAAGTACCAGGGCTGGCCCTTGGGAGGCAGGGGCTTGCCGGTGACCGGGTCGCTGGGGCGGCCGTCGGACGGCACCCACACCCGCCCGCCCTCGCCGCGGAGCGACTCGCTCATGAGGCGGAGCTTGTCGTCGCCGGGGATGGCGGAGGGGTGCACCTGGATGAACTCGCCGTTGCCGTAGAGCGCGCCCTCGACGTAGGCGCGCGCCACCGCGGAGCCGGTGTTGATGACCGAGTTGGTGGAGCGGCCGAAGATGATGCCCGGGCCGCCGGTGGCGAGGCACACCGCCTCGGCCGGGAAGGCCTGCAGCTCCATGCTCCGGACGTCCATGGCGACGATGCCGCGGCAGGCGCCGTCGTCGTCGAGGACGCTCCCCAGGTACTCCCAGTACTCGTACTTGGTGACGAGCCCCTCGACCTCGTAGCGGCGGACCTGCTCGTCGAGGGCGTAGAGGAGCTGCTGGCCGGTGGTGGCGCCGGCGAAGGCGGTGCGGTGGTGGAGGGTGCCGCCGAACCGCCGGAAGTCGAGGAGCCCCTCCGGCGTCCGGTTGAAGGTCACGCCCATGCGGTCGAGGAGGTAGATGATCCCCGGGGCCGCGTAGCACATGCCCTTCACCGGCGGCTGCTCGGCGAGGAAGTCGCCGCCCTTGAGCGTGTCCTTGACGTGGACGTCCGGGTGGTCCCCCTCCCCCTTGGTGTTCACCGCGCCGTTGATGCCGCCCTGGGCGCACACCGAGTGGGACCGCTTCACCGGGACGATGGAGAACACGTCCACCTGCTTGCCCGCCTCGGCGAGCTTGATGACCGTCATGAGGCCGGCGAGCCCACCGCCGACGACGACGTAACGTCCTTCAGCCATGTTGGTTGCCTCGCGGGAAGGGGGTTAGAAGGCGCCCAGGTTGTGGACCATCAGCACGGTGTAGACCACCGCGGCCGACAGCGCGACGAACACCACGTACCCGAGCATCTCCACGTTCCGCTGCGCCTTGCGGCCGACCGCGAGGCCCCACGAGTACGCGAAGCCGAAGAGGCCGTTGCCGAAGTGGAACGACGCGGCGATGCCGCCGATCAGGTACACGATCGTGCTGATGGGCGGCGTGATCGCGTCGGCGACCTCGCGGAACTTGGTGAGGTTCTCGGCGGTGGGCCTGAGCAGGCCCGGGGCGAGGCGCAGCTCGTACACGTGCCACGCCATGTAGGCGAACGCGACCAGGCCGCTCCAGCGCTGGAGCGTGTACATCCAGTTCCGGCGGTAGCCGTACTGCCCGGCGTTGGACTGGCCCGTGTACCAGATCCAGAACCCGTACAGGGAGTGGAACAGGATCGGCACCAGCAGCACCACCACCTCGATGCCGTAGAACACCGGCCGCGGGGCGATCTCCCACAGGTGCCGGATCGACTCCTCGTACGACTCGGGCGAGAGCCCGATCTTCATGTTCTCGAAGAGGTGGAAGAGCAGGAACCCGCCGATCGGCACGATGCCCGACAGCGAGTGGAGCTTGCGAAGGAGGAAGGAATGGTCCTTCGCGGGGACGGCGGCGGTGGCGACGGCCTCGGACATGCTGGCTCCCGTGACATGGAAGGGCCGGCACCGCTCGCGCGGCGCCGGCCCTCCGCAGGATTCTACAGCTTCGTCTCGGCGACCGACTTCTTCACGGACTCGACCGACTTGGCGAGCATCGCCTTCTCGTCGTCGCCGAGGTCGAGCTCCACGATCTTCTCCACGCCGTTCGCGCCGATGACGACCGGCACGCCGACGAACAGGCCCTTCACGCCGTACTGGCCCTCCAGGTAGGCCGAGCAGGGCAGCGTCCGCTTCTGGTCGCGGAGGAAGCTCTCCGCCATGGTGACGGCGCTCGCCGCCGGGGCGTAGAACGCCGAGCCGGTGCCGAGCAGCGCGACGATCTCGCCGCCGCCCTTGCGGGTGCGCTCCACGATCGCGTCGATCTTGGCCTTGTCGAGCACCTTGGTGAGCGGGATGCCGTTCACCGAGCAGTAGCGGACCACCGGCACCATGTCGTCGCCGTGGCCGCCGAGCACGCAGCCCACCACGTCCTGGGGCGAGGCGCCGGCCGCCTCGGCCACGAAGTACTGGAAGCGCGCGCTGTCGAGCACGCCCGCCATGCCGACCACCCGGTTCTTCGGGAAGCCGGTGATCTTGTACATGGCGTACACCATCGAATCGAGCGGGTTGGTCACCACAACGACGAAGGCGTTCGGGGCGTACTGCTTGATGCCCTGCGCGACCTTGGTGATCGCCTCGAGGTTGACCTTGAGGAGGTCGTCGCGGCTCATGCCCGGCTTGCGCGGCACGCCCGCGGTGACGATGCAGACGTCCGCGTCCTTGATGATCGAGTAGTCGGTGGTGCCGCCGCCGGTGACGTCCACGTCGAACTTGAGGACGCCGCGGGTCTGCTGGAGATCGAGCGCCTTGCCCTTGGCGACGCCCTCCATGATGTCCACCAGCACCACGTCGCCCAGGTTCCGCTGCCCGCACAGCAGGGCCATCGTGCCGCCGATCTGCCCCGCGCCGATGAGCGCGATCTTCTTCCGCTGAGCCATGTCCGATCTCTCCCTGTCGTGAGTGGGGTTCGAGCCGCGCGCTACATGTGCTTGATGATCTCGTCGCCGAACTGCGAGCACTTCAACTCGACCGTGTCGGTGATCCCCTCCGCCTTCATGAGGCGGGCGAAGTCGTAGGTCACGCGGTGCGCGCCGATGGCGCCGTCGAGCCCCTTGACGATGAGGTCCGCCGCCTCGTTCCAGCCGAGGTGCCGGAACATCATCTCGCCGGAGAGGATCACCGAGCCGGGGTTCACCTTGTCGAGGTCGGCGTACTTCGGCGCGGTGCCGTGCGTCGCCTCGAAGATGGCGTGGCCGGTGACGTAGTTGATGTTGCCTCCGGGGGCGATCCCGATGCCGCCGACCTGGGCCGCGAGCGCGTCGGAGAGGTAGTCGCCGTTCAGGTTGAGCGTGGCGACCACGTCGAACTCGTCGGCGCGCGTCAGGACCTGCTGCAGGGTGATGTCGGCGATGGCGTCCTTGACGAGGATCTTGCCCTTGGCCAGCTCCGCCTTCTGCTCGGCGTTGGCCGCGTCCTCGCCCTTCGACGCCTTGGTCCGCTCCCACTGCTCCCAGGTGTAGACCTGGGCGCCGAACTCCTTCTCGGCGAGGGCGTAGCCGTAGTTCCGGAACGCGCCCTCCGTGAACTTCATGATGTTGCCCTTGTGCACGAAGGTGACGCTCTTGCGCTTCAGCCGGACCGCGTACTGGATCGCGGCGCGCACCAGGCGCTCGGTGCCCTCCCTCGAGACCGGCTTGATGCCGATGCCGGTGGAGCCCGGGAACCGGATCTTCTTGAACTCCTTCGGGAACTCCTTCTCGAGGAAGGCGAGGATCTTCTTCGCCTGCTCGGAGCCCGCCTCCCACTCGATGCCGGCGTAGATGTCCTCCGTGTTCTCGCGGAAGATCACCATGTCGACCTTCTGCGGCGCCTTCACCGGCGAGGGCACGCCCTTGAACCAGCGGACGGGCCGGAGGCAGACGTAGAGGTCGAGGAGCTGGCGGAGCGCGACGTTCAGGGACCGGATGCCGCCGCCGATGGGCGTGGTGAGCGGGCCCTTGATGCCGATGAGGTACTCGCGGAACGTCTCCACCGTCTCGTCGGGCAGCCAGTTGTTGAACTTGGTGAAGGCCTTCTCGCCGGCGTACACCTCGGTCCACGCGATCTTGCGCTTGCCCTTGTAGGCCTTCTCCACCGCGGCATCCATGACGCGGACGGAGGCGCGCCAGATGTCCCGGCCGGTCCCGTCGCCCTCGATGAAGGGGATGATCGGGCGGTCGGGGACCGTGAGCTTTCCCCCCGCACCCATCGTGATCTTCACGCCGTCCTTCGGGACCACGGGCTTCGCGTCTGCCATCGCTCGAACCTCGCGTGTGGGAGAAGGTGGAGCCGGGGTCTTACCACCGCGGCCTCCCGTGTGTAAAGCAGGGAACGTGCGCAAAGCGCCCGGAATTTCGGCGTTTAATCTGACCCGACGGGTCGACAATCGGGGGAGGAGGGGCTCGCCTCAGGGGGGCGCCGCGCGCGCCGATCCGCGCAGCTCCGCGTAAGTACAGAGGCGCACCCCGGCCGCTCGCACCGCCGCTCGCACCCGGGGGGAGCAGAGCGCCGCGAGCTCGACCTCCCGCTCGCGCCCGAAGCTCGTCCGGGCGTGGGACGGCGCGTGGCCGGGGTGCGCCATGACCTCGGTGACGCCGTCGGCCAGGTTCGCCAGCGCGCCCAGGAGGCGCGCCTCGGTCCAGGCGGGGCGGAGCGAGGCGTCCCCCAGGAAGGCATCGGCGGTCGCGACGCCCGACACCCGCAGACGCGCGCGCATCGCCGCGTCGACGGCGCGGACCGGGAGCCCGCGCTCCCCCGCGATCGCCGCGAACGCCTCCAGGACGTCGGGCGCCGCGTGGGCGTGCTTGTGGCTGTCGAGGTGCGTGGGCGGCGCGCCGCGCAGCTCCTCGAAGCGCGCGAGCTGGCGCAGGACCGCGGCCTCGGCCGCGGCGCGCGAGAGCGACGGGTCGAGGACCGCGTGCAGGCCGAGGCCCAGCGACGGCGGCGCCCTGCCGAGGGCGGCGGCCGAGAAGGGCGTGTCCACCATCGCGGTCGCGCTGGTGACGAGGCCGGCCGCGTGGGCCTCCAGGATCCCGCGGTCGATCTCCGGGTCGTAGCCGAGGTCGTCGGCGTTGACGATGAGGAGCCGCACCAGGTGATCCCAGGGCGCCGGCCCCGCCCGCTACAGGCCGAGCCGGTCGGCCACGTCCGCGGCGATCGGCGCGCGCCACGGCTCGCGCCCGAGGGCCTTGGCGATGCCGAGGATCGACAGGACCAGGACGCCCGCCAGTCCCAGGCCGCCGAAGACGCCGACGAACGGCACCGCGGTGAGCGCGGCGCATCCCACGCCGAGCAGGCCGAGCGCCAGGCCCTGGCGCGCGTGCTGCTTCAGGAGCCCCGGCTGCTTCGCGACTAGGTACGGCACCAGCGCCAGCAGGCCGAGGTAGCAGAGCACCAGGAGGAGGGTGTCGCCCCCGGGGGCGGCCGCTCCCGATGGCGGCTCGCCCGGCGGGGCTCCGGCCGGTCCCGGCGGCGGGGTGGTGTCGGCCACGGCGGCCTCCTCGGGTTCAGCGCGCCGGGCGCGGCGTCATGGCTCGCGCCTCGGGAGAGAAATCGTAGATCGACTCCAGCCGCACGTTCCGGTACCGCTCCAGCTTGAACGCCATCCGCGAGAGCTGCGCCAGGAACGCCGCCACGTCGGGCGCGCCGCCCTTCCCCGCCGCCTTCCGGAGCCGCTTCACCTCGGCCAGGATCGCCTTCCGGGCCTCGGGCGGGTGATAGAGGAACCCGCCGGAGAAGACGAGCTTGCCGTCGTAGGGCAGCAGCCGCGCCTCGAGCAGGTCCCCCTTCCCCAGCCCGGCGAGCTGCCGCCGCTCGCTCACGTCGTGGTCCGCGGCCGTGAACACGTCGCGCAGCCGCACCAGCCCGTCCCTGATCTTGCGGACCTCGAACAGCCCGTGAACGTTCCCCGCCAGGTCGCGGGCCACCGCGATCTCCTCGGGCGAGAGCGCCGCCACCTGGGCCTCCACGAACCGCTCCAGCGTCGACGGCGTCCCGGTGGGGCGCCAGTCGTAGAGGTAGAAGTCCAGCATGCCGTTGACGCGCGCCTCGTAGCTGCGGTCCTCCTCGTGCGGCTCGCCGTAGCGGTCGAAGTGATCGCGCCGGGCGGCGAGGAGATCCTCCTTGCGCTGCTCGGCGGTCGCCCACGAGAGGAGCCTCTCGTGGACCTCCGAGAGCGTCATCGCGCGCGCTCCATCATCGAGACGAATCGCGCGAAGAGCTGCCGGGCGTCGTGGGGGCCCGGAGACGCCTCGGGGTGGTACTGCACGCCGAAGGCGGGCGCGTCGAGGACCTCGAGCCCCTCCACCGTCCCGTCGTTCAGGTTCACGTGCGTCACCCGCGCGCGCTTGCCCAGCGTCTCGTCGTCCACCGCGAACCCGTGGTTCTGCACGGTGATGTCGACCTTGCCCGTGGCGAGGTCCTTCACCGGCTGGTTCGCCCCGCGGTGTCCGAACTTGAGCTTGTAGGTCCGCGCCCCGACGGCGAGCGACAGGATCTGGTGTCCCAGGCAGATGCCGAACACCGGCACCTTGCCGAGCAGGGCGGCGACGGTCTCGCGCGCGCCGACGACCGCGTCCGGATCGCCCGGGCCGTTGGTGAGGAAGACGCCGTCCGGCTTCATCGCCAGCGTCTCGGCGGCGGTGGTGCGGCTCGGGACCACCGTGACGCGGCAGCCCCGCTCCACCAGGAGCCGCAGCATGGCCCGCTTGAGGCCCCAGTCGTACGCCACCACGTGAAAGCGGGGGCGCTCCTCTTGCGTCCGCGCTGCGCTGGTCCAGAGGTCGGCACCCGCCTCGCGCCACTCGTAGGGCTTCGCGGTGGAGATGCGCGTCGCGAGGTCCTGCCCTTCCATCCCCGGCAGGGCCCGGGCCCGCTCCACCAGCGCCCTCGCGCTCCCCTCGGTGGCGACGACGCCCATCTGCGCGCCGACGGTGCGGATGTGCCGGGTGAGCCGGCGCGTGTCGAGCCCCCAGATGCCGACCACGCCGCGAGCCTTCAGGTAGGCGTCGAGGCTCCGCCCGGCGGAGCGAAAGGAGGAGGGCGTCTCCGCGTGGTGGCGGACGACGAACCCGGTGGCGTGCACCCTCGCCGACTCGTCGTCGGCCTCGGGCGTGCCGTAGTTCCCCTGCTCCGGGTAGGTCATGCAGATCATCTGGCCGACGTAGGAGGGGTCGGTCAGGATCTCCTGGTACCCGGTCATCGAGGTGTTGAACACCACCTCGCCGGACGCCTCCCCGGGGGCGCCGAACGAGACGCCCTCGAACGTGGTGCCGTCGGCCAGCGCCAGGATGGCACTCTTCATCTCTCTCCCCTCGCCTCCCCGTGGACGATGCGGCCGCCCACCAGGGTGAGCGTGCAGCGCCCCGTCAGCTTCTCGCCCTTCCACGGGCTGTTGCGGCTCTTGGAGTGGAACGCCTCCGGGTCGCAGACCCACTCCGCGCGCGGATCGAGCAGCGCCACGTCGGCCGCCACGCCGGGCGAGAGCGTCCCGCCGGGCAGGCCGAAGGCCCGCGCCGGGCCGGCGGTGAGCGCCTCGACGAGCCGCCGCTCCGGGAACGCGCCCTGCCGGGACAGGCCGAGGCAGACCGCGAAGGCGGTCTCCAGCCCCACGATGCCGTTCAGCGCCGCGTCGAACTCGAGGTCCTTCTCCACGCGGGAATGCGGGGCGTGATCGGT
>Ga0335084_10005904_pt1 | contig 12141 bp, 9 predicted proteins | sample Lox_Sample_44_FD_206721 | JGI IMG/M metagenome (GOLD analysis project Ga0335084, IMG submission 206721) | Soil microbial communities from Loxahatchee National Wildlife Refuge, Florida, United States - Lox_Sample_4.4 | ecosystem: Environmental > Terrestrial > Soil > Wetlands | place: USA: Florida...
AGCTGGGTCGTCGCTCTGCGCGTCCGATGCGCTCGCCAACGTGGTGCGCGACTCGGGAACGCTGTGACGCAGGCCATGCTAGGGCCCGCCCTCAAGCGAGTCGTCAGCGAATCGTCGCGATTGCGTCTGGCCTGTGGCCGGGGGCCGCGCCCGCTCGGGTGCACCGTCTACGGATTCCGGGCCGAGACGGAACGACGACCCAATGTCGACCGATCGCTGACGACTTCTGAGCCCCCGCCCCCTAACGTGTCGGGCATGAAGTTGCCGAACACGGCGCGCAGTGCCGCGCAGTGTACGGGCGGCTCATGCGGGTGGATCGACAGCGCGTCTCGCGACCGAATCGTTCCGCACCGGATCTGAATCTTTCCTGGAGTGAGTCATGAAGAGCAATCGACAACGCAGACTGTGGGTCTTGTTGGCCACAGCCGTCGCCGCCACGTCGGCGCTGGCCGAAGGCCCGGTGTCGCGCGCGCAAGTGCGCGCCGAGACGGCGGCCGCGGTGGCCGCTGGAGAAATCATCCGTGGCGAAGGCGCGTCCGGCCGTCCGGCTGGTGGCAACGTCCATTCGACGCGCGCGCAATCCGAGGTGCGCGCAGAGGCCGTGGCTGCCGTGCGCGAAGGCCGCATCGCAACCGGCGAACAACAACAGATCGATGGGCAGGTCTTCGTGTCGACCGAGACGCGCGCCCAGGTCAATGCCGAAACGCGGGCGGCGATGCGCCTGGGCTTGATGCCGCGCGGCCAGCTGCTTGCACGCGACGCCACGGCGGCCGAGGTCGAGCAGATTCGCCTGGCCGGCGAACGCGCACGCAACGCACCCACCATCACGGCGGCCGCCGCCAAGTGACGGCTGGGCGATCGCGGGGGGTCCGCCGGGCCTCCTCGCTCGGGCAAGGCGGCGCATCGGCGTGCGGTGCGCCACTCCATTCACCACACGCCATCGCCCGCGATGGCATCGACAACAGGCTCCCCCGTGACCACCAACGAATCCCGCGATGACCTCGAGGTCATGCGCAACCGCACCTTCGACGAGATCGCGATCGGCGATCGATCCAGCATCGAGCGCACGCTGACCGCCGCCGACATCCAGCTGTTCGCGGCCATGTCGGGCGACGTCAACACGCGGCACATCGATGCGCCGTTCGCGACCTCGACGCGCTCCGACGGTGTGATCGCGCACGGCATGTGGGGGGCCTCCCTGATCTCGGCCGTGCTGGGCACGCGCCTGCCCGGCCCGGGCACGGTGTATCGCGGCCAGACGCTGCGATTCCATGCGCCCGTGCGTGTCGGGGACACGTTGACGATTGCCGTCAGCGTCACCGCGCGCGACGAAGCCACCCACAGCGTGGTGCTGGACTGCATCTGCACGAACCAGGATGGCCAGACCGTGATCTCGGGCGAGGCGACGGTGCTGGCGCCCACCGAGCGAGTCGAGCGGCCGCGCGCGACGCTGCCGCAGGTGCGCATCACGCTGGCCCAGGGCGACGAGCTGGTCCGGCTGCTGCAGGTCGTGCGGCCGCTGGGGCGCATCAAGGTGGCGGTGGTTCACCCGTGCGACGCGGTGAGCCTGTCTGCCGCGCTCGACGCCCATGCCGCCGGGCTGATCGAGCCCGTGCTCATCGCGCCGCGCGCACGCCTGCAGGCGATCGCCGAGCAGGCCGGCCTGAGGCTCGACGGCCTCGCGATCGAGGACGTGCCGCACAGCCACGCCGCAGCCGCGCGTGCCGTGCAGCTCGCGCTGGCCGGCAGCGTCGACGCGCTGATGAAGGGCAGTCTGCACACCGACGAGCTGATGGGCGCGGTGGTTGGCAGCCCGCTGCGCACAGGACGCCGGATGAGCCACTGCTTCGTGATGCAGACGCCGGCCTATCCGCGCCCGTTCATCATCACCGACGCGGCCGTCAACATTGCACCGACCCTGCAGGACAAGGCTGACATCGTGCGCAACGCTGTGGATCTTGCGCACGCGTTCGGCGTCGCCCGCCCGCGGGTTGCCATCCTGGCGGCGGTCGAGACCGTGAATCCGAACATGCCCGCCACGCTGGAGGCGGCGGCGCTGTGCAAGATGGCCGACCGCGGCCAGATCGAAGGGGCCATCGTCGACGGGCCGCTGGCGTTCGACAACGCCGTCTCGGTGGCCGCCGCGCGAACCAAGGGCATCGTCTCCGACGTGGCCGGAGCCGCCGACATCTTGGTCGTTCCCGACCTCGAGAGCGGCAACATGCTGGCCAAGCAACTCGAGCACCTGGGCGGTGCGGCCAGCGCCGGCATCGTGCTCGGCGCGCGCGTGCCGATCATCCTCACCAGCCGCGCGGACCCACGCGAGTCGCGCATCGCCTCGTGCGCGGTGGCGCTCGTCGTGGCGCGGCGCGGTGCAGGCGCCGTCGCCGCCGTGGCGGGGCCCTCGGCGACGGCGTCGCTCGGCCCGGCGACTCGCGTCGCGGCGCCCGCGACGCTCGAGGAGCATGCATGAGCGCCGCCAAACCGCCCCGCGGCGTTGCCCCGGCGCAGGCCGCGCCGCGTGCAGCGGCGCCCGACGCACTGGACGCGGAGTCGATCTTGGTCCTCAACTGCGGCTCGTCGAGCATCAAGTTCGCGCTGTTCGATGACGGGGCGCTCGGCGTGCCGCGCAAGCCGCGATGGTCCGGCAGGATCGAGGGCGTCGGCGGCACCGGCGCGCAGTTGATCGAAACGGGCGCTGCGCCGGTGGCACTCGCCCTCGGCGGCGAGACGCCGTACGGCGCCGCGATGCAGGTCGTGCGCGCGTGCGTCGAGCGGCAGTCGGGCGGAAGGCGGCCGGCGGCCGTGGCGCACCGGGTCGTGCATGGCGGTGCCAAGTACGCGGCACCGGTCCGCGTCGACCGTGCGGTGCTGGCCGACCTGAAGGGCTTCGTGCCACTGGCGCCGCTGCACCAGCCGTTCGCGCTGCAGGCGATCGAGGCGCTGCTCGCCGAGGCGCCGGAGCTGCCTCAGGTGGCGTGCTTCGACACCGCGTTCCACCGGTCGCTGCCCGAGGTGGAGCAGATGTTTCCGTTGCCGCACGCGTTGTGGGAGCGCGGTGTCCGGCGCTACGGCTTTCACGGGCTCTCCTACGAGTACATGGCCGTCGCGCTGGCCGAGCGCCATGGCGATTGCGCCCGCGGACGCACGATCGTCGCCCATCTGGGCAGTGGCGCCAGCCTGTGCGCGATGCGCGGCCTGCGAAGCGTCGCCACCACGATGGGCTTCTCCGCGCTCGACGGGCTGATGATGGGCACCCGTTGCGGCTCGCTCGATCCCGGCGTGTTGTTGCACCTTCTCGAGAGCGAAGGCCTGAGCGTCGAGCAAGTGGCGCATCTGCTCTACCACGAGTCGGGGCTGCTCGGCGTCTCGGGCCTGTCGCCGAGCCCGCAGCCGCTGCTCGCGGCGGAGGCGACGAACCCGCGGGCGCACGCGGCGCTCGAGCTGTACGTGCGCTGCATCGTGCGCGAGATCGGCGCACTCACGGCGGTGCTCGGTGGGCTCGACATGCTGGCCTTCACCGCGGGCATCGGCGAGCACAGCGCCCCGCTGCGCGGGCGAATCTGCGCCGCGCTCGGTTGGCTGGGCGTGCGCGTCGACGACGACGCGAACCGCGCCGACGCACCGACGATCTCGGCCGCGGACAGCCCGATCCGGGTCGTGGTGGAGCCGACCAACGAGGAATGGATCGCGGCTTCGCATGCGCGGCGCGTGATTGGCAGCGGCGTCGCCGCCACGGCGCCGGCGTCGCCGCGTGCAGGCGGGTCGCGTGTCACGTCGCCTCGCACCTCGGCCGAATCGCGATCCCGCGATGACCACCGCGCAGCGGCGCGATCACTGCGATGACCCACATGACCGAGTCCACCTACCCGACACGGCGAACGTACGTGCTGAAGCTGCGCAGCGATGCCAGCTGTGCCGCAATCAGCGGCCGCCTGGAGAGCACGCTCACCGGCTGGCAGCGCGAGTTCGCATCCAGCCACGAACTGCTCGAGCTGGTCGCCAACGAACTGGGGAATCCCCCGGTGCGGCCGATCGATACCCCACAAGAGCGATGAAAGAACCGAACATGAGCAATCCAACCAAACGACTGTCCCAAAGCCGCGATGTGTCGGCCAAGGTCACACGGATCCTGCAAACGCGCACGAAGGTGGCGCTCGAGCGCTTCAACGAACGGGTGCAATCCAGAGTCGGCCAAGTCGCCGCGCAGTCGGCTGCCAAGCCGATGTCGCCCTGGGAGGCGTGGACGAGCGGCGCGCAGTACGCGGTCGACTTCGCACAGCGCTCGATCCTGTTGTGGGACACGCTGCGCCAGCGCGGCAACAACTTCATCGAGCATGAGCGCCAGGGCTTGCCGCCACTGCTGCACTTCGATCACGAGATGGTCATGGACGGGCGTTCGCTGGAGCGTCCGGTGAACTACGCACTGCTGCGCATCGTTGCGCCAGCGGGTGTGACGGTGGATGACAGACGGCGCCCCTACGTGATCATCGACCCGCGCGGCGGCCACGGCCCGGGCATCGGCGGCTTCAAGGACGACTCGCAGGTCGGCATTGCGTTGCGCGAAGGCCACCCGGTGTACTTCGTGATCTTCTTCCCGAACCCCGAGCCGGGACAGACGCTGCTGGACGTCTGCAATGCGGAGCGCGAGTTCGTGCACCGGGTGCGCGAGCTTCACCCCGATGCCCCGAAGCCGGGAATCGTCGGCAACTGTCAAGGCGGTTGGGCCGCGATGATGCTGGCCGCGGCCAGCCCCGACGATACGGGCCCGCTCGTGATCGTCGGCGCCCCGATGTCTTACTGGGGCGGCGCCTGGCGAGAAGGCGAGGGTGACAACCCGATGCGCTATGCCGGGGGCTTGCTCGGCGGCACCTGGCTCGCCTCGCTCGCATCCGACCTCGGCGCGGGCAAGTTCGACGGCGCCTCGCTGGTCCAGAACTTCGAGAACCTGAACCCGGCCAACACGTTCTGGGACAAGTACTACCAGGTGTTCGCCAACATCGACACCGAGCAGCAGCGCTTCCTCGACTTCGAGCGCTGGTGGGGTGGCTACTTCCTGATGAACCGCGAGGAGATCGAGTGGATCACCCAGAACCTCTTCGTCGGCAACCAGTTGTGGTCGGGCGCGGGCGGCCCGGCCGGCATATTCGACCTGCGCCAGATCAAGGTGCCGATCGTGCTCTTCGCCTCGGCGGGCGACAACATCACGCCGCCGCAGCAGGCCTTCAACTGGGTCGCCGACGTGTACGGCAGCACCGAGGAGATCAAGGCCCGCGGGCAGGTGATCGTCGGCCTGATGCACGAGGACGTCGGGCACTTGGGCATCTTCGTGTCCGGCAAGGTCGCGAAGAAGGAAGGAACCCAGATCGCGTCGGTGCTGGAATCGATCGAGGCGCTGCCCCCGGGACTGTACGGGCTGCAGATCGCAGAACAGCAGGGCGCCGGCGGCAAACCGGCGGTTGAAGTGAGCCTGGTCGAGTTGCGTCTGGAAGACGTGACCGCGCGCCTGAATCGCTTCAAGCGCGAGGACGAGGCGCCCTTCGAAGCCGTCAAGGCGGTCTCCGAGTTCAATCAGCGGGCCTACGAGCTGTTCGGTCGTCCCTTCGTCAACGCGCTGTCCAACGAGCACGGTGCAAAGCTGATGCGCGCGTTGCACCCGCTGCGCTCGCAGCGTTGGGCGATCTCCGACCTCAATCCCCTGTTGTGGTGGCTTGCACCGGCGGCACAGGCGGTGAAGGCGCAGCGCCAGGCGCTCGCGCCGGACCATCCCGCGCGCCAGGTCGAGGCGATGGTGTCGGAGCTGACGAGCGCCTCGCTCGATTGTCATCGGGCGCTGCGCGACGCCATGGGCGAAGCCGCCTTTTTCCAGATCTACGGCAACCTGTTCACCTTCTACCTTGGCGACCGGCAGGCCCGTCAACCGAATGGGTCGGCCAACCCGCGCGAGCTGCCATTCGTCAAGAAGGCCCTGGCGTCGATCGACAAGGGTGGCTACGCGGAGGCGCTCGCGCGCGTTGCCGTCCTGATGGGACGCGACGACGAGCCGCTGCCGCTGTCGAGGCTGCAACTGGCCCAGGACTTGATCGAAGAGTACCGGGACTTCCTGCCGCCGCTGGCGCCGGACGAGGTGCGTCGGATCGGCGGCGCCCAGGAACTCATCGCGCGCCACGACCGCGACAAGGCGATCGAGACGCTGCCGGCATTGCTCGCCAATGGCGAGGACCGCGAACGCCTGCTCACGCTGCTGGAGCGCCTGCTGGCCGACAAGCGCGTGCAGCGCATCCAGCCCTCGGCCGAACAGGTGGCGACGCTGGCGCGGATCCGAGCGGTGCTCGGCCGGACCGGCCGCGCCGACGCGCGGGATCGCCCCGGCGCGACGAAGCGCGGCGCGACCGCAGCGGCAGCGGCATGAGGCGACGCGCGTCGCGAACGACCATCTACCACGCCATCACGAGGCCACGATCCATGACTCAGCAACGTCACGACCTTCCGCTCGAATGGTGGGCCGACAACCTTGAAGCCCTCGACAGCGAAGTTGCCCGGCTGGCCATGCTGTGCCAGGTGAGGATCCTCGCTCCCGGCGCCATCGAGCGCGTGCTGAGCCGCGATGCCTCGGTGTGCGGCAAGGACAACGCGATCGCCTTCGCCAAGCTGCACGACATGCTCATGATGCACTTCGCGATCCGCGAGAAGTCGGCCGACTCGATCGGACAGCAGCAAACGGCACGCGTCGAGACCTACGTCATCGACCGGCTGAAGAAGCGCTACGCCGATCTGCTCGCCGTCTAGCTGCCGGTGCAAGCATCCGGCACCGGGTCGCGTCGAGCCTCGAGATCATGGTCATGGACACTGCGCTGATGTCGGGCATGGTGGGGACGCTCGTCGGTGGTGCTGCGACGGTCACGACCCACTGGATCACCCAGAAAGCCGTCAACAGGCGCGAGCTGATCCGCGCCGAGGTCGCCAAGCGCGAGGCCCTCTACGGCGAATTCATCGTCGAATGCGGCAAGCTCCTGATGGACGCCTTGACACACACGTTGGACCGGCCGGAAACCCTGCTGCCGGCCTATGCCCTGCTCAACCGCATCCGGGTGTCCGCCTCTCAAGGCGTGCTGGCGGAGGCCGAGCGTTTGCTGCTGCGCATCACCGAGCAGTACTTCTCGGGCAACCTGACGGTCGAGGAGATGCGCCAGATCGCGCGCTCGACGGATAGCGACCCCCTGAAGGCATTCGGCGAGGCCTGCCGGGCCGAGCTCGCGTCGATCAGCGCCCGCCTGTAGCCCGCCCGGCGACCGGCAGCGTGAGCGCCCATTTGGCGACCGAACGGCGACGCAACGCTGACGACTTCTTGCGCAGCACGCCCTACGCTGACACCTCATCGAATCCCAACGAGTTCACGCTAATGCCACGTCCATCCGTACTCCCGAGGTCCCGCCAGGCGGGGCAGAAGCGCTGCGAGCCGTGTCGGCTGACCGGTCTCGTGGTGGCGGCGGCGCTGGCCGCATCGGTCATCTTGGTGTTCGGCGGCTGCGCCACGCCGGTTTCCCATCCGACGGTTGACGTGCCGGCCCGGTTCGCCGCCGCCGCCGCCACCGAGTTGGAGCCCGAGGCCGGCTGGTGGGAGAGCTTCCGGGACCCGACGCTGAGCGACCTGGTGCGCCGCGCGGCGCTCGAGAACCGCGACGTCAAGATCGCGGCCGAGCGCCTGCACGCCGCGCGGGCCGGCGTGACCGTGAGCCGCTCCTTCCTGGCGCCCAGCATCAGCGCGGTCGGCGCAGCGAGCGACCGCAGCAGCGGCTACGGCGATGCGGTCAAGCAGCAGCTGCCGGACACCAAGAGCGGCAGCGCGGGTCTCGATGTCTTCTGGGAACTCGATCTGAGCGGCCGCCTGCGCGCGGGCGCGGCTGCGGCTTCCGCCGACGCACTGGCCGCCGAGCACGGCGTGCGCGGCGTGCGGCTGCTGGTCATGAGCGACGTCGCGACCAACTACTTCACGCTGGTCGGAGCGCTGCGCCAGCTGGACACCTTGCGTGCGATCTCTGCCGCCCACGACGAAACGCTGCGCCTGGTGAAGGCGCGCCAGCGCGTCGGTCTGGCGACTGCCTTCGACGTCGAGCGTGCGCAGACCGATGCCGAGTCGGCGCGTGCGCAGATACCGCCGCTGGAGACGGTCGCTGCGGTCTCGCGGCACCGCATCGCGGTGCTGATCGGCGACCAGGCCTTCAACGCCGCGCGCATCGAACCCTGGCGCGGCGACGTGGTGGTGCCCGAGGCGCAGCCGGGGCAGCCGGCCACGCTGCTGCAGCGCCGCCCCGACGTGCTGGCGCTGATGGCGCAGCTGGATGCTGCCAATGCCCGTCGCCAGCAGGCCGCTGCCGAATGGTTTCCGCGGCTCTTTCTCGACGCCTCGTTCGGCCGCCAGAACGTGGAGCTCAACAGCATCGGTCTGGGCTCCGCCCGCTACACCAACGTGGCCGGCCTGATTGCGATGCCGATCTTCAACGCCGGTCGCACGCGCGCCATCAACGAGGTCGCCGAGAGCGGCCAGCGCGAGGCGCTGCTGCGCGCCGAGGACGGCATCGTGCGCGCGCTGGAGGACGTGGAGAACGCGCTGGTCGCCGCGGCGGCCGAACGGCAGCGATCGCAGTCGCTGCAGGCCGCCGCGACCTCCGCGGAGGCTGCCCTCGGCCGCGCGCAATCGCTCTACGACCGCGGCCAGATTGACCTGCTGCCGCTGCTCGATGCGCAGCGGCAGCGACTGGCAGTGCGCCTGGCGGCCAACGACAGCAGCACCCGTCTGCTGCTCGACAGCGTGCAGCTCTACAAGGCGCTGGGCGGCGGCTGGCAGGTCTTCGAGCCTGCCGCGCAAGCCACGGCAACGCCCGCGGCGCCACCTTCTACCGCTGGCGCCGACCCGGCGCCGCACTCCTGACCACCTGCAGACCACCACGAGGAACTGCCTTGAAGATCACTCATGCCACGGCCATCGCGTTGGCCGTCGCCGCGATGCTCAGCGCATGCGGCCCGCACAAGCCGCCCGTCGAAGCGCTTCGCGCCGTCCGCACGGCGGAGATCCGCTACGACCGCAATGCCGAAACGGACCGCTACTTCGGCTCCGTGCAGGCCCGCTACGAAGTCGACCAGGCCTTCCGGGTGGGCGGCAAGGTCGTGGCCCGCAAGGTCGAGATCGGCCAGAAGGTGCGGCAAGGCGATGTCCTCGCCGTGCTCGACGACACTGACTACCGCCTTGCCGTGCAAGCGGCGCAGCAGCAGCTGGTCGCGGCGCAGGCGCAGGCGCGGCAGGCGCAGTCCGATCACGAACGCCTGAACGCCCTGAAGGGCGACGGGTCGGTCAGCCCCTCCGACGAGGAGAAGGCGCAGAGCAACGCGCAGACCACGCGCGCCGTGGCGGAAGCCGACGCGCGCAAGCTCGAGCTCGCGCGCAATCGCCTCGAGTACACAACGCTGCGCGCGTCGCAGGACGGCGTCGTCACCAACGTGCGCTTCGAGGCCGGCCAGATCGTGCCCGAGGGGCAGCCGATCGTCTCGATCGCGAAGGAGGGCGAGCCCGAGATCGTCGTCAACGTGCCGGAGGATCGGCTCGCCGCCTTCAAGGCGTCGCGCTACAAGGCCGCGCTCACCAGCGCGCCCGACCAGTCGTTCGACGTCGTGCTGCGCGAGCTGTCCCCGCAGGCGGCGGCGACGACGCGCACCTTCCGCGCCCGCCTGAAGCCGACGACGCCGCGGCCGCTGCCGCTCGGCGCGAGCGCCAGGCTCGTCGTCGCGGGCCCGGCCGGCGACACGGCCGCGGCGGCGATCCCCGCCGCGGCCATCACGCAGGACAAGGGCCAACCGGCGGTGTGGGTGGTCCGCCGCGACGGCCACGAGCCCGTGGGCACCGTCAGCCTCGTCGGCGTGTCGGTGCACGGCTATCGCAACGACGACGTCCTCGTCTCCGGACCGAAGGCCGGCGAGCTCGTCGTGACCGCGGGCGTGCAGAAGATGGCCCCGGGGCTGCGCGTCGCGCTCCCTGGCGCAACGAAAGACGACGACATCAAGCAGGCTGCCCGATGAAATCCTCGTTCAACCTCACCGAGTGGGCGCTGAACCATCGCGCCTCCGTGCTGTTCCTGATCCTCGCGATCATGATCGGCGGCGTGCTGGGCTTCAAGAAGCTCGGCCAGCTCGAAGACCCGAACTTTTCCGTCCCGTCGATGACGGTGATGGTCATCTGGCCCGGCGCCACCGCGCAGCAGATGCAGGACGAGGTGCTCAACCGGATGGAGAAGAAGTTCGAGCAGCTCGATCACTTCGACAAGGTCAAGACCTATGCCCGGCAGGGCTACGCCGGCATGCTGATCTCGGTCAAGGGCGGCACCTCGCACGCCGACCAGCAGGAGGCCTGGTACCAGGCGCGCAAGAAGTTCAGCGACATCAAGCTCGAGCTGCCCGACGGCGTCATCGGGCCGATCTTCAACGACGAGTTCGGCGACGTCACCGGCCTGCTGTACGCGGTCAAGGGCGACGGCATCAGCCAGTGGGAGCTCGCCGACATCGCCGAGGACATCAAGCGGCGCCTGCTCAAGGTGCCGATGGTCAAGAAGGTCGACCTGTACGGCAAGCAGGAGAAGAAGGTCTACGTCGAGTTCTCCAACGAGCGTCTCGCCGCGCTCGGCATCACGCCGATCATGATCGCGGAGAGCCTGCGCAACCAGAATGCCATCGAGGCCAGCGGCCAGATCGACACCCGCAGCGACCGCGTGATGGTCCGCGTCAGCGGCCAATTCAAGGACCTGGACGACATCCGCAACGTCCCGATCTCGGCCGGCGGCCGCGTCATCAAGCTCGGCGACTTCACCACGATCACCCGAGGCTACGAGGATCCGCCGCAGTACACGATCCGGCACAACGGGCAGCAAGTGCTGATGCTTGGCATCGTGATGACCGACGACGGCAACATCGTCGAACTCGGCAAATCGCTGGAAGGCGCGGTCGCCAAGGTGCAGTCGGAGCTGCCCTACGGCGTCGAGCTCGAGCGCGTGGCCGACCAGCCCACCGTGGTCGCCGAATCGGTCTGGGAGTTCGAGCGCTCGCTGCTGGAGGCGCTCGCCATCGTGCTGGTCGTGAGCCTGCTCAGCCTCGGCTGGCGCACCGGCATCGTGGTCGGCCTGTCGGTGCCCATCGTGCTCGGCGTCGTCGCGCTGGTGATGCTCGGCATGGGCTGGAACCTGGAGCGCGTGTCGCTCGGGTCGCTGATCATCGCCCTCGGCCTGCTGGTGGACGACGGGATCATCGCCGTCGAGATGATGGTGGTGAAGATGGAGGAGGGCTGGGAGCGCGTGAAGGCGGCCGCCTTCTCCTACGCGGCGACGGCGATGCCACGCCTGACCGGGGCGCTCATCACGGCCGCGGCCTTCATGCCGATCGGCTTCTCCAAGTCGACCACCGGCGAGTACGCCGGCGGCATCTTCTGGATCGTCGGCACGGCCGTGGTGTTCTCGTGGTTCGTGTCCGGGCTGATCACGCCGTATCTCGCCGTGAAGATGCTGCCGGACTTCAAGCAGCATGCGCATGGCAGCGACCCCTACCAGACGGGGTTCTACAAGAAGCTGCGCGGCTGGATCGATCTCGCCATCGAGCGCCGCTGGTGGGTGATCGGCGCGACCGCCGCCGCGTTCGCCCTGGCCGTCTTCGGCAGCCGTCTGGTGCCGCAGCAGTTCTTCCCGAACAGCGACCGGCCCGAGCTCATCGTGGAGCTGCGCCTGAAGGAAGGCGCGTCGTTCGCGGCGACGACCGAGCAGGTCAAGAAGATGGAGGCGGTGCTCGCCAAGGACGAGGAGGTCAAGTACTTCACCGCGTACACCGGCGCCGGCCAGCCGCGCTTCTACCTGTCGCTCGATCCCGAGATGCCCAACCCCGGCTATGCCGCGTTCGTCGTCATGACCAAGGACGTGAAGGCGCGCGAACAGGTCCGCGCGCGCCTGATGACCAGCGCGAACGACCTGTTCCCCGATGTGTGGGTCCGCGTCACGCGCCTGGAGCTCGGGCCGCCGGTGGGCTTCCCGGTGCAGTTCCGCGTCGTCGGTCCGGACACGCTGAAGGTGCGCGAGATCGCGCGCGAGGTCGAGGCCGTGGTGGCCG
>Ga0335084_10005907_pt1 | contig 12140 bp, 8 predicted proteins | sample Lox_Sample_44_FD_206721 | JGI IMG/M metagenome (GOLD analysis project Ga0335084, IMG submission 206721) | Soil microbial communities from Loxahatchee National Wildlife Refuge, Florida, United States - Lox_Sample_4.4 | ecosystem: Environmental > Terrestrial > Soil > Wetlands | place: USA: Florida...
TTTATGCTCGACGATAGCGCCGTCATACGTTCTTTCGAGCAACTGTTTGTCGGAAAGAGCTAAGGACTTGGCAAGCACTTTCATCGAGGTTTCGCGGTCGGTCTTAAAACGGTGCACGGCTTCCACATGGGCTTTGATGTAGCGGCGTACTACATCGGTCCGCTCGCGAATGAATTTTCGCGTGGTGGCGACGCCGGTTGCCTGATACGGCAGACCGAGCGCGGCGATGTCGGCGAGCATGTTGAAGCCGCGCATTTGCGCTTGATACATCGCCGGCGGCGCCAATACGGTGGCCTGCACGCGCTTGGTCTCCATCGCCGCCAGGCGTTCGCTCAGCGAACCGACTTGCAGGATCGCGACATCCTTCACGGGAGTTAACCCGAGACGTTGCAAGGCGTAGCGGACGATGAAGTCGGACGCCGAGCCGAAGCGGCTGATCGCGACTGCGCCGCCCTTGAGCTGCTCCGGCGTCTTGATCTCCGGACGGCTGAGCATCCAGTAATCCAGAGTCACATTGCCGCCGGCAATCATCACGGTGTCCGAGCCATTCAAAGTCGCATTGATGACACTGGGCCCGGCGGTTTGCGAGATCGGTGTCTCACCGGTGATCAAGGCGGTCACCGCCGTGCTGCCGCTGTTGAAATAGATCAGCTGCACGTCCAGCCCGTTCCGCGCGTAAATCCCGGTATCGCGCGCGATGAACGCCGCCGCGTTGTCGGACGTGATGCCGACATAGCCGACGTTGAGCTTGGTGAGCTGCGCGAACGCGTCCGCTTTGACAGATAACGCAGCGAAAACCATTAAAGCTGTGAATCGAATCAACGATCTCCGCATCTTCCACACCTTCTGGTTCTGACGGCTTGAACGTTTGGAACTGTGTTATTGAATTCCATAGAACCGCGCCGGGTTATCGTATAAGATTTTCCGCGCCAGCTCAGGCCGCACTTTACCGTTCTTTTCCAGTGATCGTAACGCATCGATCTCGACGGACATGTCGACATGGCCGTAGTCGGTTCCGGTCATCAGCACATTCTCGGTGGAATACTGCGCGATGTATTCGATATCATCGGTGCTGCTATAGCAGGAAACGTAAAGACGGTAAGTCTCGAAAAAATTGTCCGGCAGCTTGCGCCCCTCGGCGCGCCGCTTGATGTCTTTAAAGACCCAGGGAATCCACTGCGCCGATGCTTCGATAAAGCCGAAGCGCAGCTTGGGAAAGATTTCAGGCAGCTTACTGGTAATTACGGCGTGGCACGCGCCGGCGGTGTTTGCCGACATGCTCCAGAAGCCGGCGCCGTAGCCGACGCGCTGGCGGGTAATGTCCAAGCACGCGGGATTGCCGTTGCCGATATGCATGCCCACCGGTAGATCGAGCGTAGTCATCGCTTCGTAGAGCGGATAAAAATACGGATCTTGGATCAAGCGATCGCCTTCGAACGGACGCATCAACACCGCAACCGCGCCGTTCTCCGTGCACCAAGGCAGCATGTCGATGGAGTCATGGATGCTCAGCAGCGGCAGCACGCAAACCCAGCGCAACCGGCCTTTCCCCTGTTTCCAGACATCGGCCATCCAGCGGTTGTAGGCTTTGCAGATCGGCACTTCGAACTCGGGTTTGTCGGTGACCTGCTGGATAAAGATCGTCGGGTACATCACTTGGATATCGATGCCCATCTCGTCCATATGGCGAATGCGCGCCTGGATGTCTTCGAGATGCTGCGCCTCCGGCGGCACCACCATGTCGCGGCCGCTGGCTTCGGCAAGCGCCTGAAAGTCTTTCGGTTTGATCACATGGCGCACATGGCCGCGGATCTTGCCGTCAATGAGCCAAAACTGACGATCCGCCTCAGGGCCCGGATTCAAAAGGACGGGCATGAACTTACGCTCTGACGGATCGCAGTACTCCCAAGTCTGAGGGCCTTCCATCACGTGGGCATCGCCGTCAATCGTTGGCATCGCAATTCCTCCTGCAAAATCAATAAAAAATTTGTTGCGGCTGATTTTGGCCCAAGGCTGTTCTGAACAAGCTGTTCCAGTTCGCTAAATTAATAGTTTGACAGGCATCTAACATTCCATTAGAAAAATTGTCAATGAAAGATAGCTGAGCCCGGGGCGTAGCCTCTGCCGGTTAAAATACAGCATCACTTTCTCCGGAAAGGAAACCAGCAAGATGGAAGCACTCTCAGAAGTGACCAGCAGCCGAACCTTAGACGAACTCGAAAACTACTTCACGAGCTATGGCGATCTGCCCCGAGAAATTATTTTGAAGCACGACCTCTTACGCGTCGGCCACTGGTTCACCGACGCCGCGTTGGAGTTGGCGTCGCAGGCGCTGGTGAAGTCCTACCGGCTGTTTTCCTACGACCTGATGGCGATGAAGGACATGAAGCGCAAAGAGCACCGCAAGATTCCCGAGTGGTTCACCATCCGGCGCGGCATGTACGGCCTGCGGCCGGTGAGCATTCAAACGACGCTGGAGTCGAATTCGCCGTATGTCATCGATGTCATCGACGGCCAGCCAAAATTATTTCTCAATGGTAAAGAGATTTGCGAAGTCTATTTTCCCAAGCCGCTGAAATACTACACGCGTAATTTTCCCGACGGCACGGCGTATCACGAGATCATCGCCTTCGGCTATTTCGTCACCGTATTTCGCAACTGTCAGTACTGGGGACCCGACGAGGAATGCCGCTTCTGCGATATCAATATCAACGCGCGCCAGATGAAGGAGTCGAAGGACTTCACTTTCAACGCGCCGGTGAAGCCGGTCGAATATATGGTCGAGGTCGCGCGCTCCATCGAACAAGACGCCATCGCAGAGGTCGGCTTCACGCCGCCGATGGATTTTCTCATCACCGGCGGCACGATTCTGAAAACGCTGCATGGCAAAGACGAGCTGAGTTTCTATTCCGACTACGTCTCGGCGCTCAAATGGGGCGGCAGACGGCGCTTTGTCAATCTGCAAACCAACGCCCAAGACAAAGAAACCATGAAGCGCTATCGCGCCGCCGGCGTCGACTGCCATCATTCGAATATGGAAGTGTGGGACAAACGCTTGTTTGAATGGATCAACCCAGGGAAAAACCGGCGCGTCGGTTGGGACGGCTGGGTGCGCAGCATGATCGACGAGGTCGATGTTTTCGGCGAAGGCAACGTGCGGCCCAATTTCGTCGGCGGCGTCGAGATGGCCAAACCGTACGGCTTTGAAACCGTGGCGGAAGCGGTGAAGTCGACATCGGACGGCGTCGACTTCATGATGAGCCACGGCATCATCCCGCGCTTCAACCAGTGGCGCCGCGAGCCCGGCTCAAACTTGGGATCGCAATGGGACCAGCCGCCGATCCCGCTGGAATATTATCTTCAGTTGATGGGCAATTATTACAACAGCTGGAAGAAATATAATTTGCCCATGCCGCGCCGCGAGTGTGTCCACCCCGAACGCCGCATCGGCTCCGGCCACGGCACCTACGACGACATTCTCCTGCTCAATGAGTTGCCGGACTATGAAGAAGCCTGGGATCGCGGCTTTAACGAAGGGCTGAAGGGCTGCGTGACGAGGCACTAACGGGAACTTGTTCAAAACGTTTAAGTCGTTCAAATAGTTCAAGCCGTAACCCTCACCCTTTCCCTCTCCCGCAAGCGGGCGAGGGAACTCAGAACCGGAGTTCAACTTTTTGAACGGTTTGAACGGCTTGAACGATTTGAACTCTTAGAAGGATCGAAGATGATCGGCAGTGGAACTTTAACCAAACAGATCGCCAGCTATCTGGCGCGCACGGGCTTTGACGCTCTCGATGACGACGCGCGGCGCGCCACCAAGGAACATATTCTCTATACACTTGGAACGATTCTCGCCGGCTCGAGCGCGCCGGGAATCACCCAGGCGCTCGCGGGCGCGCGGATACTGAGCGGTGAGAGCCGGGAAAGCACGGTGCTCGTAACCGGAGACAAACTGCCCGCGGCCGGTGCCGCGCTGGTCAATGCGACCATGGGCCACAGTCGCGAGCTCGACATCAACGACGATCGCATCGCCTACAAGTCGAGCATCACGGTCATCCCGGCTGCGCTAGCCGTCGCCGAAAAAGTTGGCAACGTTACCGGCAGAGATTTCATCACGGCGGTTTGTCTCGGTGTTGATCTCGGCATTCGGATTGGTCTAGCGACCAATCCGAAACCCGTCCACGCGCGTGCTATCGCGTTGGGACCCTTCGCGGCTGCGGCGGGTTGTGGAAAAATCCTCGGCTTGGATGAGGCGGGAATGCACAGCGCACTCGGCATCGCTTTTTGCCGTTCCACCGTCGCCGGCAATAGCACGGTGGCGCCATCGCTGAGCAAACGGCTCGGTGTCGGCTTCGCATCGCAAAGCGGTGTTGTCGCCGCATCGCTCGCCTCCGTCGGCTATCCGGCGGCGGGCGAAGTGCTCCAAGGCGCCGCGGGATTCTTCCAAACATTTTATCGGCAGGAAGGCGACTACGCCCAGTTGCTCGATCAACTCGGCAGCCGCTTTGAAATCGTTCTGGTTGGACCGAAGCCCTTCCCTTCCTGCCGCTACACCCATTGCGCCGTCACCGGCGTCTTGGACCTCATGGGCAAGCACGCCATCGCGACGCGTGAGATCGCGGAAGTGCGCGTACAAGTCGGCGAGCGCGACATGCGCTCGGTGGGCGGCTGGACCGAAGATGAAAAAACGAAAAAACATCGCCCTGAAGGCGTGGTCGACGCGCAATTCAGCATCCCGTATACCGTAGCAGCAACGCTGGCGAATGGCCGGCTGTCCTTGGAAGAATTTACCGACGCGAACTTGCGCAGCGCAGAAATTCTCGACCTGGCCGCGCGGGTGAAAACCATTCTCACGCCTGAATTCGATCGTGGGCCGATGGACGTCAAACCGCAGTTGGTGGAAATCGTCATGCGCGACGGCAAAGTCTTCAGTGAAAAAGTTATCTATCCGAAAGGCAATCCCAACAATCCGGTCACGTCCGAAGAACTCGTCAGCGCGTTCCGCGGCACGGCGAGCTACGCCGCGAAACCGCTCAGTGGCGCAAAAATTGACGAGGCGATCGACCTCGCGCAGAACTTGGAAGACGTTTCGGATGTGACGCTGCTGACGAAATTGCTGACGGCGTAGCCAGTGTTCACAAATCAGCCGGTCAGCGATCTTCATTTCTTCACCCTCTCGCTCTGGGAGAGGAGGCAAGAGGAGAGATTTTCTACTGTGAGCTATCACAAAGTAATTGGCGTGCTATTTCTCGTCGTATTAGAACTCTCGTTCTTTGCCAATTGCAATTTCGCCGCCGAGCCTTTTTACCGAGGCAAAACCCTGCGCGTGATCGTCGCCTCGGCCGCCGGTGGCGGCAGCGACATCGTTGCCCGCTTGATCACACGCCATTTCTCCCGTCATATCCCAGGCAACCCAACGATTGTCGTTGAAAACATGCCGGGCGGCGGCGAAATCATCGGCACAAACTACGTCTACGGCAGAGCCAAACCTGATGGACTCACTTTGCTGTTCGGCACCGGCACGCCGATCAATCAATTGATCGAGTTGCCCGGCATCGAGTTTGACATCATGAAAATGCAGATCGTCGGCGGCAGCTCCGAATCGGTCGCGGCATTCATTCGAACGGACAAGACCGGGGTGAGGTCGGCGCGGGATCTGTTGAATCCGAAAAGCCCCATTGTCATCGGCGGCTCCGGCTACGGCTCCATCAAAGATGTGTCCATGCTTGCGGCGATGAATCTGCTCGGCGTCAAGAGCCCGACTTACGTTACCGGTTATGGCGGCGCCGGTCCGATTCGCCTCGCCTTCGAGCGCGCTGAGATAAACTTCACCCAAGAGACTGCGGTCGGAATCTCCCGCTCGGTGCTGCCTTGGGTGCGCGAAGGTTGGACATCGATTCTCTATCAGGTCGGATTCTTGGACGACAGAGGCAACGTGGTCAAAGATCCCGTGTGGAAAGATCTCGGCATCGATACGCCTTCGCTCGCCGAAGTATTTCGCGCCATCGCCAGCAAACAGCCGGCGGGTCCCGCTTGGGAAGCGGAGAAAGCCTTGATCGGCGGCTATTCGCTCACGCGTCTCCTGGCGGTCGCGCCGAAGACGCCGAGCGCACTCGTTACTGATTTGCGCCAAGCCTTCACTTCGTTGGGCAAAGATCCAACTTTTCTGGCCGAATGGAGCAAGAGTCAAGGCGCGCCCCCGCGCTTGGTGCCCGGCGAAGAAGCCGGCAGGATTGCCGCATCGATCCTTCAAGCGCCGAAGGAAGCTGCGAATATTCTGAAAAAACTTTCGTCGCCGTAATCGAGTAACGATCATGGCCAGCAGCAAAGCAAAGTTCGCTTCGGGTTTATTCGTCTTATTGGTCCTATCCGTCCTATTTTTCTTCTCCCACGCGCGCGCCGCTGACAAACTGCGCATCGGTTACGGTGCGCCGTCGGTGGCGATGTCGGTTCTGTGGATCACGAAAGAAGCCAAGCTGTTCGACAAAAACGGCCTCGACGTTGAAGTCCTTTACTTGGAGAGCGCCCTCGTTCAGCGCGCGCTGATCGCCGGCAACATCGCCTTCGGCGAGATGACCGGCTCGCTGATGTCGGCGCCCAAGCTGCAAGGCGCCGATCTCGTCATGGTCGCAAGTTTTCTTAATCATCTTTTATACCGTTTGATCGCCCGCCCGGAAATCAAAACCATCGCCGAATTGAAAGGTAAACGCATCGGCGTGTCGCGTTTCGGCGCCGGTGCTGATCGCGCGACTAGGCTGTTGCTTTCGAAGCTGGGTCTGAATCCCGAAAAAGACGTCGTGCTCGTGCAAGTCGGCGGAGCGCCCACTCGGCTGGCGGCGCTGTCGGCCAGTACGATTGACGCCACCATAGTCGAGCCGCCCGACCATAAAAAAGTCCAGGAAGCCGGCATGAGAGTGCTGGCGAATATGGAAGAGATGAATGTGCCTTTTCAACATACCGGTCTGGTCACGACGCGAAGTTATTTGGCAAGAGCGCCGGATATGTCGCGCCGCGTTGTGAAATCATTTGTCGAAGGTATTCATCTAGCAACCGTGAATTCAGAAATTCCCAAACAGGCCTTTCGCAAATACATGCGCCTGCAGCAGGAACGCGAGCAAGATGACGCCTATCAAGTACTGCGCAGCTATTTGCCTAAGAAGCCTTATCCGACCTTGGAAGGATTCAAAGCCGTCTTTGCTGAATTGGCCGAGCAGATTCCCGCGGCAAAAACCGCCGACCCCAAAGACTTCATCGACACGAGACTGCTCGAAGAACTTGACCGTAGCGGTTTCATCGACGGCCTCTATCGCTAACCTAACTAACCCCCGTTGGAGAAATCACGATGATCTACCTGAGTAATCAAGATATCGCCAAACTCTTAACGCCTAAGAATTGCATCGACGCCCTCGATGAAGCGTTTCACGCCTTGGCGCGCGGCGAGGCCGTGTCGCGGCCACGCACGGATGTTTGGGTGCCCTGTGGGCGCGACGATGGTTACTACCGCTGGGGCAGCATGGAAGGGGCCATCGAGCCTTGGGGAGTGTTTTGCACTCGCATGAAGTCCGACATCGTCACCTGGACGCCACAAGGCACCGACGAGCTGCACTGCGTCGAGCCCGGCACTTTCAGCGGTTTCATGATGCTGTTCAGCACGCGCAACGGCGCGCCGTTGGCGATCATGAACGACGGCATCCTGCATCACCTGCGCGTCGCCGCCGGCGCGGCGCTCGGCCTGCGCTACTTGGCGCGCGAAGATTCGTCGGTCGTCGGCATGCTGGGCTCGGGGGGCATGGCGCGCGCCTACCTGCCGGCTTTTTGCGCGGTGCGGAAAATTTCCAAAGTCAAAGTCTACAGTCCGACCAAAGCCCGCCGCGAAAGCTTCGCCGAAGAGATGACCCAAGAGCTGAGAATTCCGGTTGAACCATTCGACCGCGCCGAACCGGTGGTGCGCGGCTCGGACATCGTCGCGACGTGCACGGATTCGAATCAACTCGTCGTCACCGAGCCCAGCTGGATCGAAAAGGGCATGCATCTGGCCAACTGCAGTTCGAAAGAATTTAGCTGGGAGATCGTCAAGCGCTGCGACATCATCGTGCAGGTCGGCACCGAAACTTTCGGCGCCAAAGGTGGCATGGCGGAATCCGAGCGCCATCATGGCTGGGCGTCGTGGGTGGTTGGCCGGCCGGAACAGCAAGCGCGCATCCCCAAGCGGCCGGTAAGCAATCTGCACTTCGCCGACTACCCGGCGCTCACCGATTTGCTCAAAGATCCGTCTAAACGGCGCAGCTCACCGGAGCAGATCACATTTTTTCACAATCTCGGCCTGCTGGGATTTCAGTTTGCCGCGGTCGCCGCCAAAGCTTACAACTTGGCACAGGAGAAAGGCGTAGGCCTAGAAATGTCCTCCGATCCGTTTCTTCAGGACATCAGAGATTAGCTTTTCAACGCGGCAGTATAATCCCGAGCCGCCCGCTCCCCCGAAACATAGCCAAGCGCCACGTCGCGCTTGACCGCGGTAGCATCGCGCTTGGATGGATCGCCATATCCGCCGCCACCGGCGGTGAGGAAGGTCACGGTCTCACCGGGGCGAACCAAGAAGTGGCTGAATTTTCCCGGTAGGATTTCTTCATTGCCGTTGCGCTGGATGCGCGTCTCGTTGACCGCACCCTCTGCCCCGCCGAGCAATCCCCACGGCGGGCATTTTATTCGGTCGGTGTTGCGGCTCAAGAAAAAATTCTCCAGCGGTTTTACTTTGACTTCGACGCCGACGCCGCCGCGATATTTTCCGGCGCCGCCGCTGTCGGTGCGAAACGCGTGGCACTCGTAGAGCAATGGATAATAAAGTTCCTGCAACTCGATGGGAGTATTTTTCACATCGCCTTGGCACATGGAGACCGCCGACGACACGCCGTCCTCGAATGGACGCCCGCCCCATCCGCCGCCGATGATGTTTTGGCAAACGTAGCGTCGGCCGGTTTTGGAATTCATGCCGAAGATCGCGTAGCCACCCATGTCGCCTTTGTGCGCTGCGGGCACACGGTCAGGCAATGCGGGAGCAAGCGCGCGGAAAATCGTGTCGAGTACCGTCGGCAGCGACAAGCTCCAGCCGCCGATGGGCGCGGGGCGGCGCGCACTGAGCAATTTGCCCGGTGGCAGAATTACTTTGAGCGCAAGAAACGAGCCTTCGTTCACTTCGCGATGCGGTGACGTAAGCGCCTTAAACGCGACACGCGCTGCGGCCATTCCGCCAGATGCGCCGCAGTTGATGAAGCCTGGCACCTGATCGCTGACATCCGAATAATCGATGGTCAACTCATCGCCTTGCACGACGACTTTAATTTTCAGCGGAATCGTTTTGTTCATGACTCTACCGTCGTCGTCGAGAAAAGATGACGCTTCGTACATGCCGTCCGGAATCGCGCGCACCGACTGGCGCACTAATTTATCCGTCTGGTCCCAAATGACATGCACCGCCTCTTGGAAACGCGCGCCACCGTACTTGCGGCACATCTGCTCCAAACGCTCTTCGCCCGTGCGGCAGCAGGCGATTTGCGCGCGCAGGTCGCCCAGCGACGACTCGGGGAAGCGAATATTGTCTTCGATCAAGCGAAGCACCTCGGTATTAGGCTGACCTTGCTTGTAAATCTTCACCGAGCGCACTTGTAGTCCTTCTTCGTAGACATCGCGAGTATTGCTGGAACCAAAACCCGTGCTGCCGCCGCCGACATCGATCCAATGCGCGCGCACGGCGAGAAAACACAACAACTCGCCTTGCCAAAAAAATGGCGTGTAGACCGCCATGTTGTTCAAGTGCTGACCGCAAATCTCCGGATGGTTGACGAGAAATACATCGCCGGGATGAATGTTGTCCCTGCCGTAGACTTCAATCCCATCCTGCACCGCCACACCGAGATCGGCGAGAAAGATCGGCAACGCACCCTCGTTCTGCGACATGGTGCGCCCTTTGTCATCGAGAACCGCAACACAATAATCCTGCACCTCATAGATCATCATGTTGTACGCGGTCTTTTTCAGCACTGACGACATTTCATTGGCCGCCGCTTTCAAGGCGCAGCGGATGATTTCAACGGTGATCGGGTCAACAGGCACAAAACTCTCCCTGATAAATTTCCTGGAAATAAACCGTCAACTTAATCACTTTCACCAAATGAGCGCGAACAATCCTGCCCCCTATCCCAGGGAAACAGAACCCAACAATGCCACAGATACCGGCCACCGCTAAAGCGCCGGGCATCACGCTTTGATAGCCCAAGTCGAAAACCGAAACCAGGAATGCAAACAGTATCATACTCACCAGCCCACCTCCGACAAATCCAAGTGCTGCAGCAATCCATCTCTTCGCCACAATGTCACTTCCCCTTGAATAGCCGGAGTTTCTACCTCTAGTTGAGCCGCGCGAAAAACCCTTCGCGCTGCAATTCTTGCAGCAAACCGTTGTCGAAAAATTCTTCCGGCTTGGCGTTCTTCGCGCTCCCACTGCCAGGTTGCGTCGCGAGAAACTTGAGCACCGCACTCACACCCTTCTCTTCAGTGAACGGCGGCATGGAGAACAGTTTGGAATAGTATTCGTAACTTCGCTTGGCAATAGCATCGTCGGTGATGCGCATATACTTCTTCATGATCGGCAAGCTTTTCTCGACATCGGATTTGATGACGTGAATCGCCTCGACGTAAGCCATGAGCATGCGCTTCACCAGATCGCGATTACCGCGCAACAGCTCCTTGCGAACCACCAGGCCGGACTGCGGAAACGGATCGCTGCCGGTGGCGAAATTCGCAAGCTGGGTCAGATTGTATTTTTCGGCTTCGAAGCTAAACGGCGGCGCCAACACGGTCGCATCGATGGCGCCCGCCACCAACGCGGCCAGCCGCGGCTGGGTCCCTGGAATGGAGAGAATCGTGACCGACTTCGGATCGATCCCCCAGCGCTCCAGCGCGTTGAAAAAGAAATACGTATTCATTTCGCCGAGCCCGACCAGCCCGATTTTCTTGCCGATCAGGTCCTGCGGTTTCTTGACGGTCTTCGGCTGACCGACGACACTTACCGTTGGGCGATTGGTCGAAGTCGCAATGATGACGAGATCACCGCCGACGAGATTTGCCTGCACCGGCGCCACACCGGCGCTCTGCGAGAGCTGCAATGCATCGGACAGCAACGCCGCCGTGCTGCGGGCGCCGCCCGCGATGCGCACGAGCTCGGAAGCCATGCCGTGCTTGGCGAAGAGTTTCAATTCATGCGCGATCCAGATCGGCGCTTGATAGCCCAACTCGCCGCCGTAACCCACTGTAATCTTCGTCGGCGTACCGCTTTGCGCGGCGAGAACAACAACCGGCTGCGCCAGCGGGAATATCGCTGCCAGCGCCAACAAAACAATCCGCATGCGCATCATCATTTCTTCGGTTCCTGCTTGCCGACGTAGGACTGACGGTAAGTCTGCAAAGTTTTACCGCGCAGTTCGTAGAGAAACTGAATCACACGCTCGTTGCTCATAAATTTGTCCTGTTCGTAGTGATCGTGATGGACGATCTCTGCCAACGGCCGGCGCACGCCCTCGGACGGCTGAACGGCGGGGTAACCGATGGGAATAATCAGATACAGCATCATTAAATCAGGCACACCAAGGACTTTCTTAAACGGCTCTTGGACGTGAATCGTCACCCACTGCGTCGCCAAGCCCAGCGACACGGCGGCGAGATGCATGAACGTGCAAGTGTTCGCCAGGCCGTCGGTGAGATGCGATTGATCGCGGCCGAAGGTGTGCGCGCCCTGCACCGTGCCCCACTGCCGCCTCCCATCACCGACAACGACGATCAAAGCCGGCGCTTCGGACCAGCCGGCGCCGCGCCGCTGCCGCTCCACCGCTTCGTCGGCGGTCATCTGGTACGCCGGATGGCGCAACTCGAATACGCGCTGCTGTTCCATCCAGTAGATGAAGTCGGTGTTATCTTCCGAGTAGCAGCGAAAAAGATCCTTCTTTACCTGGGCATCTTTTACGACGATATATTCCCAAGGCTGTGAGTTGGCGCCGGACATCGCCCAGCGTCCCGCTTCGAGTATTTTTTCAATGTAGCCGTCGGGAATCGGGTCGGGCTTGAGTTTGCGCACGCTCGAGCGGCGC
>Ga0335084_10005909_pt1 | contig 12137 bp, 11 predicted proteins | sample Lox_Sample_44_FD_206721 | JGI IMG/M metagenome (GOLD analysis project Ga0335084, IMG submission 206721) | Soil microbial communities from Loxahatchee National Wildlife Refuge, Florida, United States - Lox_Sample_4.4 | ecosystem: Environmental > Terrestrial > Soil > Wetlands | place: USA...
CCCCGGCGCGAACGGCGCCACGATCTTCACCGGACGCGCCGGCCAGTCTTCCGCGTGCGCCGGCAGCATCGCGGCACACAGCACGTACAGAAGACACAGGCTCCTCATCACCCACCGCATGCCTCTCAGCCCGTCTGCTTCGGCATCTCCGCGTCGCCGTAGAGGAGCTCGGCGTTCGCTTCGGGCGGGATCGACGGCATGGAGGCGGCCCACGCCTCGTACTTCGCGCGCAGCGCCTCGAGCCGCGCCGGCACGCGCTTCGCGAGGTTCGCTCGCTCGCGGCCGTCCTGCGCGAGGTTGAACAGATACTCGTAGCCGTCCATCGACAGGTACTTCCAGTCGCCCGAACGCACCGCGCGCTGCTTCCGGTACTTCATCCGCCAGTAGAGCTCGCGGTGCGCCGTCGCCGCGGGCGAGCGCAGCACCGGCCCGAGGTCGATCCCGTCGAGCGGGTAGTCCCGATGCGCCTCCACGCCGGCCGCCGCGAGGAAGGTGGCGACCCAGTCCATCGTGACCGCGATCTGCGAGGTGACACCGCCCGGCGCGATGACCGCCGGCCACGTCGCGAGCAGCGGCACGCGAATGCCGCCTTCCAGCAGGTCCATCTTCTTGCCGACGAACGGCCAGGTGTCGGAGAAGCGCTCGCCGCCGTTGTCGCTGGTGAACACCACCAGGGTGTTCTCGCCGGCACCCGCGGCTTTCAGGGCATCGAAGATGCGCCCGATGCCCTCGTCCATGTGGTTGAGCATCGTGCGGTAGATCTCCACCGAGCCGCCGTCGACGTGATGGATCGCCTTGTGGATCCGCCGCGACTCGGCCTCGTCCGCGCGCGTCAGCCACGGCCAGTGCGGCGCGGTGTAGTGCACGCTCAGCAGGAACGGCGCGGGTTGCCCGCGCTGCCGCCCGATGAAGTCGACCGCGCGGTCGGTGATGAGATCGGTCACGTAGCCGGTGCGCTGGACCTCGGCGCCGTTCTCGAAGAGGTCGTGCGTGCCGCTGCGGTCGCAGTGGCTGAAGTAGTCGATCCCGCCGCCGAGCGGACCGAACGCTTCCATGTAGCCGCTCATCACCGGGCCGAAGTGCGGCGGATAGCCGAGATGCCACTTGCCCGCGAGCGCGGTGGTGTAGCCGGCGCCGCGCAGCAGCGACGGCAGGGTCGGATGCGACGGCGGCAGACCGAGGTCGTCGCGCCCGCGCGCCTTGCCGGTGATCGGCTCCTCGGCCGCGCCGCGGAGCCGGTACTGGTAGCGCCCGGTCATCAGCGCGAACCGCGTCGGCGAGCAGACCGGCGAGTTCGAGTAGCCGTCGGTGAACCGCAGGCCCGCCGCCGCCATCGCATCGAGGTACGGCGTGAACGGCGCGCGCGCGCCGTACGACCCGAGATCGGCGTAGCCGAGGTCGTCGGCCATGACGAAGACGAAGTTGGGCCGCGTCATGCCCTACGCCGCCTTCGGGGCCGACGCATCCTCGCGCGTCCGGAACTCCGGGATGTCCGGCCGCGATCCCCACATGCAGAACGACTCGGGCGCGAACGGGAACTGGCGCGGGCGGTAGCCGGCCTCCTCCTCGGGCTTGATCAGCCGCACGCCGGTCGAATACTCGTACACCATCCCGTCGGGCCCTTCGAAGTACAGGAACACCGCACCGGAGGTCGGATGGCGGCCCGGCCCGAAGACGATCCGCACGCCCTGCTCGCGCAGGAAGTAGTACGAGCGCATCACGTCGTCGACGCCCTGCACCTGGTGGTTCACGTGCTGCACGCCGGCGTGCGCCGACGGGAAGAGCGCGATCTTGTGATGCACCTCGTCGATCCGGAGCAGCGGCGCCGCCCCGATCCGGTCGGACACGCGCGCGCTCAACACCCCGGTCCAGAACGCCTCGTCGCGCGCCGCGTCGGTGGTCCGCAGCCCGATGTGCGAGAAGCTCCATACGCCGCAGTCCCGCGACGGGAAGAACCGCCGCCCGCTGTGGTGCGGGCGGACGACGAGCTCGTGGGTGTTGCCGCTCGGGTCGACGAAGCTCGCCAGGTCCTCGACGTGCCGGCCGTCGCACTCGGCGCGCCGGCCTCGCCGCACCGCGATCTTGCGCGACTCCAGCTCGGCGCCCGCGGCCTCGAGCGCCGCCGTGTCCGCCACCTCCCAGCCGACGGTGTGGTCGGTCGGGTCGCCCTTGAGGTAGACGATGGTGTGGTCGCGGTCGTCGCCGCGGAGATAGACGGCGCCGCCTTCGCGCCGGACCAGCTCGAGGCCGAGGATCCGCTGCGCATACTCGGCGGCGGCGGCCGGATCGCGCGTCCCGAGCCGGACGTAGCGCAGGTCTTTGAGCTGGATCACGGGGTTCCTCCGCCGGCGATCTTAAACCACCCCGGCCTTGCTATCCTTGCAGGGTCGACGACACGAGGGGGCACGCCCCCTCGTGCTCCCCGAGACCAGGAAAGCGATGCCTGCGGCAGCGGTTTCGCGCTGAACGAATGACGACCTTTAAGGAGTACGAAACCTACGACGCGCTCGGCCTCGCCGCGCTGGTGAAGCGGCGCGAGGTCTCGGCGGGCGAGCTGCTCGATGCCGCGCTAGCGCGCGCTGCAGCGCGCAATCCGGCGATCAACGCCGTGTGCGGCGTCCGCGAGGACGTCGCGCGGAAGGCGATCGCCGCGGGCGTGCCCCCGGGTGCGTTCGAGGGCGTGCCGTTCCTGCTCAAGGACATCACCGCCGTCGCGCGAGAGTTCCCGATGAGCTATGGGTCCCGCTTCTTTGCCGGCCAGACGAGCGACGTCGACAGCGAAGTCGTGGCGCGGCATCGGCGGAGCGGCCTGGTGATCTTCGGCCGCACCACGACCCCGGAAATGGCGATCAACCCGTCGACCGAGGCGGTCCTGTACGGCGGCCCGACGCGCAACCCCTGGAACCTCGCGCACAGCACCGGCGGTTCGAGCGGCGGCGCCGCGGCAGCGGTCGCGGCGGGCATCGTCCCGATGGCGCACGCGACCGACGGCGCCGGCTCGATCCGGATCCCCGCTTCGTGCTGCGGCCTCTTCGGGCTCAAGCTCACGCGCGGCCGCACGCCGGCCGGCCCGCTCGCGGGCGAGGGCTGGGCCGGCCTTACCGGCGATCACGTGATCAGCCGCTCGGTGCGCGACAGCGCCGCCGCGCTCGACGCCACCCACGGCGCCGATCTCGGCGCGCCCTATTTCGCACCGCCCGCCCCGGCGTCGTTCCTCGACGAGGCGATGCGTCCGCCCGGCCGGCTGCGGATTGCGTTCATGCGCACGACGCTCGACGGCGCGGCGATCCATCCCGAGGTCGCCGCCGCCGCCGGCGACGCGGCGCGGCTGTGCGAATCGCTCGGACACGTGGTTGCGGAAGCGAAGCCGGCTCTCGGCACCGAGGAGATGCTCGTCCCGCTGGTGAAGGTCGTGGGCTGCGGCACCGCGATGGCGATCGAGCGGCGGATCAAGGTGCTGGGTCGCGAACCCGGACCGGAGGATCTGGAACCGGTCACCCGCGGCGCGCTCGAGCTCGGGCGGCGCACGAGCGGCGCCGACTACCTCATCGCGCTCGCGACGCTGCACGCGCTCGGCCGCCGGGTCGCCCGGTTCTTCCTCGACTACGACGTGCTTCTCATGCCGGTGCTCGCCGAGCCGCCGGCGAAGCTCGGGCGGTTCGTGATGACGAATCCGGACTTCATGGACTACCGCCTAGGACCGAACGGAATCGCACCCTACTCGCCGTTCACGCCGCTCGCCAACATGAGCGGACAGCCGGCGGCGACCCTGCCGCTCGCCTGGTCCAGTGAAGGACTGCCGATCGGCATCCAGTTCGTCGCGCGGTTCGGCGACGAGGCGACGTTGCTCCGGCTCGCCGCGCAGCTCGAAGCGGCGCGGCCGTGGGCCGGAAAGCGTCCGAAGCTCGACTGAGGACCGCTAACATGCAGGCGCCCAGCCTTCCGCCGCGCTACACCCCGCCGTTCAACTTCCAGCGCTGGATCGACGAGCACGCGCATCTGCTGAAACCGCCGGTCGGCAACCAGCAGGTCTGGAAGGACACCGACTTCATCGTCACCGTGGTCGGCGCGCCGAACGAGCGCACCGACTTTCACGACGACCCGTTCGAGGAGTTCTTCTGGCAGTTCCGGGGCAATGCGCACCTCCTGCTCTGGGACGCCGGGCGCTATTCGCGCGTCGATCTCGCGGAAGGCGACATCTTCCTGCTGCCGCCGCACCTGCGGCATTCCCCGCAGCGCCCGGAGCCGGGAAGCCTCTGTCTCGTCGTCGAGCGCGCGCGGCCGCAGGGGACGATCGACGGCTTCGAGTGGTACTGCGCGCGCTGCGGCGGCCTCGTCCACCGGATCGACGTGCAACTCGCGAGCATCGTGGAGGATCTGCCGAAGGCGTACGCGCGGTTCTACGACTCGCCGGACGAGGCGCGGCGCTGCAGGGCGTGCGGGACGCTTCACCCCGGGCGCGATGCCGCGGCCTGGCTCCGTGCCCTCGCAACCTGAAGGGGCCGGTTTCTAGACACTCCGGAGGCCGCCTTGGTAGACTGGCCGTCGACCGTGCCCGGAGAAAGCCCGGCGCTCACCCAGCAATCGAGGAGGTATACCCGTGCGTAACCCGTTCCGCGCCCTGGTCCTGGGGCTCATCGCCGCGCTCTTCGCCGCCGGCCCCGCGCTCGCCCAGCAGAAACTCAAGATCGGCTTCATCACCACGCTGTCCGGCCCGCAGGGCGTGATCGGCGAGGACATGAAGAACTCGGTCGAGCTCGCGCTCGACAACCTCGGCCGCAAGGTCGGCGGTCTCGACACCGAGGTGATCTACGGCGACGACCAGGTCAAGCCCGACGTCGGCAAGCAGCTCGCCGACGAGATGCTGAAGAAGCACCAGGTCGACTTCGTCGCCGGGGTGATCTGGTCGAACGTCCTGCTCGCGGTGTCGCCGACGGTGACCGACGCCGGCAAGATCATGATCAGCACCAACGCCGGGCCGCACCAGCTCGCCGGCAAGGAGTGCAACGAGCGCTTCTTCTCGACCTCGTGGCAGAACGACCAGACCCCCGAGGCGATGGGCAAGTACATGTCCGACCAGAACATCAACGACGTGTACCTCATGGCGCCCAACTATGCCGCCGGCAAGGACATGCTCACCGGCTTCAAACGCTACTTCAAGGGCAAGATCGTCGACGAGGTCTACACCAAGCTCGGCCAGGCCGACTACCAGGCGGAGATCAGCCAGCTCCGCTCCAAGAACCCGAAGGCGGTGTTCGTCTTCTATCCGGGCGGCATGGGCATCCAGTTCATGCGCCAGTACGCGCAGGCCGGCCTGCGGCAGCAGATCCCGCTCTACTCGGTGTACACGGCGGACGAGCTGTCGCTCCCCGCGGTTAAGGACGCCGCGCTCGGGCAGTGGGAGACGCGCTTCTGGAGCCCCGACCTGAAGGTGCCGGCGAACGAGAAGTTCGTCGCCTACTACCGCAAGAAGCACGGCCGGTCGCCCTCCTTCTACGGCGCGCAGAGCTACGACGGCATCATGCTGATCGACTCGGCGGTGCGCGCGGTCAAGGGCAACCTCAAGGACCAGAAGGGCATGATCGCCGCGATGCGGAAGGCCAACTTCGATTCGATCCGCGGCAAGTTCACTTACAACGTGAACCACTTCCCGATCGAGAACTTCTACCTGCTGAAGGTGGTGAAGGGCCCGGGCGACATCCCGGACATGGCGATCGAGAAGACGGTGTTCGAAAACCACAAGGACTCGTACTACAAGGAATGCGGGATGAAATGGTGACGCGCCGGGGCGCGTAGACCGGAAGGGCGCGGCGGGATCGCGCCCTTTTTTGTTGACCCATGAACCTCGTCCTCTTCCTCGAGCAGACGCTGAACGGGCTGCAGCTCGGCGTGATGCTCTTCCTGATGGCCGCCGGGCTCACGCTCGTGTTCGGCATCATGAACCTCGTCAACCTCGCCCATGGGTCGCTGTACATGGTGGGCGCGTACCTGTCGGTGGCCCTCTTCAAGCTCACCGGCTCGTACCTCCTGGCGGTGCCGCTCGCGCTCGCCGGTACGCTCGCCGTGGGCATGATCGTGGAGCTCGTCGCGCTGCGCACGCTCTACGAGCGCGACCACCTCGACCAGGTGCTCGCGACCTTCGGCCTGATCCTCTTCTTCAACGAACTCGTCGCGATCATCTGGGGCCGGGCCGCGCTCTACACGACACTCCCCGACTGGCTCTCCGGGCAGCTCGAGCTCTTCGCCGGCGTGCGCTACCCGACCTACCGGGCGGCGATCATCGTCGTCGGTCTCGGGGTCGCGGCGCTGCTCTGGTACGTCGTCACGCGCACGCGTCTCGGCATGCTGATCCGCGCCGGCGCCTCGAACCGCACGATGGTCGCGGCGCTCGGCATCAACATCCGCCTCCTCTACACGGTCGTCTTCGGTTTCGGCGCCGCGCTCGCCGGGCTCGCCGGCCTCATGGCCGGCCCGATCTACACCGTGCAGCCGGGCATGGGCGAGGACGTGCTGATCGAGGTGTTCGTCGTCATCGTCATCGGCGGCATCGGCTCGATCCGCGGCGCGCTCGCGGGCGCGCTGATCGTCGGCATGGTGGACACCCTCGGCCGCGCGTTCCTCAAGCCCGTGCTCGCGACGATCGTGTCGCCGACCGCCGCCGAGTCGGCCGGGCCGGCGCTGGCGTCGATGCTCATCTACCTCCTCATGGCCGCGGTGCTCGCGGTCCGGCCCGCGGGCCTCTTCCCGCCGCGCGGATAGACGATGCCGGCCCACGCGCGCACCGTCACGATCGCCGTCGTCCTCGCCGCGCTCGCCGCGGTGCCGCCGATCGCCGCGCTCCTCGGCCAGCCCTTCTACCTCGACCTCTTCCGCCGCATCATGATCTTCGCCATCGCGGCGCTCAGCCTGAACCTGATCCTGGGCTACGGCGGACTCGTCTCGTTCGGGCATGCGGCGTACCTCGGCATCGGCGGATACGCGGTCGGCATCCTCGCCCATCACGGCATCCACGACGGGTTCCTGCAGTTCGGCGCGGCGATCGTCGCGTCCGCGGCGATCGCACTCGTCATCGGCGCGATCTCGATCCGCACCAGCGGCGTGTACTTCATCATGATCACGCTCGCCTTCACGCAGATGCTCTTTTACCTCGGCATCTCGCTCGAGGAGTACGGCGGCGACGACGGGATGCGGCTCGCCGGACGCACGCAGTTCGCCGGCCTGCTCGACCTGCGCGACCCGACGCCGTTCTACTACTTCGTGCTCGCGGTCCTCGCCGGTTTCCTCTACCTCGTGCACCGCCTCGTCAACTCGCGCTTCGGCATGGTGCTGCGCGCGACGAAGTCGAACGAGGCGCGCACGCGGGCGATCGGCTTCTCGCCCTACCTCTACAAGCTCGCCGCGTTCGTCATCGCCGGCGCGATGTGCGGGGTGGCCGGCGCGCTGTTCGTCAACCAGACCGCGTACCTCACGCCGGCGTTCATGAGCTGGACGCGCTCGGGCGAGATCATGTTCATGGTGATCCTCGGCGGCATGGCCACTCTGATCGGTCCGGTGCTCGGTGCTGCGGCGCTGCTGCTCCTCGAGGACCTGCTCCAGTCGTGGACGCAGCACTGGCAGATCATCCTCGGCCCGATCCTCGTGCTCGTCGTGCTGTTCGCGAAGCGCGGCCTCGCGGGCCTGCTGCCCGGAGGCGGGCGGGAATGACTGACCAGACCGCCCTCCTCCACGTCGACAATCTCTCCAAGTCGTTCGGGGCGCTGCGCGCGACCGATCAGGTCACGCTCCAGGTGCGTCCGGGCGAGACGCACGCGGTCATCGGACCGAACGGCGCGGGCAAGACCACGCTGATCGGCCAGCTCGCGGGGAACCTGCAGCCCGATTCCGGGCACATCCGCTTCGCCGGCGAGGACATCACGCGGCTGGCGGCGCCGGCCCGCTCGCGCAAGGGACTCGCGCGCTCGTTCCAGATCACCAGCGTCTACCGCGACTTCACTGCGCTCGACAACGTCGCGCTCGCGGTGCAAGCCCACACCGGCTCGAGCTTCCGGTTCTGGCGGCCGGCACGGGCGGACCGGGCGCTGCGCGAGCCGGCCCGGACCATCCTCGACGACGTGGGGCTCGGCGGGCGCGCCGACGTGCTCGCCGCGAACCTCGCCCATGGGGAGCAGCGGCAGCTCGAGATCGCGATGGTGCTCGCGACGAAGCCGCGGCTGATGCTGCTCGACGAGCCGATGGCGGGGATGGGCACCGACGAGTCGCAGCGCATGGTCCGCTTCCTCGGCGCGTTGAAGGGGCGCCACACGATGATCCTGGTCGAGCACGACATGGACGCCGTGTTCGCGCTCGCCGACCGGATCTCCGTGCTCGTCTACGGGCGGATCGTCGCCACCGGCACGCCGGCGGAGATCCGCGCGAACCCCGAGGTGCGCAGCGCCTATCTCGGCGAGGACGAGGAGGACTGATGCTCGCCGTCGACGCCATCGAGACGAGCTACGGCGCGAGCCAGGTGCTGTTCGGCGTTTCGTTCGGCGTGCGCGCCGGCGAGGTCGCGACGCTCCTCGGCCGCAACGGCATGGGGAAGACGACTACGGTGCGCTCGATCATGGGCATCGTGCCGCCGAAGGCCGGCGCGATCTCGTTCGACGGCCGGCCGCTCGGCGGCCTGCCATCGTTCCGCGTGGCGCAGACCGGCATCGGGCTCGTGCCGGAGGGCCGACAGGTGTTCCCGAATCTCACCGTCCGCGAGAACCTCGTCGCCACCGCCGCGAACCGCGGTGCCCGGTCCGATCCGTGGACGCTCGAGAAGGTGTTCGCAATCTTCCCCCGCCTCGCCGAGCGCCAGCGCAACATGGGCAACCAGCTCTCGGGCGGCGAGCAGCAGATGCTCGCGATCGCGCGCGCCCTGATGACGAACCCGAAGCTCCTCATCCTCGACGAGGCGACCGAAGGCCTCGCGCCGCTCGTCCGCAAGGAGATCTACCGCTCGGTCGCGGACCTGAAGGCCGCGGGACTCTCGATCCTCATCATCGACAAGGACGTGAAGGCGCTGACGAGGATCGCCGACACGCACTACGTCCTCGAGAAGGGCCGCGTAGTGTGGAGCGGCACGTCGGCCCAGCTCGCCGCCGCGACCGACGTCCAGCACCGATACCTGGGTGTCTAAACCGTCATCCCGGCGCAAGCCGGGATCCGGGCAGCGCCCCCTGGACCCCGGCGTTCGCCGGGGTGACGTGCCTGGTAAGGCGTCTAGAACAGATCGAAGTACTCGCGCTGCTCCCACTCGCTCACTTCGAGGTTGAAGCGCGCGAGCTCGGCCTCCTTGATCCGGCAGAAGTAGTCGACGAACCCGCTGCCCAGCCCGTCGGTTAGGCACGCGTCCGCGCGGAGCGCCGCGAGCGCGTCGGCGAGCGTGTGCGGCAGGGTCGGTGCGGTCGCCTCGTAGGGCGTGTCGGCCGAGGGCCCGGGATCGAGCTTGCGCGCCATGCCGTCGAGCCCCGAGAGGATCTGCGACGCGAAGTACAGGTAGGGGTTCGCCGCCGGCTCGCCGATCCGGTTCTCGATCCGCGTCGCCGGATCCCCCTGCCCGCCGATCACCCGCAGCATTGCTCCGCGGTTGTCGCGCCCCCACAGGATCCGGTCGGGGGCGAGCGAATACGGCCGGTAGCGCTTGTAGCCGTTGATCGTCGGCGTGGAGAGCGCGGCCGCGCCGCGCGCGTGCGCGAGCAGCCCGGCGAGGAACTGCCGCCCGGTCTCCGACAGCGCCGAGCTCGCGTCCGCGGGCGTGAAGGCGTTCGCGCCGCCGGCGATGCGCCGGAGCGACTGGTGCAGATGCCACCCGCTCGACATCACGTTCGGGATGCGCGGCCGGCACATGAATGTCGCGTGATAGCCGTGCCGCCGGCAGATCTGCTTCACGGCGCCCCGGAACAGCACCATCGCGTCCGCAGAACCGAGCCCGGGCAGCGCCCCGAGCGTGAACTCGACCTGGCTCGGACCGAACTCCACTTCGAGCGAGCGCAGCGGCAGCCCGAGCGCTTCGAGATCGCGCCGCAGGATCTCGACGACCGGATCGAGGAGGTCGTAGCGCTCCTCGGCCAGGTACTGATAGCCGTGGGTGAGCAGGCTCACTTCCGGCGGCTCGCCCGGCTGCCCGGCGTGCTCGGGCCGCATGCGCGGATCGACCAGCCGGAAGACATGGAACTCGATCTCGAGCCCGGCGACGTACTCGAAGCCCGCATCGCCGAGCCGCGCCAGGACGCCCCGGAGGAGCGGCCGCGTCGCGAACGGCACCGGCTCGCCGCTCGCGAAGTACGGATCGCACAGCAGCCAGCCCGTCTTCGGCGCCCACGGCAGGACGCGGAAGGTCGTCGGGTCGGCGATCATCAGCGCGTCGGCGCCGCCTTCCATCCCGTCCAGCCCGAACCCGCCGCCGCGCGTGAACACCGGGAACACCGTCCTGTGCGACGTGTCCTTCGCGAACAGCGTCGAGGTGACGGTCACGCCGTCCGCGAGCGCCTTCGGGAGCTCGGCCGCCGTGACCGTCTTGCCGCGCAGGACCCCGTGCTGGTCCGGGAACGAGAACCGGATCACCTCGACGCCGCGGCCGGCGAGCTCGGTGGGGAGCAGGCGCGCCGCTGCGCGCTGCGCATCGGTCCAGAGGCCGAAGCGGTTGACGAAGCTCATCGCGGCGGTCAGCCGGCGAGCGGATCGGGCAGCGCGGCCGCCCAGGCCGAGCGCCGCCGCCGCGCGCCGTCGTACTCGCGCCAGTACCGCTGCCAGTCGCCCGCCGGCCCGATCCCGTCGATCGTCACCGGGCCGCGCACGCGCTTCGCCCCCGCTTCATCGAGCGCCATCAGCGGCCGCTCGCCCCGCATCGCCTGCTCGATCGCCTTCATCAGCAGCCGCCGGTAGGCGACGATGATCCGGTCCGAGGTGCCGAGGTACTCGCGCGTGCGGTCGTGGATCGGCCCCTGCGACTCGACCGCCCACTGGTCGTGCACGTTGATGTCGAAGCCCATGCCGGTGTACGTCCGGTCCCGCTGCTCGTCCGCGTCGAAGCCGTAACTGTTGCCGCGATGCACGCGCGGCCGGTAGTCGGGCAGCTGGTACAGCTGGAGCCGCTGCCGGCGCATCTCCGCCTTGTCGACCGGCTGGTCGAACGCGGTGAAGATCGCGTACCAGTAGCACCCCGTGTCGTCGACCGGGACGTGCCACTGGGTGATCGTCATCTCCGGCGAGAGCGGGATCACGAACGCCTGCGGGAAGACCATGTTGGTCACCCGGACGTGGGTGTGCGCGTCGTCGATCCCGCGCAGCGCGAAGATGCGGAAGCCCCACGGCGTGTTCTCGTGGTCGAGCTTCGGCTTGTGGTACTCGCGCAGCACGCGGGTCATCGGCATGTCGGAGCTCGCCGAGGCGGCGCGGAACTGCCGGCCGTAGACCGAGCCGCCGGGATCCTCGTCCTCGGTGAAGCGGTGGAGGAACGACGCGTGCGCCGGGTCGATCCCGATCTCGAGCGCCTGCAGCCAGTTGCAGTCCCAGTAACCCTTGAACGCGAACGTGTACGCCGACGGCGCGACGAAGCAGTCGAGCTCCGGGAACGCGGGCGGTGCGCCGTCCCCGAGGTACGCCCACAGAATTCCGTTCCGCTCCACGACCGGATAGCTCCGCTGCCGCACCGACTCGCACAGCCGGCTGCCCGCGGGCTCGGCAGGCGTGTCGAGGCAGCGGCCGTTCACGTCGAAGAGCCACCCATGGAACGCGCAGCGCAGGCCCCCGTCCTCCCGGCGCCCGTACGAAAGGTCGGCGCGCCGGTGCGGACAGGTCCGGTCGAGCAGGCCGCAGCGGCCCTGCTCGTCGCGGAAGAGCACGAGGTCCTCGCCGAGGAGCCGGACCGGCCGCACCGGGCGCTCGCCTTCGAGCTCGTCGACGAGCGCCGCCGGCTGCCAGTAGCTGCGCAGCAGCTTCCCGCCGCCCGTGCCCGGGCCGACGCGAGTCATCAGTTCGTTCTGCTCGGCGGTGATCATCGTGCGTCAGCCCTCCGGGGTCGCCGCAGAATACGACGAGCGCGGCGGCCGCGGCAAGAAGCTAAAATCGCCGCCCATGCGCCGCGCACTCCTCGCGTTCCTCGCACCGCT
>Ga0335084_10005912_pt1 | contig 12132 bp, 11 predicted proteins | sample Lox_Sample_44_FD_206721 | JGI IMG/M metagenome (GOLD analysis project Ga0335084, IMG submission 206721) | Soil microbial communities from Loxahatchee National Wildlife Refuge, Florida, United States - Lox_Sample_4.4 | ecosystem: Environmental > Terrestrial > Soil > Wetlands | place: USA...
CCGTCCAGGAACGCGGCGATGACGCGCGAGTCGAACAGGGTGGTGCCGTCGTCGAGGAGCAGCACCGGCACCTTGCCCAGCGGATTGAACTTCGCGGCGCGCGCATCCGCTTCCCAGGGGTTGTCGACCTCGAAGTCGTAGTCGATTTTCTTCTCCGCGAGCACGACGCGGACCTTGCGCACGTACGGGCTGGCATGCGAGCCGATGAGTTTCATGCCGCGGATTTTACCCGTTCCGAGGAAGAATCCCGGGGCGCGGCGCGCAGGCATGACTTGACTCGCCTCCTCAACTGCGGCAGCACTTCGCTCTCGAACCAGGCGTTGTTCTTCATCCAGCGGCGGTTGCGCGGGCTGGGATGCGGCAGCGGAAAGAACTCGGGCAGGTATTCGCCGCGCGCGCGCACGGTTTCCGCGAGCGTCTTCTTCCGCTTCGCTCCGAGGTAGTAGGCGTGAGCGTAGCTGCCTACCAGCAGGGTCAGCCGGATGGCGGGCAGCAGGGCGCGCAGCTTCGGATGCCAGTGCGGGGCGCATTCGGGCCGCGGCGGGAGATCGCCCGAGTCGCCGGTACCCGGATAGCAGAAGCCCACCGGAATGATGGCGATGCGGCGCTCGTCGTAGAAATCCTCGCGCTCGAGGAGCAGCCACTTCCGCAGGAGATCACCGGAAGGATCGTTCCAGGGAATGCCGCTCTCGTGCACGCGCCGGCCGGGCGCCTGCCCGACGATCAGCAGGCTCGCAGTCGGCGAAGCGCGCAGCACCGGCCGCGGCGGGTTGGGAAGATGGGCTTCGCAGATCCTGCAGGAGCGGACTTCGGTGAGGAGCCGCTCGAAGCCGGCCGCCGTCACCCGCATGCTAAAATTGCTCTTGCTCATCACACAGGTCCGTCGATGCCGCCGCTCTCACCGCTGAGCGCATTATCTCCTCTGGACGGACGCTACCACAAGCAACTCGAGCCGCTGCGTTCCTGCTTCAGCGAAGCCGCTCTCTTCCGTCACCGCATCGCGATCGAGATCCGCTGGCTGCTGGCGCTTGCCGACGATGCAGGCATCGCCGAGATCAAGCCCTTCTCGAAGGACACGACCCGGGCGCTCGAGGGCCTCATCGCGGGGTTCTCGGACGAGGACGCGGGCCAGGTGAAGGCGATCGAGGCCGAGACCAACCACGACGTCAAGGCGATCGAGTACTGGCTGAAGCAGCGGCTGGGCGGAAACCCCGAGGCCGCGCGCGTCGCGGGTTTCGTGCACTTCGCCTGCACTTCCGAGGACATCAACAATCTCGCCTACGCTCTGATGCTGAAGGACGGGCGCGACCGCGTGCTGCTGCCCGCGCTCGACCGCGTGACCGAGACGCTCGCGGCGATGGCGAGATCGCTCGCCGACGCGGCGATGCTGTCGCGCACCCACGGCCAGCCGGCGACGCCGACGACGCTCGGCAAGGAGTTCGCGAACTTCGCGCACCGCCTGCGCCGCGCACGCAAGAGCATCGCGGCGGTCTCGTTGACGGGAAAGATCAACGGCGCGGTGGGTAACTACAACGCCCACCTCGCGGCGTACCCGGGCTTCGACTGGGAGACTTTCGCGGCGCGCTTCGTCGAGTCGCTGGGACTCGAGTTCAATTCGCACACGACTCAGATCGAGCCGCACGACAGCCTCGCCGAGCAGTTCGACGCCTTTGCGCGCGCCAACACCGTGCTCCTCGACCTGGACCGCGACCTGTGGGGCTATGTCTCGCTGGGCTACTTCAGGCAGAAGACGAAGGCGGGCGAGGTGGGCTCCTCGACCATGCCGCACAAGGTGAATCCCATCGATTTCGAGAATTCGGAGGGCAATCTCGGTATCGCCAACGCGCTGTTGCGCCATCTCTCCGAAAAGCTGCCGGTATCGCGCTGGCAGCGCGACCTGTCCGATTCGACCGTGCTCAGGAACGTCGGCGTCGCGCTCGGCCACAGCCTGCTCGCGTACGAGTCCTGCCTCAAGGGACTCGCTAAGCTCGAGGCCGATCGCTCGCGCATGCTCGAGGACCTCGACGCCAACTGGGAAGTGCTCGGCGAGGCGGTGCAGACCGTGATGCGCCGCTACGGCCTGCCCGACCCCTACGAGCAGCTCAAGGCGCTGACGCGCGGCAAACGGATCGACGGCGAGGCGATGCGCGCCTTCATCCGCGGCCTCGCGCTGCCCGAGCCCGAGAAGGCGCGGCTGCTGAAGCTCACCCCGGCCACCTACACCGGCAAGGCCGCCGAGCTCGCGCGCAAGCCTTGACGGAAACCGGGGACAGACCACGGTTTTCCACCTTGCCGATATCGAATGGTGACGGGTAACCCGCAAAACCGTGGTCTGTCCCCGGTTTTCTCGGATTTTGGCGGCGTCTATTTCGCGAACGCCGTTGTCGCGTTTCTCTTCGCGGCTTCGGGCCCGGTGGCGATCATTCTCGCGGTCGGCACGCGCGGCGGGCTCACGCCTTCGGACCTGTCCTCTTGGATCTTCGGCGCGTTCTTCGTCAACGGCCTCATCAGCATCGCTTTCTGCTTCTTCTACCGGCAGCCGCTCGTCTTTTTCTGGACCATTCCCGGCGCGGTGCTGGTCGGACCGGCACTGGGCCACTTGAGCTGGGCGGAGGTGATCGGCGCCTTCGTCGCGACGGGGATCCTGATGCTGGCACTCGGGCTCTCGGGCTGGGTACGGCGCGCGATGGAGGCGTTCCCCATGCCGATCGTGATGGGCATGGTCGCGGGCGTGTTTCTGCGCTTCGGCCTGGACCTGGTCTACGCGGTCCGCGACGACCCTTGGATCGCCGCGCCCATGGTCGCGGCCTTTGTCGTCGTCGGCGCCTTCCCGCGCATCGCGCGCCTCGCCCCGCCGCTGATTGTGGCGCTCGCGGTCGGCATGGTCACGATCTGGGCTCTCGGCCGCTTTCAGGCCGCACCCGAGACTCTGGCCGTAGTGCATCCCAACTTCTACGTGCCCGCATTCTCGTGGCGCGCGATGGTGGAGCTGGTGGTGCCGCTCGCGATCACGGTGCTGGTGGTGCAGAACGGGCAGGGGATCACGGTGCTGCGCTCTGCGGGCCACGCGCCGCCCGTGAACGCGATCGCGGCCGCCTGCGGCGCGGGGGCCGTCGTCACCGCCTTCGTCGGCGCGGTGCCGACCTGCCTGACGGGACCGGTCAACGCGATCCTCTCGTCCTCCGGGGAGAAGCGGCGGCAGTACACCGGCGGGATCTTCGTGGGACTCCTCGCGCTCGGCTTCGGCGTGTTCGCGCCGGTGTTCACCCGGCTCATGCTCGGCACGCCCAAGGCTTTCATCGCGGCGCTCGCCGGACTTGCCATGCTGCGCGTGCTGCAGTCCGCCTTCACGGTGAGCTTCCGCGGCGGCTTCGCGCTCGGCGCGCTGGTCACCTTCCTCGTCACGGTCGCCGACATTCCCATCCTCAATATCGGGGCGCCCTTCTGGGGCCTCGTGTCGGGCTACATCGCCTCGCGGCTCCTGGAGCGCGAGGACTTCGCGGTCAAGGTCTGAATGAAAACCGGGGACAGACCACGGTTTTCGGGCACGAGAACAATCGTGCGGTGAACACCGAAATGGCAAAACCGTGGTCTGTCCCCCTTTCCCCCGCGCTGCGCGGCGCCGTGTGGATGGTGGGCGCGCTGGTCTCGTTTTCGATCATGGCAATATCGGTGCGCGAGCTGCTGCCCAGCATGGGGAACTTCGAGATCCTGACGATCCGGAGCTTCATGTCCCTGCTCATCCTTCTTTTCCTCCTGCCGCGCCACGGCCTTCCGGCGCTGCGCACGCGCCACTTCGGGCTGCACGTGCTGCGCAACGCGTTCCACTTCGGCGGGCAGTACGCGTGGGTATACGCCATTTCGCTCCTGCCGCTCGCCACCGTGTTCGCGATCGAGTTCACCATGCCGGTGTGGGCGGCGGTGCTCGCGATGATCTTCCTCGGCGAGCGGCTGAACCAAGGCCGGATCGTGATGCTCGTGCTCGGGGTCGTCGGGGTCTTCGTGATGCTCAGGCCGGGCATGGCCGTGATCCAGCCCGCGGCGCTGGTGATGCTGCTCGGCGCCTTCGCCTACGCCTCGACCATGATCGCGACCAAGCGCCTGGCCGGGCACGACTCGGCGTTCGCCATCCTTTTCTACATGGCGGTGATCCAGCTGCCGCTCGGCCTCGTCCCCGCGCTGCCGCAGTGGGTGTGGCCGGGGCTGCGCGATCTCCCCTGGGTGATCGCGCTGGGCGTGGTCGGCCTCACCGCGCACTACTGCATGACGCGCGCTTTCCGCCTGGCCGACGCCATGGTCGTTGTGCCGATCGATTTCCTGCGGCTGCCGCTGATCGCCGTGGTGGGCGCGGTGTTCTACGGCGAGCGGCTCGAGGTGCCCATCATGGTCGGGGCGGCGGTAATCTTCGCGGGGACCTTCTATAGCATCCGCCGCGAGAGCACCGGGCGGCTGGAGAAACCGGGGACAGACCACGGTTTGTAAGCCCGAGCGCAGCAGGTGCGTTATAGATCCATCGAGAGGACCCGACACACTCGACATGCCCCGCCGCGCCCGCCTGAGAATCGCCGGTGCCCCGCTGCACATCATTCAACGCGGGAACAACCGCGGCGCCTGCTTCTTCGCCGATCAAGACTACGGTCGCTATCTGCAGCACCTGGAGGAGCTGGCGCTGCGCTACGCCTGCGCGATCCACGCCCACGTCCTCATGAGCAATCACGTGCACCTGCTGCTCACGCCCGGTCGGCCCGAGGGCGCCTCGCCGCTGATGAAGCACCTGGGTCAGCGTTACGTGCAGTACGTCAATCGCGTCTACGGGCGCAGCGGCACATTGTGGGAAGGGCGCTTCCGCTCGAGCATCGTCCAGGCCGAGGCGTATCTCCTGCGCTGCCAGCGCTACATCGAGCTGAATCCCGTGCGGGCCGGGATGGTCGATTCGCCCGGCGCCTACCGGTGGTCGAGCTTCGGCGCCAACGCGCTGGGCCGCCGCGACACGCTGATCACGCCGCACCCGGTGTTTCGCGCGCTCGGTTTGGACGACTCGAGCCGAAGGGCTGCGTATCTCGAATTGTTCCGGAGCGAACTCGCATCCGGTGAGCTGGAGGAAATCCGCGTATCGACCAACGCGGGCTATGCGCTAGGGAGCGAGCGATTCAGGAAGGAGATTGCAGCCGCCCTTGGCCGTCGCGCCGGACCCGGGAGGTCGGGGCGGCCCGTCGAGACGTTCAAGCGGCAGGGCGGGGAGGGGTTGTTCTAGTCAAGTGCGGCCACGAGAGAAACCGTGGTCTGTCCCCCGTTTACTTCTTCTCGCTCGGCAGCGGCGGAAGGGTGCGCAGGTAAGCGATCAGCGCGTCGAGGTCGGCAGGCGTCAGCTGGCTGGTGGTGTTCTTGATGACCTCGCCCATCGCCTCGGCGGGAACGTCTCCCTCGGAGGTGAGACCGGTGACGAGGAAGTCCTTTATCTCCTTGTCGCTCTGCTTCTTCAGCGCGGTTGGGGTGAGGTTGGCCACCGACTTGCCGTCGGGGCCTTTGCCGCCGGCGAGGAAGCGGCTCGATTTCGGGCCGCCGAGGAAGTTGCGCGGCGTGTGGCACTCGCCGCAGTGGCCGAGCGCCTGCACCAGATACGCGCCGCGGTTGGCGACATCGGAGAGCCCTGCGATATTGGTGAAGGGCCCGGCGGTGAAATAGAACCACTTCCAGAACGTCACCAGCCAGCGCCAGCCGAAGAAGAACCACAGATCGTGCTCCCGGCTCGGCGTCGCGCTCGGCGGGAGCGTGCGCAGGTAGGCCCACAGGTCGCGGGCGTCGCTGTCGGTGATCTTGGTGAACGATGGATAGGGGAAGGCCGGGAAGTAGTTGGAGCCGTCGGGCCGCTCGCCCTCGCGCAGCGCGCGCATGAAGTCGGCCTCGCTCCAGTTCCCGATCCCGGCCTTCTTGTCCGGGGTGATGTTCGGCCCGTAGAAGGTGCCGAAGGGCGTCTTCAGGGCGCGTCCGCCGGCGTAGGGCACGGCGCCTTCCTTCTCCTCGGTGTGGCAGCCGACGCAGCCCCCCGCCTTGGCGAGGTATTCGCCGCGCTTGGCGTCGCCCTGGGCCAGGGCGCTTGCCGCGGCGAACGACAGAACAAGTACGAGGGAGGGACGGATCATGTGCGCGGATTATGCCCCAGAAAAAGAAAGCCCCGCCTCGAGCGGGGCCCTCCCGGACGACTCGACGCTCAGTTCTGCTTTTCGCGGAAATTCTGGTGGCAGCCGCCGCAGGTCTTGCCGACGCCGCCGATCGCCGCCTTCTGCGCGGCCTCGTCGCCGCTCCGGCTCACCTTCACCAGCGCCTGGACGGCGTTCTGGAAGTTGGTCTGGGCTTCCTGGAACTTGGCGCCTTCGCTCCAGACCGCGGGCAGCGCCGCGCTCTTCACGTCCTTGGTGCTCGCCGCGAACCCGTCCCAGGGCATCCGGCTCAGCGCGTCGAGCAGCGCCGCGTTGAGCGCTACGGTATCGGCGTTGTAGGGGAGCTTGCCCTGGGCCATGCCGGCCATGGGGCCGAAGTACTTGCCCTGCAGGGTCATCGCCGCCTGCCGCTGCTTGACCAGGATCTCGGGCTTGACCTGGGAATAAGCGCTAAGGGTGAAGCCCGCGCCCAGCGCGAACGCCAGACCGGTCAAAAGAAGCCTCTTTTTCATTCGATTCTCCTCGTTAGGGTTGCTCGGGGGTATGCAAACGGCATTGTAGCGGCATCCGCCGCACGGGTTGCATAACAGTTCCCGCGGGGACTTTATTCCCGCGCGCTCAGACGACCGCCTCTTCCTTCCTGTCCTTGACCGGCTTCACCAGGTCCTCGCGCTGCACGCCCAGCCAGCGCACCAGCGGCGCCATCACCAGCACCGAGGAGTAGATCCCGAAGCAGATGCCGATGGTGAGGGCGAGGGCGAAGTAGTGCAGCGCCGGCCCGCCGAACACCAGCATCGAGGACACCATGGTCTGGGTGCAGCCATGGGTGATGATGGTGCGCGAGATGGTGCGGGTGATGGCGTTGTCGATGATCTCTGTGACCGAGGCTTTTCTCATCTTCCTGAAGTTTTCCCTGATCCGGTCGGCGATCACCACCGACTCGTTCACCGAGTACCCCAGCACGGCGAGTACCGCCGCGAGCACGGGCAGAGAGAACTCCCACTGGAACAGGGCGAAGAACCCCAGGATGATGACCACATCGTGCAGGTTGGCGATGATCGCGGCGACGCCGAACTTCCACTCGAAGCGCAGCGCGAGGTAGAGGACGATGCCGATGGAGGTGATGAGCAGCGCCAGGGCGCCGTTCTCGGCGAGCTCGCGGCCGACCTGCGGTCCGACGAACTCGACGCGCCGCAGCGTTGCGGCGGGATCTTGCGCGGTCAGACCTTCCATCACCGCCCGCGAGAGCTCCGAGCTGTTCTGTCCGGGCTTGAGCGGCATCCGGATCAGCACGTCGCGCGAGGACCCGAAGTTCTGCACCGAGTAGTCGTTGTACCCGCGCGAGTCGAGGGCCTTGCGGATCTTGTCGACGTCGGCGGCCTGCTGGTAGCTCACTTCCATCACCGTGCCGCCGGTGAACTCGATCGAGAAATTCAGCCCCTTGGTGGCGAGGAAGAACACCGCGAGCAGGAACGTGACCAGCGACACCACGTTGAACGCCAGCGCGTGGCGCATGAACGGGATGTCGCGGCGGATTTTGAAAAATTCCATGCCCTAGTTCCTGCCGTTGCCTATTTCCACGCCGTATTTCCGATCGACACGCCCTCGAGCTTCTTGCGCGTGCCGTACACGAGATTGACCATGCCGCGGCTGACCACGACCGAGGAGAAGATCGAGGTGAGGATGCCCAGGCAGTGCACCACCGCGAAGCCGCGCACCGGGCCCGAGCCGAATATCAGCAGCGCGAGGCCCGCGATGAGCGTGGTGACGTTGGAGTCGAGGATGGTGCCGAAGGCGCGCTCGTAGCCCGCGTGGATCGCCGCCTGGGGCGTCGCCCCGCCGCGCAGCTCCTCGCGCACGCGTTCGTTGATGAGGACGTTCGCGTCGATCGCCATGCCGAGCGTCAGTGCGATCGCGGCGATCCCCGGAAGCGTGAGCGTCGCCTGCAGCGCCGACAGCACCGCGATCAGGAACAGCAGGTTCGCGCACAGGGCCAGGGTGGAGAACACGCCGAAAAGCGCGTAGTAGACGACGATGAACAGCGACAGGGCCGCGAAGCCGTATACCGTCGAGTCGAAGCCCTTCCTGATGTTCTCCGCGCCGAGCGAGGGCCCGACGGTACGCTCCTCGACGATTTCCATGGGCGCGGCGAGGGCGCCCGCCCTCAGAAGCAGCGCCACGTCGTTCGCCTCCATCGTCGTCATGCGCCCGCTGATCTGCACGCGCCCGCCGCCGATCTCGGTGCGGATCACCGGCGCGGTGACGACTTCGCCGCGGCCTTTCTCGATCAGCAGGATCGCCATGCGCTTGCCGACGTTCTCGCGCGTGACCTCCTTGAAGATGCGCGCGCCGGTCGCGTCCAGCGTCAGGTGCACGGCGGGCTCGTGCGTCTGGTTGTCGAACCCGGGCTGCGCATCGGTGAGCCGGTCGCCGGTGAGCACGACCTGCTTGCGCACCAGCAGCGGCTGGCCGCCGCGCTCGATGTAGAACTCGTCGCCGAAGGGCACCTGTCCCCCCCGCGCCGCGGCCAGGGCCGCGGGGTTCATGTTGTCCTCGTCGACCATGCGCACTTCCAGGGTCGCCGTGCGTCCGAGAATCTCCTTCGCCTTGGCCGTGTCCTGCACGCCCGGGAGCTGCACCACCACGCGGTCCGAGCCCTGCTGCTGGATCACCGGCTCGGCCACGCCCAGCTCGTTGATGCGGTTGTGCAGGGTCTGGATGTTCTGCCTGAGGGCGAATTCCTGCGTGCGCTTCTGCGCCTCGGGCTTGATCGACGCGACCAGGAGCAGCTCGCTTCCCGAGCTCGAGTCGGCGAGCTGGAGATCGGCGAGCTGGTCGCCAATGAGGGCGCGCGCCTTGTCGCGGGTCTCGGCGTCGCGGAAGCGGACCACGATGTTGTTGCCTTCGCGGGTGATGCCCGAGTGGCGCACGCTCTTGTCGCGCAGCTGCGAGCGCATGTCGCCGGCGAGGCCCTCCGCGCGCTTGGCGATCGCCGCGCGCATGTCCACCTGCAGCAGGAAGTGGACGCCGCCGCGCAGGTCCAGGCCGAGGTACATGGGCTGCGCGATCGCCGCGAGCCACCGGGGAGAGTTCGGCAGGAGGTTGAGCGCGACGGTGTACGACGGGCTCGCGGCGTCCGGATTCAGCGCCTGATCGACGACGTCCTTCGCCTTGAGCTGGGTGTCGGTATCGGCGAAGCGTACCTTGACGCCGACGAGGTCGAGAAAGATCCCGGTCGGCTGGATCCCCGCCTTCTTGAGCGCGTCCTCGACGCGCCCGAGGACCGCCGTGTCGGCCTTCAGCGTGGCGCGCGCCGGTGAGACCTGCACCGCGGGCGCTTCGCCGAAGAAATTCGGCAGCGTATACAGCGCGCCCAGCAGCAGCGCCACCGCGATGGTGACGTAGACCCAGACGGGGTAGCGGTTCATCTAGATGGACTTGATCGTGCCTTTCGGCAGCAGCGTCTGGATCGCGCTCCTCTGGAGCTGCACCTCGGTGTTCGGCGCGATCTCGATCGACACGTAAGCCTCGCCGATCTTGGTGATCTTTCCGAGGACGCCGCCCGATGTGATGACCTCGTCGCCCTTCTGCAGGGCCTCGGTCATCTGCTTGTGTTCCTTTGCGCGCTTCATCTGCGGGCGGATCATCAGGAAGTAGAGCAGGGCGAACATCCCGATGATGATGAAGAACTGCTCGTAGCCGGGGCCCGCTCCCGGGGCGCCCTGCGCGAATGCGGGGGAAATCAGCACGTCGGTCTCCAATGCGGTATTCAGCGAGCCGGGCAGTATACCATCGGGAACTTGCGGTTTACCCGGTTTTCCCGAGCTGCCCGCGCGCTTCGCGAAACGCGGCCAGGTAGTCCCCCAGCCCGCCCCCGGCGATGGCGCCGCGCAGCTCGCGCATCAGCGTCTGGTAGTAGTGCAGGTTGTGCAGGGTATTGAGCCGGGCGCCGAGGATCTCGTTCACCTTCTGCAGATGGTGCAGGTAGCCGCGCGAAAAGTTCGTGCAGGTGGTGCAGCTGCAGCTGGCGTCGAGCGCCCGCGTGTCGTCGCGGTAGCGGGCGTTGCGGATCTTGATGTCGCCGAAGCGGGTGAACAGCCAGCCGTTGCGGGCGTTGCGTGTCGGCAGGACGCAGTCGAACATGTCGATCCCCGAGGCGACCGCCTCGGCGATGTCCTCGGGCGTGCCCACGCCCATGAGATAGCGCGGGCGGTCCGCGGGCAGCCGCTCCGCCGTATGGCGCATGATGCGGCGCTGCTCGCGCCTGGGCTCGCCCACCGACAGGCCGCCGATGGCGTAGCCGTCGAAGCCGATGCCTTTCAACCCGGCGAGCGATTCGTCGCGCAAGGCCTCGAACATGCCGCCCTGCACGATGCCGAAAAGGGCGTTCGGGTTACCCGCGTGGGCGCTCTTGGAGCGTTCCGCCCAACGCAGCGACAGGCGCATCGAGTCCCGGGTCTCCTCCTCGCTGCACGGGTAGGGCGTGCACTCGTCGAACACCATTGAGATGTCGGAATCGAGCACGCGCTGGATGCGCATCGATTCCTCGGGGGTGAGCAGCAGCCGGTCGCCGTTCACGGGCGAGGCGAAGCGCACGCCTTCCTCGGTGATCTTGCGCAGCTCGCCGAGGCTGAACACCTGGTATCCGCCCGAGTCGGTGAGGATCGGGCCGCTCCAGCCCATGAAGCGGTGCAGTCCCCCGTGCGCGGCGATGACCGCCAGCCCCGGGCGCAGCCACAGGTGAAAGGTGTTGCCGAGGACGATGCGCGTGCCGTTCTCCGCGAGCTCGGCGGGGCTCATCGCCTTCACCGCGCCGTAGGTTCCCACAGGCATGAACAGCGGTGTCTCGGCCTCGCCGTGCGCGAGGGAGAGCGTTCCGCAGCGGGCTGCGCCGTCGGTGGAGTGAACCGCGAACTTCACCGCGGCATTTTATCAATCAGCATCGCGTCGCCGTACGAGTAGAAGCGGTAGCGCTGCTCGACGGCGTGGCGGTACGCGCGGCGGACGGGCTCGATCCCCGCGAAGGCCGAGACCAGGACCAGAAGAGTCGATCGCGGCAGGTGGAAGTTGGTGATCAGGCGGTCGACCACGCGGAACTCGAAGCCCGGCGTGATGAAGAGGTCGGTCTCGCCGCTTTCCGCGCTCGCGCCCGAGGCCTCGAGGCAGCGCACCGTGGTCGTTCCCATGGTCGTCGTGCCGACGGCGATCAGCTTGCCGCCGCGCCGCTTTACCGCGGCGATCGCCGCGACGGCTGCGGCCGGAATGACATAGTGCTCGCGGTGCATATGATGCTCGGCGAGGTTTCTTTCGCGCACAGGCTGAAACGTCCCGGCGCCGACGTGCAGCGTGAGGTACGCGAATTCCACGCCGCGCTGCGCGAGCGCGGCGAGCAGCGGCTCGTCGAAGTGCAGTCCCGCGGTGGGGGCGGCAACGGCACCGGGCGCGCGCGCGTACACCGTCTGGTAGCGGTCTTCATCGTCGGACTGCGGTGCATGGGCGATGTAGGGCGGAAGGGGGACGCTGCCGTGGCGCTCGAGCAGCTCGAGCATCGACGCGCCCTCGGGGAAGCGCAGGTGGTAGAACTCGCCCACCCGGCCGAGGACGCGCAGCTCCAGCCCGCCCTCGAGGCGCAGGGTGCTGCCCGGCTTGGCCGGCCGGCCCGCGTGGAGCTGGGCGAGCGCCTCGCCCCCGGGGAGCAGGCGCTCGATCAGCACTTCGATGTGTCCCCCGGTCTGCTTTTTTCCGAACAGGCGCGCCTTGATCACGCGGGTGTCGTTGAACACCAGCAGGTCGCCCGGCGAGAGCAGCTGCGGTAGATCGGAGAATCGGCGATCGGAGAGCGCCTCCCCGCTCAGTTGGAGCAGCCGGCTCGCCGAGCGCGACTCGCTCGGATGCTGAGCGATCAGCTCGGGCGGCAGCTCGTAGTCGAAATCGTCGATGGATAGGTTCATGCGCGCGCCGCTATAATGCA
>Ga0335084_10005913_pt1 | contig 12132 bp, 8 predicted proteins | sample Lox_Sample_44_FD_206721 | JGI IMG/M metagenome (GOLD analysis project Ga0335084, IMG submission 206721) | Soil microbial communities from Loxahatchee National Wildlife Refuge, Florida, United States - Lox_Sample_4.4 | ecosystem: Environmental > Terrestrial > Soil > Wetlands | place: USA: Florida...
GCCCGCAGGCGAAATCCCGAGTGGAGCGAGGGATCTGAGCGAGGTACATTGGTCGGGACGGCGAGATTTGAACTCGCGACCCCTTGCACCCCAAGCAAGTGCGCTACCAGGCTGCGCTACGTCCCGATCGAGCCGCTGCCAAGGCTGACAGCGCGGGGTTGACCATCAAATTCTACACCAGCGGAATACGAATGAGGTTTCCCCGGCGGCGACTAGCCCACTTCTTTCTGCGGCTCCTCCGCCGACTCCTGTTCTTCAGCTGCCCCCAGCCCGAACTTCTTCAGCTTGTACCGGAGGGCGTCGCGGCTGATGTCGAGCAACCTGGCGGCGTGCGTCTGATTTCCATTCGCCTGCTTCATCGCCAGCTCCACCATCGCGCGCTCCACTTCCTCGAGCGACGTGCCGCCCTCGGGAATGTATAACCTCGGAAGCGCTCGCCCATTCGCCAGCGCTGCCCCATTCTCCTGCGCGGCGGTCCGCTCAAAGACTGTCAATCCTGCACTCGCCTCACTCACCGAGAATGGCAAATAGAGCGGGCGCAGCAATGGTTCGTCCTCCAGGATCATCGCCCTTTCAATCGAGTTTTTCAGCTCCCGCACATTTCCCGGCCAGTTATGCTGCAGCAGCAAGCGTCGCGTTTCATCGGTCAGGCCGCGCACCGACTTGCGAAAGCGGTAGTTGTAACGATCAATAAAGAACTCGACCAGCGGGAAAATATCCTCCTTATGATCCCGCAGCGGCGGAATGTAAATCGCGATTACCGCCAGCCGATAGTAAAGATCCTGCCGAAAGTAGCCTTCCCGCACCGCTTTTTCCAGATCGCGATTCGACGCAGCAATAACCCGTACATCCACCTGCAGGTCGCGCACGCCGCCGACTCTCCGTACGACCTGGTCTTCAAGCACGCGCAGCAGTTTTGCTTGGAGTAACGGCGAGAGTTCTCCGATCTCGTCGAGAAACAACGTTCCCCCATCCGCCACTTCGAACAGGCCCTTCTTCATCTGCTTGGCGTCGGTAAAGGCGCCTTTTTCGTGGCCGAACAGCTCGGCCTCCATCAGAGTCTCGGGGATGGCCGAGCAGTTAATGGCCACGAAAGGCCGCTCCTGGCGCGCGCTTTCGTAGTGAGTCGCTTTGGCAATCAAATCCTTGCCCGTGCCGCTCTCGCCCTGAATCAGGATGGTGGACGCTTCGCTCGCCGCGACCTTGCGGACGAAGTTCATCAGTTCCGTCATCTTCGGAGAGTTCGAAACGATCTCGTGATAGCCGGCTCGCCGCTTCATCTCGCCGCGTAGCGACTGCACCTCGGAGCGCAGCCGTGATGCTTCCAGCGCGTTCTTGATCGTGACATGGAGTTCGTCGAAATCCAGAGGCTTGCCGACAAAGTCGTAGGCCCCAAGTTTGAGCGCGACTTTGACGTCCTCAAGCTGCGGATCGGCGGTGATCATGATCACAGCGCGGCCGATGCCGTTCTTCTTGAGCTGATCGAGAACTTCGAGACCGCTCAGGTCGGGCAGGCGCACGTCGAGAAGAACCAGGTCCGGCGCTTCATTCTGGGCGAGTTTCAGACCCGGCTCGCCCGCATCGGCCTCCATGACGAAATAACCCCATTCCTCACACTTCTGGCGCAGAGACCAGCGCACCAGGCGCTCATCGTCGACCACTAGGATTTTGTCGGCGGGCATCGAGGACTGGCCCTATTCTAGCGCACCATCTGCGTGTTCCCGAGGTGAGCCGCTGGCGCCTCTTTCGGCAGTAAAAGTGCGATTGTCGAGCCTCGCTATCCGGTGGTTGTTCTATGAGATAGGATTTTGACCATGCCCAGGACCGCCACCGAGCTGCGCACGTTCGACTTGTGCAGCAGCGACTATGATGCATATCTGAACCAGGCCCTGGCTGCAACCGGCGAGGAAAAGGAATACTACGCCCGCGGCAGAATCCGCTGGCTGGCAACCTGCCTTGCTCAGTTGGGGAAAAAACCGGCTTCCGTACTGGACTTCGGCTGCGGAATCGGATCCTCGTCTCCGTTTCTGCTCGCTGACCTGGGTTCGAAATCCGTGACCGGGGTCGATACTTCTGCAAAAGCCATCGAATGCGCGCGCAAGGAATTCCAAGACGAGCGCATCCAATTCTCCCTGGCGCAGGACTTGCTCCCCGGCGTGGCTTTCGATTGCGCATACTGCAATGGCGTCTTCCATCATGTCGCACCCGGCGAATGGCCAGCGGCCCTCGCATTCGTGAAACGTGCGCTCCGTCCGGGCGGACTCTTTGCCTTCTGGGAAAACAACCCTTGGAATCCGGGGACGCGTTACGTGATGTGTCGCTGCGAGTTTGATAAAGATGCGGTCAAAATCTCCCCGCACCGGGCCCGCCGGATGTTGAAGGAAGCTGGATTCGTCTTGCTGCGTACGGATTTTCTGTTCTTCTTTCCGCGAGCCCTGTCAGTTATGCGGCCCCTCGAATCCGCCCTGCGGAAAATCCCGCTGGGAGGACAATACCAAATCCTGTGCCGAAAACCTCTGCTGCCCGATCAACCCACAACCTGACATTAGTATCTACTTCCGGCGCAGACCAAGAATGCTCAGGAAGAAACTCGACAGGCTGATTTGGATTCCAAGGGTGATTAAGACGATCGTGCTCGCCACCACGCGAACCACGCGTGCCGGATCCAGGGGGCCAAAATTGTGGCCACGCCACAGCCATAGCGAGTATCCGCCAAGCACGACTCCCGCAGCCATCAGGATCCCACCGGCCGCCAGTCCCGTCTCCAGGCTGAAGTAGCGGAATAACCGGGTCAATCGAGGATCTTCTGGCAGAAGTTTTTCCGTGGTGGCAAAAACCTTCGTGAAGATCGAAAAGCTCACCGCCTGGAATCCAACAAGAATCGCCATGACGGCGTAAAGCAAGGTATGAATATCGATCGTCACCGATCCCACCCGGCGCGGGCCCGGCAGGAGCCACAACGCCAGAGCTGTTCCGATCACCATCAACGCCATGCCGGGATAGAGGAACGACCAGCGCGGGCTGTACATCAATAGAAAGCGAAGATGACGCCACCCATCCCGCCAGCTGCGCAAATGCGGTGGCCGATCGCGCTGGTCCGGCGATAACGTCGTCGTCACTTCAGCAATCTTCATCCCAAACAGCGATGCTTTCACCACCATCTCGCTGGCAAACTCCATCCCGGTGGTTTGCAGGTCCATTCGCTGATAGGCCTCGCGGCTGAATCCGCGCAGGCCGCAATGAAAGTCGCCACACGGGGCATGGAAAAAAAGCCGCCCAAGAAAACTCAGGACTGGGTTCCCTAGATAGCGATGCGAGAAGGGCATCGCGCCGGAACGGATGCCACCGCGAAAGCGGTTGCCCATCACCAGGTCAGCCCCACCCCGAAGTTGCTCCAGAAATTTTGGAATGTCGCTGAAATCGTAGCTGCAATCTGCATCGCCCATAATGATGAAGCGGCCGCGGGCGGCGGCGATGCCGCCCATCAATGCGCTGCCATATCCTTTGATCGCGACTGCAGCTACACGTGCGCCAAGTGAACCGGCAATGTCGGGCGAGCCGTCGCTGCTCCCGTTGTCGGCTACGATGATCTCGAAATCAATCCCTTGTGCCTGAACCGCCTGCCGAATCTGCTCGATACAGATTCCCAGCGTCCGCGCCTCATTCAGGCATGGAAGAACCACGGAAAGTTCTGGGCCCTGCTCCGGCTTGGAGGCGTCCTTACCAACATTCTGTTGCCCAACCGTAGCGGACATGCAGTCGAGGCCTCGGCTCTTCGATTGAATATGCAAACGGGCCATCTATGCAAGCGATCTTTCATTCGCACGCGGTTGCGCGAAACTGATAGTAGAACTTCTCGCGTTGTTGGGAATTGGGAAGCTGAGCTTGCCGGAATCTAGGGGCCCGGCTCGTAGCCGGGATCAGCGGGGCATCCCCGGGCCTCGTCGCTTGAGGGGTTTTGGTGGAAGAGCTGGCCTTTAGGCCAGCGTCGTGTTACCGGGGCTCGAGATGCCTCATGGAGAAACATCACCGTACAATACCGCAAGGAGGTTAATCCTTTGGCCGTTCTGGTGGTGGGAGGCGCGGGCTATATCGGTAGTCATACAGCGCGGGCGCTGCGGCGTTCCGGCTATGACGTAGTTGTCTACGACAATCTCTCGACCGGCTTTCGCCGCCTGGCCGACGGTTTCGAACTTGTCGAAGGCGATCTTGCCGACCCGCAGAAGCTTAATCTCGTGCTAAAGCGTGTGGATGCGGTGCTGCACTTCGCCGCTCACGCCTACGTCGGCGAGTCGGTCGAAAACCCGCGCAAATATTTTCGCAACAATGTTGAAGGTGGACTGAACCTGCTGAACTGTGCGATCGATGCCGGTATCCGCCGCCTTGTGTTCTCTTCGACGTGTGCGGTTTATGGAATTCCTGCCCGCGTTCCGATCACCGAGGATATGCCGCGCCAGCCCGTCAGTCCCTATGGCACATCGAAGCTCTTCTTTGAGCATGCTCTCGAAGCCTATACCGCCTATGGCTTGCGTTTCGCCAGCCTGCGCTATTTCAACGCCGCGGGAGCCGACGAAAGCGGAGAGATCGGTGAACTCCACGATCCTGAAACTCACCTGATCCCTCTCGCGCTGGCCGCCGCCGCACCAGGCGACGCTGATCTCCGCGTCTTTGGCGCCGACTATCCCACCCCGGATGGCACCTGCATTCGCGATTACATCCACGTCAACGATCTCGCCGACGCTCACGTTCGCGCGCTGCGGCACCTGGAGGCAGGCGGAGATTCACTCGCGCTCAACTTGGGAACAGGTCATGGACACTCGGTTCTGGAAATCATCGCTGCTGCCGAAGCCGCAACTGGCCGAACCGTCCGCCGCCGCAACGTCGCGCGCCGCCCCGGCGATCCTCCTGCACTCGTAGCCGACGCCTCTCAGGCCGAAAAGGTCCTGCAGTGGAAAGCAACCCGAACTCTCGCCGACATCGTCTCCAGCGCCTGGACATGGATGCAGCGCTCTCGGGATTTGCCAACCGTGACCAGATCAACTTCAGTACTGTCATCCTGAGCGAGCGCGCAGAAGCGTAGCGAGCGAGCGCGAGTCGAAGGACCCCTATTCGCTCGACATCTGGCATGCTGACTCAGGGAGTTCTCTCCAAATATTCGCTGCGCCCTCCTGAGACGATCGTTGGAAAATACTCGGGCGGTTCCCGGTGTCCCGGTACCAGCGCCGAAGCAAGCGAAATGCAAAGCCGAGATTCGCTCCTTGGCTGTCAACGGTCTGATTTCCGCTGCGGTTCGGGTCCATACTATGTTGGAGTGCTAGAGTCAATCACTAGAAGAGGAACACTCGTGTTCTCGAAAACGGAAACTACTGCTCTTATCGTTGCTCTCGGATTACTTGTTGCACTGGTTCCTAAGGTCTTCGCCACTCTCCCCAACGAGGATGGCTACGACCTCTGGTTGCGCTACCGCTTGGTCGAGCCGGAGTGGCAAGAAAAACATCGCGCCGCCGCGAGCGAGATAGCCGCGCCGCAATCCAGCCCATCGCAACAAGCTGCCGTCGCTGAAATCACTCGCGGCCTAGCAGGCCTCTTGGGAAATGAAATCAAAATGGCGACGCAGATCACTAGCGACGGCGCCATCGTCCTCGGCACGCCCGCAAGTTCTCCGATCATCGCCACCCTGAAACTCGATCTCTCAAAGCTCGGCCCTGAAGGCTACACAATCAAGTCGGCCCAATGGCAAGCCCATCGCATCACCGCAATCGCCGCCAACACCGACATCGGCGTCCTCTACGGAACCTTTGCCTACTTGCGTCTTCTTCAAACCCGCCAACCCGTCGACAATCTGGCGATCGAAGACTCACCCAAGATTCCGCTCCGCGTCCTCAATCACTGGGACAACCTCAATCGCATGATCGAGCGCGGCTATGCGGGCTTTTCCCTCTGGGATTGGCAGAAACTCCCCGACTATCTCGACCCTCGCTATACCGATTACGCACGCGCCAACGCCTCCATTGGCATCAACGGCGCGGTACTCAACAATGTGAATGCGAACGCGCAGGTCCTGAAGCCCATGTATCTTGAAAAAGTCGCCGCGCTCGCCAATGTGTTCCGTCCTTACGGCATCAAGGTCTATCTCTCCGCTCGCTTCAGCGCGCCCAAAGAAATCGGCGGCCTCACAACCGCTGACCCGCTCGACCCCGCAGTGCGCGCCTGGTGGAAAGCGAAGGCCGACGAGATCTACCGCTACATCCCCGATTTCGGCGGCTTTCTCGTCAAAGCGAACTCCGAAGGCCAACCCGGCCCTCAGGATTACGGACGCACCCACGCCGATGGCGCCAACATGCTCGCCGAAGCTTTGGCCCCTCATCACGGGGTCGTTATTTGGCGGGCGTTTGTTTACTCGAACGAAACTCCCGTCGATCGCGCCAAGCAGGCTTATGACGAATTCGTTCCGCTCGACAGCAAGTTTCTTCCCAACGTCTGGGTGCAGGTGAAAAACGGCCCTATCGATTTCCAGCCGCGCGAGCCGTTTCATCCTTTATTTGGGGCCATGCCTCATTCGAACCTGATGATGGAATTTCAAATCACCAAGGAATATCTGGGCTTCGCCACGCACCTTGTCTTCCTCGCGCCACTCTTCAAAGAAACCCTCGACGCCGATACGTTCCGCCCGCGTGCCGGTTCGCCGGTTTCGCAGCATGTGGCCGGAATAGCTGGCGTCGCCAACACCGGCACCGACCGAAACTGGACCGGCTCGCACTTCGATCAAGCCAACTGGTACGCCTTCGGACGCCTTGCCTGGAATCCGCAATTGACTTCAGAAGCGATCGCCCGCGAGTGGATCGGCATGACGTTCACCAACGATCCGCGATTCGTGAATCCCGTCTCCGGCATGATGCTGCGCTCTCGCGAAGCTGCGGTGAACTACATGACGCCTCTCGGCCTGCATCATCAGATGGGCGCCAACGGCCACTACGGCCCCGCCCCGTGGTTTGCCGGAGGCCCGCGCGCCGACTGGACCTGCGTTTACTACAATCGTGCCGCCGCCGATGGCATCGGCTTCGACCGCACCTCGACCGGCAGCAACGCCGTCGCCCAGTACGCCCCCGAAGTCGCCGCCGAATTTTCCGATCTCAAACGCATTCCCGACAAATACCTGCTCTGGTTTCACCACGTGCCCTGGGACTACAAAACGCGCTCCAACTTGACTCTTTGGGACGACCTCGTGAAGCACTACACCAACGGCGTCAGCGACGTCGGCGAGTTCCGCAAGACCTGGGCCAGCCTCAGCGATTTTGTCGATCCCCAGCGCTACGCCCAGGTCGCCACTTTTCTTGAGATCCAACAGAAAGAAGCCCGCTGGTGGCGCGACGCCTCCATCGCCTACTTCCAGAACATTTCGAAAAAGCTACTGCCAGCAGGCTACGTCCCACCCGAACACACTCTGGACTACTATAAGAGCCTCGAATTTCCCTATGTGCCCGGCACTGGCCGATAAAGTCTGGAGGCAAGCTTTCTGCCCCTGCCCGTGTGGGGTGGGAATTCTTGCCCGCCAAAGGTGGCACCCCACAGTTTAGGAATGCAGGAACCCTCTCGTCGCTCGCAACATGGACTTTGCGATATTCGGTTAGACTATGCTGCTTTTGATCTTTCATTCTTTGCCTCACTCTCGGAGATCCCATGACCACACAGGCTTGTGCGGACCTTAAGATCACTAGTGCCACACCAGACAAACTGCATTCATTCTTTGACCGTCCCTGGGTATCGGTCGCCGGAGTCATTTTGTTGCTTCTGGTTTTGGAAGGCCAGTTGTTGTATTCCGTCCGGCAAGAGTCGCTTACCTGGGACGAAGGCAATCACATCTTTGCCGGATACATGTCGCTCAAGCATGGCGATTTCGGCCTGAACCCCGAACACCCACCGCTAGTGAAGATGATTGCCGCTATACCGCTTCAAGGCATGAATCTTCGCGAACCGCAGTTACAGAACCGCTACTTCAAAACTGAGGCCTATCTGAGCGGGCGCGATCTGATCTTCCAGAATGACTTCGAGACCATCACCTTCCGCGCCCGAATGTTCGCCTCGATCTTTGCCTTGATGGTTGCGCTCCTGGCTTTCTTGACCGCACGCGAAATGTTCGGCACCGGCGCGGGGTTCATCACTCTCCTACTGCTTGCCTTCGAGCCCAATTTCCTCGCCCATGGGGCCATTGTCGCGACCGACATCGGCGCCGCCTGCTGTCTGCTTGCCAGCATTTACGCCTTCTACCGGTACGTGAAGTCGCCTTCGTGGGGGCGCGCCGCGGTGCTGGGTCTCGCCGCCGGCGTCTTCTGCATTACCAAGCATTCGGCTGTGCTTCTGCCGCCGATGCTGATCCTGCTGGCCATCACTGAGCTGTTGCGCCGCCGTCAGCTGAGCGATGAAAGCCGCTCGCGTCAGGCAATGCGGCTGGCGGGCGACTTCATCGTTGCCGGAGTCATTGCCGTGGCAATCATGTGGGTGGGCTATGGATTCCGCTATTCGGCCCGCCCCGCAGGACAGCAGATCAATCCGCCCTTGGAGGCCACGCTCGGCAATCTAAGTCCAGTTGAAGGCAAAGCCGTCACCGCGATGGCGCGCTGGAAGCTGCTGCCGGAATCGTGGCTTTATGGACTGGCTGATGTCCGCTCGGTGGCGAATGTCTGGCCCAGTTATATGTTCGGGAGGGTCTATGCGCACGGTGTGTGGTTCTACTTCCCGGTGGCGTTTGTGATCAAGGCTACCCTGACCACGCTGATCTTCCTGCCGCTGATCGCCTATGCCATCGCAACTCGAAAGCTGCGGGGTTGGCGCGAGATCCTTTTCCTCACGCTGCCACCGGCGCTCTACTTCTGCATCTCCATGACTTCGAAGCTGAACATCGGCATTCGGCACATTCTGCTGGTCTTCGTCTTCTTGCTTGTACTGGCGGGCGGAGCTGCCTGGAGTCTGCTCTCGAAGGACCGTCGCTGGGTGTGGCCAATTGCGATCCTCATTCTCTTTCACATTATTTCCTCGTTGCGAGCCTTTCCGACTTCGTACATGGCCTACGCCAACGAACTCTGGGGCGGGCCGGCCAATGTTCACAAATATCTGACCGACTCCATCACCGACTGGGGACAGCAATTGATAGCCGTCAAGCGCTACGTCGACCAGCGCGGGATTCAGCAGTGCTGGTTTGCCTACACGGTCGAGCCGGCGATTTCGTTCCGCCCTTACGGCATCCCATGCCAACCTCTGCCTACGATGGACACCTTTTGGTTCGGTCTGAGGCTCGAGACGCCTCCGGTCATCCGGGGGCCGGTATTCATCAGCCACCTTTCCTTGACTTTCTATGAATCCGGATCCAGCCTGCTGAGTCCGTATCGCGAATTCATGAAGCTCAAGCCAACAGCGGTCATCGAGCACGGCGTCTTTGTATACGATGGCACCTTCGACGTTCCATACGCCGCGGCTTTCGATCGTGCGGTCAAATCCGGAGACCTGCTCAGGCAGCATCAACCCGAACAGGCTCTCGCTGAAGCTCAAGCCGCAATCGCCCTCGCGCCCGATTCCATGCAGGCGCTGATGGCCTTAGGAGAAGCGCAGAAGGGGTTGCAGAAGAATGCGGAGGCACGCATCACATTCGAAAAGGCGCTCGCGATAGCCCGCATCATGGAACCAACTGCACAAGAAGTCTGGATTCCACGAGTCCAACAGAGATTGGCAGAGTTGTAAGCCGACTGGCTGCTGTCTGCAGTGTCTCAGGACATCGAACAGGGCGGCGGACGCCTTCGAGCGACCTCCGTCTGCGATTGGGACGATTAGTTGTGATCAGTTACACCAACTTCGATTCTCCCGACCATTTGAGGGTCGGGCTCTGAGTGAGATGGCGATATTTCGACCGTCATGCTGCGCTCGCGCCCGCAAGCCGTTAAAATTCAGCATACCGAAAGGAGCGTCCCCATGAAGCTCAAGCTGGTCCTCATCTGCGCTATTCTTACCGTGAGTCTTCTTTCCATCGCCAACGCCCAGACCACCGACGTCGACTGGGCTCGTGGAACCGACTTCAGCCAAATCCACACCTTTACCTGGGCCACGGGCGCCTATCCCATTAATGATCCCGACGTGAATCTGGGCTTCGCGGTCGCGGTGCAAGAGGAACTCGAACGGAAGAATGTGAGATACGTCGACCCGCAGCAGAAGTTCGACGTGTTCGTTACCTATAACGCCCGAGTCAGCCCCGACCCGAAGGACAGCTCGCGGAACATCATCACCGTTCAGGTGCGCATCTTCGATTCGCGCAACAACTCCGTGATCTGGCGAGCCGGCGGTTTCACTACGCTCGTCAAAGAGAGAGCCGAGAATCGCAAGAACGTCCGCGAACTTCTCGCCTCAATCTTTCAGAAGTATCCGCCGTCCTAAATAAACACCGAAGAGGGACCAAGAACTGTGGCGCGGACCTGCCCTGAGCAAGAGTCGAAGGCGACCTCCCTTCAGGAAAGCGCGCGCCCAGACTTCGGTTGAAAGGCGCCCAGACATTCCTGGCAGCGCGCCGCCCTGCTTCTGTGGAAGAGCGGCCCTTCAGAGCCCGCCCTGAGCTTGTCGAAGGGGCCGCGTAAGCGGGCGAGATTGAGCGAGCTTTAGCCCCCGTGGTCTCTGATCACGACTAGGCTCCGTTCCTTTACGTCCCCTTCTTAAACTCCACCACCGGCGTGCGCCAGGTCGTCGGATCATTCAGCGCCCCGCGGCTGTAGTTAAGAACATCCATGCGCTCGGGCACCACCTTGATCAGCACGAGATTCTTGAACCCAGGAAACGCCTGGTCCCAGTAGCCGCGCTTGCGCTTGATCATCTCGGCCCGGTCATCTACCAGTTCGGCTTTCCCCGTGATCGCAACGTATCCGGTAGCCTGGCCGTGGTTCCCGTAGTAGAGGGTCACCCGAGAATCGCGTTTCATGTGCTGCACTTTTCGCGTCAAGGTGCTCGTGGCGATCCAGACCGTCATGTCCTCTTCCGGCGGAAACGGATTCATCGTCCTTATCTGCGGACGCCCTGTCTCATCCAGTGTGATGAGCGCGCAGTAGGTCTGTCCCGCGATGATCTCTCGCGCTGCAGCAATCAACTCCGGACGGCCCAGCGGTGCATGCGCTTTCTGTTCCTCTGTATCCGCCCGAAGCAACTTCGAGAGGAAAGGAATCGTCAGACCAGCTACTGCGCCTTTGAATGTATTTCTTAAGAATTCCTTGCGATTCATGATTGGCTCCTTGGAAATCGAGAACACCTCCACGCGCCGCACAGTGTTCTCCAACTGATGTGGTCCGAAACGGGCTGAAGGCTCCATAAAACAACACTGCATCCATCAAGATGGCGATCATCGCGATGGAGCCCGGGAACATTGAGGTGTACCGCGCTCCAAATATAGCGAAGGAAACTACGATTGACTGTGACATCACCAACACTATCACCTATGCGCCGTACAATCTCGATGGCTCGCTCGCAAACCTCACCTACCCCAGCGGTCGTGTCCTGACCTATGCGCCCGGGGGCGCGGGCCGTCCGCTCTCGGTCGTCGAAACCGCGCACAGCCTGAACTATCTAACCGGTGCCCTCTATACTCCATCCGGTGCGCTCTCGCAGTTCGCAAGCGGAAGCTCCATCTCGGGAGCCTTGACCTACAACTCGCGCCAGCAGCCGCTGCAACTGTACTTCACGACCGGGACAATTTCCCCCGCTACGCTCAGTCAGCTTCAGCAGGCCGCTTGCCCAACGACTCCTGCCGCCCTGATGAGCCGCAGCTACAACTTCGGTTCGGGCACGAACGACAACGGCAACGTAAACGTCATCACCGACTGCCTTAGCCCCAACCGTACCCAGAACTTTTTTTACGACAACCTGAATCGCATCACCGACGCCTATACCAACGGAAAGACCACCAGCGCCTCGAACTGGGGCGAAAGGTACACGATCGACCCGTGGGGGAACCTGACGAACATCGCGCTCGAACCGGGCGGATGGCAACACTCGGAGCTACTGAATGCCGCGCCAGCAAGCACCAAGAATCAGCTCAATGGCTTCTGTCACGACTCGGCGGGAAATCTCGTTTTGAATAGCGCCTGTCCTCAAGGCACACTG
>Ga0335084_10005914_pt1 | contig 12131 bp, 14 predicted proteins | sample Lox_Sample_44_FD_206721 | JGI IMG/M metagenome (GOLD analysis project Ga0335084, IMG submission 206721) | Soil microbial communities from Loxahatchee National Wildlife Refuge, Florida, United States - Lox_Sample_4.4 | ecosystem: Environmental > Terrestrial > Soil > Wetlands | place: USA...
ACCACACGGTGGGCACCTGCACCTTCTACGGCACCGCCAACAGCAACCAGATGCTGCTCGAGGCGATGGGGCTGCATGTGCCGGGCGCCGCCTTCGTGCACCCGAACACCGCGCTGCGCGAGGCGCTGACGCGCGCCGCAGTGCGCACGCTGCTGGCCATCGTGCCGGGCCAGCGGCGGCTCCCGATCGGCCGCCTGGTCGACGAGCGCGTGATCGTCAACGCGATGGTGGCGCTGCTGGCCACCGGCGGCTCGACCAACCACCTGATCCACTGGGTCGCGGTGGCGCGCGCCGCCGGCATCACGATCGACTGGACCGACTTCGCCGAGCTGTCGTCGGCGGTGCCGCTGCTGGCACGCATCTATCCCAATGGCAGCGCCGACGTCAACGAGTTCCAGGCCGCCGGCGGCACCGGCTTCGTGCTGCGCGAGCTGGCTGGCGCTGGCCTGCTGCATACCGACGTGACCACCGTCGACACCCGCGGCATGGCCACCTATGCCCGCGTGCCCGAACTGGCGCGCGGCGATCTGCAGTGGCGCGATCTCCCCGTCGAGAGCGGCGATGCGACGATCCTGCGCGCGGCGTCCGATCCGTTCTCCACGACCGGTGGCCTGCGCGTGCTCGACGGCAACCTCGGCCGCGCGGTGATCAAGGTGTCGGCGGTGCCCGACGACAGGCACCTGATCGAGGCACCGGCGATCGTGTTCGACGGCCAGCAGGCGCTGCTGGCCGCGTTCGCGGCCGGGCAACTCGAGCGCGACTTCGTCGCCGTGGTGCGCTTCCAGGGGCCGCAGGCCAATGGCATGCCCGAGCTGCACAAGCTGACTCCGCCGCTGGCGGTGCTGCAGGGCAGGGGCTTCAGGGTGGCGCTGGTCACCGACGGCCGCATGAGCGGCGCCTCGGGCAAGGTGCCGGCGGCGATCCACGTGACGCCCGAGGCGCTGGCCGGCGGCGCGCTGGCCAAGGTGCGCAGCGGCGACGTCATCCGGCTCGACGCCGATGCCGGCACGCTCGAGGCCAAGGTCGATGCGCTGACGTGGGCCGAGCGCGAACGCGAGACGATCGACCCGATCCAGGCCGACGACAATGCGCACGGCCTCGGCCGCGAGCTGTTCGCCGGCTTTCGCCGCAACGTCAACGGCGCCGAGCAGGGCGCCTGCAGCTGGCTCTGACGACGACGCGACGTCGCTGCGCGACACCAAGACCCCTGCCGCTTTGGGGCCGGTGATCCCGCTGGGGCCTATCAGTGGTCGCGCTGGATCAGCTCGATCTTGTAGCCGTCGGGGTCGGTGATGAAGGCGATCACCGTGGTGCCGCCTTTCACCGGGCCGGCCTCGCGCGTGATGGCGCCGCCGAACTGCTGCGCCTTGCTGCGCACCGCGTTGCAGGTGGCTGCGACGTCGGGCACGCCGATCGCGATGTGGCCGTAGGCGCCACCCATCTCATAGCGTTCGACGCCGTAGTTGTAGGTGAGCTCGATCTCGGCGTGCTCGGGGTTCGAGCCGTAGCCCAGAAACGCGAGGTCGTACTTCTGGTCGGGGCGCTCGGTGGTGCGTAGCAGCTTCATGCCGAGCACCTCGGTGTAGAACTTGATCGAACGTTGCAGGTCGCCGACCCGCAGCATGGTGTGGAGCAGTCTCATCGCGCGTCGAAGATCAGGCAGGTGGTGGTCGCATGCGCATACAGTGTGCCATCGGCGCCGACCAGCCGCCCTTCGGCGGTGGCGACCCGGCCACCGGCGTGGATGACGTCGCCGACAGCGCGCACCAGCGGCACGCGATCGGTCAGCGCCTTGACGAAGTTGACCTTCAACTCCAGCGTCGTGTAGGCCTTGCCCGCCGGCAGCGTCGTGTGCACCGCGCAGCCGACGCACGAATCGAGCAGCGTGGCCATCCAGCCGCCGTGCACGCTGCCCAGCGGGTTGTAGTGGCCAAACCCCGGCTTGCCCTGGAATTCGGCGTGGCCGGGCGCGACGTCGACCAGCCAGAAATCCAGCGTCGAGGTGATCGGCGCGCGTGCGACGCGGCCTGCCAGCATGGCTTCGAACACCTGCAGGCCCGACTGGCCGGCGATCTGCTCGGGCCGCGCCAGGCCCACCGGCGCGGCGCGTGCCGCGAGCTGAGCCTCGCGCGCCCGCCAGCGCTGCAGCGTCTCGTGTCCGGATCCGGCGTCGGTGTTCGTGGAGTTCATCGAGTCCTCGCGGGTGCCAGGGTTGGCGAAAGTTGTATCTGCAATAATTGTAGCTACAATGATGCTATGAGCGCCAGTGCCAGCACCGACATGCTGCCGCGCGGTTGCACCAACCTCAAGCTGCGTCAGCTGGCGCGTGCGGTGACGCGCCACTACGACGCCTACGTGGCGCGCACCGGGTTGAAGAACACGCAGTACGCGCTGCTGTCGCACGTCGTGCAGCTGGGGCCGATCCAGCCGGCCGCGCTGGCGCGCCAGATGAAGCTCGACGCATCCACGCTGACACGCAACCTGCAGCCGCTGGTGGTTCAGGGCTGGGTCGAGATCGGTCCTGGTGCCGATGCGCGCAGCCGCTCGATCACCGCCACGCCGCAGGGCCGCGCCAAGCGCGCCGAGGGGCAGCGTGCCTGGAAGCAGGCGCAGCTCGCCTTGAACGAACGGCTGGGCGACGCGCGGGTCGCGCGACTGCACGAACTGCTCGACGGCTGCCTGGCCGACCTCCAAACCGCGAAGGACCATGACGATGCATGACGCCAGAACCGCCGGCACGCCGGCCTTGCCCGCCCTGGGCTGGGTGTTGCTCGCTGCCGCCGGCACGTTTGCGCTGACGATGGGTGCGCGCCAGTCGATGGGGCTGTTCGTCGGCGCGTTGAACACCCACACCGGGGTTGGCCTGGCGGGGGTGAGCCTGGCGTTCGCGGTGGCGCAGCTGTGGTGGGGCCTGACGCAACCGGTTGCCGGCCTGGTGGCCGACCGGCAGGGCGCTGGCCGCGTGCTGCTGGTGGGCTGTCTGCTGGTCGCGCTGGGCACGGCGCTGACGCCGTTGATGACCAGCCAGGCCGGACTGATCGTGGCCATCGGCATCCTCGCCGCCGGCGGCGCGGGCATGGCCGGGCCGGCGGTGCTGATGGCTGCCACCACGCGGCTGGTGCCGCCGGAGCGCCGCGGCATGGCGGCGGGCGTCGTCAACGCGGGTGGTTCGTTCGGGCAGTTCGTGTTCGCGCCGATCGCGCAAGGCATCACCACCGCCGCGGGCTGGGCGGTGGCGCTGCAGAGCCTGGCCGCGTTCACGCTGCTGGCGCTGCCGGCCGCCTGGGTGCTGCGCTCGCGCGCCGCGCCGGCGACACCGGCCGGCGCCGCACCGACTGCAGTGCCGGCGGGCGCGCGCGCGACGCTGGCGCGCGCCCTCGCGCTGCCGAGCTATCGCTGGCTGTGCGCCGGCTTCTTCGTCTGCGGCTTTCACGTGGCCTTCATCGCCACGCACCTGCCCGGCGTGGTGGCGAGCTGCCAGCTGCCGCCGGAGGTCGGCGCCTGGTCACTCGGCGTGATCGGGCTGTTCAACATCCTGGGCAGCCTGACCATCGGCTGGGCCATCGGCTACCAGGGCGGGCGCTGGCGCATGAAGTCGATCCTGTCGCTGATCTACGCGGCGCGCGCGCTGGCGGTAATGGTGTTCGTGTTCGCGCCGAAGACCCCGACCACGATGCTGATCTTCGCCGCGGTGATCGGCTTCACCTATCTGTCGACCGTGCCGCCCACCGCCGGTCTGGTGGCGCGCTTCTTCGGGCCGTCGCAGATGGCGATGCTGTTCGGCGTGGTGATGCTGTCGCACCAGGTCGGCGGCTTCCTCGGTGCGTACCTCGGTGGCAAGACCTTCGAGTGGACCGGCAGCTACGACTGGATGTGGTGGGCCGACATCGTGCTGGCGGTCGGCGCCGCACTCGCGCACCTGCCGATCGACGAGAAGCGGCCGGCGCTCGCCGCGCGGCCGGCCTGACGCGCCTCAACCGCGCCGCACGGTGTCGAGGCCCGGCGGCGCGTCGCCGTAGGCCGCGCGCCAGCGCTTGCCGATGCCCTCGTTGGTGTCGAGGCGCTGGCCCGGCAGGCCGTCGTCGGCGTGCCATGCCGCGATGCGTGTCTCGACCGAGAAGTGCGTGGTCGGCTTCAGCTCCGACGGGTTGTCGAGGCTGCCCACCGTGAGGTCCATGCGCGTGCTGTCGAGGTAGTCGAAGGACAGCGGCGTGCCGCAGTGCGCGCAGAAGCCGCGGCGCGCGATCCTCGACGACGCGTAGTAGGCCGGCTCGCCCAACCAGCGCACGTCGGCCTTGGGCAGGTTGAAGAACGCCGCGCGCGTATTGCCGGTGGCCAGCTGGCACATGCGGCAGTGGCAGTAGTAGCCCTCGCGACTGTCGTGGCGGGCTTCGTAGCGCACGCGGCCGCACAGGCAGCCGCCGGTCAGCGGCGGCAGCGGGACAGGGGTCGGGTCGGGCATCGCTGCTCCGCGTCAGGATTTCGGTGGCACCGTGTAGTTCAGCGCACGGCGGCCGCCGTCGACGTACACGATCTCGCCGGTGATGTAGCTGGCGGCGTCGCTGAGCAGGAACGCCACCGCGTCGGCCACCTCGTCGGGCTCGCCCAGGCGGCGCAGCGGCGTGCGCGACAGGATGCGCGCCTTGGCCTCGTCGCTGCCGAGCACCGCGGCGCGCGCCAGTTCGGTGGCGATCGTGCCGGGTCCCACCGCGTTGACGCGGATGCCGTGGTCGGCCAGCGCCAGCGCCATCACGCGCGTCAGCTGGTCGACGCCGCCTTTGCTGGCGTTGTAGCTGGCGATCGACGGGATCGCCATCGTGCCGTTGACCGAGCTCATGTTGACGATGGCGCCGCCCCGGCCCGCGCCCGCCATGGCGCGGGCCACCGCCTGCGCGACGAGGAACGAGCCTTTCAGGTTGACGCCGATCACGGCATCCCAGTCGGCCTCGGTGATGTCGAGGAAATCGGCGGCCTTGAAGATGCCGGCGTTGTTGACCAGCGCGTTGACCCCACCCAGCGCACGTTGGGTGGCGTCGAGCGCGGCGTCGACCTCGGCCTTGCGCGACACGTCGCAGCGCTGCGCGAGCGCTTTCGCACCGGTCGCGCGCAACGCGTCGGCCAGCGCCAGCGCCCTGTCGAGGTCGACGTCCCACAGCGCCACGGCCGCGCCGTCGGCGGTCAGCCGCCGCGCGCAGGCCGCGCCGATGCCTTGCGCCGCGCCGGTGACGACGGCGACGCGGTCGTGCAATGCGAACGACGGCCTGCCCATCGGGGCCATGTTACGCCGTGCGGTCGAGCCATGCCTCGAGGCCTTGCGCGTTGATCTCGACGTCGTCGGCCAGCAGGGCCAACGCCGCGTCGAGATCGGCGAAGCCGTGCTCGGCGAGGCGGTGCATGTACATCGCGCGCATCGCGTCGCACAGCCGTGCATGGCGATCGTCGGCGCGCCGCAGGCGCTCGCCGAGCGCGGCCATCTCGTCGATCTGCGATGCCAGCAGCGGGCCCAGGTGGGGCGCGTTCGGCACGCGGCCGAAGTGGGTCACGCACAGTGCGGCCGGCGCGCGCGCCAGCAGCCGCGCCACCGAGGCCTTCAAGGGTTCGGGGTCGAACTGCACCGGTGCGCTGGTCGGCGTGACCCAGTGGCCGCGCCCGTTGACCAGCTCCGGGTACCCGAGGCCGAAGGTGTCGCCGGTGAACCAGGTGCGCGTGCGAGCATCCCAGATGCAATGGTGGTGCCGCGCGTGGCCCGGCGTGTCGATGAACTCGAGCACCCTGGTGCCCAGCGTCAGCGTCATGCCATCGGCGGTGGCGACCGTACGTGCCGCGTCCACGCCGACCGGCACGCCGTACGAGCGCGCCATCGCCTCCTTGCCATACACGGCAGTGGCACCGGCGACCAGGGCGCTCGGATCGACCATGTGGCGCCGGCCGCGCGGATGCACGGCCATGCGCGCCCGCGGCAGCGATCGCATCAGCAGCCCGGCGCCGCCGGCGTGATCGAGGTGCACGTGGGTGGGGATCACCCAGTCGACCGCATCGACGTCGAGCTCGAGGGCGCGCAACGCGGCGAGCAGTCGCGGCACCGAGTGGTTGGTACCGGTGTCGACGAACGCCGCACGCCCGCGGTCGACGATCAGATACGCGGCGTCGAAGCGCGTCCGCACGAAGCCGGTGTCGATCGCATAGACGCCGTCGCCGAGCGCGTCGACGAAGTCGGGCAGCACGGCGCGGTCAGCCCGCAGAAGAGTCAGGACGACTGGCTGGCGTACACGGCCCACAGGCGGCCGAGGTCGGCAGCGCCGTCGTTGCCCTGCACGCTGCGCAGCGTCTGCATCGCCTTGGTCTTGTTCTTGCCCGCCTGCAGTTGCGCCATGCCGAGGTGCAGCTTGGCGTCCTCGGGCCGCTTGAGGCCGCCCTTGGCGATGCCTTGCTCGATCAGCGCGATGCCCTTGTCGGCCTGCCCCATCGTCACGTACGCGTAGCCGACCTGCACCAACGCGTTGCCGTCCTTGGCCGCCGCGGCCTCCAGCGCCTGTTTGTCGATCGATTCCTTGCCCTCGGCCTCTTGCTTGACCGCGAGGTCGCGCAGGCGCTTGTGGCGCTCGGCCTCGGCGCCGGTGCCGAGCGCACCGGTGGCGAACCCTTTGTCGACGACGGCCTTGCCCTCGGCCGGGTAGCCGGCCTGCAGCGACAGCTGCGCCATCTCCATGAAGTCGTCGGTCTTGGTCAGATTGCCGGTGGCCAGCCGCAGGCGAAAGAGGTCGAGCGAGAAGCGGTCGGAGAATCCGCTCTTGCGCGGCAACTGGCCGAGCAGGATCGCCCAGTACTCCTTCTTCGGGTAGTTCGCGAGCAGCTTGTCGAGCGTGGCGGCGCGCGCCTGCGTCTGGCCGGTGCGCTGTTGCGCATCGGCCAGACGCAGCAGGTCACCCTCGTCGGGTTTGCGGCCGGCGGCCTCGGCGGCGGCCACCGCCGCCTGCGCCTCCTTGGCGATCGCCGAGTAGTCGCCGCTCTGGCTCTGCGCATAGGCCTGCAGCTGCTTCAGCTGCGCGCTGGTGCTGCCGGCGGCCTGCGCACGCTGCACCCACTGGTTGGTGCGCGGCCAATCCTTCAGCTGCGAGTACGAGAAGGCGAGCATCTCGGCGGTCTGGGCCTGTTCCGGCCCCGACAGCTTGGCCGAGTTGAACAGCGCCTCCAGGGCCTGGATCGCCGTGGTGGTGTCGCCTGCGCGCTGCGCGGCCGATGCCTTCATGCGGTCGATCATCAGTTGCTCGGCGGGCGTCTTGCCGGGCACCGCGTCGGCCTCGCGCGCCTTGGCCAGGGCCTCCTTGGCCTTGCCGGCCTTGAGCAGGTCGCTCGCCTGCTGCAGGGGCTTGCCGACATCGGGGCGCACGCTCTGCGCGTGCGCGGCGACAAGGCAGGCGCAGGCCAGGAATGTGCCGATCCAGAAACGCAGATGCTTCATCGATTCGCTCCACCGTACTGCTCAGGGTGCCCAAGCGGGCACCGCGGATCCGGCTTGGCCCGGCCGCTGGTGTTGCCCCCTGGAGGGGGAGGCGGCCGTCTGGCCGCATCGGGGGCGGGCCATCAATTCAAGAACTGCTCGTTGCCGATCAGGCCGATCTTGGTGACGCCCAGCCGCTGTGCATTGGCCATCACCATCGCGACCACCTTGTAGGTCACCAGCTTGTTGGGCCGCAGGTGGACCTCCGGCTGATCGGGCATCTGCGCCACCTGGGCCAGGCGGTTGAGCAACTCGTCCTTCTCCACCACCGTGCCGTTCCAGCCGATGGTGCCGTCGAAGTCGATGTCGATGCGCACGATCTCCGGCGGCCTGGGCGGCTGCGCGCTCGGCGCGATCGGCATGTTCATCTTGACCGCATGGGTCTGGATCGGGATCGTGATGATCAGCATGATGATCAGCACCAGCATCACGTCGATCAACGGCGTGGTGTTGATGTCAATCATCACGTCGTCGGAGCTGTGCTCGCCCACCTGCATCGCCATGGCGTGCTCCTCTTACTGATTGGGCGGCGGTTCGGTGATGAACCCCACCTTGGCGATGCCGGCGCGCTGGCACGCCACCACCAGGCGGCCGACGCTCTCGTAGCGCGCGTCCTGGTCGCCGCGGATGTGCACCTCGGGCTGCGGCTCCTTGACCGCTTCCTTCTTCAGCTCCTTCACCACCGTCTCGATGTCGGGCATCTTGCGGGTGTTCCAGTAGACGTCGCCGTCCTTGCTGACCGCCAGCAGGATGTTCTCGGGCTTGGTCTGCGTCGGGACGTTGCGTTCCTTCGGCAGCGTCAGCTGGATCGACTGCGTCACGACCGGGATCGTGATCAGGAAGATGATCAGCAGCACCAGCATCACGTCGACCAGCGGCGTGGTGTTAATGGTGGAGTTCATCTGCTCTTCGGCGTCGTCGTCGGGGGAGGCAACGGCCATCGCCATGATCGGCTCCTACAGCGTTGGGGGCAGGGTGCTCAGCGCTTGCCGGACAGCAGCACGTTGTGCAGGTCGCCCGAGAACGCGCGCACGCGCTCCATCACCAGCTTGTTGCGGCGGATCAGCCAGTTGTAGCCCATCACCGCCGGCACCGCGACCGCGAGGCCGAACGCCGTCATGATCAGCGCCTCGCCCACCGGGCCGGCCACCTTGTCGATCGACGCCTGGCCGGCGATGCCGATCGCGGTCAGCGCGTGGTAGATGCCCCAGACGGTGCCGAACAGGCCGACGAACGGCGCCGTCGAGCCCACCGTCGCGAGGAAGGCGAGGCCGTCCTGCAGGCGGCTCTGGATGTTCTCGACCGCGCGCTGCACGCTCATGCCGATCCAGGTGTGGCGGTCGATCTGCTCGACCAGACTGCCCTCGTGGTGCTCGTCGGCCTTCAGGCCCTCCTCGGCGATGTAGCGGAACGCGCTGCCTTCATCGAGCGTATCCATGCCCTTCTTGACCGAGCCCGAGGTCCAGAAGTTCGCACTGGCGGCCTTGGCGCTCTTGAGCAGTTTGCGCTGCTCGAACACCTTGGTGAAGATGATGTACCAGCTGCCCATACTCATGATGATCATGATGACCAGCGTGCCGCGCGCGACGAAGTCGCCCTGCTTCCACAACGCCTCCAGGCCGTAGGGGTTGTCGATCGTTTCCTTGGTCACCTGCGGCTCGACGGCCGCCGCGGGCCGCGCCACGGGCGCAGCCGTCGCGTCCGGTGCCGACGCGGCCTGCGCCAGCGCCGCCTGGTGCGGCGTCAGGGTCGACAGACAGAGCGCAACGACCGCCAACAGCGCGCGCAAGTTTGTTTTCAACGGCATGGGTTCCTCCAACACGGCGAATGGTCGCGTGATCGGCGCCGTCGTGCGGCACCACGCGACACGGGTTTGATCGGGGCGGCTACTCGAGCTTCCAGGCGTACTCGACGAACGTGGTCAGCGTCTCGGGCTTGCCGTCCACGGTTCCGGGTTTGAACTTGCAGGTATCGCGGATCGCCACCTCGGCAGCGCGATCGAGCAGCTTGTGCTCGCGCGACGGCCCCGAACTCTTGGCAATCTCGGTTGCCGTGACGCGCCCGTCGGTGCCCACTGTCACCTTGACGCGCACGACGCCAGTGGCTTCCGCGCGCGCGGCGGCCGGCGGGTAGGGCGGCTTGACGCAATCGGTGTTGAAGTTCACCTGCGGTGCCACGCGCGCGGGCGCTGGCGGCGCGGGGGGCGCCTCGGGCGCCGGCGGCGGCGCGATCGCGACCGGCGGCGCGGGTGGAGGCGGCACCGTCTGCACGGTGATCGTCGGCGCCGGCGGCGGCGACTCGATCTTGATCTCCGGCGGCGGCATGAAGGCCGGCGGCGGTGGCGGCAGCTTCGGCGGCGGCGGCAGATTCTCGGGCGGGGGCGGAGGCGGAGGCTTGACCTCCTCGATGATCTTGGTCTCGATCGGGCCTTTGACCACCTCGACCACGCGACGCGCCAGGCCGTTGAGCAGCGCCCAGCCGAGGATGATGTGCATCACGACGACCACGCCGATTCCGACCGCGTGCTTGGTCGGATTGCGTTGTTGCTCGGCGTAGTTCACTCGCGGCCCTCCAGTCGGCCGCGCGGCGGGTTGCGCAGTCGCTGTGTGGTCAGGACTCGCCGCCTTGTGGGCAGCGCGCGACGGCCCCCGTCGCAAAGGCGCGCACTATATCGCGAAAAATTTGGCCTCCCTGTCGGGGCATCACCCTAACTGCCGGGCGTGTCGTCGGGCCATGCCGCCGTGTGGGCCGATCGGGCCATTGACGCATACTTTGGACTGCCTTGCGCCTCAGACCGCGATGACCAGCAAGTATCGAGCCCAACCCGACGCCGTGCGCGCACTGGTGCAGCCCGATCGCGTGCACCGCGACCTCTACATCAGCGAGGAGCTGTTCGAGCTCGAACGCGAGCACTTCTTCGTCAACACCTGGAACTACGTCGGCCACGACAGCCAGCTGCCGAACGCCGGCGACTTCATCACCACCGAGATCGCCGGCGAACCGCTGATCGTGGTGCGTCACGACGACGGCGCGGTGCACGTACTGAAGAACCGCTGCGCGCACAAGGGCGCGCGCGTGGTCAGCTTGGCCGCCGGCAACACGGCCAGGTTCTTCCGCTGCCCGTACCACGCGTGGGCCTACAAGACCGACGGCTCGCTGCTCGCGATCCCGTTGCAGAGCGGCTATGAAGGCACTGCAATGCGGCAGTGCGAATCCGGCCGCGGGCTGGCGCCGGTCAAGCACGTGCGGCTGCATCGCGGCTTCATCTTCGTCAAGCTGGGCGATGCGGGGCCGGACTTCGAGTCGTACTTCGGCGACTCGCTGAGCTCGATCGACAACATGGCCGACCGCTCGCCCGAGGGGCAGCTCGAGATCGCCGGCGGCTGCCTGCGCTTCACGCATGCCTGCAACTGGAAGATGTTCATCGAGAACCTGAACGACACCATGCACCCGATGGTCGTGCACGAGTCGTCGGCCGGTACCGCCAAGCGCATGTGGGCCGGCAAGCCGGCCGACGAGCCCAAGCCGATGGCCATCGAGCAGTTCGTGCCGTTCGTGTCGGACTACAAGTTCTTCGAGGACATGGGGGTGCGCGTCTACGACAACGGGCACAGCTTCTCGGGCGTGCACTTCAGCATCCACAGCAAGTACTCGGCGGTGCCCGAGTACGACGCCGCGATGAAGGCCGCCTACGGCGAGGAGCGTGCGGCGAAGATCCTTGGCCTGGCGCGGCACAACACGGTGTACTACCCGAACCTGACGATCAAGGGCGCGATCCAGGCCATCCGCGTCGCGCGGCCGATCGCGGTGGACAAGACCATCGTCGAGAGCTGGACGTTCCGCCTCAAGGGTGCGCCGAAGGAGCTGCTGGAGCGCACCTGCACCTATTCGCGACTCATCAACTCGCCGTTCTCGGTGGTCGGCCACGACGACCTGCATGCCTACCGGGCGATCCAGCAGGGCCTGCACGCGAGCGGCAACGAGTGGGTCAGCCTGCATCGCAACTACGATCCGGCCGAGGTGGATCAGAAGGAGATCACCACCATCGGCACCAGCGAGGTCTCGATGCGCAACCAGTACCGCGCCTGGGCGCGCTACATGACGTTGACGATGTGATGCCGGCCCTGACCGCCTCCGACGTGACGGCGCAGCGGGTGATCGACCTGGTGCTGTTCGAGGCGCGCCTGCTCGACGAGGCCCGCTACGACGAGTGGAACGCGCTGTTCACCGACGACGGCATCTACTGGGTGCCGCTGACCCCCGATCAGCCCCCAGGACTGGACCACACGTCGCACCTGTACGAGGACAAGCTGCTGCGCGACCTGCGCGTGCAGCGCCTGAAGAGCCCGCGCGCGTTCTCGCAGCAGCCCAAGAGCCGCGGCCATCACCTGCTGCAAGCGCCGAGCGTCGAGACGTTCGAGCCGGCCTCCAATCGCTTCGTCACGCGCTGCCAGTTCCACTACACCGAGGCGCAGAACGACGAGGTCAACTTCTTCGTCGGCACGGTCTTTCACCACCTCTGCGTGCGCGACGGCGCGCTGCGCATCGCGCTCAAGCGCGTCAACCTGCTCAACAGCGACGCCGCGCTGCCGGCGGTGCAGTTGTTCATCTAGCGCCGGCGCGCGACGGG
>Ga0335084_10005915_pt1 | contig 12131 bp, 13 predicted proteins | sample Lox_Sample_44_FD_206721 | JGI IMG/M metagenome (GOLD analysis project Ga0335084, IMG submission 206721) | Soil microbial communities from Loxahatchee National Wildlife Refuge, Florida, United States - Lox_Sample_4.4 | ecosystem: Environmental > Terrestrial > Soil > Wetlands | place: USA...
CGGGTGGCCGACGGCGTGGTTCTCCATCCCGACGTGCGGGAAGTACACGTCGCGGACGTGGTACTCGAGGTCGAACGCTACGAGCAGCGTCCCGTTGGATAGCGGAAGGTCGCGCGGCATGTGCCCAGGGTGTGCGAGCAATATAACCGCGGCGTCGCACCCGTTCCCGGACCCGGCGGCCCCGCACCGGCCGTCAGGCCGTATGTTGCAGGCGGTCATGCGCGCGGCTCCGCTGAGCAGCACCAGGTGTTCGCCGCGCTGGATCTCAACCTGTCTCCGGACTGGGAGATCAATCTTGGCGTGAGCCGTGGCTTCACCTCGAGCACCGACCACCTGCCGATCAAGACCATCTTCGGTTACCGCCTGAAGTTCTAGCCGGTCAGTCTGGTGCCCGTCTCGCGTTGGCCCGGGTGTGCCTCCATCTTGTGGTGAGACCATGACCGCGTCCGTCGAGGACCTGAAGCGCGCGGCCGCCGAGCGCGCCGTGGAGTTCATCGAGAGCGACACCGTCATCGGCCTGGGTACGGGCTCGACCGTGCGGCCGCTGCTCGAACGGCTGGCCGAGCGCCTGCGCGAGGGCCGCCTGACCGGTGTGGTGGCGGTTCCCACGTCGGCCGACACCGAGATCCGGTGCCGCGAGCTGGGCATCCCGCTCGCGAAGATCGAGGACCATCCCGAACTGGCGCTCGTCATTGACGGCGCCGACGAAATCGGCCCGCACCTCGGCCTGATCAAGGGCGGAGGCGGAGCGCTGTTCAGGGAGAAGGTGGTAGCCTTGGCCGCGAAGCGGTTCGTCGTCGTGGCCGACGAGTCCAAGCTGGTACGCCGGCTCGGCACGCGCGTGCCGCTGCCGGTCGAGGTCGTCCCGTTCGGGTGGAGCGGTCTCCTGCCCTTCTTCGCGTCCCTCGGCGCGGAGCCGGTCCTCCGGCGCTCGCCCGATGGTGCCGCCTGCGTCACCGACAACGGCAACTACCTCGTGGATTGCCGCTTCCCCCGCGGTATCGCCGACCCCGCCCAGATCGCCCGCGCGCTCGCCCGACGCACCGGCGTGGTGGAGGACGGCTTGTTCCTGCGCATGGCCCGGTTCGCCGTCGTGGCCGGCGCCCGCGGCGTGCGTCTCCTCAAGCGCTGAGCCGGTCGCTCCGGTGATGCGTCGCTGGCCGCTGATCGCCATCGCACTGCTCTGGTGGCGCGCGCCGGGCGTCCGCGTCTCCGTCCCGGCGCCTGCCGCGGCCGACTCGTGCGCGTCACCCGGGATCGCCAGCCCCGAGAGCCTGGTCGCCGCGGGCCGCTTCTGGCACGCGTCGCGACGGATGCCCGCCCTGCCCGCCGAGCGCGGGCCGCAGCAACTGAAGGTCGCCGAGCTGCGACTGGGCATCGAGGAAGCTCTGGGGCGCCGCGCCGACGCCGAGGCGCTGCTGGCGCGGACGCGCGGTGCGGACACGGTTCCGGCACTGCTCGCCCTGGCGGCACGGCAGGCCGGGCGTGCCGGGCGGTGGCGCACCGCGCTCGCGATGCAGCAGCGGCTCGCCGCTCTGGCCGGGGCTCGGCCCGTGGAGCGGGAGGCGGCGATCGTGGGCACGGCGGTCGCGTTCGAGCGACTGCACGAAGCGGACTCCGCGCTCGCCGCCTGGCGCCGGGCCGAGCAGAGTGTCCCCGACCTCGCCGACTGGTTCGCGGTGCGCCGGTTCGATCTCGACCCCGACACGGCGACGGCCTTCGCGTCGGTGGCGGAGGCGCGGTCCCCCGGCGCTGCAGACGTCGCCGACAGCCTCGTGGCGCTCCGCCGGGTGGCCGCGGGGAATCTCCAGGGCGCCCTCGCGATCTACCTGCGCCGCGGCCGGATGCTCGACGCCGCGCGGGTCGAGACGATGCTGGGCCGTCCGGACGTCGCGCGGCTCAGGGTCAACTCCCTCCTGACCGCAGACCCGGCCCGCCCGGCCGCGCTGCTGGCCGCCGCGTTCCTCCTCGAGCAGCGGACGTCCCCGTCCGCCATGGAGCTGCTCGACATCGCGCGCGCCTACCGTGCGCGCGGCGACTCGCGATCGGCGGACCGGTTCTACCGGCGGGCGCTCGCCGCCCACGACACGAGCCTGTCGACCTGGCTGGATCTGGCGCAGGTCGACGCCGCCCGGCACCGCATCGCGGCCGCGCGCACCGCGCTGGCCGCGGCGCGCCGGCAGATCGAGCGGCGATCCGCGGCGCCCACGCTGCTGGCGAAGGCCGACGTCCTGGTCCTCGGCGCCCAGGGGCGCTGGACGGAGGGCGACTCGCTCGTGACCCGCCTGGCGCGGGCCGCTCCCGGCGATAGCGCCGTCGCGGCGGCGGCGCTCGCCATGGCCGACCACGAGCGCTGGCAGGGGACGACGGAGGCCGAGCGGCGGTGGTACGACCTGCTCGTGGAGCGTTTCGACGCCACGCCAGCCGCGACCATCGCCCGCTTCCGGCTGGCGCTGGCGGCCTACGCCGCCGGCCAGCCGGATTCGGCGGCCGCCGGTCTCGCCGAGGTGGTCGCCCGCGACACGGCGCGCCGACTCGGGCCGTCCCCGAGATACTGGGTCGCCCGGCTCGGCCTGGCGCGCCACGACCCGGCCGCCGCGGCGGCCTTGCGCACGATCGCGGCGGAGGATCCCACGGGTTACTACGGCGTCCGCGCGCGCGAGCTGCTGGGCGATTCCCTGCCGCTCGCGCCGGACTCCACGCTGCCGCCGCCGGCCGGCTTCTCGCCCACCCGTGCGGCCGACCGCATCACGCTGCTCGCGGCCGTCGGGCTCGTGGCCGAAGCGCGCGCGGAGGCGCTCGGGTGGAGCCGGGACACGAGCGCCTCGCCGCAGCTGCTGACCGCGGCGGCGGCCGCGGCCACCCGGGCGGGCTTCGCGCAGGAGGCGATCTTCCTCGGCCTGGCGGCGCGGGCCCGGGCCGGGATCACGCGCGGGGTCGCCGAAGCGCTGTTCCCGTTGCCGTACCGCGCGGTGCTGGTCGCGGAGGCGGAGGAGCATTGCGTCGACCCGATGCTGCTGGCCGCCATCGTCCGCCAGGAGTCCCGCTTCCAGCTCCGGGCGCTGTCCCGGGCGGGGGCGCGCGGCCTGAGCCAGCTGCTGCCGCGGACGGCGCGCCAGATGAGCCGGCGGTACGGGCCGTGGGATCCGGCGTTGCTGTACGTGGCGGACTTCAATCTCCACTTCGGCGCGCGCTACCTGCGCGACCGGCTGGTGCGCGACTCGCTGCCATTGTACGCGGTCGTCGCCAGCTACGACGCGGGCCCGGTGCACTTCAACCGCTGGAGGCGATGGCCGGAGATGCGCGACCCGGACCTGTTCGTCGAGCGCCTGCCCATCGCCGAGACGCGTGACTACCTTCGCAGCGTGTACGCCAACTACCAATGGTATCGGCGCGTGTACGGGCGGCCGCGAGCGGGGCCGGCGTGAGGGCCCCCCTGCTCGCCGCGGCGCTCGCCGGACTCGCCGCCGCATGCGCGAAGCACGGATCCGGCGCCGCCGCGGCGACGAACGCCGAGGCGGCGTCGCAGCAGGTGCGGGACACCTACCGGTCGGCTGACGTGGTGGCCGCCGCGGTCTACACCTGGACCGCCCCGGCCGGGCTGGTCTTCGTGCTGGTGGACGTCGAGTCGGGTATCCGCGGCGTGCTGCAGGCCCGCGCCGACCTGTGGGTGGCCGGCGACAGCGCCCCGGTCCGGCTCGCCCGGTCCGATGTGATGCCCTCCGCGGCGACCATCGGCGCGTTCGCGTTCGACGACGTCACCGGCGACGGTCTCCCCGATCTGCTGGGGTACGTCGCCGATTCCGCAGGGGCTGCGTACCCGATCTTCCTGCCAGGTGCCCGCGGAATGATGGCCGACCAGCTCGAGACCGCGGCGCCGGGCTACCGGCTGTCGGCCGAGCCCGAGGAAGCGCCCCACGTGTTCGCCGGTCCGGGCGGACCGTGCGCGCTGATGCTGTGGGCCGACGCCCCGGTCCCGGATTCGCTCCCGCCGGGGTGGCGCTACCTGGCGCTGCGGCCCGGCGGAGAGCTCGCGCCGCCGGCGGCGGCGCCGCCGCCGTGTCCGTAGTGCAGCGGAGTTGGTGACCGTCCGGACGCCCGGTTAGAATTGACGCCATGTTCCTCAAGACCTTCGCGATCACCGCCGCGGTCGCCGCGGCGCTGACGGCGGCGCTCGACGGCCAGGAGCCGGCGCCGGCCCAGCAGCCCACGTGGCGAGCCGTGCAACCGGAGTCCGGCGAGGTCCACCTCGCCAACGTCCGCCAGCTCACCTTCGGCGGCCAGAACGCCGAGGCCTACTTCTCCACGGACGGCAGGAAGATCGTGTTCCAGAGCACCCGGGGAGATCGTCCGTGCGACCAGGAGTACGTGATGAACGTCGACGGCTCGGACGTGCATCGCGTCTCCGACGGCCGGGGCCGGACCACCTGCGGCTACTTCTTCGACCACGACCGCAAGGTGCTGTTCTCCTCCACGTCGGCGGTCGGCGCCGACTGCCCGAAGCCGCCGGACTACTCGCACGGCTACGTGTGGGCGCTCGAGGACTTCGACATCTTCACGGCCAACGTGGACGGCTCGCGGCAACGCCGGCTGACACGGACGCCGGGCTACGACGCCGAGTCCGTCGTCTCGCCCGACGGCAAGTCGATCGTATTCACCTCGGCGCGCCACGGCGACCTCGACATCTACACGATGCGGATCGACGGGACCCACGTGCGGCAGCTCACCCACACCCTCGGGTACGACGGCGGTCCCTGGTGGTCGCACGACGGCAAGAAGATCGTCTACCGCGCGTACCACCCGGCCACGGCGGCCGACTCGGCCAAGTACCGCGAGCTGTACGCCCGGCACCTGGTCCGGCCGCTGGAAATGGAGCTGTGGGTGATGAACGCCGACGGCACCGACCAGCGCCAGATCACTCGGCTGGGCGGCGCCAACTTCGCGCCCTTCTTCACGCCCGACGACCAGCGGATCATCTTCGCCTCCAACCACGGGGACCCGCGCGGGCGGAACTTCGACATCTACCTGGTCAACCTGGACGGGACCGGCCTCGAGCAGGTGACCACCGATCCGGACTTCGACAGCTTCCCGATGTTCTCGCCCGACGGGAAGCAGTTGATCTGGGCGTCCAACCGGCACGGGGCCCAGCCGCACGAGACGAACATTTTCATCGCAGACTGGGTACCCTGAAGGCCGGTTGCGAGCCGGCAAGTTGCCGGTTGCGAGTGGTCGCGAGACGTGAGTTAACGGAGACGGGACCAGCATGAGCGAAGCGCAGCAGGTGAAGGCCGACGAGCCCGCAAAGGCGAAGAAGGGCATCCGCCACTCCACGTGGGAGTGGGTGAAGTCACTGGCGGTCGCCCTCGTCATCTGGTTCGTGCTGCGGACCCTGCTCGTGGAGGCGTTCCGCATCCCCTCGAGCAGCATGGAGCGCACCCTGCTCGTGGGCGACTTCCTGTTCGTGAACAAGGCGCTGTACGGCGCCGAGGTGCCGCTGATCCATCGCCGGCTGCCGGCGCTCCGCGAGCCGCGGCGCGGCGACATCGTCGTGTTCGATTCGCGCACCGAGGCCGGCGTCAAAGTGGTCAAGCGCATCGTGGGGATGCCGGGCGACACGCTGCAGATGAAGCACGCGGTCCTGTGGCGCAACGGGGTCGCCCAGAGCGAGGGCTACGTCGAGCACGTGGATTCGGCCGACGACCCGAGCGACCCGGGGATGCGGGCGTGGCAGATCGACCATCTGCTGCCGGGCGTGAGCCGCGACACCTACCGGCCCACCCGCGACAACTGGGGCCCCCTGGTGGTGTCGGCCGACAGCTTCTTCGTGATGGGGGACAACCGGGACAACTCCTACGACTCGCGCTACTGGGGCTTCGTGCCCCGCGTCGTGGTCCGCGGGCGTCCGATCTTCATCTATTACTCGTTCGACCACGACTCCTGGCACGCGCTCCCGTTCCTCACCGCGATCCGCTGGCGGCGCATCGGGCACCGGCCGCTCTAGCTCCGGGTCGGCTCCGCCCGCGGCGCCCGGGCCAGCGCGAGCGCCGCGGCCATCCCCAGCAACCCCAACACCGCCCCCGCCCAGAACGGCGCGCGCAGCCCCGACGCGCCGATCAGGAACCCCGCCAGCGTCGGCCCGACGATCCGGCCCAGCGTCGAAGCGGTCTGGGTGATACCCAGCGCCGCGCCCTGCTGGGCGGCCGAGGCCCCCCGGCTCACGGCGGCGTAGACGCTCGGTGTCGCCAGCGCCGAGCCGGCGGAGAGTACGCCCAGTGCCAGGTAGAACGGGAGCCGCGCCGTGGCTTCGGGCACCAGCGCGAGGCCCACGGCGAGCAGCAGCGCGCCCGCCGCGGCCAGCCGTCGCTCCCCCACCCGCGGCGCCAGACGGCCGACCACGCCGCCCTGCACGATCGCGGAGACGATCCCCATGTAGGCGAACAGCATGCCCATCTGCCGGGTGGAGTCGTGCCACACGTCGCGGCCGAACAGGGGCAGCGTGACGTGGATGACCGCGAACGAGGCCGTCAGCAGGAAGCTCGCCGCCATCGGCGCCGTCAGCGCGCCCAGCGGCCCGCGCTCGGAGCGGCCGGCGCCGTGCCTGGGCGTCTCGGGGAGCCAGAGCAGCGCTCCCACCGCGTTGGCGGCGCACAGCGCGGCGGCCACGACGCCGGCGCTGCTGTAGCTGTGCGCCGAGAGCACGCCGCCGAGCGCGGGCCCCAGGATGAACCCCATGGCGAACGCCGCCCCGAGGACTCCCATCGCGTGGGCCCGCCGCTCGGGCGGCGTGACGTCGGCGATGTAGGCCTGCGCCACGCCGATCGTGGCGCCCATCGCCCCGGCGACGATGCGCGAGACCAGGAGCGTCCAGTAGCTGTGCGCCACCGCGAACAGCACGTAGGAGGCCGTCGAGCCCACCAGGCCCACGATCAGCACCGGCCGGCGGCCGAAACGGTCCGAGACACCGCCCCACAGCGGCACCGCCACGAGCTGAAGCAGCGAGAAGCTGGTGACCAGGAAGCCGATCGCCGCCGGCGACACGTGGAAGACCGTGGCGTAGGTCGGCAGCAGCGGAAGGACGATCCCGAAGCCGAGGAGATCGATGAACACGACGGCGAAAACGACGCCGAGCTGCTTGCTCACCCGGGGACGATCAGCGCGAGTGCGCCACCGTTCACTTGTAGCGGTAGGTGATGCGGCCGCGGGTCAGGTCGTACGGGGACAGCTCGACCGCCACCCGGTCCCCGCGCAGAATCCGGATGTAGTTCTTGCGCATCTTCCCCGACACGTAGGCCAGGATCTGGTGGCCGTTCTCCAGCTCCACGCGAAAGGTGGTGTTGGGGAGCACCTCCGTGATCGTGCCCATCATCTGGATCGCGTCGCCTGCCACGTCCCGAACCCGCCTCTAGGCTGAAGGGAGCCGCCGGGGCCGATCGCATCCCCGGAACCCCTAACCTAGCCGCCCGTTCGGGGCGGCGCAAAGGGGTTTCCCACAGGGCCTTGCGGATTTCCGATAGATTGTGAATCCATTCACAACACACGACCATCGCCACTTCGCGGCCGCGGCGGGGTACGACCCGCCCGTCGTCGCAATGGTCTCCCTCTCGAGGAGCAAGGTCGCAATGAACCGCTGGTCAGTCATGGCAGTTCCGTTCCTCGCGCTCGGCGTCGCCGCATTCGCGGGTCCGTCCCGTCATGCCGCGCCGCCCGCCACGCACCACGTGCAGCTGGTGCAGCAGGGCGCCAAGTACCTGTTCGTCCCGGCGAACTTCACGATCAAGTCCGGCGACATCGTGGAGTTCGAGAACGTGTCCGGCGGGCCGCACAACGTCGCGTTCGACAAGGACCACATTCCGGCGGGCGCGCGCGACATCCTCAACAAGGAGATGGCGCGCCGGCAGAGCGATCTCATGGGGCCGTTCCTCACGGCCGCCCACGAGAAGTACACCATCGCCTTCACGGGCGCGCCCAAGGGCACGTACGGCTACTTCTGCCTGCCGCACCGGGCCCTCGGGATGGTGGGCGTCATCACGGTCCAGTAGGCCGGTCGGACCGTGGCTTGCGGCGCCTCCCGCCACGCAGTAAGTCTCGCGGCGGGAGGTGCTTTCGTATGGTGCCAGAGCCAACGTCCGAGAGCTTCGACCTCCTGGCCGATGTCCCGATCGAGGAGGTCCGCGTCACGCCGGAGGGCTTCGTGCTGGAGGGTCACGGGACCGACCGCTCGGGCTACCGCCTCGAGATGCACATCGACTGGCCGGTCGACCCGCGGACCAAGCGGGTGTTGAGCGAAATCCTCTCGCAGGCTGAGGTTAGGGTCATGCGGTGGCGCTCCCCTCCCCACCGCGGTCGGAGCCTCTAGGCCGGGCGTGACTCCTGTCACGGCAGGCGCGGAAGGGTGCGTGGTAAGCTGACTGCTGGGAACTGGCGGCGAGAGCTTGCCGGCGTTTTTTGTCGCCTGCATACTTCGCGCGTCCCGTCTGTGGCACATTCCACAAGTGAGGTACGGCGGATGAGGCCTGCGCTTCGCGGCTACAGGGTCATGCGGCTCGCCCTGGCTCTGGCGTGTGGCGCGTGCGCCACCGGCGGTCCGGTGAGGGTGAGCGACGTGACCCCCCAGTCGATCCCGACGCTGGAGGCGCAACGCGGGCAGCGGCCTCAGGACGCGAACGTCCTCACCCAGCTCGGCGTGGCGTACTTCAAGGCCGGCCGGTACCGGGACGCGCGGCCCGTGCTCGACACCGCGGTCGCGGGCGATCCGACGAGCGGCGTCGCCGCGATCTACCTCGGCATGACGGCCGAGCAGCTCGGCGACTTCGCGGCGGCGCGCGCCGCCTATCAGCGCTACATCGGCGTGGCCACCAACAACGACCTCAAGCGGACGGCGCGCGAGCGGCTGGTGCTGGTGGATCGGAACGAGCTGACCTATCAGGCGCGGCAGGCCGTGCTGAACGAGGCGGGCCTCGCCGCCATGCCGCCGGAGTCGAACACGGTCGCGGTGATGCCGTTCACCTTCACCGGTGCGGACACCGCGATCCAGCCACTCGGGCGCGGTTTCGCCCAGCTGCTGGTGACCGACCTGGCCAAGTCGCGGCAGATCCGGGTGCTCGAGCGGGAGCGGATGCAGGCCATCCTGACCGAGCTCAAGCTCTCCGATTCGGCGCAGACGGACCCGTCGACCGCGCTCCGGAGCGGGCACCTGCTGCGCGCGGCGCGCGTGGTGCAGGGCGCCGTGGCGGGCCTGCCGGGCAACCAGCTGCAGGTGAGCGCCGCGGTCGTGAACGTCACCACCGCGGGCGTGGCGGCCGCGGCGCAGCAGAGGGACCAGCTCGCGCGGGTGTTCGACCTCGAGAAGCAGCTGGCGCTCAGTCTGTTCACCAGCATGGGGATTCAGCTGACGCCGGCCGAGGAACAGGCGATCGAGCAGCGGCCCACGCAGAACGTGCAGGCGTTCCTGCTGTACAGCCGCGGACTCGAGGCGCAGGACCGCGGTGACTTCGCCGCGGCGCGGGCGGCCTTCACTCAAGCGTCCGCGCTCGACCCCAGCTTCCGGGCCGCCAGCCAGAGCGCGGCCACTGCGACCAGCCTCTCGGCGGCGTCGCAGCAGTCCGTGGCCCAGGTCGAGACGGCGGTCTCGCAGACCACGACGATCCAGGGGCCGACGCCCCCGGCGCCGGTGCAGGATGCGCTGAACCAGGCCACGAACACGATCAACCCGACGACGTCGTCGAACACGGCGCAGTCCACGGGCACGACGACCCAGTCGCCCACGACCGAGCGGAGCCCGTTGCCGGACGCCACGGGCACGCTGGGCGGACAGCGGGTGACGGGGAGCGTGGTGATCATCATCAAGAGGCCGTCGTGAGCGCGCGGTGTTCGCTCGCCCGGACGGCGGCGACGCTCGCGCTGCTCGCGCCGGCGCCGCTGCTCGCGCAGAGCGTCACCGGGATCACCGGCATCGAGGCGCGCGGCGTCAGCTACCAGACCGGCTTCGTCGTGAAGAGCGTGTCGGAAGTGACGATCCCGTTCGTGGTGCTCTACCCCGTGAACCCGCGGCTCAGCATCGATCTCGGGGGCCGGTGGGCGACGGCCACGCGCAAGGGGCTCGACACCACGGCTACCATCTCCGGGCTCACCGACATCCAGGCGCGCGGCGTCTACCAGATCGTTCCGGACCTGGTGGCCCTGACCGTCTCGGCGAACCTTCCCACGGGCAAGTCGAACCTCACGGGCGGCCAGCTGCTGACGGCGGGCGCCATCGCCTCCGACCTGCTGCCGTACCCCGTCGCCAACTTCGGGTCCGGCTTCAACCTCACGTCCGGGCTCGCGCTGGCGCTGCCCGTCGGCGGCTGGGCGCTGGGCGTGGCCGGGAGCTACCGGGTCAACGGCAGCTTCACGACCGGCGACTCGAGCTACAAGGCCGGCGGCGAGTTCCGCATCCGCGTCGGCGCCGACCGCCTGCTCGGCCAGGGCCGGATCTCGTTCGGGTTCACGTTCTCGAGCTTCGGCGAGGACAACCTCGGCAGCTCGCCGATCTTCCAGTCCGGCAAGCGCTACATCGGCCAGGGCTCGTGGAGCTTCCCGATCGGCAACGCCGGGCTGCAGGTCTACGCGTGGGACATGTACCGCGCGCCGGGCTCGCAGCTGCTCGGCGTGGTGCAGTCGACGCAGAAGAGCAACGTCCTCGCCTTCGGAACGGCGGCCTCGGTGCAGCTCGGTCCGAACATCCTCAGGCCGCAGATCGAGTTCCGGAGTCACACGCTGGGCGACTCCAGGCTCGCGGCCGCCGGCAAGCTGCTCTCGCTCGGCGTGCAATACGAGATGGCGATGGGCGGCCGGCTCGCGCTGCTGCCTTCGGTGCGGTTCGACACGGGCAGCGAGAACGCCCTCGGCGCCAACGGCAATCCCTCCGGGCAGACGTACAGCTTCACGGGCTGGAACGCGGGGCTGATGGTGCGGGCGCGGATGTAGCGATGTAGAAGACTCGTCGTCCGGGTCGAGAGTCGGTCGCTGACGGCCAGCCGCCGACGCGAGGCGCGATACGAAGGCAGACGGATGGCCCGGCGGCCGCAAGTGGTTGCCGGGCCTTCTCTTACGCCATCGGCGTCCGCCGATTTGTGTGCTCCATCTCCTTGACGAACCCATACCCGGTCGGTAGGTTGGCCCTCGCCAGCCGCCACAGCGGGCAGCGAGCGCCATCATCCGATGGCGGCGCGTAGCCTAACGCGTTGGGGGACATGGAGATCGCCGTGGCAACCGAGCTGAGCAGCGGAGCCATCTCCAGCATACTCGAGTCCGTTCCCGGCATCGCACATGTGCTGCGGAGTCCTGTCGCCGACGCGATGGTGAACCTGTCGCGGGCCGCGGCGGGCGTCGGCCAATTCCGCATCCAGGATGCCCGGGAGTTGATCCGGTACGCCGTGCGTCGGGGACTGATCGGCAGCGACGAGGGCGACCGGGTAACGGCAGAGATCGAGGGCGCGGCGGCGGTGAAGGCCGAGAAGGCAGCGACGCGGAAGGCCGCCCGCGAGGAACGGAAGCGCGTGGCCGAGCGCGCGATGCGGAGCCGTCACGCGACCGGCAAGGGCGCCGCCGCGCACAAGCGACCCGGCGCGAAGAAGCCGGGACACGCGGCTGGCCGGGTGAAGCATGGCGGGCACTCGAAGCCGGCGCGGGGCAAGCGGCGGCACTAGCGGGTGCGCCGTCGCGGCGCTCGGCCGGCTGCCGATGGACTGTAGCGAGACGCGCGGTGGGAACATGCCGCACGCGAGCGGTGGCCCCATCTCGGGTGGCATCCGCCGGGCGGGTCCCCACCGCGCGTCGCGTCCAGGATAGCCGTGAGCGGCCCGGTCGCGCCGCCGGAGCGTTGCGACGCGCGCCGTCCCATTGCCGCCCGGGTGGCACGTGATCTGCGCGGCCGTTACTGTGTTCGGTGATGCAGTTCGTCGAGGTGTTGCCATGATGCGTTCGTCCGTTCTGTGCGTGGCGCTTGTCGCCGCCAGCGCGTTCCTCTCGCCGCTGCGGGCCCAGAAGGCTCCGCCGACGTCCACCCAGCGCCCGAGCCCGCCGCCGTCGGCGGCGCCGACCCCCGGCAAGCTCCCGCCGACCGCGCCCCAGCCTGCGACCCAGCCGACCGC
>Ga0335084_10005917_pt1 | contig 12127 bp, 8 predicted proteins | sample Lox_Sample_44_FD_206721 | JGI IMG/M metagenome (GOLD analysis project Ga0335084, IMG submission 206721) | Soil microbial communities from Loxahatchee National Wildlife Refuge, Florida, United States - Lox_Sample_4.4 | ecosystem: Environmental > Terrestrial > Soil > Wetlands | place: USA: Florida...
AGCAGACGGTGGGGCACGGCGTCATTGTTGACCGCCTCGTGTGGCGCAAGGTGGAGACCGGGGAACCCTTGGTGCGCGTGCAGGATAACCCGTTTTTCAGCCGCCAGGTCAAAATCGCTCTCCGTAACTGCGGCGTCATCGATCCGCTCAGCCTCGACGACTATCTCGCTCACGGCGGCTACACGGCGCTGCGCAAGGCGCTTACGAGCATGACCCCGGAACAAGTGATCGACGAGGTCAAGAATTCCGGCTTGCGCGGGCGCGGCGGCGCCGGGTTTCCCACCGGCCTCAAATGGGAACTCTGCCGCAAGGCCAAGGGCGACCTCAAATATGTGTTGTGCAACGGCGACGAAGGCGATCCGGGCGCGTTCATGGATCGCAGCCTGCTCGAGGGCGACCCGCACAGCGTCATCGAAGCCATGATCATCGCCGGCTACGCGATCGGCGGGGCGGAGGGCTACGCCTACGTCCGCGCCGAGTACCCGCTAGCCGTGGAACGCCTCGGGATTGCCATCGGGCAGGCGCGCCAGCGCGGCTTCCTCGGCCGGAACATCCTCGGCAGCGGACATTCCTTCGACCTCGATATCCGCATGGGCTCGGGCGCCTTCGTCTGCGGGGAAGAGACGGCGCTGATGACCTCGATCGAAGGCAAGCGCGGCGAACCCCGCCCGCGGCCGCCGTTCCCGGCCCAGGCCGGCCTCTGGGGCCGGCCGAGCCTGCTCAACAACGTCGAGACCTACGCCAATATCCCCATCATCCTCACCCGCGGCGCCGCCTGGTACGCTGCGCATGGCACCGAGCGCTCCAAGGGCACCAAGGTCTTCGCGCTGGCCGGGGCGGTGCGCAACACCGGCCTCGTCGAAATCCCGATCGGCACCCCGCTGGGCGACATCATCTACGAGCTCGGCGGCGGCATTCCCCAGGGCAAGCGCTTCAAGGCCGCCCAGCTCGGCGGCCCGTCGGGCGGCTGCATCCCCCGCCAGCATCTCAACGTGCCGGTCGACTATGAATCGTTGCAGGAACTCGGCGCCATCATGGGTTCCGGGGGCCTCATCGTCATGGACGAGGATACCTGCATGGTGGACATCGCGCGCTTCTTCCTCGACTTCGTCCAGGATGAATCCTGTGGCAAGTGCCCCCCCTGCCGCATCGGCACCAAGCGCATGCTGGAGATCGTCACCCGCATCTGCAACGGCCAGGGGGAGGAAGGCGACATCGAGCGGCTGGAGTCCCTCGGGCGCATCATCCGCGAGACGTCTCTCTGTGGCCTGGGGCAGACGGCGCCCAATCCGGTCCTCTCCACCATCCGCTATTTCCGCGCCGAGTACGAAGCGCACATCCGCGAGAAGCGCTGTCCCGCCGGCGTGTGTCCCAATCTCGTGCGGGCGCCCTGCCAGAGCGCCTGCCCTGCCAATGTCGACGTCCCCGGCTTCATTGCCCTGGTGAGCGAGAAGCGGATCGCCGAGGCCCTGCGCCTGCACCGCGAGCGCAATCCCTTCGCCGCGGTCTGCGCCCGCGTCTGCTTCCACACCTGCGAGGAGAAATGCCGTCGCGCGATGGTGGATGCGCCGCTGTCGATCCGCGGCGTCAAGCGCTTCATGGTCGACGAGGAGGTCACTCTCCAAGTGCCGGAGGTGCGTCCGAATGAAGACAACGCCCGGCGGAAGATCGCGATCATCGGAGCGGGGCCGGCCGGCTTGTCCTGCGCGTATTTCCTGGCGCGCCTGGGCTACCGCCCGCAGGTCTTCGAGGGCGAATCGCGCCCGGGCGGGATGCCGGTTCAGACTATCCCCGCCTACCGCCTGCCGCGCGAGATCCTCTCGCTGGAGGTCCGCATGATCGAGCGGATGGGCGTCACGATCGAGACGAACCGGCGCCTGGGCCGTGACTTCAGCCTTCGGAATCTGCGGGAGCAGGGCTTCGAGGCGGTCTTCCTCGGCGTCGGCGCGCCCGTCGGCCTGCGCCTGGGCGTCCCGGGCGACACCCTTCCGGGTGTGGATGACGCCATCCGCTTCCTGCGCGAATATAACATCCGCGGTTCGGCGCCGATCGGCCGCACCGTGGTTGTGGTCGGCGGCGGCAATGCCGCCATCGATACCGCCCGCTCCGCCATCCGTCTCGGTGCGCAGGCGGTGACGGTCCTCTACCGCCGCACGCGCGAGGAAATGCCGGCCTACGCGGAGGAGATCGAGGAAGCGGAGCACGAGGGCGTGGTCATCAAGACCCTGACTGCTCCGGTCGAGATTGTGGCCCGCAACGGCCGCGTGGCCGGGATCAAGTGCCAGACCATGACCCTGGGTGAGTTCGACCGCAGCGGCCGCCGCCGGCCCACCGCCGCCGCGGAGGAACCGTTCGTCATCCCCGCCGACCAAGCCATCACCGCCATTGGCCAGAGCCTTGAGCCGGCGGCAATCCTGGACGGAACCGCGCTGACGCTGACTCCCGCCGGCTTCATTGCGGTGGATCCGCTCACCGGCCGAACCTCGCTCGACTGGCTTTATAGTGGCGGCGACGCCGCGCTGGGGCCCTCCTCGGTGGTTGAAGCCGTGGCGGGCGGCGAACGCGCCGCCGTCGCCATCGACGCCCAACTCACCGGCGCCGAGCACGCGTTCTGGCGCCGCGACAAGGAGTGCGACGTCCGCTTCGATCCGGCCGCCGATCCGGTGCGATACCCGCGCGCCCGCATCGGTCAGCTGCCGGTCGAAAAACGCCGCCATAATTTCAACGAGGTTGAACTGCCCTGGACGGAGGCGGTCGCCCTCTGCGAGGCCAAACGCTGCCTGCGGTGCGATTTTCGCGAGAAACCCTGACCGCCACGGAAGCCTGCGATGCCCACGCTGACCATTGACAACCGGAACGTGAACGTGCCTTGGGGCACGTCGATCCTCAACGCCGCGCGGACCGTCGGCATCAGGATCCCTTCCCTCTGCTACCTCGAGGGTGTCCACGTCATCGGCGGCTGCCGGGTGTGCCTCGTCGAGGTGGAGGGCGCCCGGACGCTTGCCTCCTCCTGTTCGACGCCGGTGGCGGAAGGCATGAAAGTGCACACCAATACGCCCCGCGTCCGCTCGGCCCGCCGCACCGTGGTCGAACTGCTGCTCTCCGACCACGGCGGCGACTGCCAGACCTGCGTGCGTTCCAATGATTGCGAACTGCAGGCCGTGGCCCGCGACCTCGACGTCCGCGAATTGCATTTCACCGGCGCGCATCACCCCCGCCTGGTCGACACCAGCACTCCGGCCCTCGACCGCGATTCCTCCAAATGCATCATGTGCCGGCGCTGCATCACGGTGTGCAGCGAGATCCAGGCCACCCGCGCCCTCTGGGCGCAGGACCGCGGCTTTGAGAGCGTCGCCGCCCCCGCCTTCGGCCGCGACCTCGCCAGCGTCGCCTGCGTGCAATGCGGGCAGTGCGCCGCCGTCTGCCCCACCGCCGCCATCACCGAGAAGGATCACCTTGAGCGGGTGTGGGCCGCGCTCAGCGACCCGTCGAAGCACGTGGTGGTGCAGACTGCGCCCGCGATCCGGGCCGGCCTCGGCGAGTGCTTCGGCCTGCCCCCGGGTACGCTTGTCACTGGAAAGATGGTCACCGCGCTGCGGCGGCTGGGATTTCACCGCGTCTTCGACACCAACTTCACCGCCGACCTTACCATCCTCGAGGAAGGCACGGAACTGCTCCTGCGCCTCAAGGCGGCCTTGGCCGACGGGCGGCCGGCGGCCTTGCCGCAGTTCACCAGCTGCTGCCCGGGCTGGATCAAATTCGCCGAGTACTTCCATCCCGACCTGCTGCCCAACCTCTCCACCGCCAAGTCGCCGCAGCAGATGTTCGGCGCCGTCGCCAAGACCTACTACGCGCAGAAGCTCGGCCGGAAACCCGGGGAGATTTTTGTGGTGTCAGTCATGCCGTGCACCGCGAAGAAGTTCGAGGCGCAGCGCGCCGAGATGAATGCCAGCGGCGCCAGGGATGTCGACGCCGTGCTCACGACGCGCGAACTGGGCCGCATGATCACGCAGGCGGGCATTGATTTCCTGTCCCTGCCGGACGAAGCCATGGATCAACCCCTGGGTCTCAGCTCCGGCGCCGCCGACATCTTTGCCAATACGGGCGGCGTGATGGAGGCGGCCCTGCGCACGGTCTGGTTCCTGGTCACCGGCCAGCCGCTGCCTTTTGCCCAACTCCATGTCGCGCCCATTGCCGGACTCGAAGGGGTGAAGGAGATTTCGGTGGAGGTCGCGCGCGCCGTGCCGGCCTGGAGTTTCCTGCAGGGAACGGTGCTCAGGCTCGCGGTCGCCCACGGACTCGCCAACGCCGAGCGCCTCATCCAGCGGGTCCAATCGGGCAAGGCCAGCTACCATTTCATTGAGGTCATGTCGTGCCCCGGCGGTTGCATCGGCGGCGGGGGCCAACCCCGTTTCACCACCGACGCCGTGCGCCTGGCGCGCATGCGGGCCATCTTTGCCGAAGACGAGGGCAAGCCCTTCCGCGCCTCTCATGAGAATCCGACCGTCGGGTCGCTCTACCGCGATTTCCTCGGCGCTCCCCTGAGCGAAAAATCACACGCGCTGCTGCACACCCACTACCAGGCGCGCGCGCTGAACTAAACGCGGGGGCCGCGCTCTGTCGTTGCGCCGGCGGCCGCCCCTCGCCACATTCGGAACCACTCCCGTGGGTCCGCCGAGTCATCCGTCAGGTGCGCCTTGGGCGTGGCGCTGGCTCCCCACGCTCTACCTCTGCGAGGGCCTGCCCTACGTGGTCGTCATGACCCTGTCGGTGGTCATGTACAAGAACCTGGCAATCTCCAACACCGACATCGCCTTCTACACCAGCTGGCTCTACCTGCCCTGGGTGATCAAGCCGCTCTGGTCGCCGCTCGTCGACCTCGTTCGGACGAAACGATCCTGGATCGTCGTCATGCAGTTCCTGATGGGTGCCGCCCTCGCGCTCATCGGCGTGTCGCTGCCGGCGCCGTTCTTCTTCCGCGCGACCCTCGGCCTTTTGTGGTTGCTGGCCTTCAGCTCCGCCACTCACGACATCGCGGCTGACGGATTTTATCTGCTCGCGCTTTCGCCTCACCACCAGGCGGCGTTTGTCGGCGTGCGGAGCACCTGCTACCGCGTGGCCATGATCGCGGGACAGGGCGGCTTGGTCTACCTGGCGGGTGCCCTGCAGGAGGCCGGGGGTGCCGCGGCACGCGCTTGGGCCGGCGTGTTTCTCCTCATTGCCGTCCTCCTGGTGCTCGCGGCCCTCTATCATTTCTTCGTCCTGCCCCGCCCCGCCGCCGATCAGCCCGGCCTCCGGACGACTCGTCCCACGAACGATTACCTCGCGATTTTCGTCTCCTTCTTCCGGAAGCCCGACATCAAGGTCATCCTCAGTTTCCTGCTCCTCTATCGCCTCGCGGAGGCCCAGTTGTTGAAGCTGGTGCCTCCTTTCCTTCTCGACGCGCGCGCGGCCGGCGGCTTGGGGCTGACGACCCGCCAGGTGGGTCTGCTCTACGGTACCATCGGTATTGTCGCGCTGTTGCTCGGGGGGCTGGTCGGGGGCTACGCCATCTCTCGTTTTGGCCTCCGGCGGATGTTGTGGCCGATGCTTCTCAGCATGCAGCTGCCCTTGGTGGTTTTCGTGTTTCTGGCCCTCTGGCAGCCTGAGAACCTCGCTCTCATCGGCGGCGCCTTGACGGTCGAGCAATTCGGCTACGGCTTCGGGTTCACGGCTTACATGGTCTACATGATGCTGGTCGCCACCGGCGAACACCGGACGGCCCATTATGCCATTTGCACGGGTTTCATGGCTTTGGGCATGATGCTCCCCGGCCTGCCCGCGGGCTGGATTCAGGATCACGTCGGTTACGTCCCCTTTTTCGTCTGGGTCTGCTTGGCCACGATCCCCTCGTTCGTGGCGACCGCTCTCATCAGGGTCGATGCTGCCTACGGGCGCGTACCCTAGGCCCCGGGCGCCCGCCTCGTCCCGCCACAGCCAGGCGTCAGCGTGGCGCGTGTGCCCGGCAGGCCACCGGCTCCATTTGTGATCTTGCTGACCAGACCCGGAACAAGGTATCCATAAGCCTCGCGCCATCACTCCGTGCACTGCTCTCCCCGGCGAGGCCCGGGCCCGCGATCATGTACCAAGTTACTTTCTCCGAGCAAAGCATCCGCGAGCTCAACAAGCTCGACAAGCTTGCCCAGCTCGCGGCCATCGAACCGATCAGCCGCCTGAGCCCCGCGGATCTGGCGCACCCCCGCGAGCCGCTGGGCCGCTTCACCCGGCGGGGCCGGACCTTCTACCGCCTGCGGGCCGGCGACTTCCGCTTCTATTTTTCGCTGCGCGGTGACACCCTGCACACCCACTACATCCTCTACAAGGACTCGCTCGAGGATTTCCTTTTCCGGACCAAGATGCCCGTTTCCGAACAGCAGTTGTTCGAACAGCACTCGAAATTCTGGAAGTACCTGGAAAGCCTGACCACCACCAAGAAATAGTGGCCACTCCCTCGCCCGGCGTCGTCCTTCCCATCATGCCTGATCTCCAATCGCGGGAGAATCCCTACAACGTCACCCAGGCGAGCCGGATTTACCTCCTGCCCAATCTGATGACGGCGGGAAATCTCTTCTGCGGATTCATCGCGGTCATCAAGTGCATCCAAGCGCGCCTAGAGACGATCGCGCCCGGCACCTATGCGCCTGTGACCTCGGCGGACCTTTATACCCAGGCGGTTTGGTTTGTCCTGGCCGCGGTCATCTTTGACTCCCTTGACGGCCGGCTGGCGCGCTTGGGCGGCCGCGAGTCCTTGTTCGGAGCTGAGTTTGATTCGCTGGCGGACGTCGTGTCGTTTGGTGTCACACCCGCGTTGATGATGTTTTTCCTGATCCTCTCGCCGACCCAAGGCTACCCGGTCTTTCGCCAGATCGGCTGGTTTATCGGTTTTGTCTACCTGCTGTGCGCCGCGGTTCGGTTGGCCCGGTTCAATGTCATCACCAACCCGTATCTGCACAAACCCTCGGACGGCAGCCGCGACTTCGTCGGCCTCCCGGTGCCGGCAGCCGCGGGGACCGTCGCGTCGCTTGTGCTTCTCCTCTTGCACCTCTCCCAAGACAACCGCGAACTCCATCGCTTAGCCCTCGCGCTGCCCCTGCTTCTCCTGATGGTCGCACTCCTGATGGTCAGCACGATTCGCTATCCCAGTTTCAAGCAGGTGGATTGGCAGACCCGCGCGCGCTTCCGTACCTTTATCTACATCATCGTGGTGGCGGGTTTCATCTTCTGGCTTCAGGAAATCGCGCTCGTCGCCCTCTTCCTGGGCTACATTTTGTGGGGTCTGGCGCGCCAAGTGCGTCGCGCGGTCGTTGTCCAGCGACTTCGCCTCCAGCGCAAACAAAGCGTGAACAAGCCGCCAACATCTCCCCAATAACTGCTCGGCATCAACACTTCCGTGAATAAGCCTCCTCGTCGCCGTGAGTTCTCCCGTGCTTGTCCACAAGCGCCCCTTCAGTCCTCTCTCCTCTGACAGAACGCCCCGCGGACGGGGTTATTGGGCAACTTCACCGCACATAATAAGATGGAATAATTCCTGATTGAATCCCGCACTGATTACCCTTTGTTAGTTACTCAAAGTTCCGGTCCAAGCGCCCCTCCCCTCATGAAGTTCAAAATCAACCGCGACCATTTCAGCAACGGTCTGCAGCAGGTTCTCAATGTGGTCGGCTCGAAGGCCACCATGCCGATCCTGAGCAACGTCCTCATCGAAGCGGAAAAGGACCAAATTTCGCTGACGACCACCAATCTTGACCTCGGCATCCGCTGTCGGATCAAGGCGGAGGTCAAAGAAACCGGCTCAGTCACCCTCCCGGTGAAGCGCTTGGCGACAATTGTCCGCGAGTTGCCGAATGTCGACGTGGCGCTCGATTCCACCCCGGCGCATCAGGTGAAACTCGCCTCCGGGGGATCCCAGTTTCGGATCATGGGGATTGGCAAGGAGGAGTTTCCCCCGTTGCCGGAATTCGGTGACGACAAATCCTTCGCCTTGGAGCAAGCGGAGCTGCTCAACATGCTCAAGTGTGTTGCCTATGCCCAATCCGCCGATGAAACGCGGTATATTTTGAATGGCGTCTACTTCAATTTCCGCGATGGCAAGCTCTCGCTCGTGGCCACCGACGGGCGCCGCCTTGCGCTGATCAGCAAGGAGCTTGAGTTTCCGGCAGCGAGCGCGGGGAGCATCATCCTCCCGGCCAAGACGGTGAGTGAACTGCTGCGCCTCTTGGACAAGGGCGCGAAGGTGAAGATCTCGTTCAATGAGCGGCGCGCGTCGTTCCAGATCGCGACCGAAAAGGACGCCAGCGGCTTGGTTGAAAACATCTATCTCTTCTCGAAGGTGGTGGAGGGGAATTATCCCAACTACCAACAGGTCATCCCGAAGGAGACGCACCAGCGCATCAAACTGGAGCGCGAGCTCTTCCTGCAGTGCGTGCACCGGGCTGCGCTGGTCTGCAGCGAGAAGGCGAACTCGGTGAAAATCAAGCTGACGAGCAATCTGTTGGAGATCACCGCGGCGAGCCCTGATGTTGGTGAATCGCACGAGTCCATGGCCATCTCCTACAGCGGCCCGGATCTCCAGGTGGCGTTCAACCCGCAGTACATCATGGATCCCCTCCGGGCGCTCACCAAGGATGAGGTCTTCTTCGAATTGAAGGATGAAGTGAGTCCGGGTGTCTTCAAGACGCTGGAGAGCTTCATCTGTGTCATCATGCCGGTGCGGCTAAGTTAGCCAGCTGGCGGGGAGGAACGACGCCGGGCGCGTATCCTGCCGGAGGCTCCATCGTGCGATTTGATCCTGGTTATCTGCTGCTGGCGGTCGCCATTGCGTCGCTGGTGCTGTTCTCGTTGAACCAGCGCCTTGCTTCCCCGGTGCTCGCCATCTTCGTGCGCTGGCTGCGGTGGCTGCTGTTTGCGTTCGGCGGGGCCTTTCTCACCCTGGAATGGGGCTGGAGCAGCCGGCCGTTCTGGGTGCTGACCCTCGCCCTGTTCCTGTGCTGGTTTCTGCTGGAGACGGCATACAACTGGATGGCGATTTCGGCGCTGAGCCAGAGTCCGCTGCCGCTTTTCCCGCGCTATGCGGTCAACACGAGCGGAGAGGAATGGCCGACGCATCCGCGATTGCTCCGGGTGCGGGAATGGCTGCGGGCGAAGAAATGGACGCAGATCCAGGCCTTGAAGGCCGAAATCGGCGGCGGCATCTACCTGCGGTTATCCGTGTACCAGGACCCGGCGGCGCAGACGCGCATTCAGGCCACCTTCGTGCCGCAGGCGAACGGGGCGATCGCGGTGTGCTACACACTCAGCTCGCGGGCGAACGACGGCGTGCGCTATGTCACCGACAATCTCTATCTTCCGTTCGGCGGCTTCTACCCCGAGAACTGGCTGGTGGAAAGGAAGCCCTGGTGCCGCAGCCTGCCGCGGCTGCTAGCCCGGCATCAGGCCCGGCTCGCCGCCGCCGGGGACGGCGCGGTGCCGTGGAGCGGGGAGCCGGTGGAGGATCTGAATCAGCAGCAGTTCGAACTCGAGCGGCTCAACACCGAACTGGGTTTTCTTCTGCCGCACGGGCAGCGCGAGGAGTTTGGCAAGATGACGTACGAGGGTCGGTTCCGCGTGTGGCGGGAGGTGTGGATGCTCGACTACTTTGGGCGGCCGACGCGCTATCAGTGAGAGCCGGGCTGCGGACGGCTCAACCGCCGATGTAGCTCATTTCGATCTTCTGCCGCGTTTCATGGCGCGCGAGCAGTTCCGAACGTTCATCAGAATAGCGGTCAAGCCGGCCGTGCCACACGCGGCTGAGGAAGGAAAACAGCTCCTCGTCGTCGGCGCCGGCGCGAAGGGCTCCGAGCACATCCCAACCGGCCGAGGCGAAAAGGCAGGTGTAGAGCTTGCCGTCGGCGGAAAGCCGGGCGCGATGGCAGTCACGGCAGAAGGGTTCGGTGACGCTGCTGATGAGGCCGATTTCGCCGGCGCCGTCCTGGTAACGGTAGCGCGCGGCCACCTCTCCCCGATAGGCGGGGGTGCAGGGCTCCAGCGGCCACCGCGCGGAGAGTAACGCCACGATTTCCCGTGCGGGCACGACGAGATCGGGGCGCCAGCCGTTGTAATTGCCGACGTCCATGAATTCGATGAAGCGCAGGGTGAGACCCCGCGCCCGCGCCCACGCGGCCATGTCGGGAATATCCGCATCGTTCACGCCGCGCTGGACGACCATGTTGAGCTTAACCCGGAGGCCGACCCTGCCGGCGGCCGCGATGCCCTCCAGGACGCGCTCGACCCGCAAGCCAGGGGCGGCGCCGCTCATCCGAGCGAAAGTTTCCGGGCGGAGACTGTCCAGGCTGACATTGACGCGATCCAATCCCGCGGCATGCAAGTCCGCGGCGGTGCGCGCGAGGAGCCAGCCGTTGGTGGTCAAGGCCACATCCGGGATGCGCAGCTCCTCCTTGAGCAGGCGGACGAGTTCGGGGACGTCGGGCCGCAGGAGCGGTTCACCCCCGGTGATGCGGATTTTCTCGACCCCGAGGCGCGTGAACTGGCGGAGGATGCGGCGGAGGTCCGCGAGCGAGATGAATTGGCTGTCGCCAAGGAAGGCGTGGTCTGGGCCGAACACCGCGGCGGGCATGCAATAGGGACAGCGGAAGTTGCAGCGGTCAGTCACCGAGAGGCGCAAATCCCGCAGCGGTCGGCCCAGTTGGTCGCGGAGGGAGGACATGAGCGGACAAGGGTAGACAGAAAGCCGGGGAAAGGCAAAGGACCGAGCGAACGATGACCGGGCCGGAGGCACCCGGACATTTGCCGTGTGCCCACACCCGGGCCATGGTAGTGTCCGTTGATGCTTTCTGTCGCCGAAGCCGAGAAACAGGTGCTGGGGGCGGTCTCCCTGCTCCCAGCCGAGGACTGCCCGTTGGCGAGTGCACACGGGCGGGTGTTGCGGCAGACGATCGCCGCGGATCGGGACCTGCCGCCGTTTGATCGCGTGGCCATGGATGGGTATGCCATCCGACACGAGGCGTGGCAGGGGGGAATCCGCCGCTTCCGTGTCGCGGGGCTGCAGGCGGCGGGCACCCGACCCCTAACGCTAGCGGCGGAGGACACCTGCATCGAGGTGATGACCGGAGCGGCGCTGCCGATTGGGAGCGACACGATCGTCCCTTATGAGGACACGGCGGCCGATGGCAGCGCTATGGTCGTGGGCAGCGCGACAAGCGTGGCGGCCGGGCAGGCGGTGCATCGGTGCGGATCGGACCACGCGGCGGGTTCCGTGATCGTGAATCCCGGGATCAGGCTGGGCGGGCGGGAGATCGCGGTGGCGGCGGCGTGTGGATGCGCCCATCTGGCGGTGAGCCAGCAACCGGTGATTGCGGTGGTCGCAACCGGCGACGAACTGGTGGAAGTGAGCTCCCCGGTGGCGCCCCACCAGATCCGGCGCTCCAATGATTATGCGTTGCGGGCGGCGCTGGTTGGCGCCGGGTACCCGCGCGCGGAGCGCTTTCATCTGCGCGATATGCGGCAGGAGATCGAGCACGTACTCTGGCACATCGTGGCGGAGTATGACGCCGTGCTCATCACGGGCGGGGCGGCGAAGGGGAAGTTCGATTTCCTGCCCGCGGTGCTGGATGACCTCGGGGTGAGGAAGATTTTTCAAGGGGTGGCGCAGCGGCCGGGCAAGCCGTTCTGGTTCGGACGCAGTCCGCGGCAGACCCCGGTGTTCGCCCTGCCGGGGAATCCCGCCTCGGCCTACCTCTGCCTGCAGCGGTACGTCCTGCCGGCCCTCGCCCGGATGAGCGGCCTGACCCCGGGCCAGCCGGGTCTGGCGGTCCTCATCGAGCGCGTCGTGTTCCAGCCCGCGCTGACGCTGTTTCTACCGGTGACGGTCTCAGCGGGGCCGCGCGGCGAGCGGCAGGCTGCGCCAGCACCATTGAACACCTCCGGAGACCTGGCCGGACTTGCCGGCACCGATGGCTTCGTGGAGCTGCCGGCCGAAGTGGAGGTTTTCGAAGCAGGCGCGGTCGTGCCGTTCTGGCCGTGGAGTTGACGGCCGAAAACGGGGAGCAAATTGCCTTTGCACCGCCGACTAATTCGGCGACGGTAGCATGAT
>Ga0335084_10005918_pt1 | contig 12125 bp, 10 predicted proteins | sample Lox_Sample_44_FD_206721 | JGI IMG/M metagenome (GOLD analysis project Ga0335084, IMG submission 206721) | Soil microbial communities from Loxahatchee National Wildlife Refuge, Florida, United States - Lox_Sample_4.4 | ecosystem: Environmental > Terrestrial > Soil > Wetlands | place: USA...
TGTAGCTCGTCTGGATCGAGTCGACGAACACGACCCGCGCACCCACGCCGCGCGCGTGGTGCACCATGGCTTCGACGTTGGTCTCGCCCAGGACGTGCACCGCGCCCGCGTCATCGGCCAGGCGGTCAGCGCGCAGGCGCAGCTGGTGCGGCGACTCCTCGCCGGACACGTAGAGCGTCGGCACCCCGGCCCGCTCGAGGCGGGCGGCGCATTGCAGCAGGAGGGTGGACTTCCCGATCCCGGGCTCGCCGCCCACCAGCACCACGGAACCGGGGACGATGCCGCCACCGAGCACGAAGTCGAGCTCCGGGAGACCGGTCTGCCACCGCGCGAGGGCGTCGCTCGCGACGGTTGCCAACCGCACCGGGGGGCTACCCGTCGCATCACTCGAACGCCTGACCGCCCGACTGCTTGACCGCCCTAGCGGCTCCTCCACGAGGCTGTTCCACGCGCCACACGCCTCGCAGCGCCCGCCCCATTTCGGCTGCTCGGCGCCGCACTCGGCACAGCGGAAGACGGAACGGTCCTTAGCGGGCACGCACCGCCTCCGCCGGGGCTTCGCGTGACGTGTAGTTGTCGAACCGGGTCCATTCCTTCTTGAAGACGAGCTTGATGGTGCCGGTGGGCCCATTGCGTTGCTTGCCCACGATCAGCTCCGCCATGCCCTCGAGGCTGTTGCCATCCTTGTCGGTGGGACCGTCGTACATCTCCTGCCGGTAGATGAAGAGGACGACGTCGGCGTCCTGTTCGATCGCGCCCGACTCGCGCAAGTCGGCCAGCTGGGGACGGCGGTGTTCCCCGCCACGTTGCTCCGGCGCCCGGGAGAGCTGGGACAGTGCCACGAGCGGCACATTCAGCTCCTTTGCCAGGGCCTTGAGGGACCGGGAGATGTAGGAGATCTCCTGCTGACGGTTCTCGGAGTCCTTGGGCCCCTGCATCAGCTGCAGGTAGTCCACGACGACCAGCCCGATGTCGTGCTCTGCCTTCAGGCGTCTGGCCTTGGAGCGCATGGCCAGCGGAGAGATCATCGCGCTATCGTCGATCCAAATGGGAGCGGTGCCTAGGAGCCCGGCCGCGCGCGCCAGCTTGGGATAGTCCTCGTCTCGGAGCTGGCCGCGTCGCAACCGCTCGCCGTTGACCATGCCTTCGGAGCACAGGAGTCGTTGGACCAGCTGGTCCTTCGACATTTCGAGCGAGAAGAGCCCGATGCCGACCCGGTGCTCGATCGCCGCGTGCTGCACGATGTTGAGCGCCAGCGCCGTCTTGCCCATCGACGGCCGGGCGGCGAGCACGATGAGATCTCCGGGTTGAAAGCCCGCGGTGTAGGTGTCCAGCTCCGTGAATCCGGTCACGACCCCGGTGGCGCCACCACCCCCCTGCTGCAGCTGCTCGATCCGCTCCATGGCGGGCCAGATCAGCTCCTTGATCCGAATGAACTCTTCGGCCCGCCGCAGCTGCACGACCTCGAAGACCCGTCGCTCGGCCTGATCGAGGACCTCAGTCGTGCTGCCGCGCGACTCGTACACCTCCGTCACGATGTTGGTGGCCGCTTCGATCAGCCGCCGCTGAATGGCCTTGTCGCGAACAATCGAGGCGTGAAACTCGATATTGGCCGAGGTTGGTACGGCATCGATCAGGGCGCTGATGTACTCCAAGCCCCCGGCACGATCGAGATCGCCCCGTTGCTGCAGCTCGTTCTTCAGGGTGATGGGATCGATGACGTCCGAGCGCTCGATCAGGGCGACCATCGCTCTGTACAGCATGCGATGGCGCTCCTTGTAAAACATCGTGTCGTCGAGGTGCTCGGCGGCGCGCAGCGCCGCGTTCTGGTCGAGCATCATCGCGCACAGGACGGCCTGTTCGGCCTCGTCGCTGAACGGGACTTGCCGGCCCGCGTACTCGCGGCTAGTCGCTGAGGATTCGACGCGCGATGTTGACGTCATGCCAGGTAGGTCTCTTCCAATTGGGATTCCGGAGCAGGGCGGCCGGATGGTACGTAACGATAACCGGGATGCCGCGGAAGCGGTGAATGTGGTCCCGCATCGAGCCCAATGACTGCTTCGTGTTGAGCAGGGACTGCGCCGCCGTGTTGCCCATCGCCAGGATCACCTTCGGCTTGAGCAGCTCGAGCTGGCGATGCAGATACGGCAGACAGGTCGCGATCTCGTCGTAGAGCGGCTGCCGGTTCTCGGGCGGGCGGCACTTCACGATGTTGCAGATGAACACCTGCTCGCGCGGCAGATCGATCGCCGCGAGGATCTTGGTGAGCAGCTCGCCGGCCGGCCCGACGAACGGGCGCCCCGTCTCGTCTTCCACGCGCCCGGGACCCTCTCCCACGACCGCCAGCCGCGCGTCGCTCGGGCCCTCTCCGGGGACGGTGTGCGTCCGGCCTTCGCACAAGCGGCACCTCGTGCACTGGGCGACGAGACTGGCGACCGCTTCGATCGTCCCGCACCGGGAGATCGGATCGGTGGCGAAGAGATCGCCCGCGGGGGGGTCGTAGAAAACGCCGGGTGGAGGGAGCGGAGCGGGGGCAGGGTTAGGCTCCGGCAGCCCCGGGGCGTCGCCCCGGGGATAACCGGAAGCCGGCTCCGCTGGCGTCAGCACCACCGGGTCACCGCCGAGCAACCGTTGTTGTTCCAGGTACTGCCGCGCCAGAGCCCGCCCGTCGCTCACAAGAGCACGTGCTCCACCTCGTCGAGGATTCGTTCCGCCACGTCGCGCTTGGACAGGAGCGGCAGCGCTGTCGGCTCACCGCTCCGGCGCACGATGGTCACACGATTCGTGGCGACCTCGAACCCCGCGCCGGGCTCGAGCGCGTCGTTCAAGATGACCAAATCGAGCGCTTTATCTTGCAGCTTCTGCTTCGCGCGCGCAACAATGTCGCCGCCCGCTTCGAGCGCGAAGCCCACCACCACGCACCCCTTCGGCCGTTCGAGCGTCCCCACGACGTCGGGCGTCGCTTCCAGCTCGAGGGTGAGGTGTCCCGCGCCGCGGGCCTGCTTTGTCGTCGCCGGCGCGGCCGGTCGAAAGTCCGCCGGCGCCGCCGCCATGATCAGCACGTCCGCCTTCTTGATCAATGCCTGCAGCGCGCGCTGCAGCTCCGCGGTCGTTTCCACGCGATGAGCCGTCACGCCCGCAGGCAGAGGCAGGCTGGTCGGTCCGGACACGAGCACCACCTCGGCGCCGCGCTCGCTCGCGGCTTCGGCGAGCGCGTATCCCATCTGGCCGCTCGACGGATTCGTGATCACGCGCACCGGATCGATGTGCTCGCGCGTGGGACCGGCGGTGACGATGACGTGCTTGCCGCGCAGCGGGCTCGCGGGCGCGAGCAGCCGGCCCGCCGCGCCGAGGATCGCCTCGGGCTCGCTCATCCTGCCCGGCCGCTCGCTCGGACCCTCGGCGAGCGCCCCGACATCGGGACCGATCATGTGCCAGCCGCGCTGGACCAGGGTCTTCAAGTTGGCCTGCGTCGCGGGATGGGCATACATGGCGTCGTTCATGGCGGGGGCGCACAAGACCGGCCCCGTACGGGCGAGGAGGAGCGTGGTGAGCAGGTCGTCGGCCAGGCCCTGCGCCGCGCGGGCGAGCAGATTGGCCGTGGCCGGCGCGATGACGACGAGGTCAGCGGTCTTGGCGAGTTCGATGTGAGCGAGCGCCCGGCCGGGCTCCCACAGCGAGCCCAGGACCGGGCGCCCGGTGAGCGCCTCGAAGGTCGGGGCCCCCACGAATTCCGCGGCGGCGGCCGTCAGCACGACATCCACCCGCGCACCGCCCTCGGTGAGCCGCCGGGCGAGGATACAGCTCTTGTAGCAGGCGATCCCGCCCGACACGCCGAGGACGACGTGCCGGCCGGCGAACGGCATCAGCCTTCCTGGCGCCGCCGCCGGACCAGCCGGTAAGTGAGCCGGCCCGCGACCAGCTCGTCCAGCGCCCGGGTCGTGAGCTTCTTCTCGAAATCGACCGAGCGATCGCGCGGAAAGTCGTTGACAAAGCGCGCGAACTTCGCGGCGACGAGCATCCCGAGATACTTGTTGCCGGTCTGCGTCGCGACTTCAGTGGGGGTAACGATGCGCATCTAGTGCTTGCCTTTCAACTGAGTGTAGAGTTCCACCTTCGCCTCCTGGAAGCCGGCGGCGAACTCCTCGATCCACCTGTTCAACTGAGGCATGTCGCGCCTCGGTCCACGGCCCAGCTCGACGATCTCGCGAAGGGTACCCACTGCCTGATCCAGATCGTCGTTCTTCACGATGTAGTCAAACGCCGAACAATGTCTGAGTTCCTCTTGAGCTCGCGACAGGCGAGCCTCGAGCTGCTTCACCGTCTCCGTCCCCCGCCCGTGGAGGCGGGCAACCAGGACCTGGGGCGACGACGGCAACACGAACACGCTGACGAGGTTGTCCCCCTGCCAGGACTTGCGAATCTGCTCCGCGCCGACCACCTCGATATCGAGCAGCGCGTGCTTGCCGCTTCCCAAGATTCGGTCGATTTCACTTCTCGGCGTTCCGTACCACTCGCCCGCATATTCCGCCGTCTCGAGAAAGCGCCCGTCTCGTTTCCAGCGCTCGAACTCGGCGCGATCCAGGAAGTGGTACGCCTCCCCGTCCCTCTCCCCCGTCCGTGGCATTCGCGTCGTCGCCGACACGGAGATCGCGTACCGGTCCGGGTGCGTTTCGACGAGCCTCCGCGTGATGGTCGTCTTCCCCGCACCAGAGGGTGCTGAGACAATGACGACCCGCGGGGTCACTCGAGGTTCTCGATCTGTTCGCGGACGCGCTCGAGCTCGCCCTTCATCGCGATCACCGTCTGCGTGATGGTCGCGTCGTTCGCCTTGGACCCGATCGTGTTCACCTCGCGCAATAGCTCCTGCGCGAGAAACCCGAGCTGCTTGCCCGACCGGCCCTCCGTGCGGAGCGCTTCGCGGCAGGCGGCGAGGTGAGTCCGCAGCCGCACCAGCTCCTCGGTGATGTCTACGCGGTCGGCGAGCAGCGCCACCTCGAGCGCGAGCCGCTGGTCGTCCACCTTCACCCCTGCCGCGAGCTCGGCGACGGCGCGCTTCAACCGCTCGTATTCCGCGGCCAGGCGGGCGGGCGCGCGGCCCTCGACCACCTGCGCCCCGGCCTCGAGGGCGTCGAGCCGCGCCCGCAGGTCGACGGCGAGCGCCTCGCCCTCCCGCTCGCGCATCGCGAGCACCTCGCGGGCGGCGACGTCCACGATCGGCTCGAGCGCCGCCCAGCTCAGCGGCTCCTCAACCTCATCGTTGCCGGCCGCGTGGAGCACGTCCGGATGCCGGGCCACGAAGCCCAGCTCGGGCTCCCCTTTCAACCGGAGCTTCTTCTTCAGCTCCTTCAGCGCCGCCACCACCTGGCGCGCCCGGGCGAGGTCCACCGCGATCCCACCGTCGGCGCGCGGCGCCTCGACCCAGCGCACCGAGACCGACACGTGCCCGCGCTCGAGCAGCTTGTGCAGGTGCTCGCGCAGCTGATGCTCCGCGGTCGCGAGCTCCGCCGGCAGGCGCAGCTGCGGACTGTAATAGCGGTGGTTCACGGTGCGGATCTCGATCCGCAGCCGTCCGCCCAGCACGTTGCCTTCGGCTGAGCCGAAGCCCGTCATGCTCCGGGGCACAATCTTTAAGCCTAGTCGTTCAACAGACTTAGGTCAATCGGGCTCAGTTGGTAAACCGCCATCTCACTCCGTAGTACTGGAAGTTGCGCGGGTACTCGATCCCGGGCACGTAGCCGCCGCGGAACGCGCGAGCGTTTCGCGTCTCCCAGAAAATCGTGACGCCCGCAATGCGGATCTGCGCGTTGATGTCGATGAACGTCGCGGGCGCCAGCTCGAAGGTGGTGATCGCGCCGCTCAGACTGTCCCGGACGAACCCGGCCGTGCCGCCCGCGCTCCACGATTCGACCGCCGCTTCCGCGCGCAGCGCGAAGATCCCACTGCGGTACACCCGCCAGAACTTCGAGTAGAAGGTCAGCGAGTAGCGGCCGTGACGCGGCGGCTCGAAGTCCCCGCCGTTGTGGACAGGATCGAAGTACCACCCGGACACCGTGAGGCCCGGTGCCAAATGGAGGCCGCCGTAGATGGTGAAATAGTTGGTCGACGGCGTGGGCGAGAGCCCGCTGATCGCCCCCAGGCTCGGCAGCGCGCCTTCCGCCGGCGCGTACGCGTCCCGCCGCGCGGCGCCGACGTCGATCGTTACCCAGCGATGCTCAAGGCGGATGCCCCCTTCCAGGTCCCGGGTTCGCTGCACGGTATCGGTCGGCAAAATCGGCGCCCCCACCTCATTGGTCCATACCACGTCGCCGTGCGCATAGAAGCCGAGGGGCAGCGTGATCCCGAGCGTGAGGTGGGCGCGGTCGCCCTTCCGGTCGTTCGAGTACTCACTGTGCCGGGCGTCGCCGGCGAGAGTGAACGGACGAAGGAAATTCCACGCCGCCTGCGCCTCGAATTGCCACGGCGTTTGGTCGAGCCCGTAGCGGGCGATCAATGCCGCTGACGTGTGCCGCCCAATGTTCGAGAGGGTGAGACTCGCCTGCGACACGCTGCGATCGCCCACCAGTTGATCGTTCGTCACAGACGCCGTCGCGAGCATCAGGTCGAGTCTCGTGCCGCGGCCGTCGGGCCGCCCCCCGACAAAGAAGCGCGCGATCTCGTCCACGCGCTTCGAGGCGCGCCCGGCCACCAGCGGCGTGTCCACCGCGGTGCGGTGCCAGTCCGCGCTCACGATCTGCAGCGAAGCGCCCAGGTTGGGCCGCATGTAATCGGCCTGAAACCAGAGGTCGGTGCTGTGGAACGGCGTGGACGTGGTGCCCCCGATGCCGCTCAAGTCGTTCCAGTCGGCCACGACGGAAAGCCCCAAGCCCGAGCGCCAGCGTTTGAGGAACGCCGCCCGGTACCCCCGCATGTCGGCCTGCCCCGTGGACACGCCGATCTCGCTCGTGGCGGCCGTGGAGCTTTGGCGACACGATACGAGGTAGACCCGGAGCGTGGCGGGCAGCAGGATCACGTCGACGCGCTCGAGCGGGGCGAGGGGAATGCGCGCGGGATCGAGATACACGGAATCTCGTCCCACGGGCAGATACGGCAGGCCGTCCCAGTACACTTCGAGCGCGGCGGGTCCCCGCCCGCCGTACAGCACGACCTCGGATTGGCCGTACAGACCGCCGCGCGCGACGTACACGCCTGGGACCCGCTCCAGGAGGTCAGCGAGGGTCTTGGTTGCGGAGAAGACAATGGAGTCGGTCGTGAAGCTGTAGCGGGTGCCGCGCGGCAACGGGCCCTGCGGAACGGGAACGGGCGGAAGGACGACGAGGACGGGCAGGCTGTCCCGGGTCGTGGAGTCGGTTGCGGTCGTGTCCGCCTGGGCCAGACCCTGGCCCGCGGCGGCCTGGGCAGCCGCGCACAGCGCGGCCGCGAGCAGGACCGTGCGGGTCACGCCCCCGCGCGCTTGAGGACGAATTCGCTGAACAGGCGCACGCCGATCGCCGTGGGACCCTTGGCCTGGTGCGGCGCCTCGCTGTCGGTGTAGGCGGTGCCCGCGATATCGAGATGCACCCACGGATACCCCGTCGCGAACTCCCGCAGGAACCAGCCGCCCGCGATCGTGCCCGCGCCCCGCCCCGCCGAGTTCTTCAGGTCGGCGATGTCCGACCGCAGGAGGTCGCGGTACTCCTCCCACAGCGGCAGCTGCCAGCAGCGCTCGCCGGCGCGCTCGCCGGCGTCGCGGACCTCGTTCGTGAGCGCGTCGTCAGTACCCATGAGGCCGATCGCCGCGTGGCCGAGCGCCACGACCACGGCGCCGGTGAGGGTGGCGGCGTCTACGACGGCCACCGGCTTGAAACGCCGGACGTACGACAGCGCATCGCACAGGATCAGGCGCCCCTCGGCGTCCGTATTGATGATCTCGATCGTCTTCCCCGCATGGCTCTTGATGACATCGCCGGGTTTTACCGCCGTCCCCGAGGGCAGGTTTTCCGTTGCCGGAATGAGGCCGACCACGTTGATGGCGGGCTTCAGCCTGCCCAGCATCTCGAACGTCCCGAGCACCGCCGCCGCGCCCGACATGTCGAACTTCATGTCCTCCATGTTCTGGGCCGGCTTGATGGAGATCCCCCCGGAATCGAAGGTGACGCCCTTGCCGACGAGCGCGATCGGGGACGCGTCGGTCTTGCCGCCGCGGTGCTCGAGCACGATGAAGCGAGGCTCCTGCACGCTGCCCTGCGCCACCGCGAGAAGGGTACGCATCCCCTCGCGCTCGAGCTGCGGGCGGTCGAGGACGGTGAGGGTGAACCCGTACGCGTCGGCGAGGCGTTTGGCCTGCTCCGCGAGATAGGCCGGCGTGCACACGTTCCCCGGTTGCACCTGGAGGAAGCGGGCCAGCCGGTGCCCGGCGGCGATGGCGTCGCCGATCCTCTGGCCGGCCGTCACCTCCTTGGCTTCGCTCGCGTCGCACACGATCGCGACCGATTCGACTTCGGGGCGCGGCTCGTCGGACGACGTCTTCATGTCCGTGAAGGTCCAGGCGCCCTGCACCGCGCCTTCGACCACGACCTGGCCCAGGTCGCGCGCGGCGACGCCGTTCCGGGCCTCGGTCGCGACGGCGAAGGCGAACTGCTTCGCGCCCACGGCACGCGCCCGCTTCGCGGCCACGCCGGCCGCGCGGCGGATGGTGCCCCGCGCGACGTCGCCCGGCTTCCCCAGGCCGACGAGCAGGATGCGCTGGGGTTTGGCGCCCGGGGGATAGACGAGGCACGTTTCGTCGCGCTTGCCCTTGAAATCGCCGCTCGCGACCGCGCGGCCCAGCGCGCCGCCGCTCACCTGATCGAGCGGGCCGAGCGAGGGAGGGAGCGTCTTCGCTTCGGTGAGCGCCACGGCGACGAGCGGCAGGTCGAGGCTGGCCGCTGGGGTCGTGACGACGCTGCTCGTCATCGGGCTAGACATGCTCGACGATACACTCGGCAAAGGTGGAGGTCGAAACCTGCTTCGCGGCGGGCAACAGCCGCGCGAGGTCGTAGGTGACGCGCCCGCCCAGAATCGCGGCGGCAATGCCCCGCTCGACCGCCGCCGCTACGTCGTGCCAGCCCAGCTCCTCGAACATCATGGCGCCGGAGAGGATCACGCTGCCCGGGTTCACCTTGTCCTGCCCCGCGTACTTCGGTGCCGTGCCGTGGGTCGCCTCGTAGACGGCATACCCGTCGCCGACGTTGCCGCCGGGTGCCAAGCCCAGGCCGCCCACCTGCGCCGCCGCCGCGTCGGACAAGAGGTCGCCGTTCAGGTTCGGCGCCGCGATCACCGAATATTCATCGGGCCGAAGCACGAGCTGCGCGAACATCGCATCAGTGATGCGGTCCTTGATGACCACACGTCCCGCCTTCCCCGTCCCCCCTCCCACTTCACTCTCGGGAATGGTCTTGTCGCCGAACTTCTCCTTCGCGATCTCATAGCCCCATTCCCGGAAGCCGCCCTCGGTGAACTTCATGATGTTGCCTTTGTGCACGAGCGTCACGGAGCTCCGGCCGGCCTGAATGGCGTACTGGATCGCCTTGGCGACCAGGCGCTGGCTGCCGAACTTGGACATCGGCTTGATACCGATAGCGCTTCCCGGCCGGATCTTGGCACCGAAGCGTTCCGAGAGAAACTGGATTATTGCGTCCGCTTCGGGTCCACCGGCGCGGTACTCGACCCCCGAGTATACGTCCTCGATGTTTTCGCGAAAGATCACGACGTCGAGCTTTTGCGGCTCGCGCATCGGGCTCGGCACGCCGGGGAAGTAGCGCACCGGACGGATGCAGGCGTACAGATCGAGCAGCTGGCGCAGGGCGACGTTGAGGGAGCGGATCCCGCCGCCGACCGGGGTCGTGAGGGGCCCCTTGATGGCGACGCGGTGCTGGCGGATGGTCTCGAGCGTGGCATCGGGCAGCCAGGTGCCGGTCTGCTTGAACGCCTTCTCGCCGGCCAGGACCTCGAGCCATTCGACCTTGCGCTTGCCGCCGGAGGTCTTCTGGACCGCGGCATCGAACACGCGCCGCGCGGCGCGCCAGATGTCCGGACCCGTGCCGTCGCCCTCGATGAAGGGGATGATGGGCTGGTCTGGCACCACCCAGCGGTCGTGCCGGAAGTCGATGCGATCGCCCATCTGGAGCAGGCTCCCGGCCACCGGGGGGGCGGCCGCACGTGAGTGGACAGGGTAGCGAATGCCGATCTGGAACGCGTGCAGTCTACATGACAGCGGCAGGGTTGCGCCAGCCGAACCCGGTGCCGTAGACTATGGCCCGATGCGCGCCCACCGCGTTGCGTTCCGCTCGATCATCGCTCTCGCCGCCGTGTGTTGGCTGGCTGCGGGGCCTGGTGGACTCGTGCTGCGTCAGGCCTTGGCCTGCCGCGACGCGATGGGGATGCCCGCGCACCATCACCACATGCCTCAATCAGGGTCTTGCTTCTGTAGCCAGATGGTGGGCGCGTTCGACCAGACGGTCTCGTCCGCCATGCCGGCGTTCGCTGTCCCCGGCGCGGGAGTCGTCACGCCGGTCGGTAGCACTCCAGAACCGTCCGCCCTGCCCCTTCCTCCGTCCCCTTCGTTCGTCCCGGAGACTCCGCCCCCGATTCTCGCGTAGGCCAAGACGGTTCGTTTCAGCCTGGGCGCGACGTTTGGGGAACGTGCGCGGCGCTTTCCGAGCGCCGGGCCGCGGTTCGCGCCCTTTGCGTCGCCTGTGTTGGTACGGCGGCCGAGCGCCGCCGCGCGCGACCTCACACGCGGAGTGCATGATGTCTCCACGCCTCGCAGTACTCCTTCTTGGCTGCCTCCCGGCCATGGTGTATGCCCAGCAACCGCCGGCGCAGGATTCCGCCCATCAGCACGGCGACTCTCTGACCCGGACACCGATTACCCTGCAACCGGTGACGGTCACCGCAACCGCCGTACAGCGCGAGGATCCCCGCACCTCTGTACGGGTCTCGGCCGCCGCGATCCAACAAGCCCCCGCTACCAACGCGTACGACCTGCTCCGTCAGACCGCAGGTCTGGAAGTCCACGACCAGGGCCAAGGACCCGGATTCGCCTCGGACGCCTCGGTGCGCGGGTTCAGTTCGGACCACTCAACCGATTTGGCTCTGTGGGTTGACGGCGTTCCCATCAACGAGCCAGTGAATGGGCATGCAGAGGGCTACAACGACTGGAGCCTGCTGTTCCCCCAAGGCGTGCAGGACATCGACGTGATCAAGGGGCCGACGAGCGCGCTGTACGGCAACTTCGCGATGGCGGGCATAGTGAACGTGCGCACCCTCGAGCGAATGCACGGCACGTCGGTCTTGGTTGAGCCTGGCTCCTACGGGCGGGTTGCGGGGACGCTACTCACCGGCTTCGATCACGATACGAAGAGCGGTGTGTTCGGCATTCGTGCAGTACGGGAAGACGGATGGCGTCCCAACAGCGGCTACGACCTTGCTCAGGCTCACGGGCGGTACGTGACCTCGCTGAGCCCCAGCACCACGCTCGACCTCGGAACCGAGTTCTATGCGACGCGATGGGACTCGCCCGGGTTCTTGACCGACAGCCAGTACACCGCGGGGCTCTACGACGTCGTCGCGAATGCCTCCGACGGGGGCTTCAAGCGGCGCGCGCTGGAGCGCGCCAGCCTGGGGGTGTTTGTCAACTCATCTTTGTTGTGGCGTACGACGGCGTACGCGACCCAAGGTCGGTGGCAGCTCTACCTGACTATCCCGCCCGAGCCGGGGAGCGGCGAGGGCTCCGGCAGCCAGACTGAGGAAGAGGATCACCGCTACGGGTTCGGTCTGACGAGCGCCCTGACTTGGGCGCTGCCACGCCTTGACCTTACGGTCGGGACCGAAGGGCGGTGGGACCATTCCGACTACGAGAATTGGCTTACCACCGACCGTTCCCGCGACTCCGCGCAGACATTGGTGTCGGCCCGGCAGGCCTCGGGCGCGCTCTTTGTCGAATCGGCCACCGATGTCACCCGGCACATGCGCCTGACCGTGGGGGGCCGCCTGGACGCGCTGGACACGCGCTCGGAACCCGACAGCGCGGTTGCCGCGAGCGCCGGGAAGACGGTGTTCTCACCCAAGCTGGGCGTGCTCTACCACCTGGGGTTCCCGGCCGA
>Ga0335084_10005919_pt1 | contig 12124 bp, 10 predicted proteins | sample Lox_Sample_44_FD_206721 | JGI IMG/M metagenome (GOLD analysis project Ga0335084, IMG submission 206721) | Soil microbial communities from Loxahatchee National Wildlife Refuge, Florida, United States - Lox_Sample_4.4 | ecosystem: Environmental > Terrestrial > Soil > Wetlands | place: USA...
GCTCTTTGCGCGGTACAAGCGTGACGTCAAGAAGACGGGGAAGCCGTTTTATCCCTTCGCGATGTTCCACGACACGCTGATGAGCTTCGTCGTCGTGCTCGTGATCATCCTGCTCGCGGTGATCTGGAAGTACACGGTGCCGGGGGACCACACGAGCACCGCGCCCGGCTGGCTCGGCCCGCTCTACACCTCGCCGGCCGACCCCGGCACGGTCAGCTTCGTGCCGCGGCCGGACTGGTACTTCTACTTCCTCTTCTACCTGCTGCGGATCTTCAAGTGGCCGGAGTCGGTGATCCTCGGCACGGTCGGGATCCCGACGATCTGCCTGATCCTGCTGATCGGGCTGCCGTTCTACGACACGCGGCTCGAGCGCAGGCCGCTGCGCCGCCCCGTCGCGATGGTCGCGCTGATCCTGACCGCGATCTCGATGGGCGTGCTCACCTACAAGGGCGCGGCCGCCAAGGAGGCGCTCGCGAGCGAGGTCGTCGGCGCGGTGCCCGGGTGGGTCGAGAAGAACAACCTGCCGCCGGAGGCGGTTCCGGGCGCGAAGCTCTTCGCCCAGTCCGGCTGCACCAGCTGCCACACGTACCTCGGGGTGGGCTCCTCGAACCTCGGCGCGCCCGACCTGAGCGACATCGGCAGCAAGAATCTCGGCGTGGACTTCCAGATCGCCCACCTCAAGTGCCCGTCCTGCGTGAACCCCGGCTCGCCGATGCCGCCGTTCGCATCACTCGGCGACGAGGCGCTCAAGCAGCTCGCGATCTTCCTCGAGGCCTCGAAGGGGCCACAATGAGGGCGACGTGCACGTCTTTCTCGGGATAACGGGAGCCTCCGGGGCTCCGTACGCGGCGCGGCTCCTCGAATCGCTCGTCGGCGCAGGCTGCGAGATCGGCGTCTCGGCCTCGCGCGCGGGGATCGAGGTCCTCGCGACCGAGCTGTACGGCGACGCCCGGCTCTCGCCCGACGAGACGCTGCAGCGGTTCCTCGAGCACGCCGACGGGGCGGCCACGGTCTACGACCCGGGCGACTGGCACGCGCCCTACGCGAGCGGCTCGGCGCGGGTCGACGCCTACGTGATCTGCCCGTGCTCGATGGGGACGCTCGGCGCGATCGCCGGCGGGACGATGACGAACGTGATCCAGCGGGCGGCCTCGGTCGCGCTGAAGGAGGGCCGCAAGCTCGTGCTCGTGCCGCGGGAGACGCCGCTCTCGACGATCCACCTCCAGAACATGCTCACGGTGCGCCAGGCCGGGGCGACCGTGCTATTCGCGGCGCCGGGCTTCTACCACGGCGCGGAGACGGTGGACGACCTCGTCGACTTCGTCGTCGGCCGCTGCCTCGACCAGCTCGGGCTCGAGAACGCGCTCGTGAAGCGCTGGGGACAGGAGTAGGTGGTGGTCGAGACGGGGACGCTGCCGCCCGACGGCGTGCGCGTGATGTTCGACCGGATCGCGCCGGTGTACGACGCGATGAACCGGGTGATGACCGCCGGCCTCGACCGCCGCTGGCGCGAGCTCGCGGCCGAGGTCGCGCTGCCCGGCGACCGCGTGCTGGACGCCTGCTGCGGCACCGGCGATCTCGCGCTCGCGGCTCGCCGACGCGGCGGCGTCGTCACGGGGCTCGACTTCTCGCCCGAGATGCTCGAGCGGGCGCGCCGGAAGGGGCCGGACGTGGAGTGGGTGGAGGGCGACCTGCTCGCGCTCCCGTTCGCCGACGGCTCGTTCGAGGCCGCGACCGTCGGCTTCGGCGTCCGCAACGTCGCCGACCTGCCGCTCGCGCTGCGCGAGCTGCGCCGGGTGCTCGTGCCCGGCGGCCGGCTCGCGGTGCTCGAGATCACCCAGCCCCGCGGAGCGCTCCGGCCCTTCTACAGGCTCTGGTTCGACGGAGTCGTGCCCTTCCTCGGCCGCGTGTTGCCGGGCGGCGCGGCGTACAGCTACCTGCCCGCGAGCGTGCGCCGCTTCCCGGGCCCGGACGAGCTCGCGGCGCTGCTGACCGACGCCGGCTTCGGCGCCGTGCGCTACCGCCTGCTCGCCGGCTCGATCGTGGCCCTGCACACCGGAGCCGCGTCGTGAACGCGCTTGCGACGATCCGCGAGACCCCGGGGCTCGACTCCTACCTCGAGCAGCTCGAGGCGCGGCTGCGCGAGGCGGTCTCGGCCTATCCGGGCGTGGTCTCTGCTGCGGGAGAGGGCGCGCTCGCGGCCGGCGGCAAGCGGCTGCGGCCGCTGCTCGTCTTCCTCTCCACCCCGGTCGGCCAGGAGCCGGACGTCGCGGCCGGCGTCGCGGTCGAGCTCGTGCACATGGCGACGCTGCTCCACGACGACCTGATCGACGGCGCGGAGTTCCGGCGCGGCCGCACCGCGGCCTGGCAGGAGTTCGGGCCCGCCGGCGCCAAGGCGGCCGGCGACTACCTCTTCGCCCGCGCCTTCGCCGAGCTGACGGCGACGCGGAACGCGGCGGCGGTCTCGACGCTCGCCGACGCGACGCTGCGGCTGGCTCGCGGCGAGGCGCTGCAACGCAGCCAGGTGCACGACCCGGCGACCCCGGTGGACGCCTACCTCGAGCGCTGCGCTCTGAAGACCGGCGCGCTCTTCGAGGTCGCCTGCCGGCTCGGCGGCGGCTCGGGCGCGTTCGGGCTCGCGCTCGGCGTGGCGTTCCAGATCACCGACGACATCCTCGACTGCTCCGGCCTCACGATCGAGACCGGGAAGATCGCAGGCACCGACCTCCGCGAGGGGACGCCGACGCTGCCGCTCCTGCTCGCCGCCGAGGAGGACGAGGTCGTGCGCCGCGCACTGGCCGGCGGCCCGCTCGACGGGGCGCTCGTGCGGGTTGCCGCGAGCGGCGCGCTCGAGCGATCGCGCGAGGTCGCGCTCGACTACGCTAGGGAAGCCCGGTCGCATCTGAACGGCGAGCCGCACCGGGACGAGCTCGAGACCCTGACCCACGCAGTCGTCAACCGGGAGAGATAGTGGCAGTCCTCCACCGCATCGACACGCTCGAGCCGATCCGCGAGAAGGTCGAGGCCGGCGAGCGGCTGGACTTCGAGGACGGGCTGACCCTGCTCGAGACCGACGACCTGCTCGGGCTCGGCGAGCTCGCGGACCTGGCGCGGCGCAAGCGCGGCGGCGGCGACGAGGTCTACTTCGTCCAGAACCTCTATCTGAACCAGACGAACGTCTGCCGCGTGAAGTGCAAGTTCTGCGCGTTCGCCGCGACGCAGAAGCAGGAGAACGCCTACACGACCACGCCCGCGGAGCTCGTCGAGGACGCGCTGCGCCAGCGCGAGGTGACTCCCTTCACCGAGATCCACATGGTCAACGGCGAGAGCCCGCACGTGGGCTTCGACTTCTACGTCGACACCGTGCGCGCCCTTCACGAGGCGATGCCGGACGTGGCCCTGAAGCTCTACACCGCGAGCGAGATCCACCACATGACGACGCTCTCCGGGCTCACCCACGAGCAGGTGCTGCGCGAGCTGCAGGCGGTCGGGCTCGGCTCCCTGCCCGGCGGCGGCGCCGAGGTGTTCGCCCCGCGCGTACGGAGCCTCGTGGCCCCCGGCAAGGAGCCCGCCGAGATCTGGCTCGAGACCCACCGCACGGCTCACGGGCTCGGGATCCCGACCCAGTGCACCCTCCTCTACGGCCACGTCGAGACCTACGCGGAGCGGATCGACCACATGCTGCGGCTGCGCGCCCTCCAGGACGAGACAGGCGGCTTCATGGCCTTCATCCCGCTCGCGTTCCATCCGGAGAACACCGTCTTCGAGCGGCGCGGCTTCCGGCACACGACCGGCGCCGACGACCTCAAGATGCAGGCCGTCTCGCGCCTGATGCTCGACAACATCGACCACATCAAGGCCTACTGGATCATGATGGGCCTCCCGCTCGCCCAGGTCTCGCTCCACTTCGGCGCGAACGACATCCAGGGCACCGTCGTGCGCGAGACGATCTTCCACGCCGCCGGCGCCGTGACGGGGACCGAGCGGAAGATCGAGGAGCTCGTCCGCGTCGTCCGCGCCGCCGGCCGCATCCCCGTCCAGCGCGACACCTACTACAACGAGCTGCGGCGGTGGGAGAATTGATTCGCCTGGGGCGAATCTCGTACGCGAACATGGCGCCGGTCTTCTACCGGCTCGACGCCGACGTGGAGGAGATCGCCGGCGTCCCCACCGACCTGAACGCGCGGCTCCTCGCGGGCGAGGTCGACGTGGCGCCGATCTCCTCGATCGAGTACGCGCGGAACGCCGACCGGCTGAAGCTCCTGCCGCGGCTCTGCGTCTCCTCCGAAGGGGCCGTCGACTCGATCCAGCTCGTCTCGCGGATCCCGCTCGCGCGCGTGCGCACGGTCGCGATCACCCCGGAGAGCGCCACCTCCGTCGTGCTGACGAAGGTGCTGCTGCCGCACGCCGACCACGTCCCGTTCGGCGAGGAGGCCGACGCGAAGCTCCTGATCGGCGACGCGGCGCTGAAGAGCGCGTTCGAGGACCCGACTCCGCACTACGACCTCGGCCGCATGTGGCTCGAGCAGACCGGGCTGCCGATGGTGTTCGCCGTCTGGGCGGTCAACGAGCCTCCGCCGCCGGGGATCGGCGAGCTCGAGGAGGCGCTCGTCGAGTCGGTCAAGCGCGCCCGGCTCGAGCCGGAGCAGCTCGCCCACGAGTCGAGCGAGCGCTACGGCTACCCCGCCGGCTTCCTGGCCCGCTACTTCGAGAAGCTCCGCTACTCCTTCGGCCCGCGCGAGCGCGCCGGCTTCTACACCTTCCTCGAGCTGGCGCGCGACGTCGGCGAGCTCGACCACGTCCCCGAGCTGCGCTTCGCGCGGAACCCGGCGGTGACGGCATGAGTGTTGCTGAAGTCGGGACGGGCCGGATCCTCGAGAAGGCGCTCGACGGCGAGCGGATCACCGATGCGGAGGCGCTCGAGCTGCTCGAGTCGCGCGACCTCGTCGCGGTCGGCCGTGCCGCGGACGACCTCCGCGGCCGCAAGACCGACCCCGAGCGCGTCACCTTCATCGTCGACCGCAATCTGAACTACACGAACATCTGCGTCACCGACTGCGACTTCTGCGCCTTCTACCGGCGGCCCGGCGACATGAGCGAGGGCTACCTGCTGCCGAAGGCCGTGATCTTCAAGAAGATCGAGGAGACGCTCGCGATCGGCGGCACCGGAGTCCTGATGCAGGGCGGCCACCATCCCGACCTCGGGATCGACTACTACGAGGATCTCTTCTCCTCGATCAAGGCGCGCTACCCGATCCACCTCCACGCGCTCTCTCCTCCCGAGATCCAGCACATCTCCAGGCGCTCGAAGCTGACCGTCTGGGAGACCCTCTCGCGCCTCCGCGACTCCGGGCTCGACTCGGTGCCGGGCGGCGGCGGCGAGATCCTCGTCGACCGGGTGCGGCACATCATCGCGCCGAAGAAGACGAAGTCCGACGAGTGGCTCGACGTGATGCGCCACGCGCACCGGCTCGGGATGTCGACCACCGCGACGATGATGTACGGCCACGTCGAGACGGTCGCCGAGCGGGTCGAGCACATGCGCCGGATCCGCGAGCTGCAGGACGAGACGCGGGGGTTCCGCGCGTTCATCTCGTGGACGTTCCAGCGCGACGGCAACCGGATGGACACGGTCGTACGCGACGACCAGATGCCGACCTCGTTCGACTACCTGCTCACGCAGGCGGTGTCGCGGATCTACCTCGACAACGTCGACCACATCCAGAGCTCGTGGGTCACGCAGGGCCTGAAGATCGGCCAGGTCGCGCTCGGCTTCGGCGCCGACGACATGGGCTCGGTGATGATCGAGGAGAACGTCGTCTCGGCGGCCGGCACGACGCATCGCACGTCGACCGAGGAGCTCGTCCACCTGATCAGGGCGCTCGGCAAGACCCCGGTGCAGCGCGACACGCTGTACCGCGAGGTCAAGGTCTGGAACTGACCGGCCTCACTTCTTCTTCTTGACCTTCGGCACGACGACGTGGAGCACCGGCCCGAACGAGGGGCCGGTCGACTCGAACTGGCAGCCCAGCGCCGCGGTCGACGCCGCGACCGAGCAGGAGTCGCTGACGTACGGGTTGACGTGCGCGAAGACGTAGAGCGAGGTGGTCACCGCCTTCGTGAAGCTGAACGAGCCGTCGGCCTTCGTCTTCGTGACCCCGAGCGCCTTCCAGGTGTCGGCGTCCTTCTGCGGGCCGCCGAGGAAGCGGACGTTCACCGCGGCGCGCGGCTTGCCGGCCTCGCTGACCTTGCCGCTGAGCGTGAGCCTGCTCTTGCTCGCGTTGAGCGCCCACTTGAGCGAGAAGAGCTTGGGGAGGCCGACGAGGGAGCGCGCCTCGATCGTCGCGGTCGCATCCGGCGTGGCGGTTCCCGGCGTGAAGGGCGTCTCGATCAGGCGCCAGGTGTAGGTGCCGGAGGCGGCCGGGTTGGTGAAGACGTTCGCGAAGTCGAGGTAGGCCTCGACCAGGCGCACGCCGCCGGGAGCGCCGCCGATCGCGGCCGGGACGTCGGGCGACCCGAGGCAGGCCTGGATCTTGAAGCCGCCGAGCGTGGACTCGGCCGCGCTCGTCGGGTCGACGTAGAGGGGCACCGGGACCGTGATCCCGGACGCGGTCAGGTTCGCGACGAAGACGGCCGCATGGAGGCCCGGCGCACAGGAGTTGCCGAAGTACTTGGCGGGGTCGTCGGCGACGAGGTCGCCGTCCGCCTCGACCTCGGTCGTGGAACCGCCGACGGTGACCCCGGCCACCACGGTGCCGATCTTCGTCCCGGCCGCCTGGCCGACCGCGAAGCCGTATCCCTGCGGCGAGTAGAACACGAGCGACGCCGGGGCCGGCCCGTTCGCCGGCACGAGCAGGTCGAGCTCGGTGTCCGAGGCGCGCCCGAGCGCGGTGTCGAAGGCGACCGCGTAGAGCTCCGTCGGGTCGGCGAGCGCGGGCGAAGCCGTCCCGAGGGCAATGCCCACCAGTATCGCCCCGAGTAGCGCGAACCTCCCCACGATTCCGTGCGCTCCCTTCGCTGCGGCCTCCCGACAGGGTCACACAGAGTGGGTACCGGCACAACCCCCGGCCCGCCCGGTCGTCTCACGTAAGAGAGCCCGGATGAAGCGCAGGCTCCCGGGGTCGAAAGCCGAATGTCGTCAGGGATGAGATCTCTCGCCGTCACGTGCGCCGTCGCCTGTGTCCTCACGGCGGCGGCGGGCGCCGCCGTGCGTCAGGGCACGCCGGCGACCGTGCTCATGCCCGGCGTCACCTACCAGCGGCAGGTGACGTTCACGCCTCGCGGCCCGGTCGTCCTGAACGTCGTGCTCGGGCCGCGTCCGGGCGGCCTCTACTCGCTGAAGCCGGTGCTCTCCAACAACGCGCTGATCGGCCGCGCGAAGCTGACCGAGATGGAGAAGAGCATCTCGTCGTCGGCCACCGCCGTCGGGGTCAACGGCGATCTCTTCGCGCTCGCCACCGGGATCCCGAGCGGCGTGCTGATGCGCGGCGGCGCGCTCGACAGCCCGCCCAACTCGAAGCGCTCGAGCACCGGGATCGGCGCCGACGGCTCGCTGCACGTCGACCGGATCGCCTACAGCGGCTACTGGAAGGGCTCGGGCCAGCGTCGCGCCGTGCTCCTCAACCAGCCGGCGACGACGCAAGCGGGCACCACGCTCTACACGCCCGCCTACGGCCCGGCGACCCCGGCCGAGAAGGTCTCGGTGCTCGAGGAGACCCTGTCGCCGTTCTCCGGGACCGCACCGAACACCGACCTCGTCGGGACGGTGACCGCGACCTCGCCGGCCGGGGGCGTGGCGATCCCGCCGGGCGGCGCCGTGCTCGTCGCCCGCGGCGGTCAGACGACGTTCCTCGGCGCGGAGGCGCCCGTCGGCAGCCAGGTCACCGTGCGCCTGACCCTGACGCCGAGCTGGGCCGGGATCACCGACGCGATCGGGGGCGGCCCGGCGCTCGTCCGCAACGGCAAGGCGGTGTTCCGGTCGAACGAGCTCTTCGCGACCACCACGCTCTCCACCCGTACTCCCCGCACCGCAGTCGGCCAGCTCGCCGACGGTCGCATCGTCCTCGTCGCGGTCGACGGCAGCCGCCCCGGCTACAGCATCGGGATGACGAGCTTCGAGCTGGCGCTCGCGCTGCAGCATCTCGGCGCCGTCCAGGCCTCGGGGCTCGACGGAGGCTCCTCGACGGCGATGGCGTTCGACGGCGCGCTCCTCAACCGGCCCTCCGACCCCGGCGGCGAGCGCTCCGTCTCGGACGCGCTGATGCTGCTCTACACGGGCGTCTACGCGCCGCCGCCCGGAGCTCCTGTGCTCTCGCCGAACAACGACGGGTTCGCCGACGTCGAGCCGCTGGCGTACAAGGTCGTGCGGCCCTCGACCGTGACCGCGAGCCTCGTCGGGCCCGACGGCGTCGCGCGGCCGCTCGACTCGGGGCCCAAGGCGCCGGGCCTCTACACGTTCGCATGGAACGCGCTCCGCGCGGACGGCTCACCCGAGCAGGAGGGCAAGTGGAGGCTCTCCGTCACCGCGGTGGACGACCAGAACGCGACCTCCACCGTCGAGCAGCCCTTCACGGTCAACGACACGATCGGCTTCCTGAAGGCGCCGACCGCTGTGACGCTGCAGGCGGGGCAGACGGCGCTCAGCGCCTCCTTCACGCTCGCGCGGGCGGCCACCGTGACCGGCACGATCCGCACCGGCGCCGGGATCGTCGTCGCCACGGTGCGGGCCGGGAAGCTCGGCACGGGCCCGCAGACGCTCAACTGGGACGGCCGCACCGACGAGGGCAAGCTCGCCTTCGCGGGGCGCTACACGCTCGTCGTCTCGGCGGTCAACGAGCTCGGGCGCAGCGACCTCTCGCAGGCCTTCACCGCACGCCGCGGTTAAACGGTTGATGACCGTTTAGGGTCACCTCGTGCTCGCGAGCGTCACCGGCCAGCTGACCTCGGCGATCGGAAACCACGGCGTCTACGCCGTCTTCTTCCTGATGGCGATCGATGCGGTCTTTCCCGTCGCGAGCGAGGTGGTGATGCTGTACGCCGGCGCGCTCGCCTCGGGCGCCTTCGCGGGCGAGCAGGTCGTCCTGTTCGGCAAGGTGATCCCGTACGGCTTCTGGGCGTTCGTCGTGATGGTGCTCGCGGGCACGCTCGGGTACACGCTCGGCGCGGTCGGCGGCTGGGCGATCGGCGACTACGGCGGCCGGCCCTACCTCGACCGCCACGGGCGCTGGCTACACCTCTCCCCTCCGCAGCTCGAGAAGGCCGAGCGCTGGTTCGACCGCTGGGACGACAAGGCCGTCTTCCTCGGCCGGATCGTGCCGATCGCGCGGTCGTTCATCTCGATCCCGGCCGGCGTCTTTCGCATGCCGCTGCGGCCGTACACGTGGCTCACGCTCGCGGGCTCGACGATCTGGTGCCTCGTGTTCGCCGGCGCCGGCTACGCGCTCGGGGACAACTACGAGAAATTCGACAAGGCGCTGCGCTACGTCGACTACCTGATCGTCGTCGCGGTCGTGGCGCTCGTTGCGGTCTGGCTCGTGCGCCGCCGCCGGCGCGGTGCAAGGAGGAACGGCGGGTAGCGGGAACTCTCTCTCCGCGGCCCGGTAGACTGGGCCGACGCTCCCATGATTCCCCTCGTCGACGTCAAGGCGCAGTATGCGCGGCTGATCCCCGAGCTGATGCGCGTTTTCGGCGAGGTGCTTGAGGACGGTCAGTTCGTGTTCGGCCCGAACGTGAAGGCCTTCGAGGCGGAGGCGGCGGCCTACCTCGGCGTGCCGGAGACGATCGGCGTCGGGAACGGCACCGATGCGATCGTGATCGCGCTCGACGCGCTCGGGATCGGCGCGGGCGACGAGGTGATCTGCCCCGCCTTCACGTTCTACGCGACCGCCGAGGCGATCGCCCGCCGCGGCGCGACGCCCGTCTTCGCCGAGGTCGACGCCGAGACGATGAACCTCGACCTCGAGGACACGGCCGCGAAGATCACGCCGCGCACGAAGGCGATCCTGCCGGTGCACCTGTTCGGGCGCCCCGCCGCGCTCGCCGGGCTCGCGGAGCTCGGCGTGCCGCTCGTGGAGGACGCCGCCCAGGCGTTCGGCTCGCCCGCGATCGCGACCACGGGGATCCTCTCCACCTTCAGCTTCTACCCGACCAAGAACCTCTTCGGGCTCGGCGACGGCGGCCTGATCGCGAGCAATGACGCCGAGCTCGGCGAGCGGATCCGGATGCTGCGCTTCCACGGCTCGAAGGCGAAGAAGACGTTCGAGTACGTCGGCTACAACTCGCGCCTCGACGAGCTCCAGGCCGCGGCGCTGCGGATCTTCCTCCGCGAGCTCGACGGGTGGACGCGCCAGCGCCGCGAGGCCGCGGAGCGCTACCGCGAGCTCGGGCTCGGCGAGGTGGTCGAGACACCGGTCGACGAGCCCGGCCACGTGTACCACCTCTTCGTCTGCCGCTCGCCGCAGCGCGACGCGATCCAGGCCGCGCTCGCCGCGCAGGAGATCGCGACCGCGCACTACTACGAGCCGCCGCTCCACCTGCAGCCGGCGCTCGCCTACCTCGGCTACCGCGAGGGCTCGCTGCCGGTGACCGAGCAGCTGGCGCGCGACAACTTCTCGCTCCCGCTCTGGGCGGGGATCGACGCCGACACCCAGGAGCGGGTCGCGGACGCCGTGCGCGCCGCCGTCGCCGTGCCCGCGTGATCAACCGCCACCGGATCTGGAATCTCGCAGCCGACGGGGCGCTCGTCGCGGCTGCGTGGTACCTCGCCTTCCAGCTCCGCTTCGACCACGGCGTCCCGATCTACTACCGCACGCTGTTCGAGCGGACGATCGTCCTCGTCGTCGCGATCAACCTGGTCGTCTTCATGGCCTTCGGCTTCTACAACCGCTGGTGGCGCTACGTCTCGACGCGCGACATGTGGGTGATCGCGCGCGGCGTCCTCGTCGCGTGCCTGGTCGCCGACATCACCGTCTACTTCGTCTCGCCGGTGCACAACGTGCGGCTCCCCCGCTCGATCGCGGTGCTCGACTTCCTGCTCACCCTCGCGTTCATCACCGGCTCGCGGCTTGTCGCGCGCTCGATCATCGAGCGTCCGCAGGCCCGCAATGTGATCGCGCGCGGCAAGGAGGTGATCGTCGTCGGGGCAGGCGACGCCGCCCGGCTGATCGTGCGCGAGATGCTCCGCACGCCCGCCGTCGGCTACACGCCGATCGGCCTGATCGACGACGACCCGCGCAAGCGCAACCTCCGGCTCGAGGGGATCCGCGTGCTCGGCACGATCGACGACCTGCCGCACGTGCTGCGCGACAACAAGCCCGACGAGATCCTGATCGCGATCCCGTCCGCGCCCGGCGAGCTCCGCCAGCGGGTGGTCGACGTGGCCGGCAACGTGCCGGTGAAGACCCTGCCCGGGCTGCACGAGCTGATCGCCGGCGACGTGAACCTCGCCCTGCAGATCCGCCCGATCCAGGTCGAGGACGTGCTCGGCCGCCAGCCGGTCGAGGTCGACCTCGGCTCGATCGCCGAGTACCTCGCCGACCAGACCGTGCTCGTGACCGGCGCGGGCGGCTCGATCGGCTCGGAGCTCTGCCGCCAGATCGCGAGGATGGGCCCGTCCCGGATCGTCCTCGTCGACCTCGCCGAGACCCCGCTGTTCGAGATCGAGCGCGAGCTCGTCGACGAGCGCGGCTTCTCCGCCGTCGCGCCCGTCCTCGCCGACGTCGGCAACCGCGCGAAGATGCGCCAGGTCTTCGAGCGCTACACGCCCGCGGTCGTCTTCCACGCAGCCGCGTACAAGCACGTGCCGCTGATGGAAGCCAACCCGATCGAGTCGGTGCGGAACAACGTGCTCGGGACGAGGACGATCGCCGAGGTCGCCGCCGAGTTCGGCGCGAGCCGGTTCGTGCTCGTCTCCACCGACAAGGCCGTCAACCCGAAGACCGTGATGGGCCAGTCGAAGGCGGTGTGCGAGTGGATCGTGGAGTCGCTCGGGCATCGCGTGGACATCCCGACCCGCTTCGTCGCGGTTCGCTTCGGCAACGTGCTCAACTCCTCGGGGAGCGTGATCCCGATCTTCCGCCGCCAGATCGAGCACGGCGGCCCGGTCACGGTGACCCATCCCGAGATG
>Ga0335084_10005920_pt1 | contig 12123 bp, 8 predicted proteins | sample Lox_Sample_44_FD_206721 | JGI IMG/M metagenome (GOLD analysis project Ga0335084, IMG submission 206721) | Soil microbial communities from Loxahatchee National Wildlife Refuge, Florida, United States - Lox_Sample_4.4 | ecosystem: Environmental > Terrestrial > Soil > Wetlands | place: USA: Florida...
GCGATCAGTCCAAGCAGCGTGGACTTGCCGCTGCCGGAGGGTCCCGCGACGGCGACGAACTGGCGCGCAGGCACCTCGAGGGACACGTCGGTGAGCACGTCCACCGGACGGCCCCCGCTCTCGAGGCGCATGCCGAGGCCGCGGACGCTGATCATGACGCGATCCATACTACACTAGCGCCATGCGCCTTCTGCTCGGAGCACTCGCAGCGACGCTCGCGATCGCCGGGCCGGCTCACGCCGCCGAGCCTGTGATCGTCGCCTTCGGCGACAGTCTGACGGCTGGGTTCGGCGTCACGCCCGAGGATTCCTACCCCGCGCGTCTTCAGGCCAAGCTCCGCGCGGAAGGTTTTGCCTATCGAGTGGTCAACGCGGGCTCCTCTGGCGACACCACGGCGGGCGGGCTGAGGCGGGTGGACTGGGCGCTCAAGAACAAGCCGGAGGTCGTCATCGTGGCGCTCGGAGCCAACGACGCGATGCGCGGCCAGGACCTCGGCTCGGTCCGGGCCAACCTCGACGCGATCGTGGCGCGCTTCCAGAAGGCGGGCGCCCGCGTGCTCGTGGCGGGCATGGAGGTGCCGCCCAACTACGGCGCGCGCTACGCGGCCGACTTCCGTCGCCTGTACCGGGACGTTGCCCTCAAGCGCAAGGCGGCCTTCATGCCATTTCTCCTCGACGGGGTCGCCGGCAACCCGAAGCTGAATCAGCCCGACGGCATCCATCCCACGGCCGATGGCTACCGCGTCGTCGTGGACCACCTCTGGCCCTACGTCGAGCCCCTGCTCGCGCGGTAAGGTGTATATTCAGCAGTCCATATGGCCCAACCCGTCAATCTCGGCGACCTGCTCGACCGCTCCCGGTCCGACGGCGACACAGCGCTGATCGACTGCCTGGACTGGGAGCGGCCCCGCCACTACTCCCACGGCGAGATCCACCGCCTCGCCGCGGCTTGCGCGCGGGGACTTCTGGCGCGCGGCCTCACGCGCGGGGACGCCGTCGCGATCCTCGCGGGGAACCGCGCCGAGTTCCTCGCCGCCTACTTCGGTACGATGCGCGCGGGGCTCGTTTCCGTCCCCGTCAACCACAAGTTCTCGCGCGAGACGATCGAGTTCGTGATGCGCGACTCCGCCGTCAGGCTCGCGTTCTGCGACGGTCCACGTCGCGCGCACGTCCCCGCCGGCATCCCGCTGGTCGACTTCGACTCGGCGGGCGCCGACGGCTTCCCGGCGTTCCTGGACCACGGTGATTTTGCCGCCGTGCGCCCCGAGCCCGGCGAGACGGCGATGGTGCTGTACACCTCCGGTTCGACCGGCAGGCCCAAGGGCGTGCCGCTCTCGCACGACGGCCAGCTGTGGGCGGTGCGCTCGCGCGTGGCCGCGGGCAGGGGGCTCGATCGCGAGCGCTTCATCGTGGCGGCGCCCCTCTTCCACATGAACGCGCTCGGCACGAGCAAGGTCGTGTTCGCCTCGCACGGCGCCATCGTCCTCCTGCCGCAGTTCGACGCCCGCCGCTACGTCGAGGCGATCGGCCGCTTCGGCGTCACCTTCCTCACCTCGGTGCCGACGATGCTGGCGCTGATCCTGCGGGAGACGGAGACCCTCTCGCGCACGGATCTCTCGTCGGTGCGCGCGGTGCGGATGGGCTCTGCGCCCACGACGCAGCAGCTCATCGACGCCGTCAAGAAGGCATTTCCCGGCGCGGCGGTCTCCTACATCTACGGCACCACGGAGGCCGGGCCCGTCATGTTCGGCCCGCACCCGGACGGAAGGCCCCAGGCGGACCTCGCCCTCGGCTGGCCGCGGCCCGGCGTGGAAGTGCGCATCGTGGACGGCGACGGGCGCGATGCCGACGAGGGCATGTTGTGGATCCGGACGCCCGCCAACATGAAGGGCTACCTCAACCTTCCCGACAAGACGAAGGAGGTGCTCACCTCCGACGGCTGGTACATCTCGGGCGACGTCCTGAGGCGTGACGCCACGGGCGCGTACTACTTCGTCGGGCGAGCGGACGACATGTTCATCTGCGGCGGCGAGAACATCTATCCGGGCGAGGTCGAGGCCATGCTCGAGCGGCACCCCGACATCCTCCAGGCCTGCGTGGTGCCGGTACCCGACGAGATCAAGTACGAGAAGCCCTTCGCCTTCGTCGTGGCGCGGGAGGGCAGCCGCCTCTGCGGCGACGACGTCAAGCAGTACGCGCTCTCTCACGCGCCGGCGTACCAGCATCCGCGGCACGTCGTCTTCATGCCGGCGCTGCCCCTCGCCAGCACGGGCAAGGTGGATCGCGTGGCGCTCCGCCGGGCAGCCCTCGAGCGCATCCAGGTGGAGGCGAAGGCGTGAGGGCCGCGGTCATCCGCGAGCACGGCGGGCCCGGGTCCATCAGGATCGAGGAGAGCTTTCCGGACCCGCGCTGTGGGCCCGAGGACGTCGTCATCCGGGTGCGCGCGACGACGCTCAACTACCACGACATCTTCACGCGCCGCGGGATGCCCGGCATCAAGGTGCCCATGCCCTGCATCATGGGCGTCGACTTCGCCGGTGACATCGTGGAGGTCGGCAGCGCCGTGACGGGGTGGAAGGCCGGCGACCGCGTCATGGTCGACCCGGTCGACAGGGTCGGACCGGGCGGCCTCATGGGCGAGATGTGGCACGGCGGGCTCGCCGAGTACTGCCGCGTGCCGACGCACCACCTCGTCCGGCTACCTGATGATGTCTCGTACGTCGCGGCGGCCTGCCTGCCCGTCGCCTACGGCACCGCCGTGCGCATGATGCACACGATCGGCGAAGTGCAGCAGGGGGACAGGGTGCTCATCCTCGGCGCCTCCGGCGGCGTGGGTACCTGCTGCGTGCAGCTGGCGAGGCTCCGCGGCGCGGAAGTTATCGCGCTGGCCAGCAGCGAGAGCAAGCTTGCGCGCCTGAAAGACCTCGGCGCCGCGCACCTCCTCGACTACACGAAGCACGACTTCGTGAAGTGGGTCTACGAGACCTTCGGCAAGCCGCACCGGCGGAAATTCGCCGGCGGCGTGGACGTGGTGGTCAACTTCACAGGCGGCGACACGTGGGTGCCGTCGCTCAAGGTCCTGCATCGCGGGGGCAAGGTGCTGACGTGCGGGGCGACGGCGGGCTTCGACCCGAAGGAGGACCTGCGCTTCATCTGGACCTTCGAGCTGAAGATCCTGGGGTCGAACGGCTGGATGCGGGAGGACCTCGCGACGCTCCTCGAGCTGATCCAGCGGGGGCGCCTGAAGCCGGTCATCGACTGCGAGCTGCCGCTCGAGGAAGTGAACGAGGCCTTCCGCCTTCTGGAAGATCGCGAGGTCTTCGGCAAGGTCGTCGTGCGGCCGTGAGCGACGAGAAACTCTCCGCGGAGGGGATCCAGGCCGCATTCGACGCCTCGCCGTTTCTCGCGTTCCTTCGCCTCGAGGTCGTCGCGCTCAACCACGGCGAGGGCGCTCTGACGGTGAGGATGCCGATGAGGCCCGAGCTCGAGCGGCGCCCCGGCACGGGGCAGATCCACGGCGGGCCGATCGCGGCCTTCATCGACACGGTCGGTGACTACGCGATCGGCATGGCGCTCGGCGGCGGCGTACCCACCATCAACCTGCGTGTCGATTATCTGCGGCCTGCTGTCGGCGGGTCGCTGACCGCCACCGCGCGCGTCCGGCGCGCGGGTCGCACGGTCGCGCTCGTGGACGTCGACGTCTTCGACGAGAATCAGACCCTCGTGGCCGTCGGCAGGGGGGCCTACTCGGGCCAGCGCGGCTAGCATCGCAGAGGGTCGACAAAGGCCCATCTGCTTCGTTGGCGCCCTCGACCGCAGGCTCAACGTACAGGGAGTACGCACCGCCTGCGGTCTTCGGGCGCCGCCTCGCATCTGGACCCTTCTCGACCCCCTGCGCAGCGAGCGATCGATCGAGACTCAGACGGCTCCGGTTGCTCGGAGATCGGCGATTTCGGCGGGGGTCATGTTGAGGAGGCTCGTGAGGACTTCGTCCGTGTGCTTGCCGAGGGGCGGGCCCGCGTGGCTGGCCCGCCCGGGTGTCGCCGACAACCTCGGAATCACGGCCGGCTGCGGCAGGGGGCCGATCTCCGACGGCACCTCGATGATGACCTCGCGCTCGCGGTAGTGCGGGTCGGCGAAGATGTCGGCCATGCTCATGATGGGCGAGTGCGGGATGTCATGGCGCTTGAGCCCTTCGACGGCGTCCGCGAAGGTCCGCGCGGCGAACCACTCCTCGGCCATCGTGATCAGCGCGTCCATGTTGCGGGCGCGGCCCTCGTGGCTCGCGAAGCGCGGATCCGTTGGCAGGTCCGGCTGGCCCAGCATGGCGCAGAGCCGCTCGAAGAGATGCTGGGCGGGCGTCGTGAATACGATCCAGTGCGCGTCGCTCGTGTGGAAGGCGCCGCCCGGCCAGCCGGAGTGCTGGACGCCGCCGCGTTCGCGCACCACGCCCTGGCGGCCGTAGAAGGTGGTCGTGTATTCGAGGACGCGGAAGGCGGACTCGTAGAGCGCGGCGTCGATCCACTGGCCCTCTCCGGTCGCGTCGCGGTGGCGGAGGGCGGCCATCACCCCGAATGCGGTGAAGAGGCCCGTCATGTAGTCGGGATAGACGGGCGTGGGGCGCGACGGCGGACGATCGGCGGGGCCGTTGAGATACCAGGTGCCGCCGAAGGCCGAGGCGATGGCGGCGAAGCCCGGGCCCTGGCGCCGCGGGCCCGTCTGGCCGAACGCCGTGATGCGCGCCATGACGAGCGAGGGACGGAGCCGGTGGAGATCTTCCCAGCCGAGGCCCCAGGACTCGAGGACTCCGGGCCTGAAGTTCTCGATCACGACATCGCACAGCGGCACCAGCCGGCGCACGATCTCCTGTCCCTTCGGCGTGTGGAGGTCGAGCGTCACGACTTTCTTGCCGCGGTTGTCGACGGCGTACCAGTAGTTGAGTCCGTCCTCCGTGGGGCCGAGCCGGCGCAGGTCGTCGCCCTTGCCCGGCAGCTCGGTCTTGATCACCTCGGCGCCGAACTCGGCCATGAGCGTGCCGCAGAATGGGCCGGCGACGATCTGTGCCAGTTCCAGCACGCGAATGCCGCTCAGGGGCAGGAGTCCTTCGGTCATGGCGAACGGGCGGCATTGTAGCAGAAGCCGCCGTCGGGGAGTTGATTCGCGGGAGATTGTCGCCTACCATGGCGTCGTCGCCGGACCGATCGTGTAGCGAACCGCCGCCCCAACAGGGGGTCCCATGACCGAATCTTCACAGGGCTCCGCGCCGTCCCAGGGCTTCTCTCTGGATGCGAAGTACACGCGGGAGTCGGGGCGCATCTACCTCTCCGGCATCCAGGCGCTCGTGAGACTCCCGCTGGATCAGCATCGCGCCGACAAACGGCGGGGGCTCAACACGGCGACCTTTGTGTCCGGCTATCGCGGCTCGCCGCTCGGCGGCCTCGACCAGACTCTCGATCGCGAGAAGAAGCTGCTCGAAGCGCATCACGTGGTCTTCTCGTCGGGCCTCAACGAAGACCTGGCGGCCACGGCTATCTTCGGCAGCCAGATGGTCGGCCTCTTCCCGCGCCCGCGGTACGATGGCGTCCTCGGCATGTGGTACGGCAAGGCGCCCGGCGTGGACAGGACGGGCGACGCCTTCAAGCACGCCAACTACGCCGGCGTCGGGAAGAACGGCGGCGTGCTGGCTCTCGCCGGCGACGATCCCGTGTCCAAGTCGTCGACCCTGCCGAGCCACTCGGAGGTCGCCCTCTACGACGCGCTCATGCCGACCATTTTCCCGGGCAATGTCCAGGACATCCTCGACCTGGGGCTGCACGGCTTCATGCTTTCCCGCGTCTCCGGGCTCTGGGTCGGCGTCAAGATCGTCACGAACGTCGCCGACGAGGCCGGTACGGCGGAGGTCTCACCTGATCGGGTGAGCCCGGTCATCCCGACGATCGAGCTGGACGGCCGCCCGTTCGAGCACGCGATCAACGTCAACCTGATCCCGCCATTCGGGCTCGACATGGAACGGACGCTCCATCACGCGCGGCTCGAACTGGCGCGGCTCTACGCGTACGAGAACAAGCTCAACCGCGTGACCGTGCCAACGCCGGACGCGTGGCTCGGGATCATGACCGCGGGCAAGACCTACTACGACGTGCGCCAGGCGCTGCTCGAGCTCGGCCTCGACGACGAGGGGCTTCGCCGTCACGGCATCCGCGTGCTCAAGATGGGCATGCTCTTCCCGATGGAGCCCCGCATCGTCCGCGAGTTCGCGCGGGGGCTCGAGGAGATCCTCGTCGTCGAGGAAAAGCGGGCCTTCCTGGAGATGTTCGCGAAGGACATCCTCTACGGCATGCCCGACAGGCCGCGGATCGTCGGCAAGCGCGACGAGGAGGACCGTCCGCTCGTGGAAGTCGTGGGCGAGCTCGACCCGGACGTCATTGCCCGCGCCATCGCAAAGCGGATCGCGCGAAAGCTCAGGGTCGACTCCGTCGAGGCGCGCATCCGCCACATCGACCTGCTCAAGCATCGGCCCAAGCCGCTGTCGCTCGCGCGCACGGCCTACTTCTGCTCGGGCTGCCCCCACAACAGGTCGACGGTGATCCCGCAAGGCAGCGTCGCCGCGGCGGGCATCGGCTGTCACGGCATGGCCATGGGAATGGACCGCGGCATCATCGGCGTCACGCACATGGGCGCCGAAGGGGCGCAGTGGGTCGGAATCTCGCCGTTCAGCGAGACCTCGCACCTGTTCCAGAACATCGGCGACGGCACGCTCTTCCACTCGGGCAGTCTCGCGATCAACTACGCCATCGCCTCGGGCGTCAACATCACCTACAAGATCCTCTACAACTCGGCCGTCGCGATGACGGGCGGCCAGGACGCCGCCGGGGCGCTGCCCATTCCCGCGTTGACGCGGCGCCTCGAAGCCGACGGTGTCAAGCGGATCATCATCACGACCGACCACCCGGAGATCTACAAGGGCGTCTCCCTCGCGGGCATCACGGAGGTCTGGCACCGCGACCGCCTGCTCGAGGCCCAGTCGGTGCTGGCGGCCGTCCCCGGCGTGACGGCGCTCATCCACGACCAGCAGTGTGCGGCCGAGAAGCGGCGGTTGAGAAAGCGCGGCAGGCAGGCCGATCCCCAGACGCGCGTCTTCATCAATGAAGCCGTCTGCGAGGGGTGCGGCGACTGCGGCCGGAAGTCGAACTGTCTCTCCGTCCAGCCGTCCCAGACCGAGTTCGGCCGGAAGACCCAGATCCACCAGTCCTCCTGCAACAAGGACTACTCCTGCCTTCTCGGAGACTGCCCATCCTTCCTGACCGTCGAGCCGGTCGGCGAGCCTCGCAAGCGCGAGCGCCGCCTGACGCCGCTGGACGAAGAGCTGCCGGAGCCGGCGCTGCGCGTGCCCCGCGACGGCTTTGCGCTGCACATGATGGGCATCGGCGGCACCGGCGTCGTCACGGTCAACCAGATCCTGGGAACCGCTGCCATGCTCGATGGCCGCCACGTGCGCGGTCTCGACCAGACGGGGCTCTCGCAGAAGGGCGGGCCCGTGGTCTCGGACCTCCGGATCGACTCCTGGCCCATCGAGGGCGCCAACAAGGTCTCGGCCGGCGGCGCCGACCTTTACCTGGGCTTCGACCTGCTCGTCGCGACCGACCCGGTCAACCTCGACAAGGCCGAGTCGGGACGCACCATCGCTGCCGTCTCGACGAGCCAGATCCCCACCGGCCGGATGGTCGTGGACACCACGGTTCAGTTCCCCGAGCTTGGCAGCACACTGATGAGCATCGACCGGGTGACGCGCAAGGACGCCAACGTCTACGTCGACGCCCAGGCCATGGCCGAGGCACTCTTCAACGACCACATGGCGACCAACTTCATCATGGTGGGCGCCGCCTACCAGGCAGGCGCGCTCCCGATCAGCACCGCCTCTCTCGAGGCCGCCATCCGGCTCAACGGCGTCAGCGTGGACATGAACCTGCTGGCCTTCCGCTGGGGGCGCATGGCCGTGGTCGACGCGAAGCGCGTGGAGGCCGCCGTCGTCCGCGCTCAGGGTAAGACCGAAGTCGCGCGCGCCCTCTCGGCCGAGGCCCGGGCACTGGTGGACGCGGCAGCCGCGAAGGGCGAGCTCAAGCGGCTGCTCGAGATCCGCGTGCCCGAGCTGATCGCGTACCAGGACGCGGCCTACGCGCGGCAGTACGTCGAGTTCGTCGAGCGCGTGGCCGGAGAGGAATCCCGGAAAGCGCCCGGGCGCACCGGCTTGTCTGAAGCCGTCGCGCGCCAGCTCTTCAAGCTCATGGCCTACAAGGACGAGTACGAGGTGGCGCGCCTGCATCTCTCGGCGGCGCTCGAGGCGGAGCTTCACGCGCGCTTCGGCCCGGAGATCCGCTACTACTGGCACCTGCACCCGCCTCTCCTGCGGGCGCTCGGGCTCAAGAAAAAGATCCGGTTCGGCTCCTGGTTCAAGCCCGTCTTCTCGGCGCTCCACGCGATGAAGGGATTGCGCGGCACGGCCCTCGACGTCTTCGGCTACGCGCGCGTGCGGCGCGAGGAGCGGGCTCTGATTGCCGAGTACCGCTCCATGATCGAGCGCGCGATCGCATCGCTCTCGCCCGCCACCCACGACGCGGCGGTGGCGCTCGGTGATCTGCCCGACATGATTCGCGGCTACGAGGACATCAAGCTCGACAGCGTGAAGCACTTCCGCGCCCGCGCAGCGGAGCTCACCGCAAAGCTCGGCTCGAGCGAGACCTCTCGATAACCGCATCCGACGCCGACGTCCGGCCCATCGCGGGCCTGACCGAACCGTCGCCCGGCGGCGGGAAGGGACCGACGCCGGCCCTGCTCGTCGGCCTCGTGCTCTGAACGCTTCAGGGGCATCGGCTTCAAGTATCTTGGCTACGGTTCCATCAAATCCGAGTAGCGAGCTCCCAAAATCTCGCAGGTTGGCGAGAAGGGTCCAGATGCGAGGCGGCGCCCGACGGCCGGGCGCGAGGCGCACTTCCTGTACGTTGAGTGCCCGGCCGAGGGCGCCAACGAAGCGGATGGCCCTTATCGGCGACCGGCTCGGTCATTGCCACGGCCTCCTTCCGCCCCGGGCAATGGACGACCATGTGCTTGCCCTTGTCCACGACGTGGGCGGCCGTGAGGAGCGTGCCGTCCGGCCGCGCGAGCACGCCGGTGCCCTGGACGTGGCGGGAATCCTCGTCGGGATCGGCCTTGACGCGCAGCGTCGCCTCCTTAGAGCTGGAGCTCGAGGTCCTCGGCAAGGTCCTTCGCGTTCCAGCCGCGGAGCACGTTGGCGCTCGGGAGCACGTCGCCCCGCACCCGGTCGAGCGCGCCGGGGTCGTACCGCGCCTCGAGGATCTGCGCGAGGCGCCAATCGTAGACGCTCTGCGCGTCGTCGGGGCCGATCGGCCGCCCCGTGAGCCGGGCGTCGTAATAGGCGCAGAGACCTCGCACCTCGACGTCGCCGGTCCGCCCGACTTCCCACTCCTGGATCACCTCGCGCATCCCGGGCGAGCAGTCGACCCATCGACCGTCCTTCATGGCCTCGAGCGCCTCCTTCCTGGCCTCCCAGCGCGCCTTGTCGCTCCGGCATTGCACGCGCAGCTGCACGTCCCGCCCCTCGCGGGCGAGTGCCGAGAGGCTCCGCTCTACGACGATGTTGACGGCGGTCGTGCCGGGCGGGACACCCGTCAGGATGCGGGTGAGGTCATCGAGGGTGGCGACGGCCTCGGCGTTGATGCTCTTGAGGCGGTCGCCGCGGCGCTCGCCGTTCTGCTGGGCGTTGGTGCCGGCGGCGATCGCGTAGAGACGCGGCCTCCACTCGACGAAGATCTGGCACGGATGAGGAGTGGGCTCGTTCTTGAGGAACGTCTCGAGACGCTTTGCGGCGGTGGCCTGCTCCCACTTCGCGTTCTCGCGCGCCTGGGCCAGCTCGCGGTCAGGCTGCGCCTGCTGGGCGTCGAGGGGGGCCGCGGCGGTCAGGATCACGCCCAGCGTCCAGAGCGCCGCCACGGTCACGGCGCGAATCCGCTCGAGATCCGCCATCCTCTACCCTCCTCGCGCCGCGGCCGTCCCGGGCGGCCGTCCGGGCCCGCGGCCGGCCTTTGCCGCCGACTCGCGTGCCGTCGCAGAGAAGATGCCGCGCGTCATGAGGGCGTCCGAGGCCTGGGCGCGCGCTTCGTAGATGTCGGCGCGCGCGGCGTGGATCCGCGCATTGTCCGGCGCCGCGGCCGCGGCCCAGTCGGCAAGGTGACACGCAAGAGCAAGACCGCCGCTCTCGGCAAGGGCCCGGGCGCGGTCGGCGAGCACCTCGGGACCGCCCGCCAGCGCCGCCACCTCCCGCCCGATCTCCGACTCGCGGGCCGGCTTCAGGTGCGCCGGCTGGCCGTCCCACCAGCCTCCGTACAGCCGCCAGATATTGCGCACGACGTACTCCGGCTCGTCGTAGACGGCCTGGAGGTACGGGCGCCCCGCGAGATGCGCGGGCGGGCGCACCTCGGCGAGGATCTGGTCGAGGCCGAACCCTGCGTTCATGCGCGCCACGGTCTCGCGCTCGAGGGTCTCGAGCCACTCTGCCGTGTCGCCGAGCGCCTGCCGGACGCGCTCCGCGCCCACGATGGGGACCCCGTGGCCCGGGATCAGGAGCAGGGCGCCGCGCTCCGCCATCGCGCGCAGGGCCCGCGCCCATTCCGCGGCGTAGCGCTGGACCTTCTGGGGATTGCCGGCGTTGGGCGCGACCCAGAAGAACAGGTCGCCGGTGAAGAGGATGCGCCTCTCGGGCCACCAGAGCCACGTGTGGTCGTCCGTCTCCCCCCGCGCGTGCGTCAGCTCGAGGCGCACGCCGCCTGCCTCGAGAGCGTACGCCGCGTCGTAGACGACGGTCGGGTAGTCGTAGTCCGTCGGCCACGTGGCGGTGACCGAGAACTGGCGCGAGTTGATGAGCCCGTTCCACGGCGCGGTCATCCGGTACCTGTCGAAGCGGGCGGCGACGTTCCGGTGCCCGACGATCAGCGGCGCGGGGCCGTGCTTCTCACGCGCCTCCTCGAGGAAGGGCGGCAGGCCGCAGGCGTGGTCCGCGTGGCCGTGGGTATAGACGGCGGCGTAGAGAGGAGCGGCGTCCGCCGCCCGCACCGCGGCGAAGGTCCGGGCGCGGGCGGCGTAGTTGCCCGTGTCCACGAGGACGAGCCCCGCCTCAGTGCGGATGGCGGTGACATTGGCCCACGCATGGAAGAAAACGACCCCCTGAGCCAGCTCCTCGCTCTTGTGTGTCGGCCGCCAGAGGTCGCGCGGCGGGATCTGCCCCTGCCAGAACCGCTCGGCCAGGTCGAGGATCTCACCCATGTCCGGCGGAAGGTAGCACAGCGCAAAGCAGGCGGCAATTGCGTGCCCGTCCCGCGGCTCCTATTGACAGGGCAGGGGATTTGGGGATAATCGGGCAACCTCGCAGCCCGCGAGCGTTCCCGGTCTTTGTCGCAGTGCAGCGGAGGACAGACCATCAGCCGCTCTCGAGTGTGCGCCGTTGCCCTCGCTCTCGCCGTGGCGACCACCTTGCCGACCGGCGCCGCGGGCCCCGCCAGCGCCGCAGGCCCGAGCGGCCAGATGACCTGGGCCGTCCACGTGTCGCTCGCGCCCACCTGGTTCGACCCGGCCGAGACCCCGGGCATCATCACACCCTTCATGGTGCTCTACGCGCTGCACGACGCGCTCGTGAAGCCCATGCCCGGCAACGCCATGGCGCCGTCGCTGGCCCAGTCCTGGACCATGTCCAAGGACGGGCTGACGTACGAGTTCGTCCTCCGCAAGGGCGTCAAGTTCCACAACGGGGACACGATGACCGCGGAGGACGTCAAGTTCTCCTTCGAGCGCTACCGCGGCGCGTCCGCCGCGGATCTCAAGGCCAAGGTGGCGCGCGTGGAGGTCGTGGATCCCTACCGCGTGCGCTTCACGCTCAAGCGGCCGTGGCCCGACTTCCTGACCTTCTACGCGACACCCGCCACCGGCGCCGCCTGGATCGTGCCGAAGAAGTACGCGGAGCAGGTGGGCGACGACGGCTTCAAGAAGGCTCCGGTAGGCGCGGGCCCCTACCGCTTTGTCTCCTTCAAGCCCGGCGTGGAGCTGGTGCTGGAGG
>Ga0335084_10005921_pt1 | contig 12122 bp, 8 predicted proteins | sample Lox_Sample_44_FD_206721 | JGI IMG/M metagenome (GOLD analysis project Ga0335084, IMG submission 206721) | Soil microbial communities from Loxahatchee National Wildlife Refuge, Florida, United States - Lox_Sample_4.4 | ecosystem: Environmental > Terrestrial > Soil > Wetlands | place: USA: Florida...
CCGCACTGCTGGCGCTGCCACCAGCCGGTCATCTTCCTGGCGACATCGCAATGGTTCATCAGCATGGACGGCATCCGCGATGCCGCCGTGTCGGAAGCGAATGGCGTGCGCTGGATCCCCGACTGGGGCCGCGAGCGGATGACGGGGATGTTCGTGAGCCGGCCGGACTGGTGCATCTCGCGCCAGCGCGCGTGGGGCGTGCCGATCCCGTCGCTCACGTGCCAGGGCTGCGGCGAGTCGCTGATCACGCCGGCACTCGCCGAGCAGGCGGCGTCGGTCTTCGAGGTGCACAACGCCGACGCGTGGTACGAGCAGCCCGTCGAGGCGTTCGTGCCCACCGGCTTCAGGTGCGAGAAGTGCGGAGGCTCGTCGTTCGAACGCGGGCGCGACATCCTCGACGTGTGGTTCGACTCCGGATCGAGCCACGAGGCCGTGCTGGCGCGCCGCCCCGATCTGACGTGGCCGGCGGATCTGTATCTCGAAGGCACGGACCAGTACCGCGGCTGGTTTCAGTCGTCGTTGCTCGTCGGCGTCGGCACGCGCGACCGCGCGCCGTATCACGCCGTCCTCACCCATGGCTTCATCGTCGACGAAGCCGGCCGGAAGATGTCGAAGTCGCTCGGGAACACGATCGAGCCGCAGCAGGTGATGAACGAGAGCGGCGCCGACGTGCTGAGGCTGTGGGTGTCGATGGTGGACTACCGCGACGAGCTGCGGCTCAGCAAGGCCGCGCTCGCGCGCACGGTCGAGGCGTACCGGAAGTTCCGCAACACCCTCCGGTACCTGCTGTCGAATCTCTACGATTTCGATCCCGCGCGCGACACGGTCGCCGCCGCGAGACTTCTCGACGTCGATCGCTTCGCGCTGGCGCTCTACGCGAAGCTCGCCGCGGATGCCGTGCGCGCGTACGACGACTACGACTTCCAGTCCATCTTCCACGCCGTCAACGAGTTCGTCACGGTCGATCTGAGCGCGTTCTACGTGGACGTCTCGAAGGACCGGCTCTACACGTTCCGGGCCGATTCGGTCGACCGGCGGTCGGCGCAGACCGCGATGTACGTGATCGCCGACGGGCTGACGCGCCTGCTGGCGCCGATCCTCTCGATGACCGCCGACGAAATCTGGCCGAGCCTGCCGGGTGCGCGCGACGAGTCCGTCCACCTGGCGGAATTCCCGCGCGGCGTCGAACGGTGGCGCGACCCGGAGCTGGAAGCCCGCTGGACGAAGCTGCGCGACCTGCGGGCGTCCGTCTACGGTCAGCTCGAGCTGGCCCGTACGGCCAAGACCATCGGCAGCAGCCTGGAGGCGCAGGTGCGGCTGGCGGTGCCGGCCCATCACGACCTCGCGCCCCTCGTCCACCGGCAGGCCGCCGACCTGCCGATGCTGTTCATCGTCTCTTCAGTGGACGTGGTGCCGGGTCAGGGCGACCTCACGATCGAGGTCGCGCGCGCCCCGGGCGACAAATGCCCGCGCTGCTGGCGCTTCGTCACCGAGACGATGGGCTCGGGCGAGTTGATGGGATTGTGCTTGCGTTGTGCCGACGCCGTAGGAGACACGGTTGCTTCCTCAAGCTGACGAACCGCCCGCCGTCGCCCCGGCCGTGGCCGCCGAGGCCCCGGCGGCCACGGGCTTCGGGGCCTTCCGGTTGTATTGGTGGCTGAGCCTGGCGGCGATCGCCGTCGATCAGCTGGCCAAGGCCATCGTGCGCGCCACGCTGCCGCCCTACGAAAGCCGGACGATCATCCCGGGTCTCGTGGATCTGATTCATGTGCACAACGAAGGGGTGGCGTTCGGGTTGCTGAACGACGCGCACATGCCGTTCAAGGGCTGGATTACGACCGCGCTCGCCGCGCTGGCGCTCATCGGGATCGGCTTCTACGCCCGGCACGTCCGCGAGGACGAGCGGCTGGCCCGCATCGGCCTGTCGTTGATTCTGGGCGGAGCCGTCGGCAACCTGGCGGATCGCCTCCGGCAGAGCTACGTGATCGACTTCATGGACGTGTACTGGCGGGGTTGGCACTTCTGGGCCTTCAACGTGGCCGACGCGTGCATCACCGTCGGCGCCGTGCTCGTTTTCATTGACCTGCTCTTCATGACGCGGCATCACCATCATGCATCCCATACTGTTTGAAGTCGGCGGCTGGCCCGTCTATTCCTACGGCGTCCTGCTCGCGCTGGCCTATCTCGCCGGCCTGCAGCTGGCGGTCATGCGCGCGCGGCGCGCGGGCCTCGACGGCGCCCGGGTCATGGACCTCGGCATCTACCTCATCATCGCGGCGCTCGTCGGCGCCAAGGTGATGCTCATCGCGGTCGATTTCGACCACTTCAAGGCGCAGCCGCGCGAGCTGCTCTCGCTCGTGCGCGCGGGCGGCGTGTTCTACGGCGGGCTGATCGCCGCGTTCGTGACCGGCATCGTCCTCGTGCGCCGCTACCAGCTGCCCGTGTGGGCGACGGCCGATCTGATCGCACCCGGAATCGCGCTCGGGCACGTCGTCGGTCGCTTCGGCTGCCTGCTGGCGGGTTGCTGCTACGGCAAACCCACGGACGTGCCGTGGGCCCTGACGTTCCGCGACCCCGTGGCGTCGGTGAACGCCGGCACGCCGCTCGGGATCCCGCTGCATCCAACGCAGCTCTACGACGCCGGCGCGGAGCTGCTGATCCTGGCGATCCTGCTCATCACCGAGCGCCGCGGCAAGCCGTTCGCCGGCCGGACCTTCTGGCTCTACGTGCTGCTCTACGGCATCTCGCGCTACATCATCGAGATCTACCGCGGCGATGAGCGCGGTGTGATCCTGGGCTTCTCGACGTCGCAGTTCGTCTCGCTGATCGTGGTGCCGCTGAGCCTGCTCATGCTGTGGCGGCTGAGAAAGACCCCGGGAGCCGCACTGCAAAATGCCTAAGACCACTCCCGGTGTCTTTTCGCTCCTGACGACGAGCGAGGATGCGGGGCGGCGGCTGGATCAGTTCCTAGCCGCGCATTTGCCTGACCTCTCGCGCGCGCGCGTGCAGCGGCTCATCGCGGAGGGCCACGTCCGGATCGGACGCGGCCGGATCCGCCCCAGCCTCGCGCTTGCCCCGGGCCTCGCGATCGAAGTAGCGGTTCCGGCGGCGGCGCCGGCGGTTCCGCAGCCCCAGGCGCTCCCGCTCTCGATCCTCTACGACGATGACGACATGGTGGTGGTCGACAAGCCGGCGGGCATGGTGGTGCATCCCGCCGCCGGCCACGCCGGAGGCACGCTCGTCAACGCGTTGCTTCATCACGTGAAGGGGTTGAGCGGCATCGGCGGCGCCCTCCGGCCGGGCATCGTCCACCGGCTCGACCGCGGCACGTCGGGGGTGATGGTCGTCGCCAAGCACGACCGCGCGCATCGAGCGCTCGCCCGGCAGTTTCACGATCGCGAGGTCGGCAAGGAGTACGTGGCGCTCGTGTGGGGCGCGATGAAGCCGGGCCGGAGGTTCGAGACGGCGATCGGACGGGATCCGCGGCACCGGCATCGCATGTCGAGCCGCGCGCGGCACGCGCGTCCGGCCCTGTCGCAGATTGTGTCGGTCGAGCCGTACCGCGGCGTCTCGCTCGTGCGCGTCAAGATCGGCACGGGCCGCACGCACCAGATCCGCGTCCATCTGAGCGAAGCCGGCCATCCGATCGTGGGCGACGCGGTGTACGGCGGCGCCCGCAAACGCCTGCCCGCGCATCTGGCCGCGCTCGCGGGCCTCGATCGGCCGTTCCTTCATGCGGCGCGCCTGACCGTGGCGCAGCCCACGACGGGACAGCCGCTGACGTTCGACGCGCCGCTGCCCCCCGATCTCGCCGCCCGTCTGGCCGCGCTCGATCGCCGGGGATCGTGAGCCGTGCGTCGCGTCACGCCTCGTCTCGTGCGCCGCAAGATCGTCTTCAACGGACGAATCTTTCGTATCGAGCGGGATCGGGTGACGCTGCCGGACGGCCGCCCCGCGACGATGGACGTCGTCCGGCACCGCGGGTCGGTCGTGCTCGTGCCGCAGCCGCGCCCCGGCCACGTGATCCTGATTCGGCAGTATCGGTACGCGATCTCTCGATGGATCTGGGAGCTGCCGGCCGGCTCCCTCGAGCCGGGTGAAGCGCCGGCGCGCGCGGCGCGCCGCGAGTGCGCGGAGGAAATCGGGCTCGTGCCGCGACGCCTCCGCCGCCTCGGCGTGTTCTACCCGACGCCCGGCTTCTGCGACGAGCGGATGATCTTCTTTCGCTGCTCAGATCTGGCGCGACCGGCCCGGCCTGTCGCGGGCGACGAGGACGAACAGATCGAACCGCGGACGATGTCGATCGCCAGCGCGTGGCGTCTGGTCGCTCGCGGGAAGATCATCGACATGAAAACGGTTCTCGGGCTAGTCTTGATAGAGTCGGTACGCCCATGACCCTGTCGCGTCAGTCCGTGCTGTGCGTCGTGAGACAGTCGGCGACGGCAGCCGCCGGGCTGATCCTCATACTGCACCTGGGATCATGCACCCGCGGCGCCGCGCCGGAGGCGCAAGTCCAGGCTCAGGGTGGCCGCGGCGGCGGCCGCGGCGGCGATGCGGGAGCCGTGCCGGTTCTCACGGCGCACGCCGTCCTGAAAGCCGTGCCGGTCGATGTGACCACGATCGGCAGCGGCGAAGCCTTTACGACGGTCGAGGTGCGCGCGCAGGTCACCGGCCAGTTGACGGGCGTCGAGTTCACCGACGGTCAGGACGTCGAGAAGGGCCAGCTGCTCTTCACGATCGACCCGCGGCCGTTCGAGGTCGCGGTGCAGCAGGCGCAGGCCACGCTGCAGAAGGACATCGCGCTGGCCAAGAACAACGAGGCGGTGCGCGCGCGGTACGACGACCTGAACAAGCGCGGCCTGATCTCGCAGTCCGACTACGACACGGCCGCGTCGACCGCGGCGAGCTCGGCAGCCACGGTCGAGGCCGACAAAGCGGCGCTCGACAGCGCCCGGCTCCAGCTGCAGTACACGAAGATCATGGCGCCGCTCTCCGGCCGGACCGGCGCCCTGCTCGTGCACCAGGGCAGCCTCGTCCGCAGCACCGACACGACGCCGCTCGTCGTGATCAACCAGATCGCGCCGATTCGCGTCGTGTTTGCGGTGCCCGGTCAGTACCTCGCGGCGATTCGTGAGAACCAGGCGCGCAGTCCGCTCGCGACCGAGGCGGTCCCGCCCGGCGCCGCCTCGCCGTCGGTTGGCCAGCTGTCGTTCATCGACAACGCCATCGACACGACGACCGGCACGATCAAGCTGAAAGCGACGTTCCCGAACGCGAGCCGCCAGATCTGGCCCGGCGCGCTGGTCCAGGTCCGCCTGCGCCTGTCGGTCGATCCGCACGCGATCGTCGTCCCGACGAGCGCGATCCAGAACGGCCAGCAGGGCCAGTTCGTCTTCATCGTGAACAGCGACCAGACGGTCGCGCTGCGGCCCGTGAAAGTCGCCCGCACGAACGGCGACGATGCCATCGTGAGCGCGGGGGTCCAGGCGGGCGAGGAGGTCGTGACCGACGGGCAGCTGCGCCTGGTGCCGGGCTCGAAGATCTCCCGGAAGGCGGACGGCGGAAAGAGCGGCTCATGAATTTCGCGACGCTCTTCGTCCGACGCCCGGTCGCCACGACGCTGATCCAGCTGGCGATCATCCTGTTCGGGATCATGGGCTACCGCGCCCTGCCGGTAAGCGACCTGCCGACGATCGACTACCCGACGATCTCCGTGAACGCGAGCCTGCCGGGCGCGAATCCGGACACGATGGCCGCCGCGGTCGCGACGCCGCTCGAAAAACAGTTCTCCACGATTCCCGGGGTCACGCAGATCACGTCGAGCAGCAGCCTGGGGAGCACGTCCATCACGCTGCAGTTCGACCTCGACCGGAGCATCGACGCCGCCGCGCAGGACGTCCAGACGGCGATCTCGCGCTCGACGCGGCAGCTGCCGCCGGGGATGCCGTCGCCGCCGTCGTACAACAAGGTGAACCCGGCCGACCAGCCGATCTTCTACCTCGCGCTCAGCTCGCCGACGCTGCCGCTCTCGCTGGTGGACGAGTACGCGGAGACGGTGCTCGCGCAGCGGATCTCGATGGTGGACGGCGTGGCGCAGGTGAACGTGTTCGGCGCGCAGAAGTTCGCCGTCCGGATCGACCTCGACCCGATGCAGCTGGCGTCGCGGCAGATCGGCGTGGATCAGATCGCCAGCGCGATTCAGACCGGCACGGCCAGCCGGCCGACGGGCACGCTCTACGGCGCCGACAAGAACTTCACGGTCTTCGCCCAGAACGGCCAGCTGTTCTCGGCCAAGGAGTTCGGTCCGCTCATCGTCGCCTATTCGGGCGGGCGTCCGGTCCGGCTCGACGAAGTCGCCCACGTCTACGACGGCGTGGAGAACGACAAGACGGCGAGCTGGGTCGGCGACACGCGCGCGATCTACCTGTCGGTGCAGCGCCAGCCGGGCACCAACACGGTGGCCGTCGTGGACGCGATCAAGGACCTCCTGCCGCGGCTGCAGGCGCAGCTGCCGGCGTCGGTGCAGGTCGGCATCCGCGCGGACCGCTCCAAGTCGATCCGCGAGTCCGTCCACGACGTGAAGTTCACGCTCCTGCTGACGGTCGCGCTCGTGATCATGGTGATCTTCCTCTTCCTGAGGAACCTGTCGGCGACGCTGATCCCGAGCCTCGCGCTCCCGGCGTCGGTGGTGGGCACGTTCGCCGCGATGTATCTGCTCGGCTACAGCCTCGACAACCTGTCGCTCATGGCCCTGACGCTCTCGGTCGGCTTCGTCGTCGACGACGCGATCGTGATGCTGGAGAACTGCGTCCGGCACATGGAGCTGGGCGAGACCGCGATGGAGGCCGCGCTCAAGGGCGCGAAGGAGATCGCGTTCACGATCGTGTCGATGACGCTCTCGCTGGTGGCCGTGTTCATCCCCGTGCTGTTCATGGGCGGGATCGTGGGCCGCCTGCTGCACGAGTTCGCCGTCACGATCAGCGTCGCGATTCTGGTGTCCGGGTTCGTGTCGGTCAGCCTCACGCCGATGCTGTGCGCGCGCTGGCTTCGCCCGGATACGCACCTGCGGCACGGCCGCGCGTACATGGCGATCGAACAGGTGTTCGAGTGGGGCCGGCGGTCGTACGGGCGCACGCTGCGCGCGACGTTGAAGTACCGCCCGGTCACGTTGATGCTGTCCGTCGTCCTGCTGGGTGTCACGGCGTATCTCTTCGTCGTGATCCCCAAGGGCTTCATCCCGTCGGTCGACACCGGCAACATCAGCGCCACGACCGACTTCGCGCAGGGCATCGGCTTCGACGCGATGGTCGCGCACCAGAAGCAGATCGCCGAGATCGTCAAGGCCGATCCCAACGTGCTGATGTACACGTCGAACGTCGGGACGGGTCCGGGCGGCGGCGGGGGCAGTCAAGGCCGCTTCAGCATCGACCTCAAGCCGCTCGGCGAGCGCAAGCTGACGGCCGACCAGGTCATCGACGAGCTGCGCCGCAAGGTCTCGGGCGTGCCGGGCGTGCGCGTGTTCCTGCAGAACCCGCCGGCGATCCGCATCGGCGGCCAGATGACGCGGAGCCTCTACCAGTACACCCTGCAGACGAACGACACGGCGGCCTTGTACGAGTTCGCGCCGAAGCTCGAAGCCGCGATGCGGACGCTGCCGGGGCTCGTGGACGTGTCGAGCGACCTGCAGCTGGCCAACCCCCAGGTGAACATCTCGCTCGATCGCGACCGGATCGGCGCGCTCGGGCTGACCGTCGATCAGGTCGAGTCGGCGATGGCCAACGCCTACAGCAACGTTCAGGTCTCGACGATCTACGCGCCGACGAACGAGTACATGGTCCTGATGCGGATGGCGCCGCAGTACCAGGATCGGCCGGATATGCTGTCGCTGCTGTACATCCGGTCGGCCGCGGGCGCGCTCGTCCCGTTGAGCGCGGTCGCCAGCTTCGCGCCGGGCGTCGGGCCGCAGCTCGTCAATCACACCGGACAGATGCCGTCGGTGACGCTCTCGTTCAACCTCTCGCCGGGCGTGTCGCTGGGCGCCGCGACCACGGCCGTGCAGAACCTCTCGCGCGAGATGCTGCCGGCGAGCATCATCGGCAGCTTCCAGGGCACGGCGCAGGCCTTTCAGGACTCGATCACGGGCCTGGGCGTGATCCTCATCATGGCGATCTTCGTGATTTACGTCGTGCTGGGGATCCTGTACGAGAGCTTCATCCACCCCCTGACGATTCTCTCAGGGCTGCCGTCGGCAGGCCTCGGCGCGCTCGTGACGCTGCTCGTGTTCCACGTCGAGCTCAACCTCTACGCGTTCGTCGGGGTCATCATGCTGGTCGGGCTCGTGAAGAAGAACGGCATCATGATGATCGACTTCGCGATCGAGGCGCAGCGCACCGGCGGCCTGTCCGCCCACGACGCCATCTACGAGGCGTGCATGGTCCGCTTCCGCCCGATCATGATGACGACGATGGCCGCGCTCGTGGGCACGGTGCCGATTGCCATGGGCCTCGGCGCCGGCGCGGAGTCCAGGCAGCCGCTCGGCCTCGCGGTCGTCGGCGGCCTGATCGTGTCGCAGACGCTGACGCTCTACATCACGCCGGTCTTCTACCTCTACATGGAGGGTTTCGCCGCCCGCCTCACGCGGCGCCGCCGCCGGCCGGTGCCGGTCGCGGCGAAGGCGAATGTGGCATAGGCCACCAAGTTCTGGCTTGAGACCTCTCGCGTAGTCCGCGTCTGACTACGCGAGGCTGAGCCGCGACCGCTCTTCGTGCATCGGCGCCACCGGCACCGCGGCCGGGCGGATGACGGGAACCATCGCGAGCTTGAGCACCTCGTCCATCTCGTCGACGTAGTGGACGGTGAGGCCCTGGCGGAGCTCCTCGCTGAGGTCCTCGCGCACGTTCTTCTCGTTCTGGCGCGGCAGGATGACCTCGTGGATGCCGTGGCGGCGCGCCGCCAGTACCTTCTCCTTGATGCCGCCGACCGGCAGCACGCGGCCCGAGAGCGTGATCTCACCCGTCATCGCGACGTCGCCGCGGACCGGCCGGCCGGTGAGCGCCGAGGCGAGCGCCGTGACCATCGTGACGCCAGCCGACGGGCCGTCCTTGGGGATCGCCCCCGACGGCACGTGCAGGTGGATCTCGGAGTCCTTGTAGAACTGGGGATCGACGCCGTAGCGCGCGGCGTTGGCTCGGAACCACGACAGCGCGATGCGCGCCGATTCCTTCATGACGTCGCCCAGGTGGCCCGTCAGCGTGAGCTGGCTGCCGCCGGCCATCCGTGAGGCCTCGACGAACAGCACGTCGCCGCCGACCGGCGTCCAGGCCAGGCCGATCGCCACGCCCGGGTCCTTCGTGCGGTCCTTCATCAGCTCGTCGAGGTAGAGCGGCGCGCCGAGCAGCTCCTCGACGACGAGCGGCGTGACGACGACGGCCGCCCCGACGCCCTCGGCCTGACGCCGCGCGAGCTTGCGGCAGATCGCGCCGATCTCGCGCTCGAGCTGGCGGACGCCGGCCTCGCGGGTGTAGCCGCGAATGATCGTGCCGAGCGCTTCCTCGGTGAACGTCACCTGCGCCTCGGTCAATCCGTGGTTGCCGATCTGCCGCGCGACGAGGTGGTCGCGCGCGATGCGGCGCTTCTCGGGCTCGGTGTAGCCGGGCAGCTCGAGGACCTCCATCCGGTCCCGAAGCGGCGCCGGAATCGTGTCGAGCACGTTCGCCGTCGTGATGAAGAGCACCTCCGACAGGTCGAACGGCACGTCGAGGTAGTGATCGCGGAACGTGTTGTTCTGCTCCGGGTCGAGCACCTCGAGCAGCGCCGACGCCGGGTCGCCGCGGAAATCCGCGCCGAGCTTGTCGATCTCGTCGAGAATGAACACCGGGTTGCGCGATTCGGCGCGGCGGAGGCCCTGGATAATCTGGCCGGGCAGGGCGCCGATGTAGGTGCGGCGGTGGCCGCGGATCTCGGCCTCGTCGCGCATGCCGCCGAGCGACACGCGGACGAACTTCCGCCCGAGCGAGGTCGCGATCGACTTCGCGAGCGACGTCTTGCCGACGCCCGGAGGGCCCACAAAGCAGAGAATCGGGCCCTTCATGTCCGGCTTGAGCTTGCGGACCGCGAGGTACTCGATGATGCGGTCCTTGGCGCGCTCGAGGCCGGAGTGATCGGCGTCGAGCACGGCCTTGGTCTTGGCCAGGTCGATGACCTCGTCGGTGCGGCGGGCCCAGGGCAGCGCCACGAGCCAGTCGATGTACGTCCGGGCGACGGTGTACTCCGCGGCCGCGGCTGGCATCTTGGAGAGGCGATCGAGCTCGCGCAGCGCTTCCTTCTGGACCTCGTCGGGCATGCCGGCCGCCAGGATCTTCGAGCGCAGCTCGTCGATCTCGCGGGCCTGCTCGTCGCCCTCGCCGAGCTCCTTCTGGATGGCCTTCATCTGCTCGCGCAGGAAGTACTCGCGCTGGTTCTTGCCGACCTCGGACTGCACCTGCGACTGGATCTTCGATCCGAGCTCGAGGACCTCGAGCTCCTTGGTCAGGATGCGGTTGAGCGCGTCCATGCGCGCGCGGACGTCCACCAGCTCGAGCAGCTCCTGCTTGGTCGACGTCGAGATGGAGCTCAGGCTGGACGCCACGAAGTCGGCGAGACGGCCGGCGTGCGTGATGTTGGACGCGAGCGCGGTGAGATCGTCGGAAAGGACCGGCGACAGCTGGACGACCTTCTCGAAGTTCGCGCGGACGTTGCGCTGGAGCGCGTCCACCTCGATCGCGTCGGCCTCGCGGGACACCTCCGCGGCCTCGGAGACGTCGGCGCGCAGGTACGGCCGGGTCGCCGTGAGGCGGGTCAGGTGAATGCGCCCGAGACCCTGGACGATCAGCCGCAGGCTGCCATCAGGTAGCTTGAACATCTTGTGGATGTGCGTGAGCGTGCCGACGGCGTACAGATCGGGCTGGACCGGGTCCTCGTGCGTCGGATCCCGCTGTGTGAACACGCCGATCAGCTTGCCGCCGGCGATCGCCTCGTCGACAAGCTTGACGGAGCTCTCCCGTGCGACGGCCAACGGCATGAACGAATTCGGAAACAGCACCGTGTCGCGCAGAGGGAGCACGGGTACCTCAGCCGGCACCGTGTACGACCGTTCACCGGCGCCGTGTGCGCGCGTGGTTTCGTCGGTCATGGAACCCTCCATGTCAAACAACCCAGAACTGTTGGGCGGGTGCGCGGATGGAGATCGCGCAGTCCCGCCAGCGGCGGATCCTGCACGAACCGAAGTGCGGTGTCCGACGCCGAGGTCAGTTCATGTCGATCAGGAAGCCCGCGGCCCGGCGCTGCGACTGCTGCCGCTGGCGCCGCTCGGCCACTTCTCGCGCTTCCTCGCAATCCTTGCAGCGGACGGCAAACGGCAGCGCCCGCAGGCGGCGCTCCGAGATTTCGTCGCCGCACTCGAAACAATACCCGAACGTCCCCTCGTCGAGCCGCGACAGGGCCTCTTCGATCTTGTGGAGCGTCTCCGACTTCATCTGGATGAGCGCGAACTCGATGTCGTCCTGGATGTCCGCCTCGGAACTCTCCGCCGCGTCCAGGACGCCCTGGCCCTCGCCCGAGGCGCCCACTGCGCGAACGTCCCGCATCTTCTCCTGGACCTCGCTCAGGATCTCGCGACGCCGCTCCTCCAGAATCCGCTTCAGCTCGACGTAGCGCTCCCGAGCCATAACGGGGTGCTGCTCCGTGGTGCCGATGCGCGCTTTCATGACCGTTCTCCCTTCTCCCCTCGTCGCCCGCCGACCTATAAGTGCCGACCGCAATAAGTGCTATCCCGCCAAGCAATAAAAATGCCAATCGTACCACTCAAGAAAGACTTAGTAAAGCCACCCAGCCCCCCGGGCATTTTCGATTGAGGTGTCGTAATTACTCAACACTGCCATCCACGACATCGGACGTGCCCGCTTTCGAACCACAAACCCTTGATCCCGTGTTGGTTACCCCACCTAACCTCGCCGGTCGCAGCGAGGTCTGTCCCCTTAGACGTCGCGGCCTGCCTTTCTAGTTCTACCGCTTTGCTATACTTGGATGTTTTCGGAGGCGGCCTAGTGTCGCCTTAGTGTGAGCGATCAATGGCACAACACTGT
>Ga0335084_10005922_pt1 | contig 12121 bp, 13 predicted proteins | sample Lox_Sample_44_FD_206721 | JGI IMG/M metagenome (GOLD analysis project Ga0335084, IMG submission 206721) | Soil microbial communities from Loxahatchee National Wildlife Refuge, Florida, United States - Lox_Sample_4.4 | ecosystem: Environmental > Terrestrial > Soil > Wetlands | place: USA...
CGCATCCCTACGGCCGGCCCGTCCTCGGAACGTCGGCCACCCGGAGCGCGGCGACCCAGCAGAACCTGAAGGCGTTCAACCACCGGTACTACACGCCGGAGAACATGGCGCTCGTGGTGGTGGGCCCCGTCGACGCGCGGGCCGTCCGGACCATGGTCGACCGGACCTTCGGCCGGCAGCCCCGCACCGGCTACACGCCGCCCCCGGTCCCGCCGCTGACTCCCATTACTCAGATGGTGACGCGCACGGTGGAGCGGCCCGAGCAGGAGGCGCACCTGGCGCTGGGCTGGCAGGTGCCCGGCGCGGCCGAGCGCGACAGCCTGTCGCTGGACCTCGTGGCCACCATCCTGGGCGGCACCGAGAGCTCGCGCATGGTCACCACCCTCCGCGACGGCGAGCGGATCGTCTCCCGGATCAGCGTGAACAATTCCACGCAGCAGCTGGCGGGCATGTTCTACGTCCAGGCGCAGCTCGAGGCGGGCGACGTCGAGAAGGCGGAGCGGCGCATCCTCGAGGAGATCCGCCGCCTGCAGCAGGACGGGCCCACCGAGGAGGAGCGGGAGCTGGCCGTCATCAAGGCGGAATCCGAGCACGCCTTCGCCTACGAGACGTCCGACGGCGTGGCCTCCGCGTACGGCATCGCGCGCATGACCGCCACCCTCGACGACGAGCTGCGCTACATCGAGCGACTGCAGAAGATCACCCGGGATCAGATCCGGGACGCGGCTCGCAAGTACCTCCCGATCACCGCCTACGCGCGGATCGCCTTCGTGCCGAGGAAAGCGCAGTGAGCCGCCGGGTTCTCGCTCTCGCCGCCGTCCTGGTGCTGCTCGCGCCGGCGGTGGCTCTCGCACAGACCGCCGGGGTCACGCGCACCCGCCTCCCCAACGGGCTCACCGTCGTCGTGCGGGAGAACTCGGAGGCACCCGTCGTCGCCTACTCGCTCCTGGTGAAGATGGGCACGCGCACCGAGACCCCGGAGAACGCGGGCATCTCGAACATGCTGCAGATCATGCTGGTGCGGGGCACGGAGAAGATGAGCGGCGACCAGATCGCCGCCGCCGCCGACCGGATGGGCGGGACCATCGACGCCTACGGCGACTTCGACTACTCCGAGATCACCGCGACCGCGCTCTCCCGCAACTGGGCGCAGATGCTCGAGCTGGTCGCCGACGTGGCCCTCCGTCCCACCCTCCCGGAGGGCACGGTCCAGGCGGTGCGCGAGTTCCTCGTCCGGCAGATCCGCAACCGCGGTGACAAGCCCTTCGACGTCGCGACCGATCAGATGCGGGCGGCCCTCTTCGGGACCAATCCCTACGCCTGGGATCCGCTCGGTCGCCGGGAGAGCGTGGAGCGGCTCACCCGGGATGCGCTCGTGGCCTACTACCGGCGCCAGTACATCCCGGAGCAGATGGTCCTCGCGGTGAGCGGCGACGTGAAGGGCCCCGAGGTGCTCGCGCAGGTGCAGCGCCTCTTCGGCGTAATGCCGGCCGGGAAGGTGCCGCCGCTGTCGATCCCGGCGCCGCCTCCGATGGCGGCCACGCGCGCGGTGTTCGCCGTGCCGGGAGCCCAGGCGCAGATCTTCGTGGGCACCCTGGCGCCCGCCTTCACGCATCCGGACTACGCGCCGCTCAAGGTGATGGCGGCGATCCTCGGCGGCGGGATGGCGTCGCGCTTCTTCTCGGACCTGCGCGACAAGCAGGCCCTGGCCTACTCGACGGGGACCCAGTACCCCGGGCGCCTGGACACCAGCGCGTTCGTCGCCATCCTGGGAACCGCGCCGGCCAACGTACCGAAGGCGGAGGCCGCGCTCCGGGGGCAGCTCGCGCGCATCCAGAACGAGCCGGCGTCGGCGGAGGAAGTGGCGGTGGCCCGCTCCTACGTGATCGGCAGCCAGGCGATGGATCGTCGCACCAACGCGCGGCAGGCCTGGTACCTAGCCGCCGGGGAGCTGGCCGGCGTGGGCCACGAGTTCTTCGATACCTATGCAGCCAACGTCCGGAAGGTCACTGCGGCCGACGTGCAGCGGGTGGCCAGGCAGTACCTCGGCGTGCTGCGCACGGTCATCGTCCAGCCGCCCTGACGGCGGGACGCGCAGTGATGGACGGCGCCGCCATGTGGTGCTCGAGATGCCGCATGTGGCGCGCCGGCGGGGACTCGACCAGCACCGCGGTGCAGGCAAAGACCAGCATCGCCAGCACGGCTTCCCGCCCCACGTAGATCACGAGGCGGGAGCGCAGGGTTGACGCGTCCGGTTCGAGCTCGCTACCTAGACGGGGCAGGATCACGTAGCGGTTCACGGCGCCCCACCAGACGATCCCGAGCACGACCAGCACCTTCACCGCGAGCGCCCTCCCGTACACGGTCTGCCACAGCGCGGCCACGGTGGGCACCTGCAGCCACGCGTTGTACGCGCCGCTCAGGGCCACCGACAGCAGGCACCACGCCGCCAGTCTCGAGAAGCGACGCATCACTCGAGCCAGGAGGGAGGGAGGCCACCGGGCGGCGTGGCGGAGAACCACCACCGCCAGTGTCCCCAGGCCGCCGGCCCACGTCATCGCGCCGATGACGTGAAGGCAATCCACTGCAACCGCGGCCGACACGTCGCCCCACTCGGCCGCGTGGCCGGTCAGCGCGACCGTGAGCGCTGTGGCCAGGGCGAGGAGAGCGCCCAGGCTCTGCACCCTTGACGAGATCGCCACGGACAGCGGCAGGAGCGCCAGGAGGCCCGCCATTCTCGCGATCCAGACGGAGCCGAAGTGGGTCCGCGTCAGCACCGTCGGGATGGCCTGCAGGGCGATGCCCGGCCCGCCGCCGCTCATGGTGCCGGCTCGCAGCCATAGGTCTCCGCCGCCGGCGAGGAGGAGAAGGCCGGTCGAGGTGAGGCGGAGAGCCCGGAGCCGCCGGCGCTCGTGGGCCAGCTCCGCGGTGCCGGGGGGCAGGACCACCAGATCCATGACGAAGCTGCCGATCAGGCCCGCCAGCGCCATGAAGCCAACCCAGCGGACCAGCCACGCGAGCACGATCGGCATCACCTGATCCGGAACGGGAAGCTGCCTTCCGTCCGGTGACCGTCGCGGGACACCACGCTCCAGAAGACCTGATACCGGCCGGCCGGGAGCGGGGGGAGGCTGACCTCGAGCAAGGTCGCGTCGGTCGAGCTCACCCGCGCGTCGCCGCGGTCCACCCGGCGCTTGTCCGTGTCCTCGACCTTGAGCGTGCTGAAGACGGGCTCGATCGTGCCATCGAACCAGATGCGCACCGTGGGCGGCGGGGCGTCCACCGTGTGGCCGACCCGAGGCTCGGAATGATCCGGAAAGGCGTGACCCCAGGCCGGCCCCGCCGTGACCACGAGCGCCGCCGCCATCCACAGAGCGCGCACGGTCACTGTGGCTGGGTCGGCCCCAGCACGCCGTGGAACGGCGTCCACGTGAAGATCTTCGGCCAGATGTCGTCCAGGTAGAAATGGACCTGTCCGATGACGCCGAGATTCCGGCCGGTCCGGTTGTTGACGGGAATGACTAGCTCGAGGCCCAGCTGCATGTACCGCCCGAACCAGATCACGCCGGGATTGATCGTGCCGGTCGTGCGGCCGACCTCCGGCCCCTCGATCGGCGTCTGCATCGCGAACTCCACGATCGGGATCATCCGATTGAATGGCGCGCGCAGCCCGACGTCCCGCACGAACGACTGGAGATACTGCAGGCTGTACTGCACCGAGAATCCCCAGCTGACGCTCTGGGCATTGATCTCCTTGCCGATCGAGAGGATGCCGTCGTCGTCCACCGAGTAGGTCTTGGTGTAGCGGCGCGTCGGGATGTCGAGGCCGAACGCCCCGGTGAGCGCCACCGGCTTCAGATACTCCACCGCGTCTGGCAGGTCCCCGAAGCCCTTGCCGAAGAAGAACTGCGGCGTGACCGTGTCGAAGGAGTCCGCGTCGACCTTCTTGCTGCCGGTCCCGCCGACCTCCCAGCTCACGCCGGCCGAGAGCAGCATCTCGTGCTCGACGCTCTTCCAGAAGACGTACTTCAGCGAGACCTCCATGTTGTCGAACCCAGAGGTCGAGCTGCCCCGGTCGGGATCCAGGAACGAGTAGGAGCCCGAGAGTGAGAGGCCCAGGTCCGGGGTGAGGCGCTTCGACAGCTCGGCGCTCAGGTCGGTCTGGAGCGTGGGCCGGTTGTCCAGGGTTCCGTCGCCCGGAACGCGGATATGGGAAACGGTCGGCAGCGACAGCTCATCGGCCACGAACGGATCATCGATCGTCAGGGTCGCCGGGAAGAAGCGCTGGCCGATCAGCCCGTGCGCCGACGCGTGGTCGGTCGAGGCGAGCAGGAGCCCCGTCGCCCATAGCAGGACGACACATCGCCGTGCTCTCATGAAAGTCCCTCCGCGCGCGTGGGTCCGCCGAGCAGACTCCGCCGCGCTACCAATCGTGAAGTTCGAGAAAGCGGCCTGGGGAGAGGGAGGTCAGGCGGGAGGAGCTCGCCCGTAGTGTGGGCGATGGAGGTGCCACCGCGGGGCCTCGTCGATGACGATGATCGCCGCGGCGATGGCCCGGAGCGGTGGGGTAGTCGCCTCGAGCGCCGGGGTCTCGTCGGCGCAGAGGTGCTGCGAGGTGGAGAGCACCGAGCACGCTGCAGCGGCTTCGCGGTTGTCCAGATGATGGACGGAGTGGACCGCCGTCTCCAGGGTGAAGACGCCGAGCACCAGCGAGAGGCCGAACGCGAGCAGGCGATCACGGCGACAGCGGGCCATAAGGCGCAGCAGGCCGAGGCCGGCGAGGAGCACGAGCGCCGCCCAGCGCAGTTGGCCAGGCACCGGGCCGGACTCCGGAAGGCTGAAATGACCGACCGCGTGAGTCTCTTCGGCGTGGACGTCCAGGACGTGGGCTCTCGTCGGGTGCGCCACGACGGAGCCGACCCCGACCGCGAGGGACAGCGCGACGAGAGCGGCGAGGGTCATCCAGCACTGGTGACGTCGAACCATGGTGGACTGCGCGCCACTCTGCGCGCGGGGGCCGGGGTTGTCAAGGCGGGCCGGTAGGAGGCGGAAAGCACCCGCCGGCACGACTCAGAAGCGGAGGGCGAGGCCGCCGAGCACAGTCCGCGGATTGCCAGGCGTGAAGACGATGTCGGACACGCCTGCCGCGGGCTCGCCGGGCAGTCGCGACGTGTTGAAAAACTGCGCCTCCCGCCATTGAGTGTCGGCCACGTTCTCGATGGTCACGAACCCGTCGACCGCCACCTGGTCGGTCGCCCGGTAGCGGTAGCGCAACCCCAGATCGATGAGGGTGTACCGGCGGGCGGTCTGCGTCCGCTCCTCGTCGGCCCACCGGTTGCTCACGTAGCGCATCGTCGCGTTCGCGGCCAGGCCCCAGGGGAGGCGGGCGGTCACGTCCGCGAAGGCGGTGACGTGGGGCGCGAGGGGGATCGCGTTGCCGTTGGAGAAGAACTCGGCGACCGGCGTGTAGGTGACATTGCCGGTGAAGGTCAGCCAGTCCAGCGGGCGGACCTTGAGCAGGAACTCGAGCCCTTGCCGCTTGGTCGCCCCGCTCGGCTCGGTGGTGCCCTCGTCGCCGCTGAATACCAGCTCGCTCGAGAGATTGAGCCACCAGTAGGTGAAGGACGCCTCCACCCGGGGGACGATCTTCGTGCGAACGCCGAGCTCCCAGCCGGTGGCCTGGGCGAGGGCGGGGAGGGTCCGGTCCTGCGCCACCGCCCGCGCGTCGTTGCTGTGGAAGCCGGTCCCGAAGTTGCCGAAGAACTCCGTCTCGGACCAGGGGCCGAGGATCGCGTTGAACTTGGCGCTCGGGATCACGCGGGTCGCGCTGCCGTCCGGCTGGTCGGGAACGCCCGAGAGGTTGTTGAGCACGTTGAAGTTGAACACGTCGCCGCGGGCCCCGGTGACGATCCGGAGCCACGGCAGCGGGGCCGCGTCGAACTTGACGTACGGTGAGTAGGACGATTCGAGGATGTTGACGTCCTGGGTGCGCATGAGCACACGCCGGTCGGCGACGTTGGAGAGGACCACGCGCACGCGGTCGAGGCGAAACTGGAAGCCGGCGGTCGTCTTGAGCGGGATGCCGAGTGGGATGTCGCGGCGCTCGTAGGAGGTGTCGAGTCCGAGGACCAGCCGGTTGCGATCCGACTGCTCGATCTCGTCACCGTTGACCGGATCGTTCACGAAGAACGTGAAGTTCGAGAAGAGGTCGAGCTGGTAGTACTGGCCGTAAGCGTGCACCTTCACGGTCTCGCGGTCGGACGGGGTCCACCGGAGATCGGCATTGCCGCTGAGGCGTTGGGTGTTTCCGCCTTCGCTGTTGTCGATGGCTCCGAAGCGGTCGATGAGCCCGGAGCGGACGGCGCGGGTGGGAATCTGTCCCGAGGCGAACCAGTTGCTGTTGAGATACGACAGCCAGGCCGACGCGTCGACGGTGTCGCTGAGCGAGGCGGTGGCCTTGCCGAAGAAGTTGGTCCGGATGTATTCCTGCGGGCGGTCGAAGGGGCCGTTGGAGGTGTAGACCTCGGCGGCGAACAGCGTCTTCACGCGCTCCCGCGTCGGCGACAGGAGCGTCAGGTAGCGCTGGGTCCCCCAACTGCCGCCCGCCGCCTCGACGAGGTTCTCCGGCACGGCATCGAGGGTGACGAAGTTGAAGGCCCCCGCGGTGGCGAAGTCCCCGAACTCGACGAGTTACGGCCCCTTGTAGGCGTCGACCTGCTTGAGCGTCTCCGGGATCACGAAGTGCTGATCGGCGTACCCCTGGCCGTGGGCGTGGGACCGGAGGTTGATCGGCAGGCCGTCGACGAACAGCGCGACGTCGGTGCCGTGGTCGGCGTCGAAGCCGCGGAGGATGTACTGCTCGGACTTTCCGCCTCCCTGATGCTGACCCAGGATGAGCCCCGGGACGTAGCGCAGGACGTCGGCGGGTCGGCCCTGCGGCCTGAGCTCGAAGTCCCTACCGGGGATCAGCAGCTCGGAGGACGAGGAGACGGGGGGCGGGGCGGTGACGACGACCGGGGCGAGGACCGCCTCCGCGGCGGGCGATGGAGGCGGCGTCTGCGCCGCCGCCCCGCCGGCGAGCGCCAGCCACGACGTCACGGCCAGCGGCCCCGCGAGGCGCGAGCGGAGTATGATCATTGGTCATGTCGTAATACTCGAACGGTCGAGGGCGTGTCAAGGATCAGCCCTTCTTCGAGCTCTTCGCGTCCCGGTGGGCGAGCGCCACCGCGGCCTCAGGAGTGAGCACTCGGAAGGCCATCGTCTCGACCAGGTAGAGCCGCACCATCTTGTCGGTGTGGCTCTGGTAGGCGATCGAGAGATCGCGCCCGACGGTCAGCCCGAAGTCGCCGCCGCGGAGGCTCAGCACCACCGCGCCGTTGACGGCGGGCGCCCACACCAGCGGGCCATCCACCAGCTTGCGGACGACGTTCAGCACCGGGTAGCCGCCGTCGCCCACCGCCTGGGTGAGCCCGGTGTAGTAGCGGGGCCCCATGGCGATGGCGTAGGGCCCGTCCACGCCGGCCAGCCGGAGGAGCCGGGTCGCCTCCGCGATGCTGTGGGGATACGCCTGGTAGTCGTCCGGAATCGGCAGGATGGGATGGGCCGAGGCCTGGTCGATGCCCTTGATGCCGCCCGCCGCGTAGCCGTGGAAGATCGCAGTGTCCTCCGCGTAGGCGATCCGGGTGGCCGCGTGGATCAGGGGCTGGAGCTCCGGATCCTCCGATCCCCGCTCGACCCCGTCCATCTCCTCGCGCGAGAGCTCGAAGTAGGAGCGCAGCTCGACGAGCGGCAGCACCTGTCGCCGCGAGGCCTCGATGTCGGCGACCGGCGCGCTGCCGAGCGGCTCCCGGCGCCCGGTGTTCACGGCGGCGGCGGTGGGGCCCAGCGGTCCGTCGAAATCCACGAGCTTCCGCCCGGCGAGCTTCAGCTTGAGGACGCGGCTGGCCTCGGCGTCGATCTCCTTCCATGCCGCGGCCGAGATGGGGGCGAGCTCCCGCTTGAGGTTGTTCATAGTCCCTGGCCCCCTTTCAGGCTGCCGATGCCGAGCGAGCCACCGCTCCCGGCGTCGGCGCTCTCCGCCCCGCCGCCCGCGCCGGACTGTTCCAGCGCGATGAGCGAGCCGCTCTTGAACAGGTACTCCTTGAGGTGCGAGTCCATGATGGCGTCGCGCCGCCGGTACCACTCGAGCAGCATCGCGAAATGCTCTTTCTCCTCGTCCCGGTTGTGCGCCAGGATGTCCTTCAGATCCTGGTCGGTCGCGGCGTCGACGCGCTGGTCGTACCAGTCGGCCGCCTCCAGCTCTTCCTGCATGGAGGTGAGCGCCCGGTGGTTGTCCATCGTCTCCGGCCGCAGCTTGCTTTCCGATTCGTGGTATCCCGCCGAGTTCGCCATCGTCGCTCCTTAGGGAGATTGTCCGTACGCCACCGGGACGTCGATCGAGCGGGGTCACGATACCGCAGCCGGGAGAGCGCTTCAACCGGCCCGCCCGCCTCGGACAAATGTAATAGAATCGACGCTCCATGCGGACAGACTGGGTGATCGTCGCGCTGCTGGTTGGCGTGCTCGCGGGTTGCGCGACCATCCGTCAGAACGAGACGACCGATACCGAGCAGGTGCTCGCCGCGGCCGGCTTCTACATGAAGCTGGCCGACACTCCGGAGAAGCTCGTCCGCCTCCAGACGCTGACGCCGCGAAAGCTGGTGCCCCACCAGCGGGACGGCAAGCTCTACTTCGTGTACGCCGACCCCGACGTGTGCAAGTGCCTGTTCGCGGGGACCGAGCAGAACTATCAGGAGTACCAGCGCCTGGGGCTCCAGAAGCGCCTCGCGGACGACCAGCTCATGGCGGCGCAGGACAATCTGTACACCCCGATGAACTGGGACGCGTGGGGTTACTGGCCGTGGTGATCGGGTCGGCCGGCCCCCGCCGGCGCGGTCTCGTCGTGCTCCTCGCGGTGACGCTGGCGCTCGCGGGGTGCGCGTCGCGTGAGGAGCGCTACGCCAGCGCGAACGAGCAGGGCCTGGCGGAGGCCGGCTTCCAGCGGCGACCCGCCGACACCCCCGCCAAGATGGCGCATCTGCAGACGATGACCCAGCGCAAGATCCTCGTCTACAAGATCCAGGATCGCCTCGTGTACGTCTGGGCGGACGCGGACGTGTGCCGGTGCCTCTACGTGGGCGACGAGGCGCAGTTCCAGAAGTACGAGCGGCTTGGCCTCGAGCAGAAGCTGGGGCAGGAGCGACGGACCGCGACCGAGGAGAACGAGGCGGCCTCCCTGTTCTCGGAGACCTGGGGCCCCGACTACTGAGACCGGCCCGAGCCGCGCGGTGGCGTCTTCAACAGTCTCTCTGCTCCGATGCCGACCAGGATCAGACCGGTCGCCATCCATCCATTGCGTCCCGTCGGAGTGGTCAAGGCTTCGGTCGGTATCGGGACTCGTCGGAATCCAGCTCGGGCACCTCGATCCGGCTGGCGTGGATGATGCCGCGGATTCCCCTCCGCCCGATCACCGTCACGAAGGTGTTGATCGGCAGCCGATAGAGGTTCGCGGGCCGCTCCCGCCACTCCCAGGCGCGATCCGGTCCCCGCCTCAGCGAGACGACGGTGGCGTGGCGCGCGTCGACCCAGACCATCTCCTCGGACCCGTGGGTCCCAGGCACCGCGATCACGAGGACATCGTCGGACGGGCTGATGCTGTGCGTCTGCCCCGAGATGCGGACCGAGCTGCCGGCCGACACCGGCGCGGCGGCCCACGTCACGATGGCGAGGAGGCCGAGGGTGGAGGTGACTCTGGGGAGCACCCAGAGGCACAGCCAGGCGACGATCCAGCTCAGCGTCGCCACGACGAGACCCGAGCTCGGCACCCGGAGGTGCCGGGTGAGATAGACGAGAGCCAGCCAGAAGCAGAACGCGAGCGCGATCCACACCAGGATCTGGTGGGTCGAGCCGATTGCCACGAGGCCGGGCAGCCCCGGCATAGCCGCCTCCCATGTTTCCTCGGTCCGGACAGGCGGAAGTTGGGTGCAACCCGGGCGCCAAGTCGGCGGGCCCGGACGGGCGTCGATCGGTGTTGCAGTCTTCGGAGGTTGGAGGGCGAGGCGACGCTTGGATTCCGGTCCGGGTGGCCTCGGGCCGGCGACAATCTGTCGGGGCCGCGACAAGTTGTCCGCGAGCGACGCGCCCGGCGTGCGCAATTGCCTGACCATCGAGCGGGCGCTATCATTGGCGCGAAATCGATGGGGCTTCGACTCCGCCTGGTTGTGCTCCTCATGCTACCGCTCTTCCTCGTCAGCGGCGTCTACGGTGTCGTCCGGGTCCAGCAGGAGTCGCTCGCCCGGGTGCAGGACGAGCAGGGGCGCTCCGCGAGGATGGCCCGGACGATTCAGATCGCGGTGGAGAATGCCCTCGCGCTTCGGGTCCGCCAGCCCGGCGAGCTCGTGAGTCTGTTCGAGAGCCTGACCCTCGGGCAGCGTGAGATCGATCGGATTCGACTCTACGACAGAGACGGGCAGGTGTTCGCTGCCTCGAGCGCGGGGACCGGCGCTCCTGCGCCGGAGGCGCATGTCATTGCTCGGGTGATCGAGACGGGGACCCCGGGGATGGTCGAGGCGCACGGCGGCGGTCAAGACTGGCTGGTTTACATCTTGCCCGTCCGGTATCTCGCTCCGGCGGGACGGAGTCGCTCGGCCACCCGCCGGGCGGCGCTGGAGATCGGATTCGTCGCGCCAGACGGGGTGGCGATGGGCCGCCAGGCGATTCGCGAGGTGCTGATCAGGGTCGGCGTGTTCACCGTGGTCCTGGCTCTCCTCATTGCCCTGGTGCTCCAGCGCGAGGTGCTCCGGCCTCTGGCGGACCTGGCCCGGTCCATCCGCGACCTCGGTGAAGGTCGCCGCGGACCCCCTCTGCCGGTGAAGCGGCAGGATGAGCTGGGACAGCTGGCGGAGGCATTCAACCGCATGACCGACCGCCTCGAGGAGGCCCGTGAGCGAGTGGTGGCGGAGGGCGAGTACGCGCTCGACCTCGAGCAGCAGCTGCGCCGCTCGGAGACACTCGCGGTGGCCGGAAAGCTTGCCTCGGGCATCGCGCACGAGGTCGGCACGCCGCTCAATATCATCTCCGGGAGAGCCGAGATCGTGTTGCGATCCCTCCCTCCGGGGCATCCAGGTCGACAGGATCTGGAGCGGATCATCCACCAGATCGATCGTGTGTCGAACATCGTACGATCGCTTCTCGATTCGGTGCGCCTCGACAAGATGGAGATCCAGCGCGTGCCGATCGGAGTGCTGATCGGTCGGCTGCAGCTGCTCCTGGACCACGTCGTGCGCAAGCGCGGGATCGCCATCAGCACGAGCATTCCCGAGGCCCTGAGCCCGGTGGCGGGAGACGCGGGGCGGCTCCAGCAGGTTTTCATCAACCTCCTCGTGAATGCGGTGGAGGCGACCCCGGCGGGTGGGCAGATCACGATCAACGCGCGGCGGTGCCTCAACGATGGGCGCGCCGGGGTCTCGGTGGAGGTTACGGACACCGGGGTGGGTATCCCGCCCGACGCGCTCGGGCAGGTCTTCGAGGCGTTCTACACAACCAAGCCCACGGGGCAAGGAACGGGACTCGGTCTGGCCATCACCCGCGACATCGTGCGGGATCACGGGGGTACCATCGTCGCCCAGAGTCGCCGGGGGTACGGGTCGACCTTCACGGTCTGGCTGCCCGAGTACGAGGTTCTGGAATGATGGGGCGGCGACTGCTTGTCGTCGACGACGACGAGGACATGACCGCCATGCTCGCGCGCCACCTCGAGACCGAGGATGTGGCCGTGGTGACCGCGACGGGTGGCCGGGCCGCGTTGAGGGCGCTCGAATCCCAGGAGTTCGACGTGGTGGTGACCGATCTCGTCATGGACGAGATCGGGGGCCTCGAGGTGCTGGCCGCGGCCGGTCGGTGCCGGCGGGCTCCTCGGGTCATCCTGATGACGGCGTTCGGCACCCTGGAGACCGCGATCGAGGCGATGCGGCACGGGGCGCACGACTACCTGACGAAGCCGTTCAAGCTCGTGGAAGTCTCGGCGGCGGTGCGCCGGGCGTTCGATGACCACCGCCTGCGCCGCGAGAACGAGCGGTTGCGG
>Ga0335084_10005923_pt1 | contig 12120 bp, 12 predicted proteins | sample Lox_Sample_44_FD_206721 | JGI IMG/M metagenome (GOLD analysis project Ga0335084, IMG submission 206721) | Soil microbial communities from Loxahatchee National Wildlife Refuge, Florida, United States - Lox_Sample_4.4 | ecosystem: Environmental > Terrestrial > Soil > Wetlands | place: USA...
GCCCTGGCAGCTGGCGGGAGGGACAGGTGTCATGAAGAAGATCGGGTTCATCGGGGCCGGTAACATGGCCGTCGCCCTCATCCGGGGGCTGCTCCAGGCGGGGCGGTACAAGCCGGAGGACCTGTGGGCCAGCGACCCGGTGGACACCCAGCTCCGCCGGCTGAAGCGCGTGCACAAGGTCGAGAGCACCAAGGACAACCGGGAGCTGGTGCGCAAGTCGCAGACCATCATCCTGGCCGTGAAGCCGCAGATGATGGCCCAGGTCCTGGAGGACATCCGGGGCGAGGCCAACCCGAAGAAGCTCTTCATCTCGATCGCCGCGGGCTTCCAGCTCCGGCGGATCGAGGCCGGCCTGGGCGGCCAGGCCCGCGTCGTCCGGGTGATGCCGAACACGCCGGTCCTGGTCGGGAAGGGCATGTCGGTCGCCGTTGCGGGGGCCAAGGCCACGCCCGCCGACTTGAAGACCACGCTCAAGCTGTTCAACGCCGTCGGCGAGGCGGTCTCGATCACCGGCGAGGACCTTCTGGACGCGGTCACGGCGCTCTCCGGCAGCGGGCCGGCCTTCGTGTACGTGTTCGCGGAGAGCCTGATCGAAGGAGGGGTCCGCGGCGGGCTGCCGCAGAACCTCGCCACCCAGCTCGCGCACGCGATGATCGGGGGCGCGGCGGCGATGCTGAGCGAAAGCGGGCTCTCGGCGCGCGAGCTGCGGGAGATGGTCACGTCGCCCGGTGGCACGACGCTGGCCGGCCTGGGGGCGCTCGACGCCCACCACTTCCGCGAGGCGGTGATCACGGCGGTCGAGACCGCGACCCGACGCGCGCGCGAGCTCGCGGTCGCCTGACCCGCGATGCCGGCCGTCGTCATGCGGCAGTTCACGCTGTTCGTCGCGAGCGTCCTGGACGGGTTGCTGAACGCCTACTTCTGGATCGTGGTGATCTCGGTGCTGCTCACCTGGGTGAATCCCGATCCCCGCAACCCGATCGTCCGTTTCCTCTCCAGCGTGACCGAGCCGGTGCTCTATCAGATCCGCCGCCGCCTGCCCTTCGTGGTCGTCGGCAACTTCGACCTGTCGCCGATCGTCCTGATCTTCGCGATCCGCTTCCTCCAGACGGTCGTGGTCGGCAGCCTCTACGAGCTGGCGGTGCGGATCGGGAGCTATGCCGCGCTCGGCGTCCATGTCGGATGAGCCGCCCGGCTGGGTGCGCCCCGCAGCCGACGGCAGCATGCTCCGGGTCCACGTCCGCCCCGGCGCCGGCCGCTCGGTGATCGTGGGCTTCCACGGCGATGCGCTGTGTGCGCGCGTGGCCGCCCGGCCCGTCGACGGCGCCGCGAACCGCGAGCTGACGGCGCTCCTGGCGGCGGCCCTCGGGGTCCGTCCCGCGGCGCTCAGCATCGTCGTGGGGGAGCACGCACGCGACAAAGGGGTTCACGTGCGGGGACTCGATGCCGGCACGGTCCAGGAACGCATCGGCGCCGTCCTCTGCGTTGACAAGGCCGGACCCCGGCATTAGGACCCCAACCGGATGCCGATCTACGAGTATCGCTGCGAGCGCTGTGGCGACTTCGAGGAGATGCAGCGGATGAGCGATCCGCCGCTCGCGAAGTGCCCGAAGTGCAAGCGAAAAGTCCGCCGGCTGATCTCGAACACCAGCTTCCAGCTGAAGGGCACCGGCTGGTACGTGACCGACTACGCCAAGTCCGGATCCTCGAGCGGGGCCAACGGCAGCAAGAAGGACGCGGGCGGCGACGCCGCCAAATCCGATTCGACGTCGAACGGGACCACCGCCGCGAAGTCCGAGACCAAGACCGAGAGCAAGTCCGAGTCGAAGAGCACCACCAGCACCACCGACAAGTCGTCGTCCTGAGGTCGTCGCTGCCCCTGGCCGGAGCGGACACGGGCGGCACCTTCACCGATCTGGTGGCGGTCGTCCGAGGGCGGGTGCGGGTGCTGAAGGTCCCGTCGACGCCCCGCGATCCGGCGGCGGCGGTGCGCGCCGGCCTGGCGGCGCTGGTCGGTGAGCGCGCTCCCGTACGGCTCCACTACGGCTCGACCGTCGCGACCAACGCGCTGCTGGAACGCCGGGGCGCGCCGGTCGTGCTCCTCACGACGGCGGGCTTCGAGGACGTGCTCGAGATCGGCCGTCAGGTGCGGCCGGCCCTCTACGACCTCGAGCCGCATCGCCCGGCGCCGCTGGTGCCGCGCGCGCGGCGGATCGGCGTCGACGAGCGCGTCCTCGCCGACGGACGCGTCGAGACGCCCCTCGGCGTGCGTGCGGTGGCGCGAGCGCTCGCAGCCGTGCGTCGCAGTCGGGCGACGGCGGTCGCGGTCTGTCTCCTGCACGCCTACGCGGCGCCGGCCCACGAGCGCCGGTTGGGGCGCGCGCTCGCCGGACGCGGGCTGCACGTTTCACTCTCGCATCGCCTGCTGCCGATGCCGGGCGAGTACGACCGTGTCGCGACGACGGCGGTGAATGCCTACGTCGGCCCCGTGATGACCGGGCATCTCCGCGCGCTCGCGGATGCCGTGCCGGGCGGCGTCCGCGTGATGCAGTCGAACGGCGGACTGACGCGCGCCGCGACCGCGGCGGCGGAAGCCGTGCGCACCGTGCTGTCGGGACCGGCGGGCGGCGTCGTCGGCGCCGCCGACCGCGCACGCCGGGGCGGCTTCCGGCGCATCATCACGCTCGACATGGGCGGTACGTCCACGGACGTGAGCCTCGTCGACGGCGTGGCGACGTTCCGCACCGAGGCGACGATCGGCGATCTGCCGATCGGGGTTCCGGCGCTCGACATCCATACCGTCGGTGCGGGAGGCGGCTCGGTCGCACGGCTCGACGCCGGAGGCGCGCTTCGCGTCGGGCCCGAGAGCGCAGGTGCGGATCCGGGCCCGGCCTGCTTCGGCCGCGGCACGGCGCCGACGGTCACGGACGCGAACCTGGTGCTGGGCCGGCTGGTCGAAACCGAGTTCCTGGGCGGCGGGTTTCCCCTCGACGTCGAACGCGCGCGGGATGCGCTGGCGCCGCTGGCGCGCGCGCTGGGGCGCTCGGTGCAGGCGACGGCGGCGGGAATCGTCGCGGTCGCGACTGCGGTCATGGAGCGCGCGGTACGCGTCATCACGATCGAGCGCGGGCACGATCCGCGCGAGTTCACCTTGGTCGCGTTCGGCGGCGCGGGAGCGCTGCACGCCGCCGAGCTGGCGGCCGGACTCGGGATCCGACGGGTCTACGTCCCGCGGCATCCGGGGCTCCTGTCGGCGTGGGGCGTCTTGACGGCCGAGATCGTGCGCGACTCGAGCGCGACGGTGCGGCGGGTTGCGCCGAGCGCCGCGCTGCTCACGCGTGCGTTCGCCGCGCTCGAGCGCGCGGCCCGCGCCGAGCTCGGGCGTGAACGCGTCGGGCGCGTGACGCTCGAGCGCGCGCTCGACGCGCGCTACGCGGGGCAATCGTACGAGGTGCGAGTGCCCTACGGCCCCCGCTGGACGTCGGAGTTCCATCGCGAGCATCAGCGGCGCTACGGCCACGCGGCACCGGAGCGGCCGATCGAGGTCGTGGCGGTGCGGGTCCGGGCGCGGGCCGCCGGGGCGCCGGTGCCGCACGATCCGCTGCCGCGGGGTGGCCGCGGTCGTCCGATCGCGAGGCGCGCGGTGCACCTGGGCGGCCGCGTTCGGTCGACGCCGGTCTTCCGTCGCGACGAGCTGCCCGTCGGCCGGATCGCCGGGCCGGCGATCGTCTGCGAGTACAGCGCCACGACCGTCGTCCCGCCGGGCTGGCGGCTGCACGTCGATCGGGCGGGTGGGCTGGTGCTGGAGCACGGCCATGCGTGACCTCGATCCGGTCGCGCTCGAGATCGCGAACCATCGCCTGGCGGGCATCGCAGAGGAGATGGGCGTGGTGCTGGGGCGGACGGCGCTGTCGCCCAACATCAAGGAGCGACGCGACTACTCGTGCGCGGTCTTCGACGCCGGCGGTGGTCTCGTCGCGCAGGCGGCGCACATCCCGGTGCACCTGGGCTCGACGCCGCTCTCGGTGCGCGCGGCGATCGCCCACGTTCCGATGGGTCCGGGCGACGTCGTCGTGCTCAACGATCCGTTCGCGGGCGGAACTCACCTTCCCGACGTGACGGTCGTGGCGCCGGTGTTCGCGCGCGGTGCGCAGCGGCCGTTCGCGTACGTCGCCAACCGCGCGCACCACGCCGACATCGGCGGCATGTCGCCCGGGTCGATGCCGCTCGCGACCGAGATCTTCCAGGAAGGGGTCCGGCTGCCCCCGATCCGGCTGGTCGCGGGCGGGGCCGTCGTCGGCGACGTGCTGGCGCTGTTCCTCGCCAACACGCGGGTGCCGGCGGAGCGCGAAGGGGACCTGATGGCGCAGTGGGCGGCACTGCGGGTCGGCGGCGAGCGTCTCCGCGAGCTGGCGACCCGCGCCGGCGGGATTCCTCGCCTCGCCCGCCAGATGCGGGCGCTCCAGGACTACTCGGCTGGCCTCATGCGCGCGGCGCTCGCCGAGCTGCCCGCGGGTACCTACCGCGCCACCGACGTCCTCGACGATGACGGTCTCGGTGCGCGCCGGCTCCGGATCGCCGTGGCGATCACCCTGGCACGCGGCCGCGCAAGGGTCGACTTCGCCGGTACGGCGCCGCAGACGCGCGGTCCGGTGAACGCCAACCTCGCCGTCACCCGTTCGGCAGTGCTCTACGTGTTCACGGCCCTCGCCCGCGAGGCGATTCCACCGAACGAGGGACTGGCGCGTCCGCTCACGATCGTGGCCCCGGAGGGCTCGATCGTCCACGCCCGTTTCCCGGCAGCGGTCGCGGGCGGGAACGTCGAGACCTCGCAACGGATCGTCGACGTACTGCTGCGGGCGCTGGCCGGTGCTGCGCCCGAAAGGATTCCCGCGGCCAGCCAGGGGACGATGAACAACGTCGCGATGGGCGGTGTCGTCGACGGGCGGCCGTTCGCCTACTACGAGACGCTCGCCGGCGGCGCAGGCGGCGGGCCCGTGCGCGCCGGGGCGTCGGCGATCCACACCCACATGACGAACACGATGAACACGCCCATCGAGGCGCTGGAGGCATACTACCCGCTCAGGATCCGGCGCTACGCGATTCGACCGCGCTCGGGTGGACGCGGACGTCATCCCGGCGGGAACGGGGTGGTGCGGGAGATCGAGTTCCTGGCGCCCGCCGAGGTTACGCTGCTGGCCGAACGGCGGGAGCTGGGACCGTGGGGGCTCGACGGCGGCGAGCGCGGTGCCGTCGGCCGCGACTTCATCGTGCGGCGCGGTCGCGCGCGCCGCCTCCCGGCGAAGACGACGATCGCCGTCGAACCCGGCGACCGCCTGCGCGTCGAGACGCCGGGCGGGGGCGGATTCGGCCACGCCCGGCGTCGGTAGGGACGGCCTTCAGGCCGCCTTGGTCTTGGCGAGGTCTTCGAGCCGCTGCTCGATCTCGACCAGGCGCTTGTTCAGCTCGGCGAAGTCGTCCTTGGTGACGAGGCCGAGGCGCTCGATCACGGTCTCGGCGACGCGCGTCGCCTGCTCGCGGAGCGTCCTGGCGGCATCCGAGGTCCGGACCTGCTCGAGCACCTGCTCCGCCCGCTCACGAACGGTGGTGCGCAGCTTGCGGACGTCGGCGACGACGTCGGACACCTTCGGGCGCGATGCGATGGCCCGGGCCTCCTGGCGAATCCGACCGACGATGCGCTCCCCTTCGGTCTGCATCCGCTTCACGGACGCCCTGACATCCTTGATGGAAATACCGACGACGGACTCGGCCATGGTAGTGCTCCTCCCTCCGGGCACCGCTCCGGCGGCACCCAAGACCTCAAATCGTTGATTTTCTGTCGACGCACCCGAGCTAATACGCAGTGCGTCAACTGTCAAGGCACCCCGTGGATTCACAGGGGTTTCTCCTCGACTTGGAGGGTGCCTGGGCGCTCAGCGGGCGGCTGAGCCGACGAAGTGAACCAGGCCGTCGCGAACGACGAGGGTCTCGGGAATCGCGTCCTCGGGTACACGGTGCGCGGTCCGGAGGTGGGCGATGAACTCGTCCTCCTTGCGGAAGCGGAGCTTGTCGACGTCGCACCGGTAGGGCTCCTTGTCGATGGTGACGGTGCCCGGGACCAGGTGGTGCCCGCGGCGGCCGAACCAGTGCAGGCGCTCGTGCTCGTGGGGGTCGACGGGCACGACCACGTCGACGTCGGGCTGGCGCCGACCGGACTGGTCCGGACCATCGCCACGGGCCGCGATGGCGCCGAGCAGGAGCGCGAGCACGACGACGAGGCGCATGCCGACAGCGTAGAGAGCGGCCGCACGAGTCACAAGCTCGCGTGCCGACCCATTCGTTCTCGGTTGACAGCTCCGACAGCGCCGCGTAGCGTCGGCCCGTTATGGGGAACGAGGCGCACGCCGGTCGGAGGAATCGCTAGATGGGCTCCGTAGTCGAGTATGCCTGCGTGCCGTGTTCGTTCTCGACCGGTCGGCTCTCCATCGGATGGGGCAAGGCGGGACGCGCGCGCTTCTGGGGCGGCCTCGCGCGCTGCGAAGCCTGCAAGGAGCTGACGGTCGTGAACCTGGCGGAGCGCCCGCCCGATCGCGGCGACCGCAAGTGCACCTCCTGCAACGGGCCCCTCAAGCTGCTCGAGGGCATGGCGGAGACGGTCGCCTGCCCGCACTGCAACCGTCCGCTCCGGCACTCGAACCTCGGCAGCTGGGCCTGAGCGCGGCCCGCAGCTGAGCGTCAGCGCTTCAGCGCGGCGTCGATCAGCTGCTTGAAGTTGTCGAGCGAGCGGTCGCCGAGCTGCTTGCCGTTGACGATGAACGTCGGCGTGGAGTCGATGCCGTTGTCGCGGGCCTCGCGGATGTCGGCGGAGATCTGCTGCTGCACTTCGCTGGACGCGGCGTCGCGCTTCCAGCGCTCGACGTCGAGCCCGATGCGCGCCGCATAATCGGGGAGCTTGTCGGCGTCGAGCGCGTCCTGGTTCTCGTACAGGACGTCGTGCATCTCCCAGAACTTGCCCTGCTTGCCGGCGGCGACGGCGGCCTTCGCGGCGCCCACCGCGTTCGGGTGGATCGAGGCGAGCGGCAGCGTCTTGTAGACCAGCTTCACGTCCTTCGGATACGTCGCCAGGACCTGCTTGATGAGCGCGCGGGATTCGCCGCAGGGCGGACACTGGAAGTCCGAGAATTCGACGATCGTCACCGGCGCGTCGGCCGGCCCCTTCACGGGCGAGGCGCCGATCCCGATGGTGAACGTCTTCTTGGGATCCACCGGCGCCGCGTCGACGGTCCCGGGCTTCGCCGCCGCTGCCGCCGACGGGTTGCCGGCCTGCTGCACCAGCCCCTCCAGCTTCCCGACCCGGTACATGATCTCGCGCTGGTCCTTCTCCAGATCCGCGAATTCGGAGCCGGTTTCGCAGCCGGCGAGCGCCAGGAGGGGGAGCGCGAAGGCGAGGGCGGCAGTGTGACGCATGGGGGGGAGGGAATAGACCGGCGGGGGCTCGGCGGGCAAGCGCCGCGAATCAGCCCAGGCCCATGCGCCGCGCGATGATGACCTTCATGATCTCGTTGGTCCCGGCGTAGATCGACTGGACGGCGGCGTCGGCGAAATCGGTCGAGATGGGATACTCGGTCATGAAGCCGTAGCCGCCGTGGAGCTGAAGGCACTCGGCCGTGAGGCGCTTCTGGAGGTCGGTGGTCCACCACTTCGCCATCGACGCCTCGGAGACCACGTCGTCGCCGCGCACGTGCGCCGCCAGGAGCTGGTCGACGAACTGCTGCCCGATCTCGACCTGCGTCGCCAGCTCGGCGAGGGTGAACTGCGTGTTCTGGAAGGCCGCGATCGGCTGGCCGAAGGCGCGCCGCTGCTTCACGTAGGCCGTCGTGTCCTCGAGCGCGCGCCGGCACGACGCCATCGCCGACACCGCGATGCAGATGCGCTCCTGCTGGAGCTTCTGCATGAGGTACTTGAAGCCCGAGCCTTCCTGCCCCAGCAGGTTCGTCACCGGCACGCGGCAGTCCTCGAAGAAGATCTCGCTGGTGTCCTGCGAGTGCAGCCCGAGCTTTTCGAGCTTTCGCCCGCGCACGAAGCCGGGCGTGCCGGCCTCGACCAGGATCAGGCTGATGCCCTTGTGCGGTGGATTCGCCTGCGGATCCGTCTTGGCGACGACGATGAACAGCCCGCCGAGCTGCCCGAGCGAGATGAACGTCTTGGCGCCGTTCAGCACGTAGTGGTCGCCGTCGCGGACCGCGCGCGTCTGGACGTTCGCCAGGTCGGAGCCCGTGCCCGGCTCCGTCATGCAGATGCCGAGCAGTAGCTCGCCTCGGATCGCCGGCGGGAGGTACCTCTGCTTCTGCGCCTCGGTGCCCCATGTGAGGATATAGGGCATGCAGATCGACGTGTGCACGGCGGTGATGAGCCCGTGCGCGCGTCGCCAGGCGATCTCCTCGAGCACGATCGCGTCGAACAGGAAGTCGCCGCCGCCGCCGCCGTACTGCTCCGGCATGGCGGGGCCGAGGAAGCCCTCCTCGCCGAGCCGCCGCCAGGTCGCGAGATCCGTGATGCCGTCCTTGTTCCACTGCGCGAGCTTGGGGTCGATCTCGCGCTCCGCGAAGCGGCGGAACTGGGCCCGGAAGAGCTCGTGCTCCTCGGAGAAGATGGTGCGTCGCATGGCGGGGTTCTGGCCGCCCGGCCGACGCGTGTCAACGCACGAAGTACCTACGCGGCCGGCGCCGTCATCTTCGCGCTGATCTCCCACAGCCGCTGCGCCGCCGCCGCGTCCTGCGCCGCGCGCGACGGTCGGGCCTCGCGGCAGTTGGCGAAGTAGCGGCCGTTGACGCCGTCGAGCGCGGGCGAGGTCGCGACGTGGATCGACGTCTGCGCTCCCTGCTCCGGGGTGCGGAAGAACGGCGCCATCAGCTTCGTCAGGAACGTGGCGACCGCGCCGTTGTTCTGCCCGAAGCGCGTCGCGACGGGACCGGGGTGGACCGCGTTCGCGGTGACGCCGGTGCCCTCGAGCCGGCGCGCCAGCTCGGCCGTGAACAGGATGTTCGCGAGCTTCGACTGCCCGTAGACGCGCATCGTCTTGTAGCCCTGCTGCCAGCCCAGGTCGTTCCAGTTCATGCCGCGCACGAACTTGTGGGCGTCCGAGGCGACGTTCACGATCCGCGCCGGCGCGCTCGCCTTGATGCGATCGAGGAGCAGGTTGGTCAGCAGGAAGTAGGCGAGGTGGTTCACGGCGAAGACGGTCTCGATCCCGTCGGGCGACGTCGAGTACTTGAGGTTGATCACGCCGGCGTTGTTCACGAGCAGATGGATCTTCGGATAGGTCGCGAGCAGCTCGGATGCGACCTGCCGCACCGCCTCTTGCGAGGCCAGATCGGCCAGATGGAGCTTGACGGTGCGATTGCCGGTCTTCTCGGCGATCTCCGCCAGCGTCTCCTCGCCGCGCCCGCGATCCCGGCAGACGATGCCGAGTACCGCGCCCCGTCGCGCCAGCTCGACCGCGGTCACGCGTCCGATGCCGGAGCTGGCGCCCGTCACGATGCACGTCCGGCCCTGCATGCTGGTATCCGCCATGGGGGCCGGTTCAAGCCTGAATCGACGGCGGCGGCAAGGCCCGGCGCGCCAAAACGACCGCGCCCGGCCGAGGCCGGGCGCGGGGGTGAGGAACCAGCGAAACGCCGGGTGGCGGTCTCCGGATCGGAGCCCGCCACCCGGGGAGCGATCAGTTGGTGCAGTGCTTCCGGCACTTCTTGAAGAAGGCGCGCGCCTTCCTGGTCGCCTTCGCCGCGGGACGACCGGCGTCAGTCAGCTGCTGGAAGAGGGCCTGCGCCTGGCCCTCGCAGCCGCCGCCACAGGTGACGTCGGGCGCGACGCCGCAGTTGGCGGTGCACTGGTCGAGGGTCCCCTGCGCGAGGGCGTTGCAGCTGTCGGCGTCCGTGCCGGCGGCGAGGCACTGCGCCTTCGCGTCCGCTGCGCTCTGCTCGCAGTTGGAATCGCAGGTCGCGGGCGGTTGCGGCGCGCACTTCTTGTCCGAGCACGCGGTGACCGCGTCGTCCGCGAGCTTCTGGCAATCGTCGGCGGTGCCGCCCTTCTTGAGGCACTTGGCCTTCCGGCGGTCGGCTTTCGCCTGGCACTTGTCGCCGCACGACTGCGTGCCGCAGTGGAGCGTCACGCACTGGGTGAACTCGTCCGACGCGGCCGACTTGCAGTCGCTCTCGGCCGTGCCGGCGGCCAGGCAGCGCTGGAGGTCTTCCTGCGCCTGGCCGTCGCACCGCTCCTGACAGGTCGGGAGCGGCGGCGTGACGTTGCAGTTCTGGGTGACGCAGCTCCGGAACGCGTCGTGCGCCTGGCCCTGGCACTGATCGAGCGACAGTCCGCCGTCGACGCACGGCTGGACCGACGCGGCCGCCTGCGTCTTGCACCGATCCTCGCAGCTCGGGTCACCGTCGGTGCAGTTCGCCGACACGCAGTCGAGGATGGCCTGCGACGCGCTGTCCTGGCACTGCGCCGGGTCGCCGTCGTTGGCGACGCAGTTCTGGTACTGGGTGTCGCCGGCCCGCTTGCAGTTCTCCTGGCAGGTCGGCGCGGGCTCGGCGCAGCGCTCGCGCTCGCAGCGGTCGACGACGCGCGCCACGGCCGCGTCGCAGACGTCGGCCGGGTGATTCTCGTCGAGGCAGTCCTGCTTCACCTTGTCGCCGAGCTGCGCGCACGCCTCGTCACACGTGGGGTGCGGCTCGCTGCTGCAGTGCTCGGCGACGCACTGGTCGACGGTGGCCTTCGCCTGCGCGACGCAGTCGTCCTTCGTGCCGCCGGCGGCGATGCACTGGGCGAAGACGCCGCGGCCCATCGTGCGGCAGCGGTCCTCGCACGAGTCGTCGCCCCCGTCGCACACGTCCTGGTGGCAGGCGTCGAGTGCCGCCTCACGGATGTCGCCGCACTGGTTCGGATCCAGCCCCTGGTCGATGCAGCCGTCCGACAGATCGTCCACGACCGAGTCGCAGCGATCGTCGCACGGCGGCGGCCCGTCCGCGCAGTTGGTCTGCACGCAGGTCTCGAAGAAGCCGTGCGCACTCTGCCGGCACGCGTCCTCCGTGCCGCCGTTCGTGCGGCAGTCGAGGAACGCGCCCTCCGCCGAGCTGCCACACCGCTCGCGACAGGGCGGGGTGGTCGGCGCGCACTTCTCGGTCATGCAATGCTGGAACGCGACCCGGCCGTCGGCGTGGCAGACGTCCTCCGGGTTCCCCTGCGCGACGCAGTCGTCGAACGTCGCCTGCGCAAGGCCGACGCACTGCTCGCTGCACGGCGGCTCGGGGTTGTCGCCGTTGCACTGCTGGACGCAGGCGTCGAAGTCCTGCTTGGCCTTCGCCTGGCAGTCGTCGTCGCTGCCGCCGTCCCGGTGGCAGGCGTCGAGGTCGCCGCCGACGAGCGCGGAGCAGCGCTTCGTGCACGGCGGCACGTCGTTCGGGCAGACGAGGCCCGTGCACGCCGTGAACGCCTGATCGGCGGCGACGTGGCACGCGTCCTCGGTGCCGTCGTGCGCGCGACAGTCGCCGAACACCATCTCGGCGACGTGGCCGCAGGTGTTCTCGCACTTGGGCGCGTCGTTCGGACACGTCCGGGTGGTGCAATCGGTGAACGCGGTCACCGCGCCGCCGAGGCACGTCGGCAGGTCGCCGCCGTTGCTGCGACAGCCCTGGAAGCTCACGAGCGCCGCCGCGCCGCAGGTGTCGCCGCAGCCCTGGGGCACCGTCGGGCAGTTGCTCTGGACGCACGCGGTGTAGGCCGCGCCGCCCTGCGCGTGACAGGTGTCCGGGTTGCCGTTGCCGGCGATGCAGGTGTTGAACGCGTTCACGGCCGCCTGCTCGCACTGGTCGGTGCACGACTTCGGCTGGTCGGGGCAGTGCTGCTGGTGGCACGCGTCGAGCGCCGACTGGGCGACCGGCAGGCAGAGCTCCTCGGTCGCGCCGTCGACCGCGAGGCAGTCGTGGAACGCCTGCTGCGCCGCCGCGCTGCACAGGTCGTTGCAGGAGGGGATCGTGGTCGTCGTGCTGCCGCCCTCGACGACGGTCGACGTGGTGGTCGTCGTCTCCTGGCCGCGCGTGACGGCGGCGGTACAGCAGA
>Ga0335084_10005928_pt1 | contig 12117 bp, 7 predicted proteins | sample Lox_Sample_44_FD_206721 | JGI IMG/M metagenome (GOLD analysis project Ga0335084, IMG submission 206721) | Soil microbial communities from Loxahatchee National Wildlife Refuge, Florida, United States - Lox_Sample_4.4 | ecosystem: Environmental > Terrestrial > Soil > Wetlands | place: USA: Florida...
GCGTTACCAAAAACCGTGAGCCGGCATTCTCCACGTCGATCTTCACTCCGAGGGACGAGGCCCCATATCCCACCACGGTCTTGGCGATCCCGTACACCCCAATCGGCTGGTGCGTGAGCGAATCCTGCAGCAGGCCGATCACGGCGCCAGTCAGCATCCCCGAAACCTGGCTCCGGCGCGCGACCGCAAAGAAGATCACCACCAACAGGGGAAGGTCGAAGATGGAGAAGAAACCTAATCGTAGAGGGACAAACGCCTGCAGAAACAGTGCGCTCAGCGGGATCAGAACAGCCGCCGGAATACTGAACCGGTAGACTTCAACCTGTTCGTTCGATGTGTAAGTGATCGGCACGCTATTGAGGCCGGTCCTGTGGCGGTGAAGGTTCGGTTGGGGACGGCGCCGGCTTGACCACCGCCGGTCCGGATTGAGGCGGAACCTCGGGCTGCGAAGCATTCCTGTCGAGTGCGGGTTTCGGGGCGGCCGAATGCGGGGGAACCGCAGCATTAACACCGGGTGTCGTGACCGGCTTGGTCGGAGTGGAACTCGCAGGTTTTCCAATGGTTGCGCCGCCCGGTTGCATCTTCTGGGGAGTTCCCGTGCTCGGGGTTTGAGCCGCCGGTGCAACCCCACTCGGCTTGGGGCCGCCCGCTTGAGGATTGGCAGATGTTGCCGGCGCTGGCAAAATCTTAAGTCCACTGGTCGGCGGAGGGATGTTGCTCACCGGGCCGGGCGGTTTTTCCGGAACTGAAGGCAGCCTCTGGGCGAGAATGTCGGCGGCCCGCAGGCGTCCACCTTCGGACACGACCGGTTCTCTCTCTTCCAACTGCGTGATGACCAGTACCTCCTCGAGCTTGCTCAGGTTCGCTGCCGGCTTCACCCGAATGTTCAAAAACAGGTCTGAACCGCGAGAAACCTTGGTCACCGTGCCCACCGGCAACCCTTTAGGAAAGATCTGGTCGCCACCACTGGTCAGGACGGTTTCACCGGGCTGGACGGATTCACCCTCCATCACCTTTTCGAGCACGACTTCGCCCAGCGGGGTACCGCGCATGACTCCCTGCAATCGCGATTTTTCGAGGATGGCCCCCACTCCGCTGGTCTGATCGTTGATCAGCAGAACCTGCGAGGTACTCCTGTAAACGTGCAGTACTTTGCCAACCACACCATCCGCCGTGATCACCGCCGTATCGGGCTTGAGTCCGTCGCGTGCGCCCTTATCAATGTAAATGGAACGGGATTGCTCGCTCCCGCTGGAACCGATGACCTGGGCGGCCAAAGTCTTGGCGATAAACTGCTCCTTGAAGCCGAGCAGGGCCTGCAGGCGGTGGGCCTGTTCCGCATCTTCGCTGAGGCGGGCTTGTTCGATCTGCAATTGCTCGATCTTCTGTTTGAGCTGGCGATTTTCCTGCCTCACGCCGCGCAGGTAAAAGTAGTTGTGCCAGAGGTCGCCGGCGCTGTTCTGAATCCACACAATGGACTTTTCGAGCGGCGTGATCGCGTTCACTGCCCAAACGCGAATGAGGCGGCTGGATTCGTTTTCTGTGGCCCGCTTGACCTGGACCGCCAAGCCCAACACCTGGAGGAACAGTATTCCTACCAGGATGACGAGGTTGCGATAGCGGCCGAGAACGGATTCCATGGAGACAGTTTCTAGTTTCCAGTTTCTGGTTTCAAGCAAACCACAGGCCCAGCTGTGAGTGTATCGCAGACGAGGAGACTAGCTGGAAACCAGAAACTAGAAACTGCTCTTCTACTCGATCGAGATTTTCCTGAGCAGCTTGAAGTCGCTCAGCATTTTCCCGGTTCCAAGCACCACGCTGCACAGCGGATCGTCGGCAATGGAAACCGGCAGCCCAGTCTCTTCGCGGATGCGTTTGTCCAGGTTCTTCAGCAGAGCGCCACCACCGGTCAGCACGATGCCGCGGTCGCTGATGTCAGCGGAGAGTTCGGGGGGCGTGCGCTCCAGGGCAACGCGAATGGCATTCATGATGGTCGAAACACATTCACTCAAGGCTTCGCGAATCTCGCTGTCGTCCACGGTGATGGTCTTAGGAACGCCTTCGATCAGGTTGCGACCTTTGATCTCCATGGTCAGCGGCTTGTCCAGCGGGTAGGCGGAACCGATTTCCATCTTGATCTGTTCGGCGGTACGCTCGCCCACCAGCAGGTTATATTTCCGCTTCAAGTAATTCATGATGGCTTCGTCCATCTGGTTGCCGGCCATGCGCACGGAACGCGAGTAAACGATGCCGCTGAGAGAGATGACTGCGATATCGGTGGTGCCGCCGCCGATGTCCACCACCATGTTGCCGCTGGGTTCGGTGATGGGAAGCCCGGCACCGATGGCCGCGACCATGGCCTGCTCGACCAGATGCACTTCGCTGGCCTTGGCGCGATAGGCGGAATCCATGACCGCACGCTTTTCCACCTGCGTAATCTCGGAAGGCACGCCAATCACGATGCGGGGGTGCACCAGCATCTTGCGGTTGTGCGCCTTCTGGATGAAATAATTCAGCATCTTCTCCGTCACCTTGAAGTCGGCGATCACCCCGTCCTTCATGGGCTTGATGGCCACGATGTTGCCCGGGGTGCGGCCCAGCATCTCCTTGGCCTCCTTGCCCACCGCCTCCACTTCGCCGGTGTTCTTGTTGATGGCAACAATGGAAGGCTCGTTGACGACGATGCCCTTACCCCGCGCATAAACCAGCGTGTTGGCGGTGCCCAGGTCGATGGCGAGATCGCTGGAAAACACGCTGAACAACGACCTCAGGTTATGAATATGCGATCCGCTGGAATGAAAGCCGTTCGATGACATACGCGAAACTTTTCTCTCTTCGTGGTCTAGGTTGTTTCCAAGCCTTGCACCCCTGTCTTGATTACCGGGCCCATCCTTAATTGTATGGAAGGCCCCGATCGCCGGGGATGCACTAAAGTTCTTGCCCCAAGGCCTGCGTCCTCTTGGGCGGCGCCTTGGCTCACTGAATCACTACCTTCTTCTGCAAAGTGTTGACTCCGCCTTTGGCGTTTTGCGCCGTGATCGTAATCACACTCTCCCCAGCCGCCAGCGGTGGCATGAAGTAATGAAAACTGCCATCGGTCCCGATCACCGGCACTTCCCGGCCATTGACCATCACCCGGGCCCCGACCTCCGTTTTCCCCGTCATTTCAATCACATGGCCGTGCTGGATAAAGGGATCAATGTCCAAACTGATGGATTCCGTGTCTTTGCCCTTGGGAATGATGGTGAAGCGGTTCTTCTCGCTCTCTACCGATTCCTTCCCCTGCGCATCCAGTGATTGGACCATCCAATAGTACGCTCCTTGCCCCAGCCCGGACACTAATACGTCGGCAGTTTTCACGGTGCGATCGACGATGGTCGAGGAAAAGTACGGGTTCTTCGAGATGCGCAAGCGATACCCCTTGGCATTCGCCATGGGAGTCCAAGAGAATTCAACCGGCTTGGGCGTGCCGGCCACGAAGATCGGCATCATGTTGGCTGGAGAGGTGGGCGTGGGTGGGCCAATCTCCTTTAACTTGTCCATGTGCGGCGACTCCGCCTGGAAGTTGACTTTCTCCCAGTCGGCCAAGCGGATGGTTTCGCCATTGCGCTCGATCTCGCCACTTCCTTTTTTCACCAAGATTTCGTGCTGGTCGGACTTGGGATCGTTACGCACCATGGCAGCGCTTTCCGGAGCCAGAGAGGCGGTGGCGCCGGCCACGATCACCTGTGATTTCGATCCCTGGACATAGGTTGCGGTGGCCAAGTCCACGGTACCGGTGCTGACCGCAACCGCGACGTTGGTCTGCTGCTGATCGTTGGCCGAGTTTTCTTCAATCACGATCAACGAATCCTGCTTCACCGTATAGTTGGTGCCATCGTTGAAGACGATCTTGGCCATGCCTTCCGAACTGGTCTGCACCACGTCGCCCTTTTCCAGAGGCACGCTGTAGTCGGCCGTGATCCAGCTGCTGGCGTTCGATTTCTTGACTCGTACGGTGCCATCGAGTGCAGTGAAGTGCGCCTGCTGGGAGTTCATGACGCCGGACTTGGCCGGTCCGGCCGCCCCCGCCACAGTCTCCAGGAGCTTGGTCCCCAAAGCATTGGCGGCTTTGATTCCGTTCTCCGTGAATTGTGGGAAGGCCAGACGCATTCCGCCGAAAAAGATCAGCAGTCCGGCCAACAGAACGAGGGCCACGCTGCGGTACGTGACCGTCTTCCACGCGATGTGGATTCCCGGTTTGCGGTTCGCCGACACCAAGCCCACTCAAACCCAGCCAAATTCCAGAGAATAGGGGGTGTTTTGAGACTACCACAAGCAAAATTCACGAGGTACAGGTAATCAAGTGGGGACGTTACCTTGGTGTCGTGGCGTTGTGGGAATGATGCGAAAGACCGGTTCATCCCGACTCTCCAGCATTGCACAAAAGCCCCTTCCCTTGCCCCCCTCGTCGACGCCTCGTATCATAGGTAGTTCGCTATTCTCTCAAATTTCCGCACTTTTTCAGCAGTCCCAGGAGGCTTTATGGCAACCGACGTTCTGACCGGCCCCACCATGCTGGGCTCGGCCACCCGCACCAAGGTTTATAAGAACTTCATCGACGGCGAATGGGTCGAAGCTTCGACCGGAGAAACTTTCGAAAACCGCAATCCCGCCGACACCCGCGACGTAGTCGGCATCTTTCAGAAGTCCGGCAAGGCTGACGTCGAAGCCGCGATTGAGGCCGCCAAGCATGCCTTCAAGAAGTGGCGCCTGGTACCCGCCCCTCGCCGCGCCGAGATCGTCTATCGTGCGGCCGAGATTCTCACCGGCAACAAGGAAGACTTCTCCCGCGACATGACCCGCGAGATGGGCAAGATCCTGAAAGAAACCCGCGGCGACACCCAGGAAGCCATCGACACCGCTTACTACATGGCGGGCGAAGGCCGCCGCATGTTCGGCCCTACCACTCCCTCGGAGCTGCCCAACAAGTTCGCCATGGCGATCCGTCAGCCCCTCGGCGTCTGCGGGATGATCACTCCCTGGAACTTTCCCATGGCGATTCCGTCGTGGAAGCTTCTGCCGGCAATCGTCTGCGGCAACACTTGCGTGATCAAGCCGGCGCAGGACACACCGCTATCGACGTTTAACCTGGTGCGCACGCTGGTGGATGCCGGCCTACCCAAGGGCGTCATCAATATCGTGACCGGATTCGGTTCGAGCGTGGGCGGCCCACTGTCGGAGCATCCTGATATCAAGGCCGTGTCGCTTACCGGTTCGAGCGAAGTGGGCCGTATCGTGGGCACGACCGCAGCCAAGAGCTTCAAGCACTGCTCGCTGGAACTCGGCGGCAAGAACCCCATGATTGTGCTCGACGACGCCAACCTCGAACTGGCGATCGAGGGCGGACTGTGGGGCGCGTTCGGGACTACCGGCCAGCGCTGCACCGCCACCAGCCGCATCATTGTGCAGAAAGGCGTGTACAGCGAGTTTGTGGAACGCTACGTGGAACGGGCCAAGGGGCTGAAGGTCGGCAACGGTCTGGATGAGACCGTGGACATGGGTCCCGCCGTCAACGCCAACCAACTCAAGACCGACCTCAACTACGTCGAGATCGGCAAGGCCGAGGGCGCGCGCTTGAAGTGCGGCGGCAACCGCCTTACCGGCGGCGAGTACGCCACCGGCTTTTTCATGGAGCCGACGGTGTTCGCCGATGTCGATCCCAAGATGCGCATCGCGCAGGAAGAAATCTTTGGGCCGGTGGTTTCGATCATTCCCTGCGAGAACCTGGAAGACGCCATCGCCATTGCCAACGGCATTGAGTATGGGCTGTCGTCATCGTTGTATACGAAAGATGTCAACAAAGCTTTCACCGCCATGCGCGACCTGTACGCGGGAATTACCTACATCAACGCTCCCACGATTGGGGCTGAGGTCCACCTGCCCTTCGGCGGAGTGAAGGCCACGGGCAACGGGCACCGCGAGGGCGGTCTCGGCGCCATCGACTTCTACACCGAGTGGAAGAGCGTATACGTGGATTACTCGGACCGGCTGCAGAAGGCGCAGATCGACAGAGTGGACTAAGAGCTTCTAACCGCAGATGACGCAGAATACGCAGATATTTCAATTGATTTTTCTGTGTTGTCAGCGTTATCTGCGGCTTAGCCTTTGCTCTTGATTTCTCGGCGTACTCCGCGTCCTCTGCGGTATTCTTTTGTGTTGTGGAGTTGCCCTCATGCCCCTTACCCAATCTCGTGAAATTGCCGCTGCCACCCGTCTTGAGAACGTCCGTTACGCCATCCGCGATCTGGCCTGCTACGCCGACGAAGTGGCCAAGCAGGGCCACAAAATCCTGCCGCTGAATATTGGCGATCCCAACGTCTTCGACTTCGAAACTCCGCGCCACATGATCGAAGCCGTGTACAAAGCCATGCGCGACAACAAGAACGGATACGCACCGTCCTCCGGGATCAAAGAGGCGCTGGAGGCGATTCGCGGCGAGGCTGGGCGCAAGGGCATCACCACAATTCAGGATGTATTTGTCACCACCGGAGTGAGCGAGACTGTGGACCTTTGCCTCGCGGCGCTGCTCAATCCCGGCGAAGACCTGCTCACGCCGTGCCCCGACTATCCGCTTTATTCGGCGGTGCTGGCCAAGCTGGGCATCGGGCTGAACGCGTATTACCTCGACGAGTCGAACGGCTGGCAGCCTGATCTCGACGATATTAGGAAGAAGATCACGCCGCGCACTCGCGGCATTGTGCTGATCAATCCCAACAATCCCACTGGCTCGGTCTGCACCCGGCGCATGCTCGAAGATGTGGCTGAGCTGGCACGGCGGCACAACCTGGTCATTTTTGCCGACGAAATTTACGACAAGCTGATTCTCGACAACGACGAGCACATTGCGTTTGCGAAAGTCGCTCCCGATGTGCCCACGATCACTTTTGGTGGACTGTCGAAGAACTACCTCGCCCCCGGCTGGAGGGTCGGCTGGGGCATCGTGAGCGGCGACGCGGCTGCGGTGAAGCCGTACAACGAAGGAATTCAGAAGCTGCTGCGGGCGCGGCTTTGCGCCAACCATCCCGAACAGTATGCGATCAAGCCGGCGCTCGAAGGCCCGCAGGACCACTTGCCCGAAGTCTGCAGGAAGTTGCGCGCGCGGCGCGATCTGACGGTGAAGTGGGCGAACTCGACGCCGCGAGTGAGTTGCGTCTCACCGCGAGGCGCGTTCTATGCTTTTCCCCGGATTGATATTCCCGAGGGCGACGACGTGTTCGTCCGCGAATTAATTCTGCAGAAGCACGTGATGGTCGTCCATGGCTCGGGCTTCGGCCAGAAGCCCGGCACGCAGCACTTCCGCATCGTGTTCTTGCCAGATGAGAAGACGCTGGAGAAAGCGTACGGAGCGATTGGGGAGCTGATGCGGGAGAGGTATAGCTAGACTTCGTGCGCGCGGGCGAAGCTGTTGGTCACTGCCGACGTGGCGCCCGTTGGGCGCGTGGTCTTGTTCCGCATCCTGCCGGGTTCCGCATGTTCTGCCACAAAAGCGCGAGATATCGTGAAACGTGAGTCACAGAACCGCAGCGATCCTTCGACTTCACGTGCCGATTCGCACGCGAACCGGCACGCTTCGCTCAGGATGACAAGTGGTTAGGGGACCTCAATCGGCCGGCAAGGCTGCGGGGCTTACGCTGGAGGGACGGCGGCGGTCCTTGCCGTAGGCGGGCATGGGCTGCTCCAGCCACTTGCGGATCTCGGGCAGGGCGGCGCGGGCCACGATCTCTCCGGCGCGCACCAGTTCGGCGCTGTGCTCGAAGGCGTCGTACTTGTAGCCGTTGACGTCGGGCTCAATCACCAGGTCGGCGGCTTGCTTCCACGCGCCGCTGTTCATTTCTTGTGCGATCGCGAAACACTGGCCGATGACGTCGAATAAATGCCGCGGGCCTTCGCTGGTCCATTTGCCTTTTAGGTGTACGGCCAGGACGCGTTCTGCTCCCATCTGGCGCAAAGGCACCGAGGGAACCGCGTGGGCGAGCATACCGTCCACCAGCAAGCGACCGCGAATCTTTACCGGCAGAAACATTCCGGGATAGGCGCAACTGGCGCGCACCGGATCGGCCAGCGGTCCGGAGTGAAAGAGCACAGGCTCGCCGGTGGAGAAATCGGTAGCGGTCACGGCCAGCGGGATGCGCAGCTCTTCGAAGGTCTTCACCTTGAACAGGCTGTTCAGGAACCCGATCATGCGCTCGTTGCTGGCAAATCCCAGGCGAGAGACGGTCCAGCGGGCAAAGTGTTTGAAGCGGACGCGGGTGGCAAATTGCTCCAGCTCCGCGGGCGTGACCCCACTGCAGTAGGCGGCGCCGATCATGGCGCCGACACTGGTGCCGGCGACCATGCTGATAGGAATGCCTTCTTCTTCGAGGACTTTGAGAACGCCAACGTGAGCAATGCCGCGGGCAAAGCCTCCGCCCAGGGCCAGGCCGATTCCCGCCACCGGCTGGTTGGTGTCCAGGCTGGAGGCGTGTCCAGAGAGTTCGCGCCCAAATGCCTGAACGGAACGGATTATCCTTCCCAGACTCTTCACGGGTGACCCCACATCAGCCCGATGGCCTAGCAATCCAACAACTTATCTAGCATATAAGATGCCAGTTTCCCGCTGTGGAACCAATGGCACGCGCAGGCCACCGGGTCACACCTTCGAGTGGTTACCCAGCCCCGAGGCAGGTTCGACTAACTCCATTGTTCCTGATAAGTTAGGCGCATGACGCGGGAGATATCTGCGGGCGGGGTGGTGGTGCAGAAGACCGCTGAGGGCTGGCAGGTGGCGGTTATTGAGCCGCAAAAAGAAGCTTCGCCGGTTGCCGCGAAGCGTGCCAGTGGCAAGAAATCGCAGAAAATGTTACTCGCGTTGCCCAAGGGACTGGTCGATCCGGGCGAGAAGCCGGAGCAGACGGCCGTGCGCGAAGTCCGGGAAGAGACCGGGTTGACGGCCACACTCATCGTCAAGTTGGGCGACATCAAGTACGTGTATGTACGCTCGTGGGGAGACCAGCAGCGGGTCTTCAAGATCGTCAGTTTTTATCTGCTGATTTGCGAGTCCGGGAAGATTGATGAAATTGCCGAGGAGATGCGCATCGAGGTGAAGCGTGCGCGCTGGATGGCCCTTGATGACGCGGCGGGGAAGCTGTCCTACAAGGGCGAACGCGACATGGCCGAGCGTGCCGCGCGCTACCTGGACGCCCACCCCGAGGTTGGACGAAGGGGCTGAAGCGGCGAAAACGTTTCGCCGCTGATAACGCAGATTGCGCAGGTTTTAGGCTGCGCAACTTCAATTCGATCTGCGACTTCAGCGCCATCTGCGGCTGTTCCCGGTGCGAACCGGGTCTTCATGAACGAGAATGAGGGCATCCCGCCCTTGAGGGCGGCGAAGAATGCCCCCCGGACTTGTCACATTGAACTGTGATCCATGACCTTGCGCGGCGCACAGAAGTGTGATTGCGGTTCTCGACTAAGATATTGATTACAAAAGATTTAACTTGACATTTGAAGGCTGTGCGGCCTAGCATGAAGTCAACTTAATAGGGCGCGTGCTGTTGCCATCCTCACCCCACATCTAAACGGCACGCGCCCGCAGTGTTTCTGGAGCGGTCTTCAGCCGCAGGCTGCTCCCCGGACTGGCGGAAATGACTGGGCCACGGATAAACTGCCTTAGCGGAAATCATCGATCCACATCTCAATACCCTCTGCGTCAAGAAACACCGGAGCTATGCCTTCATGAGAACGATTCGGAAAGTCGCCGTCTTAGGCGCCGGCACCATGGGCGCCCGCATCGCCGCGCACTTCGCTAATGCTGGCGTCCCCAGCTACCTGCTCGATATTGTCCCTCCCGAAGCCGATGCGCCCGCGCGCAACAAGATTGCTGCGGCTGGGCTGGAGGCGGCACGGAAAGCCAAGCCGGCGGCGTTCATGGATGTCTCCCTGGCCCACCTGGTTACGGTGGGAAATTTTGAGGACGACCTCAAGAAACTTGCCGAGGTGGACTGGATCATCGAGGCGGTGGTCGAGAACCTCGAGATCAAGCGGACACTCCTGAAGAAGGTCGAAGCCATTCGCAAGCCGGGAACGATTGTCACGACCAATACCAGCGGCTTGCCGGTGGCGAAGATTGCGGAGGGCTTTTCTGATGACTTTCGCCGAGTGTGGTTTGGGACGCATTTCTTCAATCCGCCGCGCTATATGCGCCTGCTGGAGCTGATCCCCACCGCTGAGGCCGACCGAGCCGCGATCGACGCCATCGCTCATTTTTGCGATACGCGTCTGGGCAAGGGTGTGGTGTTCGCTAAAGACACACCCAATTTCATTGGTAACCGTATTGGAACGTTTTCCGTGCTCAACGTCATGCGGCTGATGGAGGAGATGGGCCTGTCGATCGAAGAAGTGGACGCCCTCACCGGGCAAGCTTTGGGCTGGCCAAAGTCTGCGACGTTCCGCACGATTGATCTGGTGGGCCTCGACATTCTGGGTCATGTGGTCGCGAATATGACGCAGAACGTCCACGACGAGCGCAGCGACCTCAAGGTCCCGGACTTCGTCCGGCGAATGCTGGAGCGGAAGTGGCTGGGCGACAAGACCAAGGGCGGCTTCTACAAGAAGGTCAAGGGCGGGGGCGGAGACGACGAGCGTATGGCGCTCGACTGGAAGACGTTGGAATACCATCCGCGGCAAAAGCCCAAGTTCCCTGCTCTCGACATGGCAAAGAATGTCGAGCAGACCGGCGCGCGGGTGAAGATGCTGCTCGGCATGGATGGAAGCGGGCCACAGAAGAACGACAAAGCCGGCACGTTTCTGTGGGCGGCGCTGTCGGACCTGTGGACGTATTCGGCCAATCGGGTTCCAGAGATTTCCGACTCGGTGGTGGAAATCGACCGTGCTATGCGGCTGGGCTTCAACTGGGAGTTTGGCCCGTTCGAACTGTGGGATGCGGCAGGGGTCGAGGCTACGGTCGGGCGTATGAAGAAAGAAGGGCGGCCGATCGCGGCGAATGTCGAGCAGCTGTTGGCATCGGGGAAGAAGTGCTGGTACGAGGACGATCCCAAGGCGAGTTCGGGCCGCGTGTTCTTTGATCTGAAGACCGGCAAACCAGTGGCGGTGCAGGTTTCGCCCGGCGTCTGGTCGGTTGAGGTGGTCAAGAAGTCGAATGGGGTGGTGAAGAAGAACTCGGGCGCATCGCTGGTCGATCTGGGCGACGGCGTGGGCTGCCTCGAGTTCCACTCCAAGATGAATTCTTTGGGGGCCGACATCATTTCCCTGATCAGCCAGACGCTCAAGCCCGGCGGGCCGGGGGATTCGTTCGAGGCGTTTGTGATCACCAACGACGCGGCCAACTTCTCCGTCGGCGCCAACCTCATGCTCCTGCTGATGGCGGTGCAGGAAGAAGAGTGGGATGACGTGGACCTGGTCATTCGCCAGTTCCAAGGCATGACGCAGGCCATCAAGTTCTCGCCCAAACCGGTGGTAGTGGCGCCGTTTGGGCTGTGCCTGGGCGGAGGTACGGAGATTTCGTTGCACGCGCCCGCGTTGCAGCCTCATGCCGAGCTCTATACCGGACTGGTGGAAGTCGGCGTCGGGTTGCTTCCCGGAGGCGGGGGCTGCAAAGAGATGCTGCTGCGGGCGGTGGACAGCGCGGCCTCGATCCGGCCGGGCGGGCGGGGCGAGTCGGTGGAACTGATGGAAGCCATGAAGAAGGCATTCGAGACGGTCGCCATGGCCAAGGTCTCAACCTCCGCCCACGAGGCGCGCGGGCTCGGGATCCTGCGGGAGTCCGACCGCATTACGATGAACCGCGAGCGGGTGTTGAGCGATGCCAAAGAGCGGGCGCTAGAGATGGTGCGCGCGGGATACAAGGCTCCTGTGCCCCGCACCGATATTCCTGCACCCGGGGAGAACATTCTCGCAGCACTCAAGATGGGCGTTCACCTGATGCGGCAGGGTGAATACATCACCGACCATGAAGTGAAGATCGGCACGAAAGTCGCAGAAGTGCTATGCGGAGGGAACATCACGCCAGGCACGCCAGTCAGCGAGCAGTACATTCTGGACCTGGAGCGGGAAGCGTTCAAGTCGCTGTGCGGAGAG
>Ga0335084_10005929_pt1 | contig 12116 bp, 11 predicted proteins | sample Lox_Sample_44_FD_206721 | JGI IMG/M metagenome (GOLD analysis project Ga0335084, IMG submission 206721) | Soil microbial communities from Loxahatchee National Wildlife Refuge, Florida, United States - Lox_Sample_4.4 | ecosystem: Environmental > Terrestrial > Soil > Wetlands | place: USA...
GCCGCACGCTCTCGCGGCTCGCGAGCCCCGCGGTCGAGGCCTCGATGCAGGAGGAGGCGGTCGGCCAGACCTTGGTGCAGGCCAGCGAGGACTACGCCGAGCTCCAGGCCGCGCGCGCCGCGAAGCGCGAGCCGAAGTATCGGAACCGATAGGTGGCGAGGCTCGCGGATCTGCTCGCGAAGGACGAGATCCGCGAGGTGCTCATGCGCCTCGCTCGCGGTACGGATCGCCGCGACGCCGCGCTGATCCGCTCGTGCTACCACGCGGACGCCGTCGACGACCACGGCGCCTTCCGCGGCGGCCCGGCCGAGTTCGCCGAGTGGGTGCCGAAGACGCTCGCGATCTTCGAGTCGACGATGCACGTGCTCGGCAACGTGTCGATCGAGCTCGATGGGGACGCGGCCCGCGTCGAGAGCTACTGCACTGCGCACCACGTGTTCCCGCCGCAGCCGCCCGGCGGCGCGCGCGACATGGTGCTGGGACTCCGCTACCTCGACCGCTTCGAGAAGCGCGACGGGCGCTGGCTGATTGCGAAGCGCTCGTGCGCCTACGAGTACTCGCTGTCGCTGCCGGCCGGCGATGCCTGGCCGCTCGACCCGCCCTTCGTGCGCGGTCGCCCGGACCGGAGCGACCCGAGCTACGAGCGCTAGGCGGCCCTCTTCCCCAGCGCGACGCCGACCATCCACGTCGCGACGAAGAGCCCGGTGATCGCGATACCGATGCGGCTCGGATCGAGCGCGGCCACCGAGCCGGAGCCGTCGCCGCTCGGCTCGCCGCCGAGTCCAGCGACCAGCTGGAGCGTGCCGACCCCGAGCGCGACCGCGACGGACAGACCGGTGAGGACGAGGTCGTACGAGGCCTTTCGCTTCGGCTCGTCGAGCGCCCAGCCGTAGGCGGCGCTCATCACGCATCCGTCGAGCGTGTCGAACAGTGACATGCCCGCGGCGAAGAGGACGGGCAGCGACAGAACGGCCTGCCACGGCAGACCCGAGGCCGCACTCGAGCTCGTGAGGACGAGCAGCCCGATCTCGCTGGCGGTGTCGAAGCCGAGACCGAACAGCAGACCGACGACCGCCATCTGCCAGGGTCGCGCCACGAGCTTCAGGGGACGCGCCAGCCAGCTCGTCGGCCCGCGCCACTCGAGACCGCGCTCGCGGTCGTCCGCGTCGCGTCCACCCGCGCGAGCGCGACGGAGCGCCCGCCACGTCTCGAGGAGTGTGGCGAAGTTCAGCGCGGCGACCGCGTACAAGAAACCGCCGGATACCACCGGTCCGATCGCGCGGGTGACACCGTGGAGCCAGGAGCCGGCATCGAAGAGCCCCTCGGAGGCGAGATGGCTCCCGAGCGCGACGAGCAAGGTGAGCGCGAACACCACGCTCGAGTGACCGCAGGCGAACCAGAACCCCACCGACGCCGGCCGCTCGCCATCGTGGAACAGCTTGCGCGTCGTGTTGTCGATGGCGGCGATGTGGTCGGCGTCGAAGGCGTGTCGGATCCCGAGGAGATAGGCCGTGAGGCCGACGCCTACGCCGAACGTGGCGTCGCCGGCGCCGAGCTGCGGATCGCGGGCGAGGGTCAGGAGCGTCCCCCAGCCGACGGCGTGGAGCAGCCCGATGGAGGCGATCACACCGGTCGACGGGCGCGACGCACGGGCGTGTGCGTGCACGGCGGCGAAGGAGGCCATGGCCCGATGGGCGACCGCGAGCGCTCACGCCACGCGCGGTACGTACGGGAAGAGCTTCGACGGCTTCGCTGCGACCGACTCCTTCCCGATCCCGAGACGCACCGGCGTGTTGGCAGCGATGCTGAACATCACGTCCGGCGCGTTGTCCGTGAGCGAGCGTCCGTTCCATTCGGCGAAGCCGAACGTCGCCTGGGTGCCGACCGCGTAGGGCAGGACGTTCGGGAAGAAGCGGCGCGCGACCGCCGCGCCGTAGCCCTCCGGATCCTCCGACGTCCCGCTCGCGGCCACGACCGCGGCGATGGCCTTGCCGACCCGCTCGCCGTAGATGACGAGATCATCGGCCGGGCGTCCGGCGTTCAGCCGGTCGCCGAGGACCTCGTCGAACTGGGTGAACAGGGGATGGATCATCGGGAGGCCGACGCGATTGATCGAACGCCACCCGCCGGCATCCGTCGCGAGCGTCGCCACTGCCCACACGCCGATGCGACGCGGGTCCTTGCCTGCCGCACGCAGATCCGCGTCGGGAACCTCCAGCACGAGCGCGTAGACGGTGTGCCCGGCGAAGAGGTTCTTCGCCCGGGCGGGATCCCATCCGCCGAGGTCGATGGCCGTGCCGTCCTGGAAGGCGTGCCCGACCGCGTGCAGCACGTCGGGCTCGATCCAAAACGGGTCACCCGCCTTTCCAGCCCAGACGCGCAGACCCGTCGGCGTCTCCGCCTTCTCGCCGGTCGTGCCTTCCGCGACGACCGTGCCGTGCGCGTGCGCATCGACGGCCGCCGCGCCGGTGATGCGCCGCACCGTGAAGCGCTGCCGGCCCTGCGCGTCGCGTGCGGCGAACGTGACCCGGAAGGTGAGATCCTCGACGGCGTCACCGTCGAAGTCGATCTTGAATTCGTAGAAGCCTTCGGGATGGAAGCCCGGCTCGGGAATCGCGCCCGCGATCGAGTGGCAGACGTTGATCACGAACACCGTGCCCCGCTCTCCACGGAAGAGATAGAGATCCGTGATGTCGAGGCGGACGTCCTGCCGGGCAATCGGAGAATCGAGATGGTGGGACACGTTGGCTCTCCTCTGGAGATGGGTTGAGGACCGATCCGCACGACGTAGCAGGTGCAACCGCCATGCCGTGCGCGGAGGCGCTTCGCGACCCGCACCCTGTGTCCGCGTGCGCGTGGTGGCGAGATCTCGGCAATGGCGCCACCGCGTCGGCACGGCGTGCGGAGGCGAAGCGCCGGTCAGACCGGCAGCGAGAGCCGCGCCTCGAGGCGCGCCGCCCTCGCGGTTTCGCAGGCAAAGCTCGCCGCCGAGCGCGGCGGCGAGGTCCTGCGCGATCGCGAGCCCGAGGCCTGCGCCGCCGGTGTCGCGGCTGCGCGAGCCGTCGAGCCGCACGAAGGGCTCGAGCACCTGCTCGAGATCTTCCGGCGCGATCCCGGGGCCCCGGTCGCACACCGCGATCGCGACCTCGGACGGAAGCGACTCGAGCGCGATCTCGGCTTCGCCGGAGAAGCGGAGCGCGTTGTCGACCAGATTCGTCACGACCCGCCGCAGCGCCTGCGGCCGCGTGCGAAGCGGCGCCTCGTGCTTGCCGCTCCAGTGCACGCGGTGTCCGGCGTCCTGGTAGTCGAAGCACAGGCTGTCGAGCAGCGCGCGCAGGTCGACCGGACGCACGGCTTCGACCGCCGCGTGCGCCGTGCGCGCGTACTCGAGCCCTTCTTCCACCAGCCCCTGCATCTCCGCGATGTCGGATTGCAGGCGCTCTCGCAGCTCCGCGTCCGGAAGCATCTCGCTGCGGAGTCGCATGCGCGTGAGCGGCGTGCGCAGATCGTGCGCGATGGCGGCGAGGATGCGGAGCCGCTCGTCGAGCGCCGCGCCGACGCGCGCGCGCGGTGAGGACCGTGTCGGCCGCGCGTGCGGCGAGCAGCGCCTTCACGTACTCCGGGTGGGCACCCGACTCCACGCAGGCGACGAAGCGCGTGCCGAGGCGCGCGCCGGCGGCGCCTGCCGCGAGCACGGCGGCGAGGGCGTCCGCCGAGAGCAGCGGCGCCGGCTGCATGCCGAGCGCGCCGGCGTCCGCGACCGCCGCGACGAGCTCCGGCGTCGCGATGCCCGGCATCGGCGCGGACTGGATCGGCGCGCGGCAGCCGACGAGTCGGGTGAAGGCGGTGTCGAGCATGGTCAGGTCCGTGGGCGGAAGGGATCGGGCACGGTGCCGCTCGCAGCGGTCATCAGCAGCTCATGGTCTAGGGACGAGACGTGTAGCTCCGGGGTCCGCGGAGCTCGGCGACCGCCAGCGCGATCTCCTCGACCCACTCGCACAGACGCGGTCGCGTGTCGCGCGGGTCGATCAGGTCGTGGACCCCGAAGTCGACGGCGCGCGGCAGGATCGACTGCGCCTCCGCGTACTCCGCCTCGAGCTCGCGCCGGCGCGCGTCGGGATCGGCCGCCGCGGCGATCTCCTTGCGGTAGGCGAGCTCGATCCCGCCCTCGAGCGGCAGCGCGCCGCTCTGCGCCGACGGCCACGCCACCACCAGGCCGCCCGGGCCGAGGTGACACCCCGCTGCGACGCCGAACGAGCGCCGCACGATCAAGGTGAACCACGGCACCGACATCTGCTGCACCGCGAAGATCGACTCGAGCCCGTGGCGGATCGTGGCCTGCTGCTCCGCCTGCGTGCCGATCATGAAGCCCGGCTCGTCCATCAGCGACACGACCGGCAGGTGGAAGGAGTCGCACAGCTCGGCGAAGCGGCGAAGCTTCTGCGCGCCGTCGGCCGTCATGCTGCCGCCATACACATAGGGATCGTTCGCGAGCACGCCGATCGGATGCCCGGCCACGCGCGCGAGCCCGGTGATCTGCGAGCGGCCGTAGCCGGGGGTCAGCTCGAAGAAGCTCTCGCGGTCGACGACCGCCTCGATCAGACGCCGCATCTTGTAGGGCTTGCGCCCGTCGCGCGGCACGATCTCGATCAGCGAGGCTTCGCGGCGCTCGCGCGGATCGCTGCACTCGGCGACCGGCGGCGCGCCCCAGACGTTCGAGGGCAGGTAGGAGAGGAAGCGTCGGATCTGGCGCCAGGCGTCGGCCTCGTCCTCGGCGACGTTGTCGACGACGCCGCTCTTGCCGTGGATCTCCGGCCCCCCGAGCTCCTCCTTGGTCACGTCCTCGCGCGTCGCGCGCGCGACCAGCGCCGGACCGCCGACCAGCACCTGCGCGTTGCGGGTCATCAGCGAGAAGTGCGCGGCGCAGAGCCTGGCGGCGGCGAATCCCGCGACCGGCCCGAGCGCCGCTGCGACGAGCGGCACGCACGCGCGCGCTTCGATCAGCGCGCGATTCGTGGTCGCGCCAGCGACGAAGTCGTAGCCCGAGCGCCCGCGCACGCCGCTGATGCCCGAGACCGAGGCGCCGCCCGCCTCGAGCAGGCGCACGTTCGGCACGCGCCGCGAGACGGCGAGGCGATCTGCGTACTCGGCCTTCTTCATGCCGGCGGGCGAGTACGCGCCGCCGCGCACCGTGAAGTCGTCGCCGCATACGATCACCGGACGCCCGTCGATGCGCGCGGTGCCGATCACCGCGTTCGAGGGCACGAAGCCGGAGAGCTCGCCGTCGGCGTCGTGCGAGGTCGCTCCCGCAAGTCCGCCCTGCTCGCGAAAGCTGCCCTTGTCGACCAGCGCGTCGATGCGCTCGCGCACGCTGAGGCGGCCTCTCGCGTGCTGCTTCGCCACCGCCTCGGCGCCGCCCTGGAGGGCGGCGAGCGCGCGCAGTCGCTCGATCTCGCGCGCCTCCTCGTCCCAGCTCATGCGGGCACAGCCTATCATGCGCCGCATTTCCGACCGGGATGGACCCCGACCCCATGCACCCGCTCGAGGGCATCCGCGTGCTGGACGCGAGTCACGTGGTCTCCGGACCCGTCTGCTGCTGGCTGCTCGCGGCGCTCGGAGCCGAAGTGATCCGCGTCGAGCCGCCCGGCGGAGACGTCACCTGGCGCACCTTGCCCTTCGTGGGTCCGGACGGCGTGCACCGCGGCCCGCGGCGCGCGCGCGACATCGCGATCTCGCCGCTGCGGCGCGGTCGCGGCAAGCGCAGCGTCGTGCTCGACCTGAAGCGCGAGGAGGGGCGCGCGCTCTTCCGCCGGCTCGCGGCCCGCTGCGACGTGCTGGTCGAGAACTCGGTGCCGGGGGCGATGGAGCGGCTCGGCCTCGACTACGCGTCGCTCGCACCGGAGTGCCCTCGCCTGGTGTACTGCAGCATCAGCGGCTACGGCCACGAAGGCCCCTACCGCGACCGGCCGAGCATGGACCTCGTGGTGCAGGCGGTCTCCGGACTGATGGCGAAGACCGGCTTCCCGGACGGCCCGCCGACCAAGGTCGGCGCGACCGTCGGCGACCAGGTGCCCGCGATCTACGCCGCGCTCGGCGTCCTGGCCGCGCTGCGCCAGCGCGAACGCGACGGCCGCGGGCAGCGCGTCGACGTCGCGATGCTCGACAGCCTGCTGGCGCTCCTGTGGGACGAGCCGATCGACGTCTTCGAGGAGCAGGGATTGCCCGAGCGCGTCGGCAACGGCGACTCGCGCGGCGCGCCGCTCGACGTGTTCCCCAGCGCCGACGGCTGGGTGGCGCTGGTGCTCTCGCACGACGCGCAGTGGGCCGCGCTCTGCGACGAGATGGGCCGGCCCGAGCTGGCCGCGCGCTGGCCCGACCTCGGCGCGCGCATCGCGGCGCGATACGCGGTGAACGAGTCCGTCGCGCAGTGGTGTCGGACACTCCCCAGCGACGCGATCTGCGCGAAGCTGCTCGCGCTCGGGGTCCCCGCCGGCCCCGTGCGCTCGCCCTACGCGGCGCGCCGCGATCCGCACGTCGCGCAGCGCGGCGCGCTGGTGGCGCTCCGCCACCCTGATCTCGACGAGCCGACCCGTTTCCTCGGACCCGCGCTGCCGATCCGCTTCTCGCGCGCGCAGAGCGCGGGCACGCCCGCCGAGCCGCTCGGCGCGTCGAGCGAGTCGGTGCTGCGCGAGCTCCTCGGCATCGAGGACGCGGAGATCGCGAAGCTGCGGGCGGCCGGCGTATTCGGGTAGAGTGCGCCTCGTGCCGGATTCCGATGCCGTGAAGCTCGACGTCGCGCGGCGCCTGATGGGCGCGATCGAGGCGGGCGACGTCGCCACCGTCGCCGCGCTCTACGCCGACGACATGGTCGGCTGGCGTAACTTCGACCGCCGCGAGCTCGGCAAGGCGGCGATGATCCGCATCATCGAGTTCCTGGCGAAGCAGCTGCGCGACCTCCGCTACGACGCGATCCGCATCGCGCTGACGCCGACCGGCTACGTCCAGCAGCACGTGCTCCACGCGACGGCGCCCGACGGGACGCGCATCGAGAGCCCTGCGTGTCTGGTGGTCGAGGTGCAGGGCGGACAGATTCGACGCCTCGACGAGTACCTCGACTCGGCAGCGATCGCGGTGTTGCTGAAGCGCTGATCCCGAGCCATCGGCGCAGGAGGGCGACCATGTCGACGCGACGCGAGTTCCTTCAGATCCTCTCGGGCAGCACCGCCCTCGTGGCCGTCTCGGGCTTCGAGGCGTTCGCGGGCGTGCCGGCCATGTCGCGGGAGCGGCAGCGCAGCATGACGCCGGACCAGGCGCTGGCCGAGCTGAAGCAGGGCAACGAGCGATTCGTGAGCGGGAAGATGCTGCAACGCGACCTGCTGGCGCAGGTTCGCAACACCGCCACGGGTCAGTATCCCTTCGCGGCGGTGCTCGCCTGCATCGACTCGCGCGTCTCTCCGGAGCTCCTCTTCGATCAGGGCATCGGTGATATCTTCAGCCCGCGGATCGCGGGAAACTTCGCGAACACGGACATCATCGGGAGCCTCGAATTTGCGACGAAGCTCGCGGGAGCGCGACTCATCCTCGTGCTCGGGCACACCGAATGCGGTGCGATCAAGGGAGCCTGCGACAACGTCCAGCTCGGCAACCTGACCGCGACACTCGGCAACCTCGGCCCGGCCGTGTACACCGCGACGAAGACTCCGGGAGATCGCACCTCGAAGAACGCGGCGTTCGTCCAGGAGGTCGCCGACGAGAACGTGCGCCTCACGGTCGAGGCGTTGACGGAGCGCAGCTCGGTGCTGCACGGCCTCGTCAGCGAGAACCAGCTGAAGGTCGTCGGCGCGATGCAGGACGTCCGCACCGGGCGCGTGACGTTCTCCAGCTAGCGTTTCAGAACTTCAAGCTCAGCCCGGCGGTCGGGCCGCGAATCCTGAGCTCCCAGTTCGACTCGTTGCTGAGGCTCTCCTCGTACCTCCACCACCGATAGCCGCCGAACACCGAGACGTTGCGCTGGAGGTTCAGCTCGACCCCGATCTGCGCATCCTCGATGGTCTTCCACGCTTCGTTGGTGAAGTTCACGGTGTACTGGGCGTAGAGATCGAAGAGGGCGATCGGCCGCACGGTGGCTCGACCGCCGAGGAGAAAGCCGGCGAGAAGCTCGTCGTGGGAGGCCGTGACATCCTCTCCCCGGAGCCGGAGGTCGGTGCTGTCGACACCGAGCCCCATCATCGCCTCGAGGCTGAGGACGTCGTAGAAGCGGATCCCTCCGCGTGCGGCGAGGCTTCCGCGGATGTTCTCGGCGTCCAGCTTCACGCGCGCGGGCCCCAGAATCACCTCATCGAGCTTCACCTGCTGGCCCGCCGGGACCTGCTCGTGGTCGCGGCCTTCGACAGAGGCGATCTCGCCGTCGATCGAGATCGTCGGCGCGATGCCCGCGCTCTGCGCGGTCACCGCGTTCCCCTGAGCTCCGGCTGACGATCCGGTCACGAGGTCGAGCAGCGTGCCGCTGCGCCTCCGATCGATGCCGGGATAGATCTCGTAGGAGATCCGACCGCCCGGGGTGACCTCGTCATTGTCGTCGATCTTCAGCTCCATGGTCGTACAGCCGAGGGCGACGCCGAAGGGCGTCATGAGCGCGAGGATGGGAATCGCTCGGCGGGAAGGCATGCTACCTCCTGGCATCGGGCTCTCGAGAGACGCCGCTCGCCATGACTCCGGAATGGGTCGGCCCACCATACTCCAGCGCGTCGAATCCAGACTGGAGACGAGGTCGGGCCGGGATTCACGGGAGCAATCGGCCGAGCACGCGCAGCGCGTTCTCACCCATCACGAGGCGGATCTCGTCGTCGGGCATGCCCTCGGTCTGGAGCGCGTCGACGATCGACGCGAGGCCGGTCGTATCGAAGGCCGTGGTGACCGCGCCGTCGAAGTCGGAGCCGAGGGCCACGTGCTCGACCCCGGCGAGGTCGCGCGCCGCGCGGATCGCTCGCGCCACATCGGCCGGCGAGGTGCCGCAGGTCGTGCCCGCGAAGAAGCCGATGCCGATCACGCCGCCGGTCGCCGCGATCGCGCGCACGTGCTCGTCCGAGAGATTGCGCGGACCGGGACACACCGATTGGAGTCCGCCGTGCGAGACCACGACCGGCTCGGTCGCGATCGCGAGCACGTCGTCGATGGCGGCGGGCGAGACGTGCGCGAGGTCGACCGCGATGCCGAGCGACTCCATGCGCTTCACGACCTCGCGTCCGAGATCGGTGAGCCCCTGCTTGTCGGCGCCGGCCGACGATCCGGCGACTTCGTTGTCGGTGAAGTGCGCGAGGCCCATCATGCGCACGCCGGCCGCGAAGAGCGCGTCGACGTTGTCGAGCCGCCCCTCGATCGCCTGCGCGCCCTCGACGCCGAGGAGCCCCGCCACCATCTCCGGGTCCTTGGCGCGCTCGTCGAGGAAGCGCTGGAGGTCGTCGGCCGTGCGGACGACGACGAGACGCCCGTCGGAGTGGTCCGCGAGCTTCTCGAGCGCGCGGGCCTGGTGGCATACGCGCGCGCGCCGGCTGAACCAGGTGCGGGGCGACCAGCGCTCGAGCACCGCGAGCGCGGTGACCAGATCGGGCGCGTCGTCGTCGTTGCGCTCGAAGTTCTGGCCGAGCGGCGCTTGCGTCACGATGCCGAACACCTGGAGCGCGACGTTGCCCTCGAGCAGGCGCGGCAGGTCGACCTGCCCTTGCGGAAGGCGCTTCGAGAGATCGCGATCCCACAAGAGCGAGTCGGCGTGGAGATCGACCACGCGCAGCGACGCGAAGAGCGCGCGCGCCCGCGACGACGGTTCGGGCACGTGGCCGCCGAGCACGCGATTCAGGCGCCGGTCGACCGCGCCGGGCACGTAGAGAAACGCCGCGAGCAGCGCGAGCGCGAGAAGCACGCCGAGGGCGACGAGGGCGCGACGCATCCTGACGCTCCAGCGGGGAGGCGGTCCCGAGCGCGGCGGATCGTAGCCCCGGTGCCGCCTGGTGTTAGTATCCGACGTCCCGTGATCTCCGGGAAGCCGGCGAGTCCCGCGCTTCCGGCGAGCTCACACTCCCCCGAGCCAGCGAGGATCCCCATGCGCGAGTACCGCCTGATCGACGCCGACTGCCACGTCGTCGAGCCGCCTCACATCTGGGATCGCTGGCTGCCGCGGAAGTTCCACGACCGCGCGCCGAAGCTCGTGAAGGACGACGAGGGCGGAGACGCCTGGCAGTTCGTGCCGGGCGGTCCGCTCATGTACATCGGCCTCGTCGCGACGCCCGGCATGCGCTTCGAGGACATCAAATGGAAGGGGTACACCTACGACACCGTCCGCAAGGGCTGCTGGGACGGCAAGGCGCGGCTCGGGGACATGGACATCGACGGCGTGGACGCCGAGTTCATCTACCCGTCGCAGCGCACCATGTTCTCCTTCATGGGCAACACCGACCGCGACTACCACCGCGCCGGCGTGCGCGCCTACAACGACTACATGGCGCAGGAGTTCTGCGCGGCCGACTCCGAGCGGCTCTTCTTCCTGGCGCAGATGCCGAACCTCGGCGTCGAGGAAGCCATCGCCGAGATGCAGCGCTGCAAGGAGATGGGCGCGCGCGGCACGATCATCACGGCGTGGCCGTCGGGCAACGACGACGTCGCCGCCGAGGACGACGACTTCTTCGCGGCCGCGGCCGACCTGGAGATGCCGGTCAGCATCCACATCAACATCCAGCGCAAGCGCAACCCGAAGCCGGTGATCGAGGGCCCCGCCGCGATCGCGGGCATGGCGCTGACCGGCATGATCAACTTCCCGCCGATCCTGTTCGAGCTGATCATGGGCGGCCTCTTCGACCGCATCCCGAAGCTCCAGATCATTGGCGTCGAGACGGAGATCGGCTGGATCCCCGAGGCGCTCGAGCAGGTCGACAACTTCTACTGGCGAAACCGCGCGCACACCGGGATCGCGATCAAGCACCTGCCGAGCCACTACTTCCGCCAGCACTTCACCTGCACGTTCATCCAGGACCGCCACGGCATCGCGAACCGCCACGCTGTCGGCATTCGTAACATGGCGTGGTCGACGGACTACCCGCACCACGGCTGCGACTGGCCCTACAGCCGCAAGATCGCGGGCGAGATGATGTCCGACGTGCCGGCCGCGGAGCGCTACTGGATCGAGGCGGGCAACATGGTGGAGCTCTACGGGCTGCCGCAGTCGCTGACACCGCCGCGCTGACGCGGCGGCGCCGAGGCGCTCAGAGGCGCTTCTGCCAGGTCTTCCACGTGTCGACGGCCTGCCAGCCGTGGCGCTGCCAGAATCGGCGACCGACCTCGTTGTCGTCGTAGAGAAAGAGATTGCAGCGGGGAATCCCGGCTTCGCGGAGCTTGCCGAGGCAGTGCTCGACCAGGCGGCTGCCGAGGCCCCGCCGCCGGCGCGACGGCAAGGTGGTGGATGGCGCCGCGTCGCCCGTCGTGACCACACAGGATCGCGCCGACGAGCCGCGTCGCCTCGATCGCGACGGCGCTCGGACCGGGATTGCGCGCCAGGAAACGAAGCAGCGCCTCGCGACTGTCGGATTCGTTCAGACCGATCCCGTCGCTGCGGGACCAGAGATCGATCGCATCGTCGAGATCGGAGGGAAGGAACTCCCGAACCACGATGGTCGGCTGCGCAGTCATCGAGCAGGGCCGAGCTCCATCGTGTTCCCTTCCAGCGCGACCATGTGGAAGATCGCGGCGCCCTTTCGCGCCTCGATCGCCTGCTGGTAGTCGGGAGAGCGATACCAGCTCTTCACCTGGTCGAGCGAGGGAAACTCGACGACGACCATGCGCGGGCAGTCCCAGCTGCCCTCGAGTGTCACCATGCTGCCGCCGCGCACGAGGAACCTTCCGCCGAACTTCTCGACCGATGCGGTGGCGAGCTGCTGATAGCGCTTGAAGCGCTCGGGGTCCGTGACTTCGGCGCGGACGATGACGTAGGCGGGCATCGCGCGGCCGACTACTTCCCGCGCACCTCTCCCCACGCCCAGTCGAGCCAAGGGAGGAGCGCCTCGAGGTCGCTTCGCTCGACGGTGGCGCCGCCCCAGATGCGAAGTCCCGGCGGCGCGTCGCGGTAG
>Ga0335084_10005930_pt1 | contig 12116 bp, 16 predicted proteins | sample Lox_Sample_44_FD_206721 | JGI IMG/M metagenome (GOLD analysis project Ga0335084, IMG submission 206721) | Soil microbial communities from Loxahatchee National Wildlife Refuge, Florida, United States - Lox_Sample_4.4 | ecosystem: Environmental > Terrestrial > Soil > Wetlands | place: USA...
TTGCCGTTCGCGTCCGCGTCGGAGACGCCGCATCCGCAGACGCCGGGCAGGGTCTTCGCCGGGTCGTCCGGGCAGAGGTCGATCTGGCCGTCGAGACAGTCCGGGATGCCGTTGCCGTTCGCGTCCGCGTCGGAGACGCCGCATCCGCAGACGCCGGGCAGGGTCTTCGCCGGGTCGTCCGGGCAGAGGTCGATCTGGCCGTCGAGACAGTCCGGGATGCCGTTGCCGTTCGCGTCCGCGTCGGAGACGCCGCATCCGCAGACGCCGGGCAGGGTCTTCGCCGGGTCGTCCGGGCAGAGGTCCGTCGCCGGGTCGCTGGCCTTCGATCCGCAGCCAGCGGACAGCACCATGACCGCGACCAACACCGGCCTCGCACACCTGAGCCTCATGGTGGACCCCCACCAACACCTATCACGCCTGGCCGGACCCTCCATGGACCCGGGTTCGTGGACAGCCGCCCGCAGGCGATGCACGGCGAGGTGCGCCGATGTACGCGCCGCTCGGCGACCACCCCCACCGCCCGCCGACCGCGGGCGTTTGGACGCTGAACGACGAACCGGGCATCGCTACGCGGCCGGACTTCCGCGAATGGCTCGCGCCGCCGTTCCGACGGCGCGCCCTGCTACAGTCCCCCGCATGAAGCTCGTCGCGACGGTGCGGGCTCCCGACCAGCCGGAGGAGGCCGCCCGGGCGGTGGCCGAGGCCGCCGGCCTGGCGCTCGCGGAGGCGCGCATGCGCCTCGCGCCCGAGCCACCCGCGCTCCTCGCGCTCCTGGAGGGCGAGAAGGCGGACCGGGTCGCCGCCTTGCTCCGGCGGGGCGGCCTCGCGGCGGTCGCGGTAGACGCCCGCGTCCCTTCCGACCGCCAGCGGGTCGTCGCCCGCACCTTCTCGAAGAGGTGAAGGTGCATTCGTCGGAGATCGCGCGGGAGGAGGTCCTCCTCGTCTACGCCCGCGACGGGCGTGCGGCGATGATCGTGGAGGGCCAGTTCGACCTGCCCTGCCTGGGCACGGGCCGGCACCCGTCGAGCAAGGCCAACATGCTGGAGCTGGCCCGGACGCTGCGCGACCGGGCTCCGGACGCCTTCCACGACGACCGCCTGCTGAGGCTCGGGGTTCGCCAGCTGCCGTTCGTGATCGAGGCCGAATCGGGATCGCGATCTCGAGCGATGTCGGTGCTCCGCCGCGACACCCGCGCGTCGCTCGACGTGCTCGCCGAGATCCTGCACCGGGCGGTGGTCGAGGGGTTCCTCGGCTGAGATCAGGTCCCGGCCCGCCGGTCCCCTTTTCGTTTCCTTCCCGCCCGCTCCTCCCTTATCAAGTGGCCATGCGCTTCCTCCACCCCGAGCGCGACGAGCAGCTCGAGCTCGCGCTCGACGACGTCTTCCTGGTCCCCGGCTACTTCGACGGGACCTCGCGCCTCGACGTGGACCTCCGTCCGGTGGACTTCCCCGGCGGCTCGCACCCGATCGTCTCGGCCAACATGAACGCCGTGACCGGCAAGCGGATGGCCGAGACCATGGCCCGCTTCGGCGGCCTCGGCGTCCTCCCGCAGGACATGGACCTCGACACCGCGGCCCGGATCGTCCGCCACATCAAGGCCGCCGATCCGCGCTACGACACCCCGCTCTCGGTCTCTCCGCGCGCGACCCTCCGCGACGTCCTCGGGATCATCCGCAAGCGCGCCCACGACCTGGTGGTGGTCGTGGACGACGAGCGGCGCCCGCTCGGCATCGTCACCCACGCCGACCTCCGCGACCGCGACCAGTACTCGCCCGTCGGCGCGCTCATGTCGTCGCACATGGTCGCCATTCCGGCCGGCACCCCGAACCGCGACGCGTTCCTCCTCATGGACGCCCAGCGGGTGAAGTCCGCGCCGGTGCTCGACGCCGAGGGCCGGCTCCTCGGCGTCCTGACCCGCGACGACGCCGTGCGGCTGGAGCTGCTCAAGCCGGCGCTCGACCCGCGGGGCAAGCTGATGGTCGCCGCGGCGGTCGGGATCTCCTCCGCGGCGTCGGCGGCCGCCTCGGCAACGCGCCTCGCCGAGCTCGGCGTCTCCGCGATCGTCCTCGACACGGCGCACGGTCACCAGCGCCGCATGATCGACGCCATCCGCGAGGTCCGGCGCGCGGTCGGCTCCTCGATGCCGGTCGTCGCCGGGAACGTCTGCACCCCGGAGGCCACCCGCGACCTGCTCGACGCCGGCGCGAACGTCGTCAAGGTGAACGTCGGCCCGGGCGCGATGTGCACGACCCGCATGCAGACCGGCGCCGGCCGCCCCACCTTCTCCTCCGTGCACGTCTGCGCGAAGGCCGCGCACGAGCGCGGCGGCCAGGTCTGGGCCGACGGCGGCGTGCGCGAGCCGCGCGACGTCGCCCTCTACCTGGCCGCCGGCGCGGCCCGGGTGATGATCGGCACCGCGCTCTCCGGCACCTACGAGAGCCCCGGCGACGTGAAGGAGGACCGCGACGGCCGGCCGTACAAGGAGAACTACGGGATGGCGAGCGCCCGCGCCGTGAGCGATCGCACCGCGGGCATCGACGCGTTCGAGCGGGCCAAGAAGGCCTTCTTCCGGGAGGGGATCTCGACGTCGCGGATCTACATCCGCGAGGGCCGGGAGAGCGTCGGCGCCATCCTGGTGGGCATGATCACCGGCGTCCAGTCGGCGATGACCTACGTGGGCGCGAAGACGCTGCCCGCCCTCCACGAGAGGGCGGTGGTCGGCGTCCAGTCGCTGGCCGGCTACGGCGAGGGCATGCCGCGCGGCTGAGGGCGCCAAGGGGTCGGCTCCCAAACGGGCGTGGCGGCGACGCGGGCGCCGGGCCGATGCATCGGGCTCCCGAGATCGAAGGAGATCGACGCATGGCCACCGCAACCTCCCCCTCGCAGCTCACGGCCGCCCCGCCGGGCGGCGACCACCCCCCGCGCCTCGAGCTGAACGGCCCCGCCCCGGACTTCGAGGCGAACACCACCGCCGGCCCCATCAAGCTCTCCGACTGGCAGAAAGGGCGGTGGGTCGTCCTCTTCTCGCACCCGGCCGACTTCACTCCCGTCTGCACCACCGAGTTCGTGGAGTTCGCCCGGCGATACCCCGAGTTCGAGAAGCGCAACGTGGCGCTCATCGGGAACTCGATCGACTCCGTCTACAGCCACATCGCCTGGGTCCGGAACATCGAGGAGAAGCTGGGCGTCAAGATCCCGTTCCCGGTCGTCGCCGATCTCGACCAGAAGGTCTCGCGGCTCTACGGCATGATCCACGAGCCCAGCTCCGTCACCGCCACGGTGCGCTGCGTGTTCTTCATCGACCCGAAGCGGACGCTGCGGGCGATGATCTACTACCCGCTCAACGTGGGCCGGAACTTCGACGAGATCCTGCGGGTGGTGGACGCGCTGCAGACCGTGGACGCGAACGGGGTGGCCTGCCCGGCCAACTGGAGGCCCGGCGACGACGTGATCGTGCCGGCCCCCACCACCTCCGAGGCCGCCGCCGAGCGCGCCGGCTCGAAGCAGTTCCAGGTGACGGACTGGTACCTCGCCCGGAAGCGCCTCGAGCCGCCCAAGGCCGCGCCATGAGCGCGCACTGAGCGGCCGTCACCCGCCGCGCGCCAGCATCGCGCCCGCCCAGGCGTACGCGACGGCGATGGGGAGCGTGCCGACGAGCGTGCCCAGCACGAAGTCGCCGAACCGGCACGGGCTCGCGCCCAGCGCGTAGTTGAGGAGCCCGAACGGCGCCACGAACGAGAGCCGGAGCACGAGCACCACGCGGAACCCCGCCCGCCCCACGGCGCGCGCCAGACGCGCCAGCCGCCCGTCGCCGCGGGCGAGGATCTCCGGGTCGCGCCCGACCAGCGCGCGGCCGGCGAGGAACGCCACCGAGGCGGAGAGCGTGGTGGCCGGGACGGCCAGCAGGACGCCCGCGGTGGGGCCGTAGGCGGCGCCTGCCGCGAAGGTGAGCGGCGCCACCGGCAACCCCAGCAGCGCGACGGGCAGGTAGAAGGCGGCGTGCAGCGCGATCCCGGCGGGCCCGGCCGCGCGCGCCGCGCCGAGCGCCGGCGCGATCACCCGGTCCGCTCCGGTCAGCCGCGCGGCGACGACGACGCAAGCCAGCGCCGCACCCGCCACGACCAGCCGCACCCTCAGGGCGGCGGCGGACGGCGCGACTCCGTGCGCTGAGGAGGGCTGCACCGGGTCCCCCTCTCAGCCCTCGCGCCAGGGCTCGCTGGCGCGGAGCGCGGCGACGATGGCGCGGGTCGAGGGCGAGCGGTTCAGGGTGTAGAAGTGCACCCCCGGCGCGCCCCGCCGCAGCAGATCCGCGCACTGCAGGCCGGCGTAGGCGACGCCCAGCTCGCGGGCGCTCTCGGGGTCGGCGCGGCGGACCTCCATGGCGGCGCGGAGGGGGGGCGGGATGGTGGCGCCGCACATCGCCGTGAACCGCTCCACCTGCTCCACGTTGGTGAGCGGCATGATCCCGGGGACGACGGGGACGGCGATCCCCGCGGCGCGCGCCCGCTCCACGAACCGGAAGTACCGGCCGTTGTCGAAGAAGAGCTGCGTCACGAGGAAGTCCGCGCCCGCCGCCACCTTGGTCCTCAGATTCTCGAGGTCGAGCGCCAGGTCGCGCGTCTCCGGGTGGCCCTCCGGGTAGCACGCCGCGCCGACGCAGAACCTCCACCGCCTGGGCTCCGAGCGGATGAAGGCGACGAGCTCGCTGGCGAACCGGAACCCCTCGGGGTGCGGGACGAAGGTGGCCTGGCCGCGCGGGGGGTCGCCGCGCAGCGCCAGCACGTTCTGCACCCCCGCCTCCGCCACCTCGTCCAGCACCTGCGCGATCTCCTGGCGCGAGGCCCCGACGCAGGTGACGTGCGCCATCGCCTCCACCTCCGTCTCCCGCTTGAGCCGCTTCACCAGCTCGACGGTGCGGGCGCGGGTGGAGCCGCCCGCGCCGTAGGTGACGGACACGTAGGCGGGCCCGAGCGGCCGCAGCGCCTCGACCGCCTCGAAGAGCTGGCGGACGCCGTCGTCGGTCTTGGGGGGGAAGAACTCGAACGAGAAGATGGGCTCCCCCCGCTCCCGGGCGAAGCGGAGGATCTCGGAGATTCTCACGGCGCGAGACTAGCCCGGGATCCCGCAGGGCGCCAGCGCGCGCCCCCGGACGGTTGACAGCGGCGCCGCGCCGGGCAAGAAAGCGCCGTGGCCACCGGAAGGCGCTACATCACGCCGGAGGGCTTCCGCCGCCTCGCCGACGAGCACGAGCGGATCTGGTCCGTCGAGCGCCCGCGGATCGTGGCGGAGGTCGAGGCCGCCGCGGCGCTGGGCGACCGGAGCGAGAACGCGGAGTACATCTACGGAAAGCGGAAGCTGCGCGAGCTGGACCGGAGGCTCCGCTTCCTGTCGGTGCGCATGGACGAGCTGACCGTGGTCCGGCCGGAGCCGCACGCCTCGGGCCGCGCCTTCTTCGGCGCGTGGGTCACGGTCGAGCAGGAGGACGGGGCGGAGCGCACCTACCGCCTGGTGGGGCCGGACGAGTTCGACGCCGCGCGGGGCCTCATCTCGGTGGAGGCGCCCTTCGGCCGCGCGCTGCTGGGGAAGCGCGCGGGCGAGGTGGTGGTGGTGCAGCGTCCCGCCGGCGCGATCGAGGTGACCGTCGTCGAGATCGCCTGGACCGCGCCGGAGGGAGCCTGACCGGGCTCGACGGCGGACCGGGAGCGCGGCCTCGGCGCGAGCACGGAGCTCCGGGGCCGGCTCGCCGGCGATCAGGCCTGCTCGCCGTCCGCGCCCTCGGCGCGGGACGGGTCGCCCGCCGCGATCGCCGCGAGCCGCGCCCAGAGCGCGTCCGTGCCGGTGCCCTCCATCGCCGAGAACGGCACCGCTCCGCCGCGGGGGAGGCCGAGGTCCCGCTCGACGGACTGGAGCGCGGCGCCCAGCCGGGTGCGCGCGAGCTTGTCCGTCTTGGTCGCGGCGACGACCACCTCGCGGCCGGCGTCGCGGAGGAAGGCGAGGGCGTCGCGGTCGCTCCCGGACGGCGGGTGGCGCGCGTCCACGATGAGGACCACCGCGCGCAGCGTGTCCCGGCCGCGGAGGTAGTCCTCGATCATCGCCGCCCACTTGTCGCGCTCCGCCTTCGACACCTGCGCGTACCCGTAGCCCGGCAGATCGCAGAAGCGGACGGCGCGGGGCCGGGACGCGGGTGTGGGCCGGAAGCGGACCTCGAAGAACTGCAGCGCGCGTGTGCGGCCCGGGGTCCCGGACACGCGCGCGAGCTTGCGCTGGCGCGCGAGGGCGTTGAGCATCGACGACTTCCCCACGTTGCTCCGCCCCACGAACGCCACCTCGGGCGCCGGGCCGGCCGGCCACTCGCCGGGGCGGGTGGCGGTGCGCAGGAACTCCGTCGAGACCACCTCGATCGCCATGGCGGGCCTCAGCGCACCGCGGGGGCGGCCGGGCGCACGTCCCGCTCCGCCTCCCAGTGCTGGATGAGCGGGAGCTTCCGGGCGTAGTCGAACCTGACCAGGCTGGGGGTGGACTCGGTGTGGCAAGCGGCGCAGGTCTTCTCGCCAGGGTCGAGGAGCCCGGCGGCGCGCGCCAGCTCCGGGTCGCGCATCACGTAGCGCGCCGAGTAGACGCCGCCCGCGCCGTGGCAGGTCTCGCAGGTCACGCCCGCCAGCCCCTGGTCGGTGTCGGGCGAGTGGCAGGAGAGGCAGCGCCGGTCCTTGCGGCTCCGCTCGGGGAGGCTGTCCACCGCGCGCGCGTGGGGGCCCTCGCGCCAGGCCGCGTACGCGGCCGGGTGGCAGGCCTTGCAGGTCTCCGGGCCGACCACCTCGCCCGCGGCGGCGCGCGCCGGCGCCAGGGCGGCGAGGGAGAGGGACGCGGCGAGGGCGAGGGGGCGGGTCACGGGTCCCGCAGTATAATGCGCCATGCGCTCGATCCGCCTCGCCTCGTTGCTCCTCGCCGCGGCGCTCCCGGCCGCCGCCCACGCCAAGGCCTGGCAGGGGATCACCCCGGGCACGAGCAGCGCCGACGACGTCCAGTCCCGGTTCGGCGAGCCCACCACCAAGACCAAGCGCGCCGGCCGCGTGGTGCTCGCCTACCTCGGCGACCAGGCCCTCCCCGGCACCAAGCAGGCGCAGTTCTACACCGGCGAGGGCGGGGTGGTGCAGGAGATCACGGTGTTCCTCGCGACGCAGCTCGAGAAGGAGGCGATCGAGGGCACCTACGGCAAGTCGCCGGAGAAGACCTTCACCGACTCCTTCCTGCCGGTCTGGATCTACCGCGCCCAGGGCGTGACCGTGTACTTCGGCAAGGACGGCTACGTCGAGGCCATCACCTTCGGTCCGGGTACCAAGGCGTCCGCCAAGTCCGAGGGCCCGCCCAGGCCCGCGCCCGCGCCCGCGCCCGCGAAGGGAGAGGCCAAGGCGCCTTGAGGGTCGTGGGTCTCACCGGCGGCATCGCCACCGGCAAGAGCACCTTCGCCGCGCTGCTCCGGGCCCGCGGCGTCCCCGTCCTCGACGCCGACGCCCTGGCCCGCGCCGCCGTCGCGCCGGGGACGCCGGCGCTCGCGGAGATCGCCCGCGCCTTCGGCGCGGAGGTCCTGGCCGCGGACGGCACGCTCGATCGCCGGAAGGTCGCGGCGCGGGTCTTCGCCGATCCCGCCGCGCGCCGGAGGCTCGAGGCCATCACGCACCCCGCGGTCCGCGCCGCGATGCGGGCGGAGACGGCGCGGCTCGAGGCGGCCGGGCAGGCGCTGGTGCTGTACGACACGCCCCTCCTGTACGAGGTCGGGCTGGACCGCGAGCTCGACGCCGTGGCCGTGGTCTACGCCCCCCGCGAGGAGCAGCGCGCCCGCCTCGCCGCCCGCGACGGGCTCGGCCCGGCGGAGGCCGACGCCCGTCTGGCCGCGCAGCTCGACATCGAGGAGAAGGCCCGCCGCGCCGATTTCGTGGTGGACAACACCGGGGCGACCGCGGCGCTCGGCGAGAAGGCCGACCGGCTCCTGGCCGACCTCCGGGCGGGCCGGGGCCGGAGACTTCCCAACGCCCCGCCCCTGCGCTATTGACGGCGGGATGGGGGACGGCACGCGCGTCGAGCTGGTGACCGGCTATCCCGGGTTCATCGGGACGCGCCTGGTGCGCAAGCTGGTGGAGGCCGGGCGCGGGCGCCCCGACCGGCTCTTCCTCCTGGTCCAGCCCAAGCACGCCGAGGCGGCGCGTCAGGATCTCGCCGCGCTCGGCGCCGACCGTGCCGAGGTGGTCGAGGGGGACGTGGTCCAGATGCACCTGGGCCTCTCCGGCGCGGAGTTCAAGTCCCTCGCCGGCGACGTGACGGACGTCTGGCACCTCGCCGCCGTGTCCTGGCTGGGCGCCGAGCGGCGCGACATGCGCCGCGTGAACGTCGAGGGGACGCGGAACGTCATCGAGCTGGCGCACGCCGCCCGCCGGCTCCGGCGCCTCAACCACTTCTCGACCGCCTACGTCTCCGGCGACCGGATCGGCGTCATCCTCGAGGAGGAGCTGGCGATGTCCCAGCGCTTCCACAACGCCTACGAGGAGACCAAGCACCAGGCCGAGCTGCTGGTGCGCCGCGCCCAGTCGGAGCTGCCCGCCACGGTCTACCGCCCCAGCATCGTCATCGGCGACTCGCGCACCGGGGAGATCGACAAGTTCGAGGGGCCGTACGCGCTCGCCATCCTGCTGGTCGCCTCACCCCTCGCGGTCCCGCTGCCGCTGCCCGGCGACGCGGTGGCCCCGCTCAACGTGGTGCCGGTGGACTTCGTGGTGGACGCCGCGGTCTCCATCGCGCGGAACGAAGCCGGCGCGGGGCGGACCGTGCACCTGGTGGACCCCGCGCCGCTCTCGGCGCGGCGCGTGTACGAGATGATCGCGCAGCGCGCCGGCAAGAAGCTGCCGGCCGTCTCCCTCCCGGCGCGCGTCGTCCAGGCGCTGCTCCAGCTCCCGCTGCTGGAGCGGCTCTCCCGCGTCCACCGGCCGGCCATCGAGTACGTGAACCACCTCGCCATCTACAACTGCCGCAACCTGCTCGAGCTGCTCGACGGCACCGGGATCCGTTGCCCGCCCATCACCAGCTACCTGGACCGCCTCATCGAGTTCGTCCAGGGATCGTTCGCCAAGCGGCGCGAGCTCTCCGACGCCGAGGACCCGCTCGACCCGCGGCCGCTCCCGGCCCGGGGCGCGTGAACGGCAGGCCCCCCAGCCCCCCGGTCGAGCGAGACTCCCTGACGCGGCGCATCAGCGCCCATTGCCGCTTGTGCCCGCCACGCCCCACCCGTTACAACCGTCGGCGATGAAACGCCTCCAGGACTTCACCGTGGGCGACACCTTCGTGCTCGTCCGGGAGGTCGATCCGTACCGCCCCATCTACTACGCGGCGGCCTCGGGCGACTTCAACCCCATCCACATCGACGCGAACGTCGGCCGCGCCGCCGGCTACCAGGGCGTGATCCTCCAGGGGATGTGCACCTTCTCCTGGCTCGCCGACGCGTGCGGCGCCTACTTCGGCGATCCCGGCCGCGTCCGCAGGGTCCGCGCCCGGTTCACCAGGCCGGTGCAGGTCGGCGACGTCATCCGGTTCGAGGGCCGGTGCACCGCGGTGGAGGGACGCGCCGTGCGCGTCGAGGTGGCGGCCACCAACCAGCGGGGCGAGGAGGTCCTGAAGGGCGCGACCGCCGAGGCCTCCGTCGAGGAGACCTAGCGTGCCCATCGATCGCAAGCACCTCGGGCGCCGCTACGGCCCCTTCGTCTTCGAGGCCGGCCTGGAGCGGATCCGCGACTTCGTCGCCGCCGTGGGCGGGGGCGTCCCCGGGCGCGTCTTCGCGGCGCCGCCGTCCGATCCCCACCCGTCCACCTGGGACCCGGCCGCCGCGCGGGCCTCGCGCCACGGCGGCCTGGTCGCCCCGCCCGCGTTCGCGGCGGCCTTCGCCATCCAGCCGTTCGCCGTCGCCTGCTCGGACCCGGAGCTGGGCCTCGACGTGCTCCGGCTGGTCCACGGCGAGCAGGAGTTCGAGTGGCTCGGCCTGATCCGCCCCGGCGACGTCCTGGAGACCACCGGGGAGATCACGCGCATCGCCGACCGCGGCAACCTCGACTTCCTCGAGGTCACCACCACCACCCGCAACCAGCGCGACCAGGTCGTGGTCCGGGGCGTCTGGACCGCCATCATCCGGAACTGACCGGCCGGACCGCCCACCGCGGGCCACCGCGCCGCTTCCCGGCGCTGGAACGCCGCCGGGTTTTCTGCTACGTGGCGGTACCCATGAGCCGGATCTACAAGTCGCTCCCGCCGAAGGGCACCGCCGTCGGCATCGCCTTCAGCGGCGGCCTCGACACCCGCTGCGCCGTCGCCTGGATGTCCGAGCAGGGGATGGCCGTCCACGCCTACACCGCGGACCTCGCCCAGCCCGACGAGGCCAACCCGGCCGACATCCCCCCCATCGCCCGCCAGCACGGCGCGGTGAAGGCGCGGCTCATCGACTGCCGCGACTCGATGGTGCGCGAGGGGCTGGCCGCCATCCAGTGCGGCGCCTTCCACCTCAGCGCCGGCGGGAAGAAGTACTTCAACACCACCCCCCTCGGGCGCGCCGTCACCACCACCGCCATCGTCCGCGCCATGCGCGAGGACGGGGTGCACGTGTTCGGCGACGGCTCGACGCACAAGGGCAACGACATCCAGCGCTTCTACCGGTACGGCATCCTGGTGGACCCGGAGCTGCGCATCTACAAGCCCTGGCTCGACCAGGCCTTCGTGACCGCCTTCGGCGGCCGCAAGGAGATGAGCGAGTACCTGGAGCGCCGCAAGCTGCCCTACAAGATGGGCACCGAGAAGGCGTACTCCACCGACGCCAACGTGCTCGGCGCGACGCACGAGGCGAAAGATCTGGAATCGCTCGACACCAGCATGCGGATCGTGAACCCGATCATGGGGGTCGCGCACTGGAAGCCGGAGGTGGCGATCGCGGCCGAGGAGGTCACCGTCTCCTTCGAGCAGGGCATGCCGGTGGAGCTGAACGGGAAGCGCTGGGGGTCTCCCTACGAGCTGTTCCTCGAGGCGAACCGCATCGGGGGCCGCCACGGCCTGGGGATGAGCGACCAGATCGAGAACCGCGTCATCGACGCGAAGAGCCGCGGCATCTACGAGGCGCCGGGGATGGCGCTCCTCCACCTCGCCTACGAGCGGTTGCTCTCCGCCATCCACAACGAGAACACGCTCGATCTGTACTTCACCCTGGGCCGCCGCCTGGGCCGCCTCCTCTACGAGGGCAAGTGGTACGACCCCGAGGCGATGATGCTCCGCGAGGCGCTGACGAGGTGGATCGCGACCGCGGTCACCGGAACGGTCCGGGTGGAGCTGCGGCGCGGCGACGACTGGACGATCCTCGACACGCGGGCGCAGTACATGAGCTACGCCCCCCACAAGCTCTCGATGGAGCGCGTGGAGGAGCCGGCCTTCAACCCCGAGGACCGGATCGGCGCGCTCGAGCTGCAGAACCTGAGCGTCGGCGACAACCGCGCGCTCCTGCTCCACCACCTCGACTCGCTGCGCGCCCTCGGGTCCGCGCGGAGCGGCCCCAGCATCTCGGCGCTGCTCGGCTCGGGCGGGGACGAGGACGAGAAGTAGCGCCTACTGGCTGGTGATCACGCCCTCGGCGATGAGGTGCGCCAGGATGCGCGCGGTGTCGAGCCGCGGCAGCCCGGAGAGCGCGAACAGGGCGTCGTAGTCCACCGCGCCGTCGATCTGCGCCAGCAGGAACCCAGAGCGGTGGTCCAGGTTCAGCCACATCACCTCCTCGGGCTTGATGGCGAGCCGGGGGACGGAGGTGAGCGGGCCGAGCTTCGACTCGTACATGGCGATGAGCGTCGCCTCGTTCTGCGTCAGGTACTCGCGCGCCTCGCGGTGCTCCGGGTCGATCTGCAGGATCTTCTCGATCAGCTCCAGCGACCCCGAGAAGTCGCCGAGCGCGTGGAGCTCGCGGGCGGCCTGGAGCCAGACCTGCACGTCGCTCTTCGCGGCCGGCGCCTGGCCCGCCACGTGGGGGGCTTCGGGCACCAGCGGCCGCAGGTCGCTCTTCTCCGCCACGGCGGTGAGGTCGAGACCGCCCCCCGCGTCGA